>OGHJ01000008.1_pt1 | contig 305535 bp, 274 predicted proteins | sample 1571351 | NCBI WGS metagenome assembly OGHJ01 (sample SAMEA2582037, study PRJEB24529) | metagenome | biome: Human gut stool | place: China | collected 2011 | reverse complement strand
TAATTTAAAAACTCTGATTTTAAAAATCTAAAGACAACCATAGCTATCTCCATATCCTCTCTTGCTCTCTAAAGCTATTCATAAGCCAGCCCTACAGCAGGCAGCTAGCGTTGACCGATAAGGGAATGGAATGGTAAGATGAAAGGGTAGCAAAAGGATGGCTATAGGGTGGCTAAGGGTGGCCGGGTAGTTTAGGGTGAAAAATGTGAAAGGCTTAGACGTCTCTCGTCCGTTGTCTTTCCCCCCATACCCTCTAGCCAACACTATAGCGCCGTCCATAATGCTATCCCTGGCAGCCTTTGGGCCGTCTTTTCCCTTCCTAATGCAGGCCGAAGCGCAACCAATGCCAGCAAAGCGCCGTGGTTCCACAGTCTACATTGGATAATTAATCTAATGGGAAGGCGGAAGGGTAGGCTGGGGGTTGGATTTAATGGCATGAATTTGCTAAAAGATGCTACGACGTGTTACGAGTTTTTTAATTCGTGTTACCTTTTGATTTATCTATTTGAGCCACTCATGGGGGATTTATGCGGCTTTCTTTTGGCCTTACTCTTGCTCTCTCGGTGTTAATGCTCTTGGGCTGCCATAAGCAAGTTGATTATTTCGGTCGTGTTGAGAGCACAGAACCAAAGGTAATAGCACTTGATTTTAATGCTCCATGGAAACCGAAGATTCAACAAGAGCTAATGAAGCACGGCTATAAAGTTCTAAATGTAGCCTCAAAAGTTCAACGTAAAGAACTAGACGACACTGGAAAAGCTGTGGATAGCTTCAATGTCAGTGAATCAAGATATATTCTTTCTATAGATGCCCACTACTACACTGATGCAATGAATAGGTGTTTCGGGGGTGGGTTCAAGTTTGATTATATAACAGCTTCACTGATTGATACAAGGACTAACGAAATAGTAGCGTCATATAGTGATAGTGGATATTCGGAAAACTGCCCGCCTATGTCCGGTCATATTTTTGAAAATACAGCACTTATGGTGGATAAGGCATGGGGACAAGATGTAAGCATAAAATAAGTTAAAGGGGGCGCATACAATGAGGCAACTAATACTAACCTTAGCTTGCTCTCTGCTCCTCATAATTCCAAGCACTAAGCAGCCGCAAGCAGACGTAATGCAACCACCACCAGAAGCGCCACAAGATATAGAGGTTGTTTACTCTCCTGCTCCTGATGGCTTCCCTCAAGACCTCTGGGACAGACTAACAGAAGAGGACGCGAGGGACGAGGCAGCAAAGCAAAGCAAACTAATCGCCCCACGTTTAGATACTTATCGAAAATCAGTAGACGGGTTATTAAACTAGAGAACGCTATGGAACATAAAACCGCCCTTCCTCATTACTACACAGTAGCGGAAGCCGCTGACGTCCTTGGCTACGCCTCACCAAGCACGATAAAAAACGGTTGCCAAAGCGGCAAGGTGCCTGCGTATAAGGTAGCCAAAACGTGGCTAATACCGGAAGAGTGGGTCGAAGAGCAACTTAAATTAGACATAAAACCACAAGGAAACAGGGGTGTTGCAAGAAAATAGCCGATAAAGGCTAAAAAGTTCTTGATCTGAATGGCCGATATCGGCTAAAAGGGAATCACGCAAAGGGGAGTATGCCCAAAGCTGGTTCCCTTTTTCTTTTCTCCATATTTAGCCGATACAGGCTAAAGTTCTTTCTCATAGGGCACACGGTTCACCAAAGACCACCACGCCCCACCGCTGACACCGAAAGGAACGGACACAGGGCGGGCCTATAGAGAGCGAAAGAAAAACAACGAAACACACTCGCACACAGGAGTTTGCATATGATTGATACGCACATTCTTTTTCTGCTTGAGTACCCGCAAAGGCACGATGCTGCTGCTTGCTATGCTGACGGAAAGCTTCGTGCATTGCATGTTTACACCGAAAGCAAAGACGGCAAGCTAGAATTTCATCGGTGCTGGGAAGAAATAGAACCAACTTTGGCAGCCGTAAGGGCATGGCTTGGCTACTAGCCGATTTTGACAACAGCCCGCATAGGGCTTACATATGAGGCACAAAGGCCATGCTAAAACGCCTTGCAGACTGGCTTGAAAAATTGAGCGTTGCGGCCCTTGCCGTGGGCTTGTTTCAGGGTAAAACCGCAGCCGTAGCCGTGGGTGTTCTCGCCTTGCTCGGTTGCTTATGGCTGACAAAGAAAAGGGGGTAATTAAATGGCAGCTTATGTTTTAACAACACTCTTGATTATTGCCGTTACCTGCCTTGGATTGTATGTAGCCAAGAAAGAACGTCAGGAAAAGAAGACACACAACTAGCAGAAGATAAACAAACGAAATTGAAAGGCCGCTCTGGTTAAATCCGGGGCGACTTTTTGTTTTTCTGGAGAAGGCTATGGAAAAAATAACAATCACGCTTGATCTTACAAAAGAACAGGCAGAAGAAATTCTGTGTTGTATGTACGACAACGAAACAAGACAATACAAAAATTATGTTGCTATGCTGCACCAGTATGGGCCAAAGGCACTAAGAGATGATAATATAATTGCTCTTTGTGCTGATGTGTCTGAAAGAGCTTTAAGCTGGCACGATCTCGCTGAAGTCTTCCAAGAGCAGCTTCCCTAAACAAAAAGGCTTGCCTAAAGCACCACCTTCAGACAAGCCCCGGTCTATTGAAATAGACCACACTTTCACAAAACACCAAAAGCATAAACCAGAACGCCGCAGCCCGTCTAGCTAGTCCCTAGGCGGGCTTTTTGCGTTTCTCTGGGGGAGTTTGAAAAATGTACACTGAAAAGCAAATGCTGGCGGGTGAATGCACCCACTCCGAATATTGGAAACAGTTTGTTACGCGCTCAATGATTGAATATTGCATTGATAACTTCAGGGATAAAGTGTTGGAGTGTGAAAATGACTCCTTCAACAATATCCCGCTGGCTGAAAAAGACCGGGCGGCGGCTCTCACCTCTTGCACTTTTCCGTTGAATACTTGGCAAGAGCTGAACGACAAAAAAGGCTGGCGTCCGTCACAATCGCAATATGTTTGCTGTGTATGCGCTGCTATGGCGCTTGCCCGTGAGTTTCTTCAGAAGCCAGAAACACCGAACAGTTTTACCCATATTGTGAATATAGGTCGGGGGCTAGATGGTTCTATATTCTGCCGCATCAAAGTACGCACAAAAGAAAAAGGCGTTTTCCTGAGTATCGTAGGGGTTGAAGGGCCACAGCGTAATGGAAATTGCAAGGGAGGTTGTGGGCAAATTGCAGATACCCTTGAAGAATACAATGACACCCAAAAGATAACATACGCCGAAGGATGGGACGAAGCATCTACGCTCATGTTTGTACACATCTGGAAGCAGTATCATCTAAATGATTTGACCGCTAAGGAAATTCCTGCTGATTCGTTAAAGTGGTTGTTTATGCGTCCTGAGACAACCGTTAGCCCTGCTTGGGTATAAACCACAAAGGGAGAACGAAAATGAGCGAAGAACGCCGCATATATGTTGCTTCCTTGACTGATTACAATTCAGGAATTTTGCATGGCAAATGGCTTACCCTTGACGACTTCACAGACCTTGAAGACCTGCAAGAGGCTGTCGACAACATGCTCAAAGAATCCCCGATAATGAAAGAGACGGGGGCACTTGCCGAAGAATGCGCCATTCACGATCATGAAGGTTTTCATGGTTTGATTGAGGAGTATTCAAGCCTGTCTGATGTCTGGGAAATCCATGCTCTGCTTGAAGAACATACCGACAATGAAAATGCCTTGATAGCCTATGTAAACTGGGTTGGTGGAACACTGGCTGATGCAGTAAATAGGTTCGATGCTTGTTATGAGGGAGAATGGGAGTCAGAAGAAGCTTTTGCAGAAAATCTCCTTGAAGATACCGGGGTGCTCTCTTCTCTGCCTGATTGGGCGCAGCAATATTTTGATATGAAGAAGTATTCCCGTGACCTGTTCATGACTGACTATGTGTATACTGATGGCTTTGTGTTCAGAAACTACTAACCTGAGCATTAAACCACCAGCCACAACTATGGCCCGCCTTGGAAACACCTTGGCGGGTTTTTTGTTTTTTCAAAGGAGCGCCTTATGGAGTTTATGACCATCGTGCGAAAGACAGAAGACACGCCTTGCGCTTTCTTCTTGAATGGGAAGCGGGTCTCTAAGAGCAAATTTGAATACTTTTATGGCATAGCCAACACCCTTGGGCGGCATTGTGACTGCCTACACACCACCTCAACTAAAACCACATGGCAGCACCGCTGCTCTGGTCGCATAGGAGCATGAGAAAGTATATGCGTGAAATCATCACTACATTTTCAAACTGCCTCCTTTTGGGGGCAGTTCTGTTTTTGGGGCTGTTTGGTTGCATGCTCTTCCAGCCTCACTAGGGGGAAGTTTGAAAAATGTAATAGGCGCAATCTTTGTTTATGGCTTCCTACTCTTTGAAGCATGGCTTCTTTGTCGCATGTAATACGAAAAGGAGTTTAATATGGAACTCTCATATAATATTTCCCTGCCTTTTGATGTTGCACAGTCAATCACAGATCAACCGCTCTCAACCATAGTTGAGGGGTTCAACAGATATGCCACTGAGGAAATAGAAAATGACTAAAGCAGGTTCAGACCTCCCCAAAGGAATACGCCCCCACAAATCTGGGGGCTTTATTGTTGATTTTACCAGAGACGGCAAAAGGAAAACCATAGTCTGCAAGACACCAGAGGAGGCCATAGCCCGCCGCCTTGCCCTCATGGAGGCTGCGCAGGCAGCGCCCAAGCCTCGCGTTGGCTGGACGCTGTTTGACGCCTACAGCCGCACCCACGCAATGCATTGGCAGGACACAGGAGGGGAGCAGGCGGCTACGATTAACGCCAGAACTGCAATGGATTTCTTCGGCCCCGACACGCCTGTAAAAGCGATCACCCCGGAACGCGTAGGCGATTACCTTGTCCACCTCATGCAATCCGGCCTGTCTGGTAGCACGGTCAATAGAAAGCTTTCGGCGCTCTCGCGCTGCCTCAGGACGGCTCAGGAGCATGGAAAGCTTGAGACTCTGCCCAAGATGCCCAAGCGGCGCGAGGGTGAACACCGGATTCGCTTCCTTTCTGCTGAGGAGGAAAAGCGGCTTCTGGAGGCTATAGAAGCCCTCGGCTATGGGCAGGAATTGTCTGACGTGGTTCTGTGTCTGCTCTATACAGGCTTTCGGCTTGGTGAGCTGTGGAGGCTGGAGGTCAGGGACGTTGATCTGGTCAACAACACACTGACCACCTGGAAGACCAAAAGCCACCGGCCCCGGTCAATCCCAATTGCCGACAAGATCAAGCCTGTGATTGCCCGCAGATGTCAGGAGGTCGCAGGAGAAGGGCGTCTGTTCCCTTATGATAACCCGTGGATACGCACCCGCTGGGACAGAGTGCGGGAGATTATGGGATTGTCAGATGATGAACAGTTTGTGCCTCACATGCTGCGGCACACCTGCGCAACCCGGCTTGCCCGTGCTGGTATTGGAATGCCAGTTGTAAAAGAATGGATGGGTCACGCCAGCATTCAAACAACCATGAGGTATGCACACTTTGCACCCTCTGATCTTACGAATGCTGCCAAAGCACTCAGCCTATGAGGTTGCATTCCTTAAATCATGATTCTGCAACCCACATAACGAAAGCCCCTCATGAAAAACTCATGGGGGGCTTTATGTTTCGCTTGTGTATCAAGCATTTGCGGCTTTTGGTGCGAGAGGGGGGACTTGAACCCCCATACCAAAGGTGCTGGATTCTAAGTCCAGTGCGTCTACCAATTCCGCCACTCTCGCAAAGCGTGTTTCCATAGCACACTTGCCGGTGGGCTGCAAGCCGTGAGCAGCGCGTCTGTTGCCGTGGGCTGTGCCGGGCGGGAGGGCGTTAACCGAAAATCTCCGTCATAAATAAGTCGCAATGGCGGTACGGCAAGCAATTTTTAAAAAAAACTGTCCGAAATCACCAACCCGGTGCGGAGCGCGCTGCGTGGGGACGGCATGCGTCGTATGTTCAGCCCTGCCTCCGGCCGTGCACGTGGGGCATCAGCGCAGCACCAGGGCTGCGCCGTCAGGCCGTGGCGCAACAACCTCGCCCACGACGCAGGCCAGATCGCCGCCAGCCAGCAGTATTTCGCGCGCCTGCGGCACCAGCTCTGGCGGCACGGCCAGCAGCAGCCCGCCTGAGGTCTGCGCGTCAAAGGCGAGGCTCGTGAGCGCTTCGTCCACGCCGTCTTCCACAAGGGTGGAGCAGGCCCAGTATTTTCTGTTCAGGTGGCTGCCTGCGGGTATAAGCCCATCGCGCGCATATTCAAGGGCGCGCGGCATGAGGGGCAGGGCCTCGGCATTCAGTACCACGGTAACGCCCGAGGCCAGGGCCATTTCAAGCGCGTGCCCGCCAAGGCCAAAGCCTGTTATGTCTGTGGCGGCGGCGATTTTGAGGTCGCGCACAACGCCCCCGGCAACACTGTTGAGGCGGGAGCACCAGCGTGTAACCTCGGCCTCGCTTTCTTTGGCACCGTCCCAGCGGGCCTTGACCGCAGTGGCGAGCACTCCCGTGCCCAGCGGTTTGGTCAGCAGCAGGGTCTGGCCTGCTTTCAGGCCATCGTTGCGGGCCATGTGGGAGGGATCTATGATGCCCGTGACCGCCAGACCGTATTTGAGTTCCTCGTCCTGCACCGTGTGACCGCCAGCCAGCACGGCCCCGGCTTCGTTCATGGCGTCAAGGCCGCCGCGCAGGATGTTTTCCAGTATGTGCTGCGGGTCGTCCTCTGCCAGAGCCTGCGGAAAAAAGGCCACGTTCATGGCGCTCCACGGCTGGCCGCCCATGGCGTATACATCCGAAAGCGCGTTGGCGGCGGCAATGCGGCCAAAGGCAAAGGCATCATTGACAATGGGCGCAAGTATATCCACGGTCTGCACCAGAGCGCAGCCAGGGGGAACGGTCAGCACAACGGCGTCTTCGTTCCGGGCGCGACCAGCCAGAACCCTGGCCTCAAGGTCAGGGCGCGTATCAGACGGCAGACCGCGTAAAAGTCGCTCCAGGGCCCCTGGAGCCAGCTTGGCGGCTCAACCGGCCGCGCGGGCTTTTTCCAGCAGTTTCATGCTGCGCTCCCTGGTATTTTTGTGTCCATCTGCCAAGTATGCCTTCTTGAAGGTAAAAGGTCAAAATATGACATATTGACGACCGAACCATTATAATGTGCAATACCGAACTGGTGTACTGGGTTTTGCCGTCAGCGCAGGGTGCTGAAAAAATTGAGGAGACGACCATGATTGCGCGCCGTAAATGCGATCCGCTTCTTTTTTTGCAGATGTTGGTGCTGGCCTTGGGGATGCTGTTTCCTTGGCACGCGCAGGCGGCCATGCACGATGGCTTTGTGCATGTAAGCGACCAATGCCAGAATATTATTCAGGAAATACGCTATTTTTCCTCCTACAACTTTGTGGGAGAGCGCATCAATGGATATCTTGCACCCCAGGCAATCTTGACCGAACCAGCGGCGAATGCCCTGTGCAAGGCCGCAGCGGCGGCGGAAGAGAAGGGCTATACCCTGAAAATTTATGACGCCTACCGCCCGCAATCGGCAGTGGATCATTTTGTGCGCTGGGGCATGAACGCCGCCGACACGCGCATGAAGGCGATTTTTTACCCGCAGGTGGACAAGGCGCGGGTGTTTGATCTGGGCTATGTTGCCACGCGCTCCGGGCATTCGCGCGGCAGCACGGTAGACCTCACCCTCGTTGACAGGCTGAGCGGCAAAGAGGCGGACATGGGCACCCCCTTTGACTTTTTTGGCGCGGCCTCGCACCACGGGGCCAAGGGGCTGAGCCCGCAGCAGGAGGCCAATCGGGCTGTGCTTCTGGGCCTTATGGAAAATGCCGGGTTCAAGCGTTATGAAGAAGAGTGGTGGCACTACACGCTTAAAAATGAGCCTTACACGGATACCTATTTCAATTTTGCGGTGGAATAAACTGAGGTGCCGCGCATAACTACGGTAGATTTCTTCTTTTCATGCAGGACCTTGCGGCGTAGCATGCTGGGCAATGTTCCACGAAAGGATATGCCGTGAAAGTTGTCGTTTGCGCCAAGAAGGATCTTGCAGGATGTGTCGCCCTTAACAGACTGCTGGCAGCCATTGCCCCCAGGCACGATGTTTTTGTGGTCCTTTCCGATTACGTGCTGGACGCGGAGTGCAGCAATGCCTACGCGGCAAGCCTTGTGGCCCACGAGCGGGACATGGTGCTTGAGCACATTCTGCCCTGGCTGGAAGACCGCTTTCCTGAGGGAAATGAGGCGCAGTGTCAGACCTATGCGGGCCTGAAAAAGCGTTACGGCATTGATATGGAGATGTGGGGGCCCATGCGGTCGCCAGCCTCCCGGCAAGCCATGCGCGACCTTGCGCCAGATGTCGTTATATCGTGCCGGTACGACTACGTTATTCCTACGGAAGTCATTGATATGCCCCGGCTTGGCACCTATGGCATGCATCCAGGCGCGCTGCCTGATCTGCAAGGCCTGTGCAGCCCTTTTCGGGCTATGGAGCATGGCAATGAGCGCTCTGGCTGCACGCTTTTCCACCTTGATGCAGGGCTGGATACCGGCCCCATAGTGGAGATCGGCTGGTGGCCCATCAACTACGACCGCTCCCTGCTGTGGAACTTTGTGCATACCTATTTTGCGGGTATAGACGCCCTGTTGCGGCACCTGCCGGAACTGGAGGCGGGGCGCGAGCTGACAACCCATATGCAGAGCAGCGAAGGCCGAAAATACTTCAGCTATCCTACCGAAGACGAATTCCGCAGTTTTATCCAGAAGGGCGGGCATATCGTTCTGCCCGAAGATTATTACGAAGTCCTGTCCTGGTTTCTGCCCGGCGGCCTGAGTGATCCCGCCATGCCCGAGCTGCGGGCGCTGGTCAGTTCGCTGGAGTCCTGAGCCGCCACATCAGGTGGAACAGCAAGGAAAGCGCGCAGACGATGCCGCCCATGAGCAACAGCGCGCTGGCAGGAGCCATGACGGTTATGGCAATGCCAAATACCACAGGCCCCGCCACCTGCCCCATGCGCTCCAGGCCACGGTAAATCGAAGCTGTCTTTTCGCGGCCCAGAGTTTGCGCCGAAGCAAGAGTGAGAACGCAGATCATTGATGCCGGGGCAGCCAGGCACTGGGCCAGCCCAAGAGAGATGACCGCAGCGGCCGCTCCAGCCATGTTTGTGGCCGTAGACGCAATGAGCAGCGTAATGCCGGAGAGCAGGCCCGTGAGCGTCAGAAACAGGGATTTGTCTTTTCTGCGATCTATCCACTTGCCGAGCAGCGGCCCCGCCGTAATAAAACACAGGCCGTACAGCATGAATATGCGGCCGATATCCGATTGATCCACATGGGCGTTTGCCAGCCTCAGCGGCAGCAGATAGTGCAAAAATCCGGTCAGGCACATGGCGGCGGGTATGCCCACCAGCCAGAGTATCATGTGCATGCGCGGGTCTTGCAGCAATTGCATGCAGCCTGAAAACATATGCCCCTGCGCGGCGGTCTGCGCACCAGAGCCCTGACAGGCCGCGTTATCGGAACTGCTTGCTGCGTCCTCCGCAGGTTCTTTGCCAAGCATCACTGTGAACAGCGCCAGCAATATGGTGCAGGCCCCGGTCGCCAGCACCGCCTGAAACGAAACATGATCCGCCAGCATGGCCCCCGCCGCAGAGCCGCAGATGCTGCCGGAAAAAATGCCCGCGAATACACTGGTGAGCCCCGCCCCGGCATTAGCCTTGCCCAGTGTGCCGATCTGCCCTGCCATGAGCACAAGGCCAAAGCCGAAGCCTGTGGCAACGCGCCCCAGAATGAGCAGGGGCAGACTGTTGGCCATGCCGCCCATCATCAGCCCCACAGCCGCAGCCAGAGTGCCTGCGGCAAAGACCTTTCGCCAGCCGTAACGTAATGAAAATCCCCCAGAAAACAGCAGGGCAAAGCCCGCGCTGACCATCTCTGCCGAAATGGGCAGGCCGATGGCCACATCGCGGCTCAGGCCCATGAACGGCTCATACAACTGGCGGGCCAGCAGGGGAATGAACGATATGCCCATGTCGTAGCCCAAAAAGAACACAAAGCCCGCTGCCCGCAATGCCTGCACGGCGAGGGAATGATGGCTGCCCATAAGGGCGTTCGCCGCAGCATCTGGCGGCAGGTTGCGTTGCGCGATAAGGCCCAGTAGTTTTGAAAGCTCCAGCAGCAGCAAAAAGCTGATGAGCAGCGAGGCTCCAAGGTCAAGAGCCAGCGCCGATATGCGGGCTGTGATGGCCTGGGGCTGCACGGCCAGTTGCAGACGCAGCACTTCCTGCTTTTGGCGGAAGCGGCTGGGCCAGTAAGTGTTCAGTGATTTTTCGACAGTGAGCGATGGGTCGGGCACGTTCCCGGCAGAGGCCACAGCCTTGCCTTCAGGCGTCAGCAGCTGCGCGCCCGCAAGCTCGCTGTTGGCTGCAAGCAACTGTTCAAGTGCCTGATCCTTGCCGCGCAGGCTGGCGATATCCACGCCTTTGTGGATGAGGTATTCAAAATCGCGCCCGGTGCCTTCGGCGAGGATGTCGGCCTTGGTGCGTATGGCCTGCTTGACGAAGGTATCGAACAGTACCAGCGTGCCGCAGGCGTAGAGCAATTGTGATGTGCCAATGATGATGAGCAGCATTCTGGTCATGCCCGAAAGGCTTGTGCCAACCGCGCGTTGCCCGGTCAGCAGGCCAAGACGCCCTGCCAGAATCAGCCCCGCCACAAGGCAGGCCGCTGCCAGCAGCAAGCATGACAGCCGCAGAAAATCTTCTGTAGCCGCATTGATGGGTTTGCCGTCAATGTCCACCAGCAGGTGCCCCACAGGCGTCTTGTAGCTCAGGGGAATGTTCAGGCGGTAGCCATCGGCGGTTTTGATTGCGCCTTGCGGGCCGTCTTTGCCCGCGCTGGTCTGGGAGGCTGTACCGGCAGGCAACATGCTTTCCGCTGCTGAGCCCTGGGCTGGCTGCGCATAGAGCGTGGAACCCCTGGCATCAATAATGGCCACACGTTTGATGCCCGCCGCGCTCTGACCCAGTTCCGCCAGCATTTCGTCCATTCCGGCGAACGAAGCCAGCGGCTTGCCAAAGCGCATGCCGCGTTCAATATCGCGGGCCAGACGTTCAGCACCGCTGCGATAGCCGGAAAGCACCATGTCGGTTGCCAGCGTATTCAGCGTGGAAACCGAGAGCAGCACGTTGAAGCCCAGAGTAACCAGCAGAACTCCAAGCCCGAGCAGCAGGGCATTGATGCGCAGTTTGCGCGTGGCGCGGATAAGCACGGGAAATCCTTAGGGTGTACCGGGGTGCGGCTGGCTGATGGTTTCGTGCAGTTCGTCCGCCGTTACCAGCACGTCAAAGGGAAAATCAAAGCCGATGGCCTTGGCGGTGGCAAGGTTCAGGGCAATGGAAGGCTCGGACTGGTCAAGCATGGGCAATGTGCGCGGCTGCGTGCCGCCCAGTATGGCGTGGGCCTGCCCGGCCAGAGCTATGCCGCTGGGGCCGAAATTCCATGTGGAAAAGCCCATGAGCGCTCCGGCCTTGACATATTCCGACCCGTCACGCGCAAAGGTGGGGATCTTCCACTGATTCAGTTTTTGCAGCAGCGGGGCCATGCCTTCGCCGCCGATATCAAAGCAGTTCAGCGGGCCGATAAAGAAGGCGTCCATGCCCTGCTTGCGCAGTTCGTCCAGCCCCTTGCGGCATTCCTCCGTACTTTCGGCAGAGGAGAGGCCATCGTAGAGCACAAGAGAAAATCCCAGCTCCGAGGCAATGGCCTGGGCATCGCCAAGTGCCGCGTAGACGCGGCCTTCCTGATTGTTCTGGAACATGATGCCCATTTTGTGAAAGCGCACCACATCGTAAAAAACGCGGAACATGGAGGACCAGCGGTCAACTTCCACCCGGCAGGTGAAGTTGTCCACGCCGGAATCCTGTGAGCTTTTGACAACGCCAGCAGCCACAGGGTCAGCCATGCCCATGCCCAGAATGGGCAAACGGCCATCGTTGACCGCCAGCAGCGCCTTGACCGCCGCCGTGCCCATGCCCACCACAAGGTCAAGGTCCTTGCGCTGCAAAAGCTGTTTTGCCATTTCAGGCAGGCGGCGCATCTGTGCTGGTTCCCAGCCGGGGCTGAAGCGCGCATCGGCAGGGTATTCGCAACGGATGTCGTCATACTTGCCCATACCATCGCGAAAGGCGCTCCAGGTATTGTCAAACAGCCAGAACGGCCCGGCCTCAAGATAGCCGATGCGTTTTACAGGCGGATTGGCGCAGGCGGGCTGGCAGAAGACGAAAAACAGGCCGCCCAGACAGAGCATGACCAGAGTCAGCGTGCGCAAGTGTGGCAAAAGTGCGGCTGCATGAGGGCGTTGCCCCTGGTTTTGCTGCGGGCGCAGCAAAAGGCTGGAGCCATGGGCTGTAATTGGAAAAAACATGCCTACTGCGCCGCGTGAAAGAGAGCGTTCATCAAAATAGTATCCGTATGCAGCCTAGCAGCGAGTGGGCTTTTTGGGGTTTGAGGCGATGACAAGCAGCAAACCCACCAAGGGAGTCAGCAGAACACTGGCAAAAAAGTTGCCCCAGAATCCCAGCCGGGAATTGATGCCCAAAAGCCCGATCAGCAGGCTCATGCCCAGTATGAGAGCGAACAATAGCACAGCGGGCCTCCCTTACTGTCTGACAGCGCCGCCACGGTGCGGTTGCAGCAGTGTTTTATTCAACCTCTGGATGTAATCCGATACATTTTCTCCGGGGGCGATCCAGCCTACCCCGGCGGGCGCTTGGGCTTCGGCAGACACGGCAGAATCCTGCCTTGCGGAGTCGTTACGCGACCCGTACTTCGGCGCATACTGCGCTCCGGATTGGGATTCGTGCTGGATTTGAGGGCGCAGGCCGGAATGTGAATTGGGGCGGACCGGGGGCGTTTTGCCGGGTTCGGGCCGCATCTGCCCTGGCTGAACTTGGCCAGGCCGTACGCCATCGGGCCGCTTCTGGTCTGGACTTTCCGCATCTGTTCCCGACATATCCGGCTTGACAGGCGTCTGCTGGTTTCCCTGCGCGGGAGTCTTGGGGGCCGCCCCCTGATTGGGCGTTTTTGCTGTATTGGCGGCATCAGGCGCGCTTGCGCCAGTGGGCGAATCTGCATTGAGAATAACAGGCAGGCCATCCTTGCCGCCGATCACAACCACCTTGGCGTTGGACGAACCCGCAAGCTCCTTGGTGGCCTGAATGCCTTCGTAGCGCAAAAAGTTCTGCGTCATGTGCTCGTTGACAAGCGTCTGGTAGGCCTTGATGCCTTCGCCTTCAATGGTCTTGCGGCGGGCTTCCTGCTGGGCTTCAAGCAGAATGTACTTGTAGCGCAGGTAATCCTGCTCCGCTATGAGCTTGCGTTCAATGGCCTCGCGCAGCACTTCGGGCAGGGTGATGCTTTTGACCACAAAGCCCTGAATAAGAACGGGGATGCGCCCCATTTCTTCCACTGCGTCCACCAGCATCTGGTCTTGCAGTTCCTGCCGCGCCGTGGAGTAGAGGTCGTCTGGCCGGTAACTGCCGATGGTTTGCCGCACGGCGGAATTCATGATGGGGATAACGACCTTGTCGCGGTAGTGCGGCCCGATTTCCTGATGCAGGTTGGGCAGGCGGTCGCGGATGATCTGAAAACGCAGCGAAATCTGCACGTTGATGGTCAGGCCGTCCACGGTCAGCACATCGATGTTTTGGGTTTCTTCCTGCACGCGCACATCATAGATGTACATGATGTTCCACGGCTGGATGAAATGTATGCCTTCCTCGTAGGTGTGCTGCAACTGTGTGCCGCCGCGAAAGCGCGCATACAGAACGCCCAGCTCACCGGGCTTGATGGAAATGACGATGCTCGGCCAGAGAAAGATGAGCAGCAGCGTTGCAACAGCACCCATGATTATCAACCGCAGGCGATTGCGGCGCAACATTTCCCGTATATTTGCACAGACGCTTTTCATTGGTCCAACCGATAGGTTTGCTGTGTATATTGCGCGGAGCCGCGCCAGAACATATCAAGCGTATAGTCTATGCACTGCCTTTCAAACAGAATGCAGCGTTCTTTGTCGTCTTCCGTCTGACCCATGCAGATATTGTAAAGAATGGGGCACATATCAACATTGAGCACAAATTCGCCAAGATTGGGGCGAGAATGGATTCCCTTGCGGGCGTGGTGCACGAGGCTCTTGACGTATTTGTTATTGCAAACCTGAATGCGTTGCCCGTAATCGTGGTTTTCTTCGTAGCATTTCAACCTGTTCTGAATGGTCTGCATGTTCTCCGCAGCATTCACTTCAGAGGGCAGGGTGTCGCGCACATTGTTGTACAGTTCGCGCACAAACTGGATGTTTGTATTGCCTGTAAGGTCTTTGGCCTCTGCCTTGGGCGTGGCGCACAGGCACAGCAGGGCCGTCAGGAAGAGGGCAGGCCGCAGAAAATGGCTGCTCATGCCTGTGCCCCTTCCCCTGCGGGTTCTTCCACAAAGCCGCCTTCGCGCATGGTCAGTACTCTGTCGGCCACATGGAAGTAGCGGTCGTCATGCGATATGGCCAGGATTGTGCCGCCCTGGCGGATGATGTCGGGCAGCAGCTCCTCGTAAAAGTAGCGGCGGAAAACAGGGTCGAAATCCGCGGCCACTTCGTCAAACAGGTAGATGTGGCGCTTTTCAAGCAGCGCGCAGGCCAGGGCAAGACGTTTGCGCTGCCCGGCAGAGAGATCAAGCGTGGAGAACGTGCCGTCTTCAAGCAGGCTCACCTTGGTTTCCATGTGCAGGGTGCGCAACACGTCCGTGAGCTGGGCCGGGGTGATGTTCAGGCCGAGGGGGCGGGAAAACAGGTGATAGTCTGTAGGCACAATGGTGAAGAGGTTGCGGTAGGATTCCATGTTAACGTCGGAAAGCATGACGTTGTTCAGGAACATTTCTCCGCTCTCGGGCGCGTACAGCCCGGCCAGCACCTTCATGAAGGTGGACTTGCCCGACCCGTTACCGCCGCGAATAAACAGCAGTTCGCCCTTGCGCAGCTCAAAGTTGTCTACCGCAATGCCGAAAAGTCGCATGCCGTTGCGGTCGTGGTAGTCAAAACGCACATCGCGCAGGGCAATGGAATCAAAAGATGGCACTATGGGGTCGGCCTGCTGCCAGCGCGCCTTGACGCCTGCGTTTTCAAAGGGTTCCGTCACGGCGTCTATCTGCGCTTCCACCGCTGCAAGTTCCTGCAGGCTCATTTCTACCTTTGCCATCATGGGCACCGAGGTAATCAGGCTGATGAGCGGGCTCAGACTGAACATGCACAACACCAGCAGCGAGGATGTTTCCGACGTTTCGAGGTTCAGAATCTTGGGCATGATAAAAAGTATCAGCCCCAGAATCAGCAGGTTGAACATGGCAAAAAATGATATGCCAAGGGCGTGTCTGTGCTCGGTAGCATCGCGGGCTTCTGATGCCACAGAAAGATCAGGGATGATCTGTTCGCCAAACAGCGCCGTAGTTTTGGGCTTGTGCATCTTGAGCTGCTGCAGACCGGCATAAAGGTCGCGCAGGCCTGCGCAAAAGCGCTGGTCGGCCTGCATGGCTGGCCCCATGTGCGCATGCACCTTGTTGATAAGGTGCAGAAAAATCCAGAACCCCATAGCAAGAAAAAGAAAAACACCCAGCGTACCGGGAATGGACACAGTTGCCATTTTGGCAAAAGAGAGCACCACCATCACCGTGTTGGCCGAGGCCGCCACCAGCATGCGGGCCGCTTCAACAACCATTTCGCGTCCGTCAAGCAAAGCGGACTGGATGCGGTTTTTGTCCAGTTTTTCATATTCCAGCAGGGAAACGCCGCGCAGCTTGGCGGCAATGCGCATGCGCCATTCCATGATGCCGCGCAGGGCAATCTGCGCCGAGCGCCCGGTTATGTAGCGGAAGAGAAAATAAAAGGAGGCGAGGCTCACCAGAAAAGCAAGAAAGGTGCTGAATTCCAGCCCGTCTTCAGAAAGCTGCTGCAAGCCCTGAAGCACCGAAAAAACGGCAAGTCCCTGCATGATGCCTGAGCCGAGGCACGCGGCGGCAATTTTTTTGCCTTCCTCGCCGGCCTGTTCCCACAGAAGTTTCAGAAAAAGCGATTCTTTCAGTTGCAGCATGTGGTTCTGTGGCCCCGGTGTTCAGGTGCGCCGCGCATTACAGCATGCCCGGCGGTCTTGTATGCGCCCCTTTGCAGTGCAGGGGCTCTGGTAAATCAATAGTCAACGCTGCCGCAATGGCAGAAGTGGCCTTTGCCAAGGCCTGTAATGTATGCTCTGACAGCCAGTTTCGGCATTCGCGCGGCTGGAAGCGGCGGGCGTAACAGCCAACACTTCCGTAAGGGCCAGTTGCCTGGCCCTTACGGAAGGCTCCGATTCCCGAAACCGTCAGAGATCGCCGATATTAGGCCGCGTCTGTGCCCGCTTCTTTGGCGGGAGTTTCAGCTGCGGCTTCGTCCTTGGTTCCTTTTTTCATCTTGTTCTTGATCTTGCCGACGAAGGTTTTGCCTTCTTCAACTTTTTCCCTGAAGTAGGTCTTGGCTTCTTCGGCATTGAAATCAATCAGGTTGCCGCCCTTTCTGAAGTGGCGGTCAAAAACCCAGCCAAGGGCATAGGTGCTGGCGCCGCCCATGATACTGATGGTGGCCGCGCCCGCGGTGAAGCCAATGACCGGAATGCTTTTCAGCAGCGAGGCGGCCAGGGGCACGCTTGCCGTGGTCAGAAGGCCGCCGCACAGCGAAGAAATAATGGATTTGACGCGTTCCTTTTTGAATTCAACGCCGTGGGCCTTGGCCAGTGCGTGAATAAGCTCAATCTGGAGGGCAGAAAGGCCCAGAAAATCTACAAGAGGCACCGGCACAAAACCAAGGCCGATAGCGCCGTACACACGCTTGCGGATGATGGCGTCCACCACTTCTTCCGAAGGGCAGGCGCGTTCGCACGTTTCCGTTTCAGCAGCGGTTTCTGCCTGGGCGACCATCTGATCTTCAACGCCGTCGACTTTGTTTTCCAACGTATCTTTAGTCATGTGCAACCTCGTTGTGACCGGTTTCAGGGTTACGGGAATTTTATTGGGCAACGGTCGTTTTATCAACGCCCGCCAGTGTGACGTCAAAGAGTTCGTCTGCCGAAATGAGCAGAATCAGCGGCAGATCCATGCCCATCTTCTGGGCAGTTACCAGATTCAGCGCAATCTTGGGCGTGTAGGCCGCTGTTTCAAGCTGGGTATTGGGCGGCAACAGGCCAAGCTGTGCGGCAATATGGTCAGCATAAAATTTGCCAAGAGGAACATAATCAAGTGTCGAAAGCCCCATCAGCGCGCCCCTGCGCACATGGACGCTTCCGTCGCGCGCAAAGGTCTTGATGTGGTGGGCGTTGAGTGTGTCAAAGATGGCCTGAGGATTGGCCTGCGTCCAGTCAAAGCAGTTGAGGGCCGAAATGTAAAAGGCATCCACGCCCGCGCTCATCAGCTTGTCTACGCCCCTGGTGCACGATTCCATGCTCTCCGCCTTGTCCAGAAAGGGGTACTCCACAAGGGTAAAGCCGCGCTCGCGCGCAACCTCGCGCGCTTCCCGCACGTTGGAGTATGAAAGTCCCTCTGGGCTGTCGTGATACATGATGCCAAGGCGAAGAAAGGGCAGCGCCTCATGAAACAGGGCAAAGACCTTGAACCATTTGTCCTTGGTGTAGCGGATGGTCAGGTTGGCGGCGCCCTTGCCGGTGACGCGATCCACAATACCAGCGCCTGCCGGGTCGGCCACGTCAACGCTCATGATGGGCGTTTTGCCGTTGTTTTCGGCAAGCAGGGCCTTGGTGGCCTCTGTTCCCATACTGATGATGACGTCGATATCCGGATTTTGCATCAGTTTGCGGGCCTCTGCGCGGTAGACGCTCTCAGAGGCATCCCAGCCGGGGCTGATGTACAGTTCGCCCGGCAGGGTAATGCGGTCGGCAACCCCGCGTTGCCGCAGGGCTTTGATGATTTCTTTTTGCAGCAGGGTAAATTCCCAGTACGGTCCGGCTTCAAAATAGGCCGCGACCTTGGGGCGCGAGGGTTTGGGCTGGGAGGGCGCCGGGGCTGACGCTGTCATCTGTTCCACAGGCTCGCGCTGGGGGGCCGCCTGTACGTTTGCGCACAGGCATACTGCGCAGCAAAGTGCTGCGGCAAGTGTGGCGAAGAACGATCCGAGGCGGCTGCTCATGGAACAAAATACCCTATGATGCGTTCTTGGTGACACAGTGTGTCCGCCGCTCGGCGGTTCTGCCCAAAAACTTGAGTGGATTTTTTCCAAAATCCGTGTGGAGCAGACAATCTTTTTTATGGCAATCTGTGCTATTGGCGGCGTTGGGCCACACGAATTTTTACGCGGGCGCAAAGCATGCGCGCAGGTTTTAACATATCAGAGGAAAAGCGGTATCGTCCACATGAATTTGGGGCGCGCATCGGCATTTCTGCATGTTTTTTGGCGGGTTGTAGGGATCAACAGGCAAGGCAGACCACGACGTCACGGCAGGGGCTTTGAGCCGCCACGCTGCACAGGTAGCCGTCTGTTGTTCTGATGTCGCGGCTTGTCCACTGCCCGCCCTCATCAAGCATTGTAGCTGTGCCTTGGGCAGGGTTTGCAGTGAAGGATGCTATCCAGCCGCTCTCTTGCGGCCCGGTGTTTACGCTAAAGCTTTGCAAGGGCATGCTCAGGCCCATGCCCACGGCCTTGATTACGGCCTCTTTGCGCGTCCAGCAGCGGTAAAAGGCCGTTTGCAGCTCCGCCGGGGGCAGGGACAGCAGGTCTTTTTGCTCCTGCGGGTGCAGCTGGCTGGTCAGTTCCGCCGCATCGGGCAGGGGGCGTATTCTTTCCACATCAATGCCCACGCCTGCGCATCGGCAAAGGGCCACCCATATCATGCTGCCCGAATGGCTGATGGAAAAATCAGCGGACACTCCGGGGCAAAAGGGCTTGCCGTATGGGGAGCGGGCAAACTCTGCGGCACTGTCCTGCCCAAAGGCGGCGCGCAGCAGACGCCGCGCCAGCGCCCTGCCAGCCAGATGCCGCGCCGCATCTTCGATGTGCACATAGCGCCCGGCCTCCTGCTGTTCCTGCGGGGTGGTGTGGGCTTCGCAATGGCTGGGCCATTCAGCAATATTTTCAAGCTCCAGACCAACGCACAAAATGGACTTTTCTGGGGCGGAAGGCGCGCGCCAGTTGTAAAAATGTTGCGCCAGCACCGCCTAATCCGCAGGCTGGAGGGTGTGCGTCATGTGGTCTGCCAGTTCCTGCCAGTGATCCTGAACGTAAAAATGGCCGCCGCTGAAGGTGCGTACCGTGCATTGCGCATCTGTCAGGGTTTGCCAGTGCAGGGCGTCAGCCTCGGTAACGAGATCATGGCTGCCAATGGTTGTGTGGATGGGCAAGGGTAATGGGCTGTAGGGGGCGGGCTGCCATCCTTCTATGGCCATAAAATCAGCGCGGAGCATTGGTTCAAGGTAGTTTCTGAAATCCTGCGACTGCGCAATCTCGGGCGGAATGCCGCCCATGCGGGCCACGTAGTCCCACAGCGCGCCTTTGGGAAGCTGATCGACAGGGCATGAAATCCCGGTGCGCATCCGGCCTGGCGTGGTGGCGGACGAAATGAACAGGGCCGAGGGCAAGGGCAGCGCCGCATCGCAGGCAAAGCGCGCGCAAAGAAAGGCCAGCAGCCCGCCCATGCTGTGGCCAAACAGGGCATAGGGGCCAGTGTGGGCGGCAGAGCGGATCTGCTCCAGCAGGTCGCGCCCCATGCTTTCCATGCTGGTAAGCAGCCGTTCCCGGCAGCGGCGGCCTTTGCCTGGCAGTTCGAGAGGTCTTATGGTGATCCATGCCGGAAAAAATTCGTTGAACCTTGCATAAAAGGCGGTATTGCCTCCGGCGTGGGGAATGCAGAAAAGTGTTGTAGCCGTGTGTTGCATGTGTTGCGCCTACAGTTCAACCCATCCGGCATCGTCATCAAGTTTTTGGATGATGATGCGCGAGGCCTGTTCTTCGTGCCCGATGCGGGCATGCATCTGCTTGAGAACAATGTTGCCCTCGCTGATGCCGCAGATTTCCAATTTACCGATGTCATGACCGATTATGTACTTGAAGCGCTTGCCATAGCCGCTGAGTTGCGCCTTGGCCTTGTCCACAATGGCAATGCCCTGCTTGAGCGGCAGTTGAAAATGGTGCCGCACTCGTGAGACCGGCATGCACTGGTACAGATAATACGGGTTCACCCCAATGGAAAGCAGGCGGTTCATCAGTTCGACAATGTCTTCTGCTCTGTCGTTGACGCCGCGCAGCAGCACCGCCTGATTGTTGATGGTGGCCCCGCACAGGCGCAGCCTCTTGATGGCCTCGGCCGAGGTGAGCGTGATCTCGCGCGCATGATTGTAGTGCGTGGCAATGTACAGAGCCTTGCGCTCGGCAAAGGCGCGCAGGGCATCTATGAGGGCGTCGTCAAAGATGCGCAGAGGGTAGGTGACGGGAATGCGCGTACCGATGCGCACAAAATCCACATGGTCGATCTCGGCCAGCCCCTCCAGCATTTTTTGCAGCACCGGGGTTGCTAGGGTCAGGGGGTCGCCACCGGAAAGAATGACGTTGTTGATCTTTGGATGGTCGGCAATGTATTGCAGCGCCCCGGCAAAGTTGCGCAAGGTCTGCTGGCTGGAGTGCCCTACAATGCGGCGGCGAAAGCAGTGGCGGCAATGCATGGCGCAGCATTCTGTCGTGACCAGCAGTGCAGTGCAGTCGTATTTATGCAGTACGCCATTACCCTTGTCATGCTTGTCGTCGCCGTAGGGGTCGGCAGTTGTCGCGCCCATGGATCCGGCAACCACCAGTTCTTCCGCATCAGGGAAGCACATACGGCGTATGGGATCGCTGGGATCGTTTTTATCTATAAGGCTCAGATAATAGCGGGGAATGTTGACCGGGTGCACCTCGGCGACTTCACGAAGCGTTGCTTCCTCTTGTGGACTGAAGGTGGCGTATTGCTTCAACTGGTCGATGGTGACGACATTGTTGGCAAGTTCCTTTTTCCAATCAAGGCATTCCCAGCAAGGTTCAGCGTCCATTATCCCGGCCTCTGTTTGCGGATGGATTTTCTGTTGTTCAGGTGTTTTGTATGTGCCTGAACACCCGGATATAGAGTTGTTGTTGAGGAAATGCATTCAATATCCGGATTGCGTTCTACTCATGAATTTACGGCAAAAACTGTCCAAAGTATATGTAAAACTTGCTAATATGCAGGCTGTGAGCTATTTTGCCCACCATGTTGCACTAAGCGCATTAAAGCCGCAGTGGGGGACGGAATGGCAAAGATTGTGCCTTTAACCGGGTGTCAAAAAGAACTGTGGCTCTCTGCAAAAGCGGCGCTGTCCGACTATGCCGAAACCTCTATTCGGGGCTGTTATCACATTGACGCCCTGCTCGATCCCGATCTGTTGCGTCAGGCCATCAAGCGCACGCTGCATTTCACGCCTCTGCCCGCCGCCTCCCTGTGCCAGGATGAAGCCGAACCGTATTTTCTTGTGGGCGAACCACAGGAGCCTGATTTCAGGGTTCTGGACGCCGCTGCGCAGCCGGACCCCGCCGCTGCTGCCGACTGCATGATCGACGAGTTTTTTGAAGAACCGGTCGAAAATCCCCTTATGCGCTACGCCCTTGTCATCACTGGCGAGGCAAGCTGCATCGTTGCCATGAAGTGCTCGCACGTGGTGCTGGACGGGCTGGCATTCTTTTTTCACATAGCTGTTATTGCGGACGTTTACACAGCCCTCGCGCGCGGAGAAACGCCAGACCTTGGCGAGCCGTGCTCCTGCGAAGAAGCCTACCTTGAAGATCAGGCGCACTGCGCCTCGCCGCGTTTTCAGAAAGACATGGCCTTTTGGCAAGAACACCTCTCCCGCCTGCCAGAAAAACGCCTGCTGCGCGCCCTGCCGGGGCGCCCCGATGTGCTTGGCGAGAGCCGTCACCAGAAGTTTGTGCTGTCAGAAAAAGCCTCGCGCGAAACGTCCGCGCTCATTGCCGCCCACAAGGTCAGCCCCGCGGTGTTTTTTACGGGCATCTATGCACTTATTGTGTCGTTCATGAGCGGAGAAAAGGACATCGTGGCTCTTGCCCCCGTGGCCTATGGGGAGCGCAAGGTGCTATACCGGCGGCAGGGGGCCATGATGTCGCTGCCGCCCCTGCTGGTGAACGTGGCCGCGCACGATACCTTTGCCGGGCTGCTGGAGGCCGTCAGCGCGCAGAACGGCTCGTTTTACCGTCATGTGCGCACGCCTTACCAACTGGCTGCCCGCCAGCTTGAAGGCAAAAATTTTGCCTTTCTGGCAGATACCTTTGTCAATTTTCTGCCCAATACGCCTCCCGGCACACCGGAATTCCCCATTGTCGAGGCGGAGCAGAGGCACAGCGCCAAGGAGCCGATTCTTTTCGGCACACTGGTCATGCAGGAGCTGCGCTCGGGCTGTTTTTCGCTCACGGTGCGCAACAGCCGCAACCACCTGAGTGACAGGGATGTGGAGCGTTTTGTCGCCCGCGTTGAGAGCGTAGTGGCCCAGCTTGCCGCTGGCATTGAGCCGCCGCAGCTTGACTACCTGCTGGATGAAGAAAAACGGGAACTCGCGCAATGGCGCAGCGGCCCTGCCAGAATGTACGATATCCGTTCCTTGCCCGAACTTTTTGACGCGGCGGCGGATGCCTTTGCCGGACGCGTTGCCGTCAAGGACGAATGGGGCAATGCCCTTTCGTACGCGCAGGTGCGCGAAAATTCCCTGAGGTGCGCCTCGTGGCTGGCCGGGCAGGGCGTTGCGCGGGGCGGCATTGTGGCGGTGGCTGCCCAGCGCACAGCCAATCTTCCAGAAGTTGTTCTGGGAATCCAGAGGCTTGGAGCAGTCTATCTGCCCATAGACCCCAAGGCCGCACCCGACCGCATGGCCTATATTGTGGAAGACGCCGGGGCAGACATCACGCTTGATCTGGCCGACCTTGCCTACCGCCAATCCCCCATAACGCCCTTGCCGCAAGCACCTCTGGCCGGGGATGGAGCCTACCTGATCTACACCTCTGGCTCCACGGGCAAGCCCAAGGGCGTACTGGCCCCGCACGGCGGCTTTGCCAACATGATTCAGGGGCAGATCGAGCTTTTTGGTGTGCAGGCTGATGACCATGTGTTGCAGTTTGCGCCGCCCATTTTTGACGCCTCGCTGTCGGAAATGTTCATGGCTCTGCTGGCTGGGGCCGCCCTGTATCCGGTGAGCGACCAGTGCCGCAACGCGCCCTGGACGCTGCGGCAGTACATGATTGATAACGACATCACCGTTGTCACCCTGCCGCCCTCGTACCTCAACCTTTTTGAGGGAGAGCCGTTCCCCGGTTTGCGTGTGCTCATAACAGCGGGCGAGCCGCCTGTGGTGGGCGATGCCCTGCACTATGCCAAGGACCTGCGTTATTTTAACGCCTACGGCCCTACGGAAACGTGCGTCTGCGCGGCCATGAAGGAAGTTTCGCCCTTTGAGCCGCAACCCATCGGTGTGGGCAGGCCCATCCCCAACGTGACGCTTTCCATCCGCAATGCCGAGTGGCGCGAGCTGCCCGCAGGCATGGCGGGCGAACTGTGGATAGGCGGGGCCAGCCTTGCCATCGGCTACCACAACAAGCCTGAAATGACGGAGCAGCGTTTTATCCACCTTACGCAGGAAGGAAACGCCCGCTTTTACGCGTCCGGCGATCTGGCCTTGTGGTCGGACAAGGGCGAAATCCTGCTGCTGGGCCGGGCTGACGATCAGGTTAAAATACGCGGCAACCGGGTGGAGCTGGCCGAGGTGGCCTGCCTGCTTGAAAGCTGTGAAAGCGTCAGTCAGGCGGCGGTGCTGGCCGTCAAGGATGCGGGCGGTCAGGTCAGCCTTGCGGCATTTTTTGTGCTGCGGCCCGGCGCATCCATAGAAACGGTGGTTTCGTGGAGCAGAACAAGTCTGCCGCTCTACATGGTGCCCTCGGCCTGGCACGTGCTGGAAGCCATGCCCCTTGCCCCTACGGGCAAAATAGACCGCAAGGCCCTGCAACACATTGCACGGCGCGGCGAAGCGCAGGGCGGCAGTGACCGTAAGCCCCATGCTGGGCTTCTGGAGATTTTTGAGCGCGTGCTCGGCCGGGCCTATGATCCTGAAAAAAGCTTTTTTGCCCAGGGCGGCAACAGCCTTAACGCCATGTCGTTGCTGCATGCCATCCGCAAAACTTTTGACGTTGATATTTCCTTTCGCAGTTTTGTCAGCTGCGAAACGCTGTTTGATGTGGAAGCCCTGCTTGGCGGTGTTCGTGCGGAGTCGGCCCTTGCGGGCATTGAAAGCGCGCCGCTCAGCACCGGGCAGTTCCGCATCTGGGCCTACCAGCAGGTGAACGAAGGCTCCATTGACTACAATATGCCCCTGCTGCTTGAACTGCGGGGCGACAAAACTGCGGATTTTCTGGAAGGCCTGCGCAGGGCTGCCAACGCGCAGGAGCTTTTTCACTGCACCGTGACGGGCGATATAGACAATCCCCATTTTGCGAGGGGCAAGGGCGAGGTCTACCTGTGCAGCGTGGCCATTGCCGATGCGCGCGAAGCGGCGGTATTTTTTGACCAGCAGATACACACGCCCTTTGATCTGCGTGTGGAGCCGCCCGTGCGCCTTGTGGCCGCAGTTTTGCCGCAATGCGTTCAGGTGCTGGTGCTGGTGCACCATGTGGCGGGCGATGGCGAAACCCTTGAAATCCTGTTGCAAAATGCCTTGCGTTATTTGCGCGGCGAACCTCCCGTGCGTGGTCTGCTGGCTGTGCAGGAGGCTTTTTGCCGCAGGCAGGCCGCTTATGCGGCATCGCCAGCCTGCGCCGATGATGCTGCCTACTGGCAAGAGGTGCTCACGCCGCCAGTGCCCACGGTGAATCCGGCCGCAGGAGCCGCCAGCCGCAAGGGCGCCATGATCGGCGTTGACCTTGATGCGGAAACCGCGCAGGGGTTTGAAATTCTGGCAAAAAATTCTGGCGCGAGCGTGCTGGCCTGCTTTGTGGCCTTGGCGGGGCGCGCACTCTGCCGCCGCTTTGAAAGAAAGGAACTGTTGCTGGGTGTGCCCATGGGGCTGCGCGAAACGCAGGACGAATTCTGCGCTGCCGGGTTCTACGTCAACACCGTCCCCCTGCGTGTGCGCCTTGACGGCCTTGAAGACAGCGCCGCCGTGGCCGATGCCGCCCGGCAGATGCGGCAGGCCATTGAGCACAGCCGTTACTGCGCTGCGGATATTGTGCCCGAATTTCTGGCAACGCATGCGCATTTTGAACCTGTGGGAGTTCCGGGGCTTGAACTGAACAGGTTGGAGCTGGAATTGCGGGCCAGCAAGCTCACAGCCAGCTTTACCCTCGTAACGGGCACGGCTTCGCGCATTGTGCTGGAGTATGACGCGGGTTGCATCGCCGATGCCGCGGCCCTGCTGGATGATCTGGCGCAGAGCATGCGGCGTGCCTGCGAAGGGCTTGCCCGCCGCAATCCCCGGCAGGTACTGGCCGATGCCTGGCGCGAGATTCTGCACCCCGGCAGTTCCAGCGCTGTGCAGGAAGAAAACGACTTTTTCCGCGATGGCGGCGATTCCATCAAGGCTATCCAGATAACGGGCATTCTGCGCCGCAGCGGCATAACTGCCTTGAGCGCGCCGGATTTTTTGCGTAAGCCCCGCTTTGGCGATCTCTGCACTCTGCTGGAAAGCGCTGTCAGCGACCCATCTGTAACGCAGGCTATGGACTATACGCCTGTCGCCCCTGGCGAGCGGGTTCCCCTGCTGCCTTTTGCCCGCTATTTCCTGAAAGCGCACCCCAGCCACTGGCAGCAGTTCTTCATGCTGCTGCCGCTGGAAATCCGCGCGGATGTGCCAACGGCGACCATTGAAGCCTGGCTGCAAACCCTGCCGGAACATCACGAATCCCTGCGCATGGCTTTTGCGCCGGATCATGCCGTGCTGCTGGCCGAACCGCAAAAAATAACCCTGCACTGCCGTGATTTCGCCGACACTGTGGAGCAGACAAGCCTGCTGCGCGAAGCTGTGGCGGAGATCACGGCGGGCCTTGATGCGGCATGCGGCAAAACTCTGGGTACCATGTTGGCCCGGCAGGGCGAGAGGCGCTTCTTGTTGCTGGTGGGGCATCACCTTGCGCTGGACGCGCTCTCGCTTGAAACCCTGCGCCAGGGCTTGCTCCATTATTGCCGTACGGGGAAAGTCCAGCGCGAAGCGCACGGCCTTGCCCTGCGCGCCCGCGAGGTTGAGCGGCTGCGCGCTGGCGGGGCATTCCCGTCTGCGGAACAGCGCGTTTTGTGGCGGGCTGCCTGCGCAGAACCATGCGAACCCTTGCGTGCCCTTTTGCCGCAGGGCAGGGGCCGGGACAGGGCCGTCAGCCGTGCCCGTCTGTCCGCGCAGCTTGAGGGCTTTCGGCTGGAATACAGCACCGCTGCCAAGGCCGATCTGTTAGCCGCGCTTGCCTGCGCCCTGCACGCCCAAGGGCAGAAGGCGGCGGTACGCGTAACGCTTGAAAGCCACGGGCGCGATGAACTTTTGCCCGGATTTGACGCCAGCCGCAGCCTTGGCTGGTTTACGGCAGTTTGCCCCATGCCTCTTGAGCCTGCCCTGAACTGCGCGCAGGCCCGCGAAGCCCTTGGCCCGTGGCTGGCGCAGCATTTCAGCCCTGAAAACTGCAATGCCTATGGGTACCTGCGGCAGGAAGATCCCGTTGAATTTGGCTACACGGCGCAGATTGCCTTCAACTATCTGGGGCGTGTGACGGGCCTGCCAGACGAAGAGGCCTCCCTGATGATTTCGGCTCTGGCGCCGGGGCTTGTTCCCGAGCTTGTCCATGCCGACATGGAGGCGGATGCCCCGCTGGAACTTTCGGTCTTTTTTGACCAGAAGGGCATCCTGCACCTCGGGGCGTGGTTCAGCCCGCACTGTCTGACGCAGGATTGGGTTTTCGGTTTGCTCCAGAACTGGCTTGCCGCCCTGAAAACCCTGCCCGCCTATCTGCCGCAGCAAACTCTGGACGCCATTTTTGCCGCCTGCGGCTGCCATGCGGACGATGTGGAGCGCATCGCGCAGCCGGATGCCGGGCATGCGCCCTTGCTGTATCAGTCTCTGCTTGCGCAATCAGGGGTTTACACCCAGCAGGTTGAATTTCATTTTCGCGGCCCGGTGGATATTTTTGGGCTCATGCGCGCGTGGGAAGCGCTCACCGCGCGGCATGAAAGCCTGCGTTCCCTCTTTCCCATGCCGGTGGAAGGCGAGTTTTACCGCGTGGTGTTGCGCAAGGGCCGCACCAGCCTTGAATTTCACGATTTTTCTCACTTGCCGGAGGCCGAGGCCGAGGCGGAAGCACAGACCCTGCTGCGCGCGGAACGGCAGCGCGGCTTTGACGTGCAGCGCGGCCCCCTGCTGCGGGCGCGGTTTTTCCGCCGGGGTGCCGACCGCGTGGTCATGAGCTGGTGCTTCCACCATCTGCTTATGGACGGCTGGTGTATGGGCGTGCTGTTGCGGGAACTTTTTGCCATGGCCGGGGCCAAGGGCGGGCCAGAAAACAGCCGTTTGCCGGAGCCTTTCCCGCTGGAGACCTATTCCCGCTGGCGCGCGCAGTTTGATGAACGCGCGGCGCGGGCCTACTGGGCCGGATTGTTGCAGGATTTCAGCGGGCCGACCGGGGTTGAGCTGGCGCAATCGGCTCCCCGCGCTGCCACCTCCGGGGAATTTGACGAACCGCAGACAGTGGAACTGGAACTGGACGCCGCACAGAGCGCCAGCCTGCAAGAGCTGGCAAAAACAGAGGCGGTGACGCTTTCCGCCCTTGTTCAGGCTCTGTGGGCCGTGGTGCTCGGCAATGCCAACAGTGGCTGCCGCGATGTGGTCTTTGGCGTGGTTACTTCCGGTCGTCCGGCGGAGCTGGCGGGTATTGAGTCCGCCGTGGGGCTGTTCATCCAGACCTTGCCCCTGCGGGCGCGCTGGACAACCAGCGACTCCCTCGGCGCGCTGCTGGCCCATGTGAAAGAGCAGAATCTGCAGCAGATGCGCTATGGCTATGTGCCCCTGGCGACACTGGGCAGAAATCTGCTCGACCACCTGATGGTCTTTGAAAATTATCCTGTTGATACGTGTTTTGATCACAACCGCGTTGAATTGTGCGACATGCGCGGTTTTGAAAAGCTGCCTTACGCCCTGGGCATTTCGGTTATTCCCGGCGTAAATCTGCGTTTCCGCTTTTTGTATGATCCCGAGCGTTTGCCAGAGGAGAGGGCGCTTGCCCTGCGCAACGGGCTGCATGCCGTGCTTGCGGCAGCGGCCTCAGGGGCCGGGCGTACCTGCCTTGCGCTGGAAGAAGCGGCGAGCAACGCGGGGCTGACCGCAGAAAGGCCCATCGCAGAGCATGACGGAGCAGAGCGGTGCGGGACAGAGCCGTGCGTTGCAGAAAGCGCGCCCGATAACGCTGCCGCTGCAGCCGTGCAAGCCCAGGTCCCGCAGGGGCCGGATGTGGCGGCTCTGGCGGAAACCGTGCGCGCGGCCTATGCCGCCGTGCTTGGTTGCCCCGTGGATTCTGTGGATGCGGACTTTTTCCAGCTTGGCGGGCACAGCCTCATAGCCATGAGCTTGCTCTCGCAGTTGAGCAAAAGCCTCTCTGTGGCGGTGGGCATAGAGGATGTGATGGGCTATCCCAGCCCGCGCGCCCTTGCGGCCCGCATTGGCAGTCTGGCAAAGCCGGATGCTGTTATTCCGCGAGTGGAAGGGCTTGCAGCCTACCCCCTGTCGCCAGCCCAGCAGCGTATCTGGTTTCTGCAAAAGCTGCATGAGGGCGGTCAGGTTTATGTTATTCCGTTTGCGGCCCGGTTGCGCGGCCCCGTGGATGCCGTGGCCCTGCAAAAGGCCCTTACCCTGCTTGAAGAAAGGCACGATGCCCTCCGCCTGCGCGTGGCGCTGGATGCGCCGGAGCAAAGATTTGCACCTGCTGGCGGCCTGCGGCTTGAATGCTACGACACGCCCCTTACCGATGCCGTCTATCTGGGCATGAGCCTGCCTCTGGGGCCGGAAAGGCCCTTGGTGCGCGTGGCCCTGTTCCGGCAGGAAGACGGCAGCCATGCGCTGGTGTTCTGCTTCCATCACATCATTTTTGACGGCTGGTCGGCGGAAGTTATCACCCGCGAACTCAACGAAGCCTACGGCGCCGTGCTGCAAGGCAGCGTGCCGCAGTGGCGGCCTCTGGATCTGGATTTTGCAAGCTACGCCCTGTGGGAATCGCAGCGGGAGGCGGAAGGTCTTGAACAGATATGCAGCGACCTCGCGCCGTTGCCGGAGCGTCTGCGCCTGCCGCTGGATTACCCCCGCCCGGCGGTGCAGCGTTTTGAAGGGGCCGTGCAGAGCTTTGATCTGGGCCTTGAACGCAGCCACGCCCTCAAGGATTGGGCCTTGCGGGCCGGGGTGACGGTATTTCCCGTGCTGCTTGCTCTGGTGGATGCCTTTTTGCTCCGCCATACCGGGCAGGACGACATTATTGTGGGCTGCCCCGCGGCAAACAGGGAGCATGAGCAGGTTCAGGGAGTTGTGGGCCTCTTTGTCAACACGCTGGCAGTGCGGGCGCGCATGAACGCGCAGGGCGGCTTTGCCGAGCTGGCAGGCACGGTGGACGCCGCGTTCAGAAAATCATTGTCCGCGCAAAACTGTCCCTTTGAAAAAGTTATCGAAGCCGTGGGGGTGGAGAGAAATGCCGCGCGCAATCCCGTGTTTGACGTATTTGCCGCGCTGGAAGACGCAAGCTGGAACAATTTTGGCCGCACGCCTCTGTGCATGGAACCTCTGCCCTTGCCGCACCAGTGTAGCAAGTTTGACTTGAGTTTTTACTTCAGGGAGCGGGCAGACGGCGGCTATACGGTGGATGTGGAATACTGCACCGAGCTTTTCAGCCCGCAGACAGTCCGCCGCATGACCGAGCGCCTGCTGACCCTTGCGGACGCCGTGCTGGCTGATGATGCAAAGCCCCTGGCAGAACTGGATATTCTGCCGGCGCAGGAGCGCGCAGAACTCGCCAGCTTTAATGATACGGCGGAACCGCTGGATATCGCCGCCGACATGGACAGCCGTTTTCGCGCTCAGGCTGCCCGCACCCCCCATGCTCCGGCAGTACTGGACGCCGCAGGCACGACTGTTTCCTACGCGCAGTTCAACGCGCAGGTGGATGCCGTGTGTGCATGGCTGCAAGGGCAGGGCGTGGAGCGCGGGCAGTATGTGTGCGTGTGCTTTGAGCGCTCGCCCGCGATGCTGGCCTGCATTTTTGCCGTTTTGCGGCTTGGGGCCGTCTATGTGCCGCTTGCCGCCACCTTGCCCGCCGAGCGCAAGCGGTCTGTGTTTGAAGACCTCGGGCAGTGCGTGGTGCTGTGCGAGGCGCGCTTTGCGGAAGCCTTCTGCCAGAATGGACAGAATGGACAGAATGGGCAGTGCGGGCAGTGCGGTCAGCGCGTGCTCTCGCCTGATTTTGAGGCGCTGACTGCTGGCGCGCAGGTGCCGGGCGGCGTTCCTCCTTATGAAGCGGAACCGCTGCCGCCGGATTCTCCGGCCTACGTGATCTTTACTTCCGGCTCCACCGGGCGGCCCAAGGGCGTGCCTATCGAACACGCCAGCGTTGCCAACCGCCTGTTGTGGATGCAGTCGCGCTTTCCCATCGGGCAGGGCGATGTGGTGCTGCAAAAAACCACCACCACCTTTGACGTGTCGGTGTGGGAGCTGTTCTGGTGGGCGTGGCAGGGCGCGGGCATTGCCCTGCTGGAGCCGAATGCGGAGAAAAATCCCGCCCTCATCGTGCAGGCCATTGAGGCCCGCCGGGTCACGGTGCTGCATTTTGTGCCGTCCATGCTGCGGGCTTTTCTGGATCATCTGGAGGCGCACCCCGGCGATGTGCGCAGGCTGCGGTCATTACGTTATGTGTTCACCAGCGGCGAGGCCTTGCCCCGCGAACTGGTGGCACGGTGGAATGCCCTGACGCACGCGGATCAGTTGCAGGTGGAGCTGCACAATCTCTACGGGCCCACCGAGGCGACCGTGGACGTATCGTGGCAGCCCTGCCTGAACACGCCGCCCCAAGCTGTGCCCATTGGCCGCCCGGTCAGCAATACCCGGCTGTACGTGCTGGATGCCTGCAAGTTCCCTGTGCCGCTGGGCGTAACGGGCGAGATCTATATTTCGGGCATTCAGGTTGCCAGAGGCTATCTGAACCGGCCAGACCTCACGGCCCAGCGTTTTATGGATGACCCTTTTGCCCCCGGCAGCCGCATGTACCGCACGGGCGATCTGGGGCGCTGGCTGGCCGATGGCAGCATTGAATACCTCGGGCGCAACGATGATCAGGTGAAAATTCGCGGCTACCGCATTGAGCTTGGCGAGGTCGAGGCGGCGCTTGGGCGCTGCCGGGGCGTGTCGCAGGCCGTGGTGCGGATGGGGCGCATTGGCGAATACGCGGCGCTTGAGGCCTTTTTGCTGCCGCAGGGCGGCGCACGCCTTGATCTGGTTGGCATCCGCGCGGAGCTTGCTGCCCTGCTGCCCAACTACATGTGCCCCTCCCGCTTTTTTGTGGTGCAAGATATCCCGCTGAGTCCCTCGGGCAAGGCCGACCGCAAACGTTTGCAGGGCCAGCCCCTGCTGGCGGGTGGAGAAAAGAGCGCCGCCCCCGCTGCACACGGCCCGGATGCATTGCAGGCAGGTTCGCAAACAGGCGAGGAAACTGGCTCGGAATCCGGCGTCTCCACCGCACAGATCGAGGCCGTGCGCGAGGTGTGGCGGCAGGTCATGCCGGAAGTGGAAGCGGGGCCTGATCTGGGATTTTTTGACGCGGGCGGCAATTCGCTCCTGCTGGTGCGGCTGCACACCCTGCTGGACAAACAGTGGCCGGGAGTATTCACGCTGGCGGGGCTTTTTTCAGAAAGCACCATCCGCGCGCAGGCCGCCTTTATTGCGCGGGCGCAGCATGCTGGCAGCAGCATTGCAACTTGCCGCGCAACCACCGCGCCCATAGCCATTATCGGTATGGCCGTGCGCCTTGGCGACTATGCCGATGTGCAGAGTTTCTGGCGTGATCTTGCCAGAGGCGCGGACAAGAATATCCCCATGCCCGAAAAACGGCGCGGCGAAACGCGGCAGATATTTGATGCCGTGGGTCTCGCCTTTGACGATGCCCGCCTGCGTGAGGCGGCCTATCTTTCGGATATTTCATCCTTTGATTACCGGCGGTTCGGGCTTTCACCCAACGATGCCAGCCTGCTTGACCCGGCCCAGCGCGTGTTTCTTGAAACAGCCCTGCGTGCCCTGGACGATGCGGGCTACGGCGGCAGCGCACTGGAAAACGCAGATGTGGGCGTTTTTGTGGGCGCAAGCCCGGTGCGTCTGTTCCAGACTGCCGTAACGCGGGCCTTTCCCGATTTGGCGGAGCAGACCTACCTGCTCAATGTGCCTTCCAACGTGCTGGCCCGCCTGAGCTACATGAAAAACTGGCACGGCCCAGCGGCCAGCGTTGATACGGCCTGCTCGTCCGTGCTTGCGGCCCTGCATCAGGCCTGCCGCAGCCTGCACGAGGGCGAGTGCGCCGTGGCCCTTGTGGGCGGCGCGCATGTTATTGATCTGCCTGTAAAGGCCGATGCGGCCTTTGCCATTGAGTCTGTCTCTGGTCGTACCAGAACCTTTGACGCCGGGGCCGAAGGCGTTGGCGCGGGCGAAGGGGCGGCGGTATTCCTGCTCAAGCCGCTGGATGCCGCACTGCGCGATCATGATGCCATACATGCGGTGATCCCCGGCAGCGCCGTCAATCAGGACGGCAAGTCCTCCAGCATGGCCGCGCCCAATCCCGAGGCGCAGGCCGAGGTCATTGACCGCGCTGTACGGAACGCGGGCGTCTCGCTGGCGGACATCCAGTTTTTTGAGGCCCACGGCACGGCGACGGTTCTGGGCGACCCTGTGGAAATCGAGGGCCTGCGCAGGGCCTTTGCCCGGCAGGGCGCGCGGCGGGAGCAAAAGGCGCTTATCGGTTCAGTCAAGGGTAATCTGGGGCATCTGGATGCCGCCGCTGGCGCTGCTGGCCTTGCCAAGGCCGTGCTCTGCCTTGAAAACGGCCTTGTGCCGCCGCAGCCGCATTTTGAGCGGCCCAATCCCCATATTGATTTTGAGGCCGCGCCCGTGCGCGTGGCGCAGATGCTTGAGCCGCTGCCCCCACAGGAGCGGCCCTGGCGCTGCGGCGTCAGTTCCTTTGGCCTTAGCGGCGTAAACACCCATGTGATTGTGGCGGAGCATCAGGCGGAGCCTTTGCCGCAGGACGACGGCCACTGGCAGTGCGTGGTGTTTTCCGCCCCGGACGAAACCTCGTTGCAGGACTACGCCAGGGCGATCGCGGCGGCTGTGGCGCGCAACGAGGGCTGGGCTCTGCATGCCGTTGCCGCCACCCTCATGACAGGGCGGGATGCCCTGCCTGTGCGCGCGGCCCTTGTAGTGCGTTCCCGGCAGGAACTGCTTGAACAACTGGACGCAGAGGTCACGGGCATTGCCGTGGGTAATGCGGCACGCCATGACAGCCGGGACAGCATGGAAAATTCGCTCCCCGGCGCATTCTTTGTTTCGCAGGAAGCGGCGCAGGCAGCCGCTAGCGCCTATCTTGCCGGGGCAAGCCTCGCGTGGCCCGCAGAAAGGCCCGTCTACAGGGTGCATCTGCCCGCAGCTCCTCTCGCCGCCGCTACATTGTGGCCGCGTTTTGCCGCGCATTTTCTTTCCGAGCCTGTCATGACGCCTGCCGGAAAGGCCTTTGCCCTTGCCGTGGACAGGCCGGATTTCTGGCCTGCGGCGGAGCACAGGCTTGAAGGCACTCCCTTGCTGGTGGGCATGAGCCTGCTGGATTGTCTGGGATGGATTGGCGGAGCCGCTCCCCTGAGCCTGCATGATCTGCGCTGGCGCAAGCCCGTAACCTGCGGCCCCGGCTGTCGCGCGGTATTGTTGGCGCAGGAGCAGGGCGATGCCCTTGCCGTGGAGCTGCACCACTTTGAACCTGCCCCCCGCAATTCTGGTGAGGCTTCCACGACAGGACTGTCCACAGGCACATGGAACGTGGCCGCCAGCGGCCTGGTGCGCGGCGGGATTGCCCGCCCTGCGGCGTTGAATCTGGCTACAGTGCGCGAAAGCCTGCACGAAATAGAGCAGCAAGATGCGCCGGAAGATTCGCCGCTCATGGTCAGCGGGCGCTGGCAGTGCCGCAAGGCACTCTGGGGAGCGGAGGACGGCAATACTCTGCTGGCAGAGCTGTGTCTGCCCGAGGCCTATCGTGCGGATTTCAATACCTTCCGCTGGCATCCGGCCATGATGGACATCGCCGCGAGCCTTGCCCTGCGCGATGCTTACGGTTTTGTGCCCGCTGGTTGCCGCATGGCGCGGCTCTACAGCCCCCTGACCGCGCAGGCCTTTGCGCTGGTGCGCATCACTGACCGCCAGCAGGGCATGATTGTGGCCGACTGTACGGTGACGGACGCCTCCGGCCAGATTGTTGCGGAACTTGAAGGGATGACCTTTATGGCCCTGCGCAAGGGGCAAACTGCTGGCAAATCCGGCCCGGATACGCCGCAGGTTCATCCTTTGCATGGTGAGCAGCCGCAGCCGGAACTGTACGCCATTGGCTGGAAACAGGCCGATCTGGAAGGTTGTGTTGCCGGGCCGCAAAACATCATGCTGCTTGGCGGTCAGGGTAGCCTTTTGGGTGAAGCCCTGGAGCCGCTTGCCCACGCGCGCCGCCCCTTGCCCTTGCAGGCGGATGAAGCCCGCGCTCTGGCGCGTGAAATTCTGGCTGGCCCCACAGATCATCTGCTTTGGCTGCCTGCATTAGAGCCCGGTGTGCAAAACGACACGTGGCCGCTCTGCGCCCTGCTGCAAGAGATTTGCAGCGGCGGGCTGCGCCGCCCCCTGCGCGTCACTGTTGTGGGCCGCGGGGCTTTTGCGCCGGATGCCCCTGCCCATGAACCGCATCAGGAGTCTTTGCCGCAGGGCGCGTTATACATGGGGCCGCTGCTCTGCCTGCCGTGGGAAGAGCCCAGGATTTCCTGCGCCTATGTGGAGCTTGAGGAGCAGAACGCAGCTTCCGTAGCGGCCCTTGTATCCAGCCTCGGGCTGGTTGACGGGCCATATGTGGCGGATTGCGACGGCACGGTGCGTGTGCGCGAACTGGTCAAGCTGCCGTCTGCGCCTGCCTCTGCTGCCACGCCTGCCATCACAAAGAACGGTTGCGTGGTGATTACCGGCGGCCTCGGAGGCATGGGCCAGACGCTGGCGCGCCAGATTCATGAGCGCCACGGCGCGCACGTGGTTTTGCTGCACAGAAGCAGCCAGTTGCCGCCCCATGCGCTGGAGGGCATGCCCTTTGCCGCCTTCCGCTGCGATGTCACGGATGCCGCGCAGGTTGAAGAGGTTTTTGCAAAAATTCGGAGCGAGGTCGGCCCGGTGCAGGGCGTCATTCATACGGCTGGCGTGGCTGGCAGGGGCTACCTGCTGACCAGCGACAGGCAGGGATACGAATCCGTGCTGGCCCCCAAGGTGGCTGGCGCCTGGAACCTGCACAAGGCAACCCTTGGCGATGATCTGGCCTTTTTTGTGCTGGCTTCATCGCGCACGGCCCTTGTGGGAGCGCCGGGGCAGAGCGACTATACCGCCGCCAATGCCTTTTTGAATGCTTTTGCCCGGTATCGCCGCCGCCTTGGGCTGCCCGCACTTTCCATCAACTGGAACACATGGTCGGGTGTGGGCATGGCTGTTCGCGAGGGGCTTGGCAACGGGCCGGAGGCCGCAACCATGCTTGCGCCGCCGCAGGCCCTTGCCGTGCTAGAGGCCGCGCTTGCCAGCGGCGAGGAGCTTGTGGCTGTAGGCATGACGGGCGAAAACGCAGAGGATTTCGCCCTTAACGGCCTGCCCGGCAGCGCGTCAATCAGCAGCAGTGCGGCGAAGGGCAACGCCACGCAGGCGCAGCCCATGGGCAATGCCGATCATTTCGATGGGGCAGCCCTGCTTGAGATTATCCGCGATTGCCTTGGCTATGACAGGCCCCTGAACAGAGAGGACGACTTTTTTGATCTGGGCGGTGATTCCATTGCCGCAACACGCATCGTGAACCGGTTGGACAAGGAGGCGGGGCTTGCCCTCGCTGTGGCGGATCTGCTGGAAAGCGACACCCTCGGCGATATTGTCGACTGCGCCCTTGCCTCGCGCAAACCAGCGCAGCCGCTGCAAAAAGCCGAGGAAACAACGCCAGTTCTGGATAAATACCCCGTGGGCAACGAGCAGCTTGCCATCCTGTATGCCGACATGGTCAGCGAGGGCGATCTGGGTTTCAACCTGCCAGCATTCCTTGTGATGCCGCCCGATGCGGATGCGGCGCGGCTTGAAAGGACCCTTGCCCAGCTTGTGGAGCGGCACGAGGCGCTACGCACGAGCTTTTGCGATTTTGAGGCCGAGCGCCCGGCCATGATTATTCATCCCTTCACCGGGTTTACCCTTGAAGAAAGGCGCATCCCCGATCTTGCGCACAAGGATGACATTATCCGGCCCTTTAACCTGCGGAACGAAACGGGCTTTCGCGCCAGTCTGCTTGTGACTGATGCGGGTGAAAAAGTGCTGTTCCTCGATGTGCACCACGCCCTTGGCGACGGCAGAACCATGTCGCTGCTCAATGTGGAGCTGTACCGCCTATATCATGGGCTGGAGCTTGCGCCTGTAACCGCGCAGATGAAGGATATCGCTTGGCAACAGGTCACGCATCCCGATGCCGAAGCCGCAGCCTACTGGCAAAATATTTACAAGGGCGAATTACCCCGGTTGGATCTGCCCGCATCGCATCCCCGCCCCCGGGTGCATACGGGCAGGGGCGGCACGTATGAATTTGACCTCGCGCCGGCGCTTGTGCAGGCCATCAAGGGCCTGGCCCGCCGGGAAGGGCTGACCAACTATCAGGTTTCGCTCTGCGCCTGGAGCCTGCTGGCGCAGGCCTACACAGGCTTGCAGGATATTGTGGTCGCGGTTTCAATGGACGCGCGCGGCGAACATCTCAACACGGCGGGCATGCTGGCATCAGTGCTGCCGCTGCGTTTCAGCGTGGACCCCTGCCAGCCGCTTTCCGCCCTGTTGCGCGCTACACGGCAGGTGAGCAACGAGGGTATGCGCCACCGGGCGTACATCCTTAACAGCCTGCTGGCCGACCTCAGGCAGACCGCATGGCCGGACAGATCGCCCCTGTCAGAGATCATTCTCTCGTACATGAACTTTGAATTTGCCGCTGAAGGGCAGGGCCTGTTTGAATCCCTGCGGTTCAGCAAATTCTCCAGCAAGACGGATCTTTCCATCTTTGTGAGCGATATTGGCGAGAGCATAAGCATTGCCCTTGAATACTACGCAGACCTGTTCAGCGAGGCCGATGTGCTGCGCATGGCCCGCGATTATGTGCGCATTCTTGAACTCATGACTTCCGCACCTGGGGATGCGCCGCTGGGCTTTACACCCACTGACCTGCCGTGCGCCGCTGGCCGCACGGTCAGCCTTGAGCAGTGCGAGGCCTTGGCCCCGGCAGCCGTGCGGCAAGGCATTGAGGCAGTGGCGACGGGCAAGGGCGCATCTGCCGAGGCTGTGTTGCTGGCGGTGTTTGCCGTGCTGATGGGCAAGGTGACCCAACAGGAACAATTTGTGGTGGAGGTGCCGCCAGAGCGCTCCATCAGGTTCAGCATTGACGACAATATGGAGTTTGAAGAACTGCTGGCCTTCACGCAAAAGGGGCTGGCGGATAAGGCTGGTATGGGCGATGCTGACCACGGGGACTCTGGCCTTGCTGATGATGGCATGCCCCTCATGCAAAGCGCCCTGCGTTTAGGTTTTGCATTTGCGCGGGGGGGGGCCCCCACACCCGATGCGCAAGGCAATGGTTACGGCCTGTTCTGCTCGGTTCGGGAACAGAAGGAAGGTCTGGCCCTGTATTTTGCGTATGATCCACAGCAGGTTGTAGCGGAAACCGCTCAGGACTGGCTGACCTACTACGGGAATTTTCTTGAAGGCATAATTGAAGGGGCGGCATGATGAAGTTATCGGATTTTTCCTTTGCTGTTCCTGCAAAAAAGTCTGCAACACACGAATCTGCCAGTATTTCCGGCTCCGGCCCGCTAACTGCGGACGTCATGCAGGCGGGGGGGGAGTTCGCCAGCCTTGAGCACCTGTTCCGCAGCATTGCTGACGCACGGCCAGAAACCCAAGCCCTGACCGGGGGCGGCCCTGGGCTGAGTTTCAGGGAGCTGGACGTTTTTTCGGAGCGCATTGCCCGTTTCATCCTTGCGCAAGGTTATGGGCATGAAGCTGTGGTGGGCGTGTTGTGCGCGCGCGGTGCGGTGTATCTGGCTGCGGCCCTTGGCGTCATGCGGGCTGGAGCAGTGTATCTGCCCGTGGAGCGCGAGCAGCCGCAAAGCCGCAAAGAGGCCATGCTGCGGCCTGCAAGCCTGATTATTGCCGACAGTGCCTGCCTGCGCGAGGCCGAGTATTTTCACTACAGAAATCCCGGCATCCGGCACGTGCTCTGCCTTGATGCGCAGGACTATGACGATGCCGCCGAAAAAGGCACAGGCCTTGTAAGCACGGAATACTGGGAGCAGGTGGCGCAGGCAGGCAGCGACATGGGCTGGAAGAGTGACTTTGACGCCGCCCCCTGCCCGCAAAGCGAACTCGCGGCCTTGGCCGCTGCCGTGCTTGAAAAATGCGGGCTGGCTCACAGTGCAGAGGCCCATGGCGCGGAGGATTCCCGCGCAGGCCGCAAGGTGCTGGATGTGGGCAGCGGGTCTGGCTGCGTAGCGCAGGCGCTTGCCGGGGCCGCGCAGGAATATGCGGCGGTGGATCTGGCCCGCAATGAACTCAGCCGCCTTGCCCGTTTTGACGCTGCCGCCAGGGTGACGCCGTATCGTATGGAAGCGGCGGACATTCATTTTCTTGAAGGTCAGGCCTTTGACGTGGTGGTCATAAATGGCGTGGTGGAAAATTTCCCCGGCTACAACTATCTGCGCAGGGTGCTGAATCACGCCGTGGAGATGCTCACGCCTGACGGCCTCGTTTTTGTGGGGGCGGTGCGCGATCTGGATTGCCGCGATGATCTGCGGGCCGCCTTGCAGGCCCATGCCCTTGCCACTGGCGATCAATCAGGCCTGCTGCGGCTTGATGCCTCTGCCGAGCTGTTTGTTCCCCGCCAACTCTTTACCGAGTGGGCGGCGCGCTGCCCTGTGCCGGTGCAAGTGACGTTCTCGCCCTGCGTGCTGGGCCAAACCTATGAGCAGAGCCGTGTAGATGGCGGCGCGCAGCACGGGGCGCAGTCCTTCCGCTATGATGTTATCATCCGTCCCGGCGGCAGCTGTCCTCAGGTTCCGGTTTCGCGGTTCGGGGCGCAGTATCTGCCGCCTGCGGGCGGACAAGCCCTGCCTCCATGCGAGCCATCTCAGGCTGCCTACATCGTGTATACCAGCGGTTCAACAGGCACTCCCAAGGGGGTGGTGGTAGAGCACCGCAACCTCATGCATATTTTGCGCGCCCTGCGGCCCTATGCGGCGGGCTGCGAGAGCGTGGGGCTGGTTGCGCCCCTGTCGTTTGACGCCTCGGTGCAGCAGTTGGCTGTGTCTGTCTTCAGTGGCAAAAGCCTGCACGTGCTGTCGGACGAAGAACGCAAGAATCCCTCGCTTTTCTGCGCCTGCGCGCGTGAGCGCGGGCTTGACCTGTGCGACATGACGCCCGCATTTTTCAACGTGCTTACAGATTGGCTTGCCGAGCAGCGTCAACCCTTGCCGCTCAAGGCCCTGCTGCTGGCGGGTGAAGTGCTGCGGCCCGATGTGATCCGCAAATTTTACGCCATCCCCGGCAACGAGGGCGTGGTGCTGTTCAATGTGTACGGCCCTACGGAATGCACGGTGGACAGCAGCGCCTTTCGCATAGATATGGGCAACCATCAGGATTTTACCGCCTATCCCATTGGCAGGCCGCTTGAAGGCGTGCACATCTGCGCGATGGACAAAAATTGTCAGGAGTTGCCTGATTCCGTCACTGGCGAACTGTGGATTTTTGGCGATGGGGTGTCGCGCGGCTACCTGAACAACGCCAGCCCCGGCGCGTTTGTGGAAAAAGACGGCCAGCCCTGCTATCGCACGGGTGACAACGGTTATGTGCAGAACGGCCTTGTTTTTTACCGTGGGCGCGAAGACCAGCAGGTGAAAATACGCGGCAACCGCGTGGAGCTTGGCGAGGTGGAAAAGGCCGTGGCGGGCTTTCCCGGCGTGCGTCAGGTGGCGGTGGTGGCGGATACCTTTCGCGCCGGGGAGGAAAAGACCCTCGCCGCCTATGTGGTGGGCGATGTGGATATGGCCCTACTGCGCGGATACCTAGAGCAACACCTGCCGCCGTACTGCGTGCCCGCTTATTTTGTCCCCATGATGGAGCTGCCGCTTTCGCTCAACCGCAAGGTAGACAAAAAGGCTCTGCCGTCACCCTTGGGCGGGGTGGAAATTCAGCGCGGACGCATGCCTGCCGGGCCTGTAGAAGAAAAACTGGCCGGGATATGGAAGCGCCTGCTGGGCTGTGAAATCACCGATGCCGATGCTGGTTTCTTCAGTCTGGGCGGTCACAGCATTCTTTCCATCAGGCTTATTGCCATGATTGAAAAGGAAATGGGCGTGCATGTGGCTGTGAATGAGCTGGTCACGCATTCGAGTATTGCGCAGCTTGCGGCCCTGCTGGCCGGAAAGACCGAAAAGCGCGAAAGCCCTGTTATCCAGCTGCAACACTGCGAGGGCGGCAAGAATCTTGTGCTGTTTCATCCTGTTGGCGGCAGTGTGTTCTGCTACAGCGACCTTGCGCGCCTGCTTGGCGGCAAATATACGGTCTATGCTGTTGAGGCGGCTGGCTTCAGCCGAAGGCGCACGTCGCTTACCACAGAGCTGCATACGGTTGAAAGCCTGGCGGAGTATTATCTGGACGAAATACTCAAGGTCGAGAGCCGCGATATCATCTGGGGTGGCTGGAGTTTTGGCGGTCTACTGGCCTATGAATGCTCCCGGCGGTATGCGGCACTGGGCAACCGCAGCGAGCCTGTCATCATTCTTGATACCGTGGCCGACAATACCCGCGCAAAACAGATGGCGGCCAAGGACGACATCGAACTGTTGCAGCTCATTTTGCAGCAAGGTATGGCCTTTGACCCCGTAAAGCTGCGCGCCATGTCGCGCGATCAGCAACTGGGCTACCTTGTGGAATGCGGGGAGAAAAGCGGATTGCTGCCTGCCGGGTTCAGCGCCGTGCAGATGGACAACCTGCTGCTGACCTATCGCGGCAACACCCTGGCGGCTGCGCGCTATGAGCGGCCAAACCCTTCAGACTGTAAACTGCTGCTGGTGCGCGCGCTGGATTTTGCAAGCAACCCGCAGATAATAATGAATGATGACTACCAGGGCTGGGGCCGCTTTTTGAAAAAGGAAAACATCACGTTGCGCTGGACGCAAGGCACCCACGAATCCATGCTTTCTGCTGGCCTCGCCGCAAACGTGGCACAGCTCATCCTGGAGTATCTTGAAGGTGAAGGGTAGTCGAAAACATTGTCTATAAAAAGTCTAGACATGTTCTTAGGGTATTTCTTAACAATGTTGTAAAACTGTTGTTGGTAAAAAATGAGAGTTATTTCTATTTAGAGAAGGTGTGATACCTGTCTTGCGAACTGCTTTTACACGGCATTTGCGCTAAAGATTATCTTTTCAGGTTCGGTAAATTTTTTTTTCATTTTCCCCTAAAGTTTTTGCTTGAATTTTATGTTCCGGAATGAAACAGTCGTCCTTACGCTCGCAAGGCTGTTTTTTTCCGGTATTTTTTTTGTTTTGTCGCCCACAGGTGTGGATAGTGTGCGGCAGACCGCCAACGTTGCCCCTTGAGCTCCAAATGCCTGTTGAGGCAAGGGCCTGTCAGGCAAGCAGAAATATACCGATGCATTTTGCGCGCATCTGTTTTGGTAAGTGCATATTGGAGGCTTGCCTCACTGGTACACGCGCCGTGTTGAAGTGCTCGCTGTATATATTGGTGCGTAATTGTGATTATTTATTTTTACATGGCAGTATACATGTAATCGTTTTATATACGCTGTAGGGTTTTATTTTTATTTTACATCGATCTTGCTATTTTTATTCAGTTCTTTCGTCTGGTCGTTGCGATTTGTGGCATGCAGGGGGTTGATCTCGTGTTGATATCTTCTTGTTGCCAATAAATAAATATCTACTTTCATATCATGCTGTGCCGATTTTACGGCTAATTTGGTATTAGTTATCAAGGATTACACGCTATTGTCTTTGCTTTGGTTTTTCGTATATGACAGGCTTTGGGTTCAGGCATCTGCCTGGGCAAGTTGTGTTACCGTGTGCAGGGGCAGTGCAAACCCTAGCTCAGGATTTTGCCATGCAATCTCAAAAAGAGTCCAGGCTGTTTTTGCAAAAGCTTTTGCAAAATCCGCCCGCGCTGCCGTTTGAACCCAAGCTGCTTCCCCTGCTGTTTGCGGTTACCCAGGAAGGCTCCAATGCCTCGGTGCGCTCGGTCGTTGCACTGATTGAAAAAAGCCCACGGCTCGCAACACGTGTGCTCACAGTGGCAAATTCGGCTGCATACGGGCTTGAGTTCAAGGTTTCTACCCTGCAAAGAGCCATCAGCATCATGGGCCTGCGCGAAGTGCGTCTGCTGGTGCTTATGGTGGGTATGTCGTCGTTTATACGCGAGGCGCAGCTTCCCAAAAGTTTTGATACTGCGGCGTTCTGGAAGCACCTGCTTTCTGTGGCAACCATTGCCCGAACCCTGGCGGATGTGCTCGGCGGAGATAACGGCGTATGTGGGCCTTGCGCCTGTGCTGGCGAGCGCCTGGTTATGGTGCCGGATGAGGCATACATAGCTGGCTTGCTCCATGATGTGGGCAAGATTTTTTTTGCTGCCGCACGGCCAGACCTCTGGGAAAAGACGGCAGAAATGGAACAGGCCGAAGATTGCGGCAGTTCCGAGGCTGAAACCGCTCAGCTCGGCATGGACCACGGGCTTATTGGGGCGGCAGTGATGCACCAGTGGAAGCTGCCTCTGGTGCTTACCGAACCCATAAACCTGCACCATTCGCCCGAACTTGCCACAACGTATAAAATGGAGGCGCGCCTGCTTGCTGCGGCTAACGCCTTGGCGCATTGCAGCCATGATGCGCTCATGCTGAGGAGCAAGGCGGGCGAACACCTGCCCGATGGGTGCGATCTTGATGCCGTGAGCGCGGCTGTGCTTGAAAGTATGGTCAGAATACAGGAAGCCGGTTTTGCTGAGCTTGATGCATAGCCCGTGCGTGGGCCTGATGCCGCATTTGTTTTTTTCAACTTTTCTTGAGGCTCACATTTGAGGCGCGCACATGGATATTGAAACCGGCCTTGATAATCTGCTGCGCGGGCAATTCGACGCTGCGCTGGCCGAATTTGAAGGCTGCGGGCAGCAGCCCACAGCAGAGAAACTGTGCGAGCTCACGCGGGCCTGCGCTGATCTTTCTGCCTATGCGGCGGCACTGGCAGAAGGGGATCTGTCTGTGCGCCCGCCCAAATCCTGCCGGCACTTTTCCACGCACCTTGAAAGCCTGCACGCCAAGCTCAAACGTCTGGCGCGGCAACTGCTCATATTCAGCGCGGGGTACCCCATGCCTGCGGTTGACGATATGGGCGACCTCTCTGACGGGCTGACCTTCCTTATCAATCAGGCGCAGACCTGCAAAAAGCAGGTCGAGCACGACCAGAATCACGATGTTGAAACCGGCCTCATGAACCGCCGGGCCTTTGTTCGCGGCGTGCGCGAAGCCTTGCAGATGCAGCCCGGCAAATTTGGCGTACTGCTTTCGTGCGGTCTGGATAATCTCAAGTACGTAAATGAGGCGCATGGGTACGATGGGGGCGATCTGTACATAAGCAAGGTGGTTGAAGCCTTGCAGATGTGCGAAAATGACGCAGTGCTGCTGGCCCGCACGGCAGGCAGCGAATTTGCAGTTTTTGCCCACGGTTTTGATAATGAAGAAAGCGCCTTGCGTTTTGCGCAGGATAACCGCAAAACCCTGCTGAACACCACCATCGAGCTGCCCAATGAAGTTGTGCGCATACGCGCCTCGCTTGGGGTGGCCGTGTATCCCAGCGATGCCATGACTGGTGATGTGCTCATGAATTATGCCAGCCACGCCATGTTTGAAGTGCAGAATTTCAATCGAGGCACGCTCATGCGGTTCAATCCCGAAGTTTACCGGGCCAAGGCCAATATCTTGAGCCGGCAGGAACGTCTGGACGAATTGCTTGAAGGCCAGCTGATCCGCTTTGCCTTTCAGCCCATTGTGAGCCTGAAAGAGGGCTCAATTTACGGTTATGAGGCGCTCATGCGCTCCACAACCCCGCATTTTGCCTCGCCGCTTGATGTGCTGCAACTGGCAGAGGCGCAGTCAAAACTGCCCCAGCTGGAGTATATGACCTTCAGGATGATTTTTGACTGGATGGGCAAAAATCTCCCTTCGCTCGGCGCCAGAAAGATATTTTTCAACGCCATTTCCGCGCAGTATCTGGATGCTCGGGAGCTGCGCAATCTGCACCCGCGCTATGAAGACATAAGCCGCAACATGGTGTTTGAAATCATAGAAACCGCCAGCAGCGAGGAGGGCCTTGCCCAAAAGGTGCGCGAACTGCGCTCGGAGCTGGCGGCCTTTATCGCCATTGACGATTTTGGCTGCGCCCACTCAAATGCGCTGCGGCTTTTGAATATTTCGCCCGAGATTCTCAAAATCGACAGTTTTTTTATCCGCGCCATCCACAAGGCACCCGCATCCAAGAGGGAATTTCTTTCCAATATCCTTGTATATTGCCGTTCAAAGGGCATTCTCACCGTGGCGGAGGGTGTGGAAACCCACGAGGAACTTGCCAGCGTTGTTGCTCTGGGTTTTGATCTAGCGCAGGGCTTTTATCTGGCAAGGCCGGAATTCGCCCTCCAAGAACTTGCGCCAAGCCAGATTGAAGAAATCACCGCGCTCAAGCGCACAGTTTGATTCTGTTATTCTCCTCCATCTCCATTTTCCCTGTTTCCTGCCTGCTCCGCCTGCAAGCTGACTACCCCCCGTCCATTCCCATTCCTTTCATTCCGTTATGCCCAAAAGGCGCGGGATATCCCAGTCTTCCGTCTCTTTGAATGAAAGCGCGCGGCTCACGAAAATCTTGCTTGCCGCCGACAGGTCAAGCCTGTCTTCCATGTAGGCTACCCCTCTGGATTTTCTGACAATGATCACAGTTGGTCGGGTTGGAAAATCGGGGTTGCTGCTGCTTATGAGACCCATGCGCCCGTCTGAAAGCTTGACCGCCGTTCCTAGCGGGAAGACCCCCACCATCCTTATGAAAGAATCCGCAAAGCCGCGCGGCCATGCCGTTCCGTTCATTTTGTACATGATTGCCAGCGCATGACTGGGGCAAAGGGCCTCTTTATATACGCGCCTGGATGAAAGCGCGTCATACACATCGCAGATAGAGATGATACGTCCAAAAAGGCCGATGGCAGAGCCTTTGAGTCCGTAAGGATACCCCAGGCCATCGTACATTTCGTGGTGCTGGGCTGCGCCCTCAAGAATTTCTGGTGCGATATTGGGTATCTTGCGCAAAGCGTCATAGCCGAGCAGCACGTGCGAACGCATAACGGCAAATTCTGGCGGGGAAAGCGTGCGCGGCGCATTGAGGATTTCTCTCGGCACGAGTGCCTTGCCGTAATCATGAAACAGCCCGGCCATACCGGCAAGTTGCTGCTGCTGATCCGTGAGGCCCAGATGCCGGGCGAAGGCAACGGCGAAAATGGCCACGTTGACGCTGTGTCTGTAGGTGTATTCGTCACGCCCTTTCAGGTTGGCGAGTGTCAGCATGGCGTTGGCATTACGCTTGAGGGCAAGGATGATGGATTTAACGCAGGGCTCCGCCCCTGCAATGTCGGCGCTGCCGCACACGCCGGAAGTCATGGTGGCTTTTACATGAGCGTAAGCGGCAGCGTGCGCTCTTTGCGCCTGCGCAAGATGGCGTGAAAACACGCGCGGTAGCCCGCAGCTTGGTTCGTAGGCGGGAACGGCGCTCTCCGGATCGTGAATTACTTCGGTAAAGCCCTGCTGGATGATCCCGTCAATTTCTGCCTGATCGGCCACAAGACCCTCGCGCATGTAGAGCAGCGGGGCATTGATCCAGGAAATGCCCGGATTGAGCACGTACATTCCCGGCTTCAGGTTTGCTATAGGTATCCGTTCCGCAGGCATGCTGGTGGATCCTTTGGCAGGCATTTGCGTTGATTTTCACTACAATAATATAACACTTCAAAATTTTAGGAGTAAAGGGATAAAACGCGCCGTTTTTGCAACTGACTGATTGGATTGTTCAAAATTTCTTTTCGCGCCAATTCTCAGTTTGATTGGTAGCACCGCACCAATGTGAAATTAATATTTTATCACTCTTGTATAAAAAATGTGATTTCCAATAGATTGAAATTATAAATAAAAAAAATTGAGTATGCACTCAAGTTATAAAAACTACAATTAAATTAGGGTTTAAAGAAAGTGTGTGAAAACAGGAACCTGGCTGGAAATTAAAAAAAAACTGTGCTAGCGACAATGCTTCCTAATTAAATTATCAGACAAGATTAGTACAGTTGCGGTGGCTTGGAAATGTTTGCAACGGCACAACTGAAGAATTTTTCACTTCAGGCTGATTGCTGGATTGGCGCGATGTGCCGCAGACAGATGGCAATATCCCTTACTCGCACGAGAGAAGCACTATGGGCAGTATGCAGTTGGTTCAGAGTGTATGCGGAATGTGCACCGCAAGGTGTCCAATTTCTGTAGAAATAAAAGATGGTGCCGTGGGTATGATTTACGGCAATCCGCACAGTCCCCTCAAGGGTGCCTTGTGCGCGCGCGGCGTGGCTGGCAAGGCCCTTGAGCGCGAGTCGGAGTGCCCGCAGAGCCCGCTTATTCGCGTGGGTGAGCGGGGCGAGGGCAAGTGGAAAAAGGTTTCGTGGGAAGAAGCCTTTGACTATGTTGCGCAAAAAATTGCCGCAGTGCAGCAGCAATACGGCAGGGAAGCCGTGCTGTGGTCTGACCGCGACGGCCCCTTTACCGACCTGTACCGCGCCTTCATGCGCGGCATAGGTTCGCCCAACGTCTGTACGCACAGCACCTCGTGCGACCTCAATACCCACCACGCCTGCAAGGCCGTCATGGGCCTCGGGCGCGGCATGGCCGTCAACGATTTTGCCAACTGCAAGCACATCGTGCTGCAAACGCGCAACATTTTTGAAGCTATCAACCTTGGCGAGGCCAGAACCGTCATGCAGGCCCTGCGCAAAGGCTGCAAGCTGACGGTCATTGACATCCGCCACAACGTTTCGGCCTCCAAGGCCAATGATTTTCTGCTTGTCCGTCCCGGTACGGACTATGCCTTCAATCTGGGCATCATCAACACGCTTATTACTCACAAGCTGTACAACAAGGATTATGTGGACGCCCACACCACGGGTTTTGCCGAACTGGCCGAATTTGTGGCTCCTTATACGGCGGAATGGGCGGCAGAGCAGTGTCAGGTCGATGCGCAGGCCATTGTGCGCCTTGCGCAATCGCTTGCCGCCGCCGCCCCCCATGTGATCTGGCATCCCGGCTGGATGACCTCGCGGTATGGGGATTCTTTTCAGGTTGCACGCACGGCCCTGGTCATTACGGCCCTGCTGGGCGGCGTGGGCGTCAAGGGCGGCATAGTGCCGGGCCGTACCCCAAAGGAATGCGGCAAGGCCGGGCTCAAAAAGTTTACGGATCTTTTTCCCGCGCCCAAGGGCTTGCGCGCCGACGGCCTTGGCGTTGACAACAAGGCTTTCGACCCCGGCAAGGGGCTGCTGCACAAGGCTTTTGAAGCCATCAGCAATCCTCCGCAGGGGGCAGCTCCGGTCAAGGCTTACATGTGCTGGCGGCACGACCCCTTGCAGGGCTATCCCGATCCCGATGCGCTGCGCAAACACTTTGACGGCCTTGACCTGCTTGTGAGCGTCACGTTCTCCTGGTCAGACACCGCCTGGTATTCAGACGTGGTGCTGCCGCTCTCCACCTACCTTTCGCGCGAAAGCATCATTGCCACCAAGAACGGCCTCAAGCCGCAGTTCTTTGTGCGCAACCGCGTTATCCCGCCGCGCTACGACACCAAGGCCGACTGGGAAATCATTGGCGGTCTGGCAAAGCGCCTCGGGCTTGATCCGCTGGTTTTTGAAAGCGCGGAGGACGTGTGGCGTTTTCAGCTTGAAGGAACAGGCCTCACCAGCGCGGACTTTACCGAAAAAGGCTTTGTCTCGCTCACCAGTGATCCTCTGTACGTGGATCTGGCAAATTATTCCTTCCCCACTGCCTCGGGCAAGGTTGAGCTGACCAGCGAGGGCTACGGCAAGGGCTGCGGCGAAAACATGCTCCCCCCCTACACGCCGCCCGTTGCACCGCCCGAGGGGGCCTACCGCATTACCTTTGGACGCGTGGCCGTGCATACCCAGGGCCATACCATCAATAATCCTCTGCTGCTTGAGCAGGTTCCTGAAAATACCGTGTGGATCAACAGCAAAAAGGCCAAGGCCGCTGGCATCAACCCCGGCGACAGGGTGCGCGTGCGTGATGCTGCGGGCAATGCCATGGGCGAGGCCGGGGTCAAGATCACCTCTGCCATCCATCCCGAGGCCATCTTTGTGGTGCATGGCTTTGGCCACGATCTGCCTTGCGAAAGCCGGGCTTTCCACAAGGGAATCTCTGACAGCAAGTGCCTGCGCGGTGGTCTGGACATGCAGGACATGGGCGGTGGCGGTCTTGCCATGCAGGAGCATTTTGTCACGCTGGAGAAAGTGGCCGCTTCCGGCGCTGCCTAGACGGACTCTGCTCCGGATATTGTCAAAGGCATGGCCTGATACTGCAAGGAAATTTACGGGAACAACCCACCGAGCCGCGTGGGAGGATGGTTATGAGCAAATATATTGTCATGCACAATTCGGCGGATTGCATAGGCTGCAAGGCTTGCGAGGTTCAGTGCCGCAGCCTGCACAACGGCGGGCCGGGGGCTTTTTTCTGCCGCGTTCTTTCCGTGGAGCAGACCGAACCCAAGCCCGCGCTGGGTTTTGTGTACACCTCGTGCTTTCACTGTGAAAATCCCTGGTGCGTCAAGGCCTGCCCCACAGGGGCCATGCGCCGCAGGGATGATGGCATTGTCTATGTGGAAACCTCGGCCTGCGTGGGCTGCAAGGCCTGCATCACCGCCTGCCCCTGGGCCGCGCCCCAGTGGAACGCCCAGACCGGCAAGGTGGATAAGTGCGACCTGTGCCGCGACCGCATTGATCAGGGCCTCAAGCCTGCCTGCGTAACCACCTGCGCCATGAGCTGCCTGCAATTCTCCACGCCGGATGCGGCCAGTCAGGAAAAGCGGCAGGAATTTGCCGAGCAGTTGCAGCGCAACAGGCCTGTTGTCCGCTAGAACGTGATTTGTTTTCTGCCGGGCCTTACAGTGCTTGCGGCAGAATGTTCAGGTTGATTGGCGGCTGCTCTGGCAGGAGACGCCGGTGACGGAACAGGGCCGTGCGATTGTTCGGCCCTGCTCGCCCGGAATATGACGAAGACATTCAACAAGGTGGCTTTTTATGGTGCCTACGGTTGCCGGAGAAGAGTATCTTGCCATTCTGCTGCTGCTTGTTATTGCGCTGCTTTTTGGCGTGCTTACGTTGTTTTTCGGGCGGTTTTTCCGCATGCGTCGGCCCTACCGCGAAAAACTCATGCCCTATGAGTGCGGCAACGAGCCAACCGCCGAGCCACGCACGCGTTTTTCCATCAAATTTTATTACGTTGCCATTCTTTTTGTCATCATCGATGTGGAAGCCATCTTCCTCTACACCTGGGCAGTGGAGTTTGTGCGTCTGGGCAGCCTTGGGCTGGCGGAAATGCTGACCTTCATGACCCTGCTGGTGCTGGCCTATGCCTATGCCTGGAAAAAGGGGGCCTTTGAATGGGTGAAGTAGAAACTCGCACCGCCGCGCATGGCAACCAGCCGCTTGTGGTGCACAAGGACGGCCTGCGGTTTTTCCCCGGCGCCAACGCCGTGCTCGGGCCACTCAACTCCCTGGTCAACTGGGGCCGTTGCGGCTCCATCTGGCCGGTGACCTTTGGCCTTGCCTGCTGCGCCATCGAAATGATGGCCACAGGCGCGTCAACGCACGATCTTGACCGCTTTGGCATCATCTTTCGCGCCAGCCCCCGACAGGCAGACTGCATGGTGGTGGCCGGAACCCTGAGCAAAAAAATGGCCCCGGTGCTGCGCAGGGTTTATGACCAGATGCCCGAGCCGCGCTATGTGCTCGCCATGGGCAGTTGCGCATGCAGCGGCGGGCTTTTTCAGTCGTATGCCGTAACTCAGGGCGTGGATCAGATTATTCCGGTAGACGTCTATGTGCCGGGCTGCCCCCCGCGTCCGGAAGCGCTTTTTGACGGCTTTATCAAGTTGCAGGAGAAAATTAACAAGGAGCAATTTCGATGGAGTCCCTGGAGATAGCGCGTCTGCTGCGTGAGGCTTTTCCGCAGGAAGTGCTCGACATACAGGAGTTTCGTGGGCAGACGGCAGTGCTGCTGCACCACGGGCGCATCCTTGATGTGCTGGTCTACGCCAGGGAGCATTTTGACATGATGCACCTGCGCTCGCTCTGCGGGGTGGACAACAGCCGCCGCAAGCAGGAGGGCCTTGGCGCGTTTGAGGTCGTCTATAACCTGTATTCCGTGAATCAGCGCATTGCCCTGCGTCTGCGCGCCCAACTGGACGATCCCGATGCGGGCATTGATTCCGCCGTGCCCTTGTGGCCTGTGGCCAACTGGCTTGAGCGCGAAGTCTTTGACCTCATGGGCATACACTTCAAGGGGCACCCTGACCTTCGCCGCATCCTGTTGCCGGGTGACTGGCAGGGTCACCCCCTGCGCAAGGCCTATCCTGTGCGCATCCCCTCGCGCGGTGTACCTGAATGGTCTGGCCTGACCGAATTGCGCGAACACGCCAGGGCGGCGGACGCTCTGAGCTGGCAGGGGGGAGAAAAGCATGAGTGAAATCCGCAAGCAGAGCCTTGAATGCCCTGTGCGTCACGGTCAGCCTGTGGGGCGTCAGAACGTGCAGGAACTGCTGGGCAGGGAACTGCCAGAAAACGCTGACGACTTTGACTGCTTTGACGAAAGCGACGAGGACCGCACCAGCCTGCGCCTCGGGCCGCAACATCCCGCCACGCACGGCGTGCTGCGCCTCGACCTTGAGCTTGAGGGCGAAACCATTTTGAGCTGCGACCCGCAGGTGGGTTATCTGCACCGTGGCTTTGAAAAAATGGCCGAAACCTTCACCTACGCGCAGGCCCTCACCCTCACTGACCGGCTGGACTACATCGCCGCCATGTCCAACAACACGGGCTACTGCCTTGCGGTGGAAAAGCTGCTGGGCGTGCAGGCTCCGCTACGGGCGCGTTACATCCGCACCATTGCCTGCGAGATGTCGCGCCTGTGTTCGCATCTGCTCTGGCTTGCCACCCACGCGCTGGATATCGGGGCCATGACCGTCTTTCTGTACTGCTTCCGCGAACGCGAAATGCTGCTGGATCTTTTTGAAGACCTCTGCGGCGCGCGCCTCACCCTGACGTATCCGCGCATCGGCGGCGTGCGGCAGGACGTGACAGGGCGCTTCATGGAAGGTTTGCAGGATTTTCTCAATATCTTCCCCAAGCGCATACTTGAGTACGAAACCCTGCTCGATACCAACCGTATCTGGTTGCAGCGCACGGTGGGCGTTGGCGTGCTGAGCGGCGAGGAAGCTCTTGCTCTCGGCCTCACCGGGGCTTGCCTGCGCGGTTCGGGCGTGGATTACGATGTGCGCAAGCACGAACCCTACGATGCCTATGATCTGGTGGATTTTGAAGTGCCGCTGGGCAGCGATGGCGATATTTACGCCCGCTACCGCTGCCGCATGGAAGAAATGCGCCAGTCTGTGCGCATTCTGCAACAGTGCGTGGATCAGCTCCCTCCCGGCGCGACCCTTGCGGCAGATGCCCCCGATCTGCTCATGCCCTACAGGGCGTGGCGCAGCGAGGCTGAAACAGCGCTTTTTGGCGGCAGTCTGCGGCAGGTCATGCACGACAACAATATCTACATGCCCGGCGATGTGTACGTGGCCACCGAGGCTCCCAAGGGCGAGCTTGGCTTCTACTTTGTGAGCGACGGCAGCAGCAGGCCTTACCGCATGCACGTGCGCGGGCCGTCGTTTATCCATATCGGCGCGCTGGCAAGCATCGCCCCGGGCGGGCTTATTGCCGACCTTATTGCCAATATCGGCAGCATGGACGTGGTGCTGGGAGAATCTGACCGGTAAACCAAGGGGCAGACTGCAAGGCCGATGGCTGCGCAGGGCAACCGGGTTTACGGCTACAACCAATCTGGCAGGGAAACCATGAATGTTCTGGTAATTGTACTGCAACTTCTTGTGCTTCTGGTGGTCGTGCTGCTGCATGTGGCCTATGCCACATACTTTGAGCGCAAGGTCATCGGCCATATGCAGATGCGGATGGGCCCCACCCGCGTGGGCTGGCTTGGGCTGCTGCAACCCATTGCGGATGGCATCAAGAGCTTTTTCAAGGAAGACATCATCCCCTCTGCGGCGGACAAGCCCATCTTCATGCTTGCTCCCATCATCTGTCTGGTGCCCGCCTTTGCCTCGCTGGCGATCCTGCCGTGGGCCGAGGGCTGGGCCTTGTCCAACATCAATATCGGCCTGCTTTTTGTGTTCGCCATGAGTTCCCTTGGCGGCTACGGGGTTGTGCTGGCGGGCTGGGCCTCAAACTCCAAGTTCAGCTTTCTTGGCGGGTTGCGGGCCTCGGCGCAGGTAATCAGTTATGAAATCGCCATGGGCCTCAGCCTTGTGGGCGTGATGCTGCTCTCCGGTTCGCTCAATCTGGGCGACATTGTGGCAGCGCAGGGTGATTCGTTTTTTGGCATGTTCGCCTTCCGTCAGTGCATCGGCTTTTTCATCTTTTGCGTTGCCATGCTGGCGGAAACCAACCGCGTGCCCTTTGACCTGCCCGAGGCGGAAAGTGAGCTTGTTTCCGGCTATTGCACGGAATACAGCGGCATGCGCTACGCCCTGTTTTTCATGGCCGAATACACGTCCATGTTTGTGATGGCCACGGTGGGTGTGGTCTGCTTTCTGGGCGGCTGGCGCGGCCCGGTGGAAGTGGACTTTTTCCCGCCGTTCTGGCTGGTGCTCAAGGTGTATGGCGTCATGTTTTTCTTTTTCTGGGTGCGGGCCACGCTGCCGCGTTACCGCTACGACCAGCTCATGGCCCTTGGCTGGAAGGTGCTTATCCCCCTGGCGCTCTTCAATATTGTGATTACGGCTCTGGGCAAGGCCCTAGCCTCTTGATGAGGAGAGCAGACATGCAGATTCAGTACAAAGCGCCCCGCAACTGGCTGCAAACCCTGTTGCAGACAGAAATAGCCCAGGGCATGGCCCTGACTTTGCGGCGCATGTTCAACCGCCCCATAACGCGGCAGTACCCGGAAGAAAAACCTGTGGTCGCCGCTGGTTTCCGCGGGCGGCACGCCCTGGTGCGCGATGCCGCAACCGGCGAGAGCCGTTGTGTTGCCTGTATGCGCTGCGCGCGGGTGTGCCCCTCGCACTGCATACGCATTCGCTGGAGCCGCGCCGCAGATAACAGCCGCGTGGTGGATGCCTATAATATCGATGCCCTGCGCTGCATTTTTTGCGGCTACTGCGCAGAGGTATGCCCGGTGAACGCCATTGTGCTGACAGAAGTCTATGCCTACGCAGCCAACGGGCGTTCGGCCTTCAAGTTTGACAAGCAGGCCCTGCTGGACAACTGGGACGACTTTGCAGCGCAGAAGGGCGACATGCAAGGCTATGTGAACCCCCTGTGCCGCCCCCGCAACATGCCCGAAGGCGCGCTTGCCCATGCCAAGCGGGTGGCGGTGGATGCGGAATGGAGCGGAGCGGAGCAGTGGGTGGGCAAGAATCACCGAGCTGCGTGCACTCGAACGCAAGGCGCAGAGCCGGCCTCGAGCGCGTCCGGCCACGGTCAGACAAATCAGGACGGTGCTGCGCAATGATCTGCCAAAAATCTGTGCTGATCTGCGGCAATGCCCGTCCGTTGCAGGCCTCCCTGTCCGTAGCGGAAAAGGCATGCTCGGCAGAACGGACGGTGAGCGTGGATGACAGGCCTCCTTGCGGAGGCATCCCGGAACAGAGCGCAAGTCCACTGCGGAGGTGGAACGGTGTTTGGTGAAATATTTTTTCTATACTGCGCCTTTGTCATAACCGTGTGCGGCGTGCTGGCTATCAGCCTGCGCAATCCCATTCACTGCGTGTTGCTGGTGCTGCTGCTGTTCTTCCACATGGCGGCGGTCTACCTGACCTTGCAGGCCGAATTTCTGGCAGCCATACAGATCATCGTCTATGCCGGGGCCATCTTGGTCATGTACCTTTTTGTGCTCTTTCTGGTGAACCTGCAACGCGAGTTGCGGCTGCCTGCCCTGACCCCCAAGCCCATTGTGGGCTATGCGCTGGCTGCTGCCCTGTGCGGCGGCATTCTCTGGGGCGTGGCTGGCTTTGTACCGGGGGGCAAGGGCCAATGGCCCCTTGAAGCCCTGCGCGAGGTCACGCACACCAAGGCCTTGAGCCGCGAGCTGTTCACCAACCATTTTCTTTCGCTGGAAATTGCGGGCGTGCTGCTGCTGGTGGCTCTGGTGGCTGCCCTGACCCTTGCGCGCAGGCAGCCCGTGTGCACACCCGCCCCGGCGCAGGCCCAAGACAATGCCTGCCCTTGCGCGAGCGGCAACAAAGACCAAGGAGGCGCGGCGTGATTCCCCTTTCCTGGTACATGGCGCTGGCAGCAGTGCTTTTCTGCATAGGTGTGGCCGGGTTTCTGACGCGCCGCAACATCATTGTGATGCTGCTCTCGCTTGAATTGATGCTCAACGGCGTCAACCTCAATCTGGTGGCCATGAGCTATTTCATGGACGCTCTGCGCGGGCAGGCTTTTACCATTTTCATCATCACCGTTGCCGCCTGCGAGGCCGCAGTGGGGCTTGGCATTGTCATCTGTCTGTTCCGCAGCCACAAAAGTGTGCGTAACGAAGATATAACCACGATGCGGGGGTAAACATGCCAATATACTTGCTGCTTATTCCTCTGTGCCCGTTGCTGGCCTTTGTGCTCACCCTGATCTGCGGCCGCCAATGGGGCGAGCGCGCCCACTGGCTGCCCATTGCGGCCATTGGCATCTCCCTTGTCTGCTCCTTGCTTGCCCTGCGGGATGTGCTGGCGGGCAATATCGTCAATGCCGATGTGCATACATGGATAGCCTCCGGCAACCTGCGCGTGACCTTTGGCTTTCTGGTGGACCAGCTCACGGCGGTCATGCTGGTCGTGGTTACCAGTGTCAGTAGCCTGGTGCACATTTATTCCGTGGGCTACATGCGGGGCGAAAAGGGCTATTACCGCTTTTTCGCCTATCTTGGCCTGTTTTCCTTTTCCATGCTCATGCTGGTCATGGGCAACAACTTTTTGCAGCTCTTTTTTGGCTGGGAGGCTGTGGGGCTTTCGTCCTATCTGCTCATCGGCTTTTATTATGAAAAGGATTCCGCCTCGGATGCGGGCAAGAAAGCCTTTATCGTCAACAGGTTCGGCGACTTTGGCTTCCTGCTCGGGCTGTTCTGCATTTTTACCATTTTTGGCAGCCTGCACTATGCGGATGTGTTGCCCCAGGCTGGAATGCTTGAGGGCATGACCTTTACCCTGTGCGGCTATACGGTCAGCGCGCCCACGCTTGTCTGCCTGCTGCTGTTCTGCGGCGCGGTGGGCAAGTCGGCCCAGCTTCCTTTGCATGTGTGGCTGCCCGATGCCATGGAAGGCCCCACCCCGGTGAGCGCGCTTATCCACGCGGCCACCATGGTGACGGCGGGCGTGTTTATGCTGGCGCGCTGCAATGCCCTGTTTGCGTTGTCGCCCACGGCGCTGGCCGTCATTACGGTAGTAGGCGCGGTCACAACGCTCTTTGCCGCCACCATTGCGCTCACGCAGACCGACATCAAGAGGGTGGTGGCCTATTCGACCATCAGCCAGCTGGCCTACATGTTCATTGCCTGCGGCGTGGGAGCCTACGGCGCTGGCGTGTTCCACCTGTTTACCCATGCCTTTTTCAAGGCCTTGCTCTTCCTTGGCTGCGGCTCGGTGATTCTGGGCATGCACCACGAGCAGGACATGCGCTCCATGGGCGGGCTTGGCAGGTATATGCCCATTACCAGCGCCACCTTTTTGCTGGCCTCGCTTTCCATTGCCGGTGTGCCGGGGCTGGCTGGCTTTTTCAGCAAGGACGAAATCCTGCTCATGGCCTTCAACGCGGGCACGTTCACGGGCTATCTGGCCTGGGCCGTGGGCGTGCTGGTGGCCTTTATGACGGCTTTTTACTCCTTCCGTCTGTATTTCAGCGTGTTTACGGGCCAGTTTCGGGGGACGGAGCACCAGCGCGAGCATCTGCACGAATCGCCGCGCGTGGTCACTGTTCCTTTGCTGGTGCTGGCCGTGGGGGCTGTGGCCTCGGGCTGGCTGGGCATTCCGCATGTTCTGGGCGGCTCCAACCACTGGGCGGAGTTTTTCGCTCCGGTGACGGGGCACCCGCACGTGCATGTATCCGGCGCGGTGGAGCTTGGGCTGATGGCTGTTTCCGTAGCTGCTGGCTTTGCGGGCATCGGCCTGGCCTGGCTCATGTATTGCCGCAGCCCGGAACTTCCGGGCAAGGTGGCGGGGGCTTTCAGCGGCCTGTACCGACTGTTTTCGCGCAAGTACTGGGTGGACGAAATCTATGTGGCCTGTCTTGTGCGGCCAACGCTGTGGCTGGCGGATAACCTGTTGCTGGGCGTGGTGGACACGCGCGGTATTGAAGGCGTGGTCAACGGTGTGCCGCGCGCTATCGGCAGACTGTCCACAAGCCTGCGCAGGCTTCAGGACGGGCAGGTGGCGCATTATCTTACATGGCTGGCCGGGGGCGCGGCAGCGCTCCTGCTGGTATTGCAACTGGGCTTTTTTTCCTAACAACGGCGGGGAGATCGCATGTCTGTACCTGTTCTTTCCTTGCTCATCTTTGTGCCTCTGGCGGGTGGGCTTTCCCTGCTGGCTGTTGCGCGCCGCAACGAAGAAACCATCAAGCTGGGCGCGCTTGCCGTATGCCTGCTTGAGCTGTGCCTGAGCTTTGTGGCCCTGGGCCGCTTTGATAAAAGCCTGTGGCAGATGCAACTGGTGGAAAACTGCGCGTGGATTGAGAGCCTGAACATCAATTACGCTCTGGGCGTGGACGGCATAAGCGTGCTGTTTCTGCCCCTGACGGCCCTCATAACCCTGATGGGCGTGGCGGTGTCGTACAAAAGCATCAAGGTCAAGGCCAAGGAGTTTTTCATCAGCCTGCTGCTGCTTGAAAGCGCCATGGTGGGCGTGTTTTGCGCCACTGACCTCATGTTGTTTTACATTTTCTGGGAAGCCATGCTCATTCCCATGTTCCTGCTCATTGGCGTGTGGGGCGGGCCGCGCCGCATTTACGCCACGGTGAAGTTCTTTCTCTACACCCTGCTGGGCAGTTTGCTGATGCTGCTGGGCATCATCCTGCTGTACCTCAAGGGCGGGCATACCTTCGACATCATGGCGCTGGCGCGCAACAACTTTGACCCCCGGCTGCAACTGCTGCTGTTCTGGGCCTTTTTTGCCGCTTTTGCGGTCAAGGTGCCCATGTGGCCCGTGCACACGTGGCTGCCAGACGCGCATACCGAAGCGCCCACGGCGGCCTCGGTCATTCTGGCTGGCGTGCTGATCAAAATGGGGGCATACGGCTTTTTGCGCTTCTCGCTGCCGCTGTTTCCCTATGCCGCATGGGTGCTGCTCAAGCCCATGCTGGTGCTTTCCGTCATCGCCATCGTGTACGGAGCGCTGGTCTGCCTTGCGCAGACGGACGTCAAGCGGCTCATCGCCTACAGTTCCGTCAGCCATATGGGCTTTGTGACTCTGGGGCTTTTTGCGCTGACCCAAAAGGGCGTGGAGGGTTCCATTTTGCAGATGATCAACCACGGCATAGTGACGGGCGCGCTCTTTCTGGGCGTGGGCATGCTCTATGACCGCACCCACACGCGTGAGATCAAGGTATACGGGGGGCTGGCCTCGGTCATGCCCTTATTGGCGGCCTTTTTCATGGTCTTTACCCTTGCGGCTGTCGGCTTGCCCGGCACCAACGGTTTTGTGGGCGAATTCCTGATTCTGCTCGGCGGCTTTGAACGCGCGCCCTGGGCCGCGGTGGTGGCGTCTTCGGGCCTGATATTGGGCGCGTGGTATATGCTCTGGCTGTATCAGCGCGTGTTTTTCCGCCAGGTGTCTGAAACCGTGCGCGGCCTGGTCGGGGAAAAACTTGACGGGCGCGAGATAGCCATTTTGCTGACCATGAGCCTGCTTATTGTGGGCATCGGCATCTTCCCCAACGTGCTGCTGGAATACATGCACGCTACGGTGGAACATCTGGTGGCAGATACCCAGCAGGCCTTTGCGGTTTTTGCCGCAAACTAGAGCATTTCAACTTTGAAAAGGTTAAATGCTCTACCGCTGCACGAGAGTGCAGCGCGCCACAACGTGGCGTGGATTCTGCCGAAAATCGCATTTTTCGGTAGAATGACACCTTTGAAATGTGAAGCATTTCAAAGGTAATCTGGTCTAGACGACATCGCGGGCAGGGCGGCACGACGCTGTTCCGGCCCGCGCACAGGCAATAAATGTTTGCGCCCCCGCCGCAGGCCAGCGCATGGCCCCGACAGCTGGCGGACAACGTGTCTTGCGGCACGAGGAACACCATAGGAGCTATCATGACAGCCATATCCGTAGCGCCTCTTTCTGCCCTGCCATTGCTGAAAGAACTTCCGGCCCTGCTGCCGGAACTGACGCTCTTGGTCACGGCCATTGGCCTGCTGTGCGCCGATATGTTTTTTCCAAGGGCGCGGGCTTTTCTGCAATGGCTGACTGTAGTTGGTGCAATAACGGCTTTTGCAGCAATTGTAGCAGTTTCTGCGGGCGGCGGGAGTGTTTCTTTTGACGGAATGTTCCGCGCTGACGGTTTTGGAGCGCTCTTTAAAGCGATTTGCGTAGTAGCACTTGCTTTTACGGCGTTAATGAGCGAAAGTTTTTTTTCACATGCCCAAATGCGTCAGGGCGAATATTACTGCCTTGCAGTATGTTCAACACTGGGCATGTGCGTGATGGCTTCGGCTGGTGATCTCATTGTGCTCTATCTGGGGCTTGAGCTCATGGCCCTGCCCATTTACGCGATGGCGGCCCTGCGCACTGGCGATCCGCGCAGCAGCGAATCGGCCATCAAATATTTTTTGATGGGCAGTTTCGCGTCGGCTCTTTTGCTTTTTGGCATGTCCCTGCTGTACGGGCTTACCGGGCATACCGAGCTTGTGCAGATCGCTGCGGCACTGCCTGTTGCCGCAACCGGGCAGACCTTGCCCGCCCTGGTAGTTGCTTTGGCGCTCATGCTGGCAGGCATGGGGTTCAAGGTGGCTGCCGCGCCCTTCCACGTGTGGGTGCCTGATGTGTATGAAGGCGCGCCCACAACCGTGACCGCCTTTATGTCTGTGGCGGCCAAAACGGCCAGTTTCGCCGTGCTTGCGCGCGTACTGGTCATGGCCTTGCCGCAACTGGGCGCTCAGTGGAGCGGGGCGTTGGCCTTGATGGCCGCATTGACAATGCTTCTGGGCAATATCGCTGCCGTAATGCAGACAAGCCTTAAACGCATGCTGGCGTACTCGGCCATAGCTCACGCGGGTTATGCCCTCTTGGGACTTGCCGCGTGCACAGCCGACGGCCTGCGCGCCACGGCGGCGTATTTGACCATTTACCTGTGCATGAACATGGGTGCCTTTGCCATCATGGGCTACCTTGCCGTGTACGGGAAAAAACAGGGAAATAATCCTCTGGCTGATGCGGGTGAAGACCTGGATGACTATACAGGTCTTGCCACAAGGCATCCCACTCTTGCTGCGGCCATGCTGGTTTTTCTTTTTTCCCTGACGGGCATTCCGCCGACTGCGGGCTTTATGGGCAAATTCATGCTCTTTAAAGAAGCCTTTTCGGCAGGGTATACGGTAACGGTGCTTGTGGCTGTGATCAGCAGCACCATTTCCGCATGGTATTATCTTGGAGTGGCACGACGCATGTACATGCAGGAGGCCCCGGCAAATCACCCCGCACCCATACAGGCAGCTTCGGGCGGTGCGGGCGTGAGGGCTGTACTTCTGTGCTGTCTGACAGGTGTGGTGTTGTGGGGCGTGTTCCCGCAGACGCTGCTTTCGTGGGTGCATGTGTTTTTTTAGGAAGTCGCCTCAACAGCGCGTTTTCCGGCATTATTATCCGTTCGCTTGTGCGACGTTGATCGGGAGGAGTTGGAATGAGAAACAAGTGGGTACTTTTCGGCGTGGTGGCTTCACTTCTGGTGCTGACCGCCAGTGTCGCCCTTGCCGCTGACGGCAGTGTGCTTGCCAATGCCATCGCCAAACAGGTGGAAACGGCTCCCAATACCCTCAATATGCAGGCTGAACCCGGCTATCTCGGCATCCCCGGCGGCCCCAAGGTCAACATGATTCTGGCCTTTGGCTGGGCCTTGTGGGTGGGCTGGATTTTCTCCACCGTGGGCGCTTTTGGCGGCGTTATGGCTGGCGTGGGCCACATGACCGTGCACGGCCTTGGCGCGTATGCCAAATCTTTTGGCAAGACGCCCCTTAACAAGTCCGTCACCGACTCCGTGCGCGCCTCCAACCAGATGCTCGCAGGCCTTTCCGCTGTTATCAGCACGTTCAGCTACTACCGCATGAAGCGCCTTGTGCTGCCCCTGGGCTTCGCCTTGGGCCTTGGCTCCATCGTAGGTGCTTTTGGTGCAGTTTCGTTGACCGCCGGCAAGCTGAACTTCTCTTCCTACCAGGGCTATTTTGGCCTCTTCGTGCTGCTGCTGGGCCTGTACCTGATGTGGGAAACCTCCCCCGCCGGTCAGCGCTCCAAGGCCAAAGCCAAGGAAGCCGCCAAGGCTTTTGAGACTGCTTGCCAATACAAGGCCGAAGGTGTTGCCGCCCCCACGGGCGTGAAGCTCATCAAGTTTACCTTTACCACCTGCCAGTTCACCTTCTGCGGCGTGGAATTTGCCTTCAACCCCCTGCTGCCCTTCTGCGGCGGTGTGGTTATCGCCAGCATCGCGGCCTTTTTGGGCGTGGGCGGCGGCTTCCTGCTGGTGCCTTTCATCACCAGCGTGACCCAGCTTCCCATGTACCTGGCTGCCGGTACCTCCGCTCTGGCCGTGCTGCTCAGCATGATCACCGGTATCACCACCCTCATGCTGCACGGCGCGCTGGTGGACTGGAATCTGGTTGGTCTTGAACTGGTCGGTATTGCCGTGGGCTCCATCGTTGGCCCCTACACCTCGCGTTTCTTCTCCGAAATCTGGTTGAAGCGCCTGTTCATCGTGCTGGCCCTGTATGTCGGCACCGACTACATCCTGCGCGGCTTCTTCAACATCAAGATGTTCGGCTAGTATTTCCGGCAATGTCCGGAACATGCTGAAAACATGAAAAACACTGCATCCCCCTGGCCTGCCCACGGGGATGCAGTGTTTCCTTTTTACAACAGAATGCTAATCTGTCCGTGCGCAAGGGCGTAGAATCGCCCTGTGCGAAAAACGGAGCCGCTGAGATATGGAACAACTTCTGGTCTGGCTTGATCCTTTTTTTGTGCTGCCGTACCGCATGGTGCCGCAGCCCGAGGCAGCCTACTTTTGGGGAACAGCTATTCTTGCGCTGATTGCGGGCCTCATAGGCATTGCCACCCTGCGCATGGCCCAACGTATGCACCGCAAGCGTCTGAAAAAATTGCAGGATGACATGCGGCACTACCATGAACTGAGCGAATCAGCCTTGCAAAACTCTGGCAAGGAAGCCTTCAAGGCCGTGAACCGTCAGGGGCATGAGGCGTTTGGCTATTATTTTTCGCTCAGCAACGCCCTGTTTGTGGCTTCGCTGTGGCCTGTTCCCATTATGCTGGCCTGGATGCAGCTGCGTTTTGGCATGATCAGCCCTGAGCTGCCTTTTTCTTTGCCGCTGTTTGGCAATCAGCCGAGCATGGTTTTCTGGTTCATTCTTTTTTATATCCCGCTGCGGATGTTCAGCACCAAGACCATCACTCGTTGGCAGTTGCGTCACGGGGCGGCACCGTTGGAAACCCAGATCGTAAACAGCACCGAGGCCAATGCCGGAGCAAAACCTCAGGCCCAGCCGCAAGCGCAGGCCCACAAGGTGGACACTCCCTAGTCGGATATGTTCCGAGATTCTGCGCCGGGAGCAATCCCCGCGCGGCATTGATCTGGCTGGTCAATGCAGAAGGCCCCGCATCAAATAAAGATCGCGGGGCCTTCTGTGTTTAAGCATGCAGGTTGCAGAAATCAGACCTACACAAAGAGTTCCTTCACGTTGTGCGGCTTGCTGCGCAGATAGGGCGACGGCCCGGCAATGGTCTGCCCCAGTGCGGCAGCGGCATGCCAGGGCCAGCGCGGGTCGTACAGCATTGCGCGGCCAATGGCCACCATGTCGGCCTGCCCTGTAACCACAATACTTGAGGCCAGTTCCGGCTCTGTGATGAGGCCCACGGCAATAACAGGAAGCTCACTCACTGCGGCCTTGACCGCAGCAGCCAGCGCCACCTGATAGCCGGGCGCAAGGGTAATCTTCTGGTCGGGCGAAAGGCCGCCTCCGGAAACGTGTATGTACGCGCCACCAGCCTTTTCAACAGCCCTGGCAAAGACAGCGCATTCTTCCACATTCCAGCCGCCTTCGGCAAAGTCGGTGCCTGAAACGCGTACACCCACCGGGTAATTGGCCGGAACAGCTACGCGCACTGCCGCCAGCACTTCCAGCGGAAAGCGCATTCTGTTCTCGAGGCTGCCGCCGTAGGCATCGGTGCGGGCATTGCTGAGGGGCGAGAGGAATTCGTGCATCAGGTAGCCGTGGGCCGCATGCAGCTCAATGGAGTCATACCCGGCGCGTACGGCGCGTTTGGCCGTAGCTACAAAAGATTCTGTAAGGCGGGCAATGTCTGCCGCCGTGAGTTCGGTTGGTGTTTGATGGCCCGGCGCATAGGGCAGGGCGGAAGGCGCGCATATTTCCCACCCGCCATCTGCGGGCATGAGCGGCTTGCCACCTTGCCAAGGTAGGCCCGTAGCGCCCTTGCGTCCGGCATGTCCGATCTGAATGCCGATTGGCGTGGAAGAATAGGCACGGATGGAATCGAGCATGGCCTTGTGGGCGGCTTCCTGCTCCTCATTCCACAGGCCGAGATCCTGCGGGGATATACGCCCCGGCGCTTCCACTGCCGTAGCTTCCACAATGAGCAGCCCGGCTCCGGAAACGGCAAGAGTGCCGTAGTGCATGGCATGCCAGTGTACGGGGCGGCCCTCTTCTGCCGAGTATTGATCCATGGGGGGGACGACTATCCGGTTGGGCAGTGTCAGCCCTTTGAGTTTGATGGGAGAAAAGAGTGGATTCATGGTGTCCTCCTGCTTGATTTAATCCTAGCGGAATGCTTTTTCTTTGTTAAGCGCCCAATGTTTGTGAAAAGCGTGCCCGGTATTTACATCTGTGAGCAAAAATGGCTCTATCAGCAGAAATAGGGCAGGGCAGGTTTGCCTGCGGGGAGGATGCGTGCAGAAGATAAAAAAAATAATGAATCTGTTTGCGGGCAAACTGGCGTCCCGGTTTGTTGCCCTGCTGATTGTTGCCCTTTGCGCCTTGGTTTCGGCTGGCAGCAGCGCGGCCAGCGCAGAAAAACCCGCCGATGCGGCTTTGGCCCAGCGGCTTGATGCCGTGCTGAACAAGGCAGTGGCCGAGGGCCGCATCGTGGGGGCTGTGGTCATGGTTGCCCGTCAGGGGCAGGTGGTCTATGCGCGGGCTGTGGGCATGGCCGATGCGGAAAAATCCACCCCCATGAGCCCGGATACGCGCTTTCGGCTGGCCTCCATGAGCAAGCCCATTGCGAGCGTCGCAGCACTTGCTCTGGCGGAGAAGGGCATGATCGCTCTGGACGATCCCGTAACCCGCTGGATCCCCTCCTTTACCCCTGCGCTTGCGGGCAAGGCGGATCCGGTCATTACCGTGCGGCACCTGCTCACGCACACTGCCGGGCTTTCTTATGGATTTTCGGAGCCGCCCGATGGCCCCATGGCGCTGGCCGAAGTTTCCGATGGACTGGATGACCCGCCCATCACGCTGGAAGAAAACATCTGGCGGCTTGCCACGGTACCGCTTTATTATGAGCCGGGTACGGACTGGAAATACTCCCTTGCCATTGATGTGCTGGGCGAAATCGTGTCACGGGCTGGCGGGGACAAGCTGCCCAACGTGGTGCAGGAGCTTGTAACCGGGCCGCTGGGCATGACGCACACAGGCTTTATGGCAGATGATCCTGACCTGCTTGCCGCACCCTATGTGTGGGCCAATGGCAAGGCCCAGCGCATGGGCGAGACTGAAATTGTGCCCAACGCTGTTTCCGCAACGCGTTTTCAGCCGGGGAGGGCGCTGGACGAACAGGCCTTTCCCTCCGCCGGGGCGGGGATGGTTGGAACTGCGGCAGACTACCTGAAATTTCTCGAGGCCGTGCGCGAAAACGGCGGCTCCATCCTCAAACCGGATACCGCGAAGGCCATGACTGCCGATCAGGTCTGTCCCATATTGTCGCAAAGGCTGAGCGTAACCGCAGGTAAAACCAATGAGGTTGTAGCGCCGGGCTGGGGATTTGGTTTTGGCGGCGCTGTGCTGCTGCGCCCTGAAAAGGCGGAATACCCCGCGGGCCAGAATACCTGGAGCTGGAGCGGCGCATACGGGAGCCATTTTTTCATGGATCGCGCCAACGGGATATCCTTTGTGGCGCTTACCAATACCACGCCTACGGGTATGGCTGGGCCGTTTGCGGTTGACCTCGCACGGGCAGTGTACGGCAAAAAGTAGCCAGGGTATGAAGCCAGTGGCATGCACGCTAGCGCAAGTATTTTTGCTACTGAGTTTTCCCTTTTTTGTAATACGGCATCCTGCATTGACACATCTTTTTAAAGCCCCTTCGTCCACTCCGGCAATGCTGGTGGAAGAAGGGGCTTTTGTTGCTTGCGGATTGTTTACCCTTGGCCTTACATGCGGTTCACGGGCAGCTTTACAAATTGCAGGCCATTGACGGCCTTGCCGAATTTTCCTGTGCGCATGTTGGCCTGAAGGGAGGGCAATATGAGCGGCGGCACGGCCTTGCCGCTGTCGTCTGCCTTGCGCTTTGCCACAAATTCGGCCTTGCCCACTTGCAGGTTCAGCCGCACGTTGGCGGTTTTCTGCTCGCCAACCGTTGCCATGCACTGCGGACCGCGCACACCCTCAGGCGGGTAATCGTGCCCCACATAGATGCGCAGGTCGTCTGGCAGTGTAAAGAGCTTGCGGGAGGAATCATACGAATCCTCGGCGCTGCCGCCAGGAAAGTCGCACCGGCCCGAACCCACATCGGGCAAAAAGATTGTGTCGCCCACAAAGGCCGCATTGCCCACAATATAGGTGGTGTCTGCGGGGGTATGCCCCGGCGTGTGGATTATTTTTGCGGGCATGTCGCCAATGGTGAATTCTTCATCATTTTCAAACAGATGGTCAAAGGCAGAGCCGTCTGCGGGTGTGTCCTCCTGCGTTTGGAAAATGGGCGTCCAGGTGGAGATGATATCCAGCATGTGTTTGCTGATGGCTATTTTCCCGCCCATTTTTTCCTTGATATAACTGGCTGCGGTGACGTGGTCGGCATGGATGTGGGTTTCAAGGATCCACTCCACCACAAAGCCCTGCTGGCGGACAAAATCAATAACTGCATCGGCAGAAACAGTGGATGTGCGGCAGGCGTGGAGGTCAAAATCCAGCACGCTGTCTATAATGGCGCAACGCTTCTGGGCATCGGTTGCAGACCAGACCACATATGTCCAGGTAGCGGTAACGGGATCAAAAAATCCGCGCACATTGGGTGCAGACATGGCGAACTCCTTTGCAAAAAAGCTAGGGTGAAAGTTCCGGCACCAAGAGAAGGCGCATTACTGGCAGCTTGCGCCGGGGCTTTTGCCATCTCCAATGGGGCAAGCGCCGCCAGAGCAGCCCTTTTTGTTCCAGGGTGCGCGCGTGAGCAGAAGGGCCAGGCCGCACCAGTTGGTAAGACCGGAAAATACCTGCCCGCAGCCAATAAAGAGCGCGCCGAGCAGAAAAGCCTTGTGTACAAAAAAACCCAGCAAAACGAACAGAGCCGTGAGCGCCCCGGCCACAAGGCGTACCTGCCTGTCCAGCGTGGGTGAGGTTTCGCCTGTTTTGGGCAGCGCCTGCCCTGCCGTGGGGAAGCCAGCTTCCTTGCAGGCCGCAAGGCCTCCTTCAATAACGGTTATGTCCGCAAATCCGGCTTCGGCAAATTTGGCCGCCGCTGTTTGCGCACGTCTGCCGCTGGCGCAAAGGGTATAAATGGGGGTATCTGCCAATGCCCCGCTGCGCAGGGCAACCATGTGAGGATCAAGCTCCGTCACCGGGGCCAGTGTGGTCGGAAGGACGAGGCGTTTTTCCGCAAATTCCATGGGGGTGCGCACATCCACAATGAGCGCCTGCTTGAGGTCTTTTTGCCGCAGGGCTTGCGCGCTGATGCTCTTGATAGTTGTCATTATGGCCTCCTTCGGTGGATAGCCTCCGGTTGGAAGGGGATGAAGAGCCGTTCATAGCCGTATCTGTGGCTTGCCGCATATGGTGCAGTCCTGTACATGATACCTCACCATGGGCAGACTGCAAAGCAGCAAGAAGAGTGCACATAGTAGTTGGCTACCGTAAGTTCTTTTCAGGTAATCATGTTTCCGGCGGGTGCAAGGCCTGCTTGGAAAGGTTGCATTTATATAATGCGCCCTGCAGGGCTGTGATATTTGCAACAAGGTCATTTACGGTTGCGTTGCTGGTGGAAAACAGTTCAGGGGCAAGGTGTAAGGGAGGAATGAAGAATTCTTTCTGAAAAGAGGGCTTCTGACGGTCTGGCGGATTTTTAATCCGGCCCCTGCGAAGGTGCGTCCGGCCTGGTGGAAAGAAGCTGACCAAGGACTGAAAACATCTTGCTCATAATAACCGGTTTTTCCAGAAATTCGTCCATGCCGGATTCAAAGGCGTTCTGTATTTCATCGGCAAAAACATTGGCAGAAAGCGCCACAATGGGGGTGTCCACATCAAACTCCCGTATCTCGCGGGTGGCCTGATAGCCGTCCATCACAGGCATGCGGATGTCCATCATGATGATGTCGTAATTGCGGCTTCTGGCCTTTCCCACTCCCTCGCTGCCGTTGAACGCCTGTTCGCACACCACGCCTTCACTTTCGAGCATTTCTTTCAGGATTTCACTGTTGATGACGTTGTCTTCGCAGATGAGGATATTCCTTCCCTTAAGTGAGACGGCGGCGCGCTGTGAGCAATTTTTTTTGTGGAAAGCGGCAATATCTGCGGCGGTAGCTTTTTTGTGGGGCAAAATCACCGTAAAGGTTGTTCCCTGGCCCGGCGCAGACTTGCAGGTAATGTTGCCCCCCAAAATATCGACCAGCTTTTTCACAATAGCCAGCCCAAGCCCGCTGCCAGAGCTGGACACATGATCTTCCTGCGTGAACGGTGAATACATGCTGGCTTGAAATTTTTCGCTGATTCCCGGCCCGTTATCAGAAATGACATGGGTTACAACAAGACTGTCGGCATTTTCACCGCAGATGTCATTGCGCCATGTTATGGTGCCGCCGGGTTGCGTGTATTTGACGGCATTGTTCAAGAGATTCACGATAATCTGCTGAACCTTGCGCGTATCGATCTGCGCATAGCAGTTGGTTGCCGTGCAGTTAAAATGCGTTATGAATGTGATGTTTTTTGCCTCCGCCTGAGGCCTGATGATGGATTCAATAATTTTTGCACTATGCGCGCCAGTACAAATTGTCGGTACAACGTCCATCTTTCCGTTGGAAAGCTTTTGCAGGTCAAGAATGTCGGAAAGAATGGCAAGCAGAAAGTTTGAACACGCCTTTATGGTGGCGAAGACCTTGGTGAGGTCAGGATCCTGGTGTTTTTTTAGTTCAAGGTCTGAAAAGCCCATAATGGTGGCAAGGGGAGTGCGCATATCGTGGCTCATGCGCAAGAGAAAGTCAGACTTTGCGCGGTTGGCCTGGCGTTCTTTCTTCAGCGCTGTATGTAGATTGGCATTGAGATCCACTACGTCTTTGCGCAGCATGTATTCACTTGTGACATCTTCAAAACTGCCCACAAGGCCTACAATTTTACCGTCTTCATAAAGCGGGCTTTTACTGGCTACAATGTGGCGGTTTTCGCCCTTGCAAAAGCACATGCCGGGAACCCGCGTGGTGCTCTCGCCCCGCAACACTCGCAGTTCATCATTTTTGTACGGGTCCGGGTCGCTATGCCAGCCCATGTCTTCATCATTCTTGCCCAAGAGCACCTGATCGGAATCAAAACCGTAATATTCCAGAAATGCCTTGTTTACGCCGATAAAACGCCTTTCAGTATCTTTCCAGAAGATTGCAGCCTGCGTAGTGTCCAGAATTTTTTGCAGCAGAACCAGGTTTTGCCGGTTGTGCGCTTGGGTCTCTTTTTCCCTAGAAATATTGACAAATGCCAGTTGCAGAACTTGTTGGGGGATAACCCAGGAGAGACTGACGCGAATCCATCTGACGTGGCCATCTTGCGGGTGCAGTCTGCACTCCAGAGGCTGCACCGTCTTGCCGGATATGAACATTGCCAGCAGGTGTTCTACCCTGCACACGTCGGCACTGTGCACATGCATGAGCTCACTGACGTGGAAGCACTTGCTCGCCTCGCGCCCCGATGTGCCTGTCATGGCCAGCGCCTCGTTGTTCATGTAGGTGCAGTGATGCGTGGCAGGCCCCTGCGTGACCTTCATGTGAATGATGCCAATTGGAATATCAGACAGAGCATCGATTGGTTGCTGCTCTGCGAAAGAAATCCACAATACGCAAACGTTGTCTTCAATGCGCTGGCAGCGGCAATCAAGGAAGCAATGCATAGTTGCGCAAAATACAGTCCATTCTTCCACAAAATTCTGGGAGAGCGATTTGTTCAGATGCTCCTTGTTTACAATAATTTTTTCCAATGCTGCAAATTCGATGATTTTTAGGAATTCAGTGAATCTTGTGTTGGCGGCACTGATGGAAAATGTATTGCCTTCAATCCGAGTTAAAAGACAGCAAGCAATATTTGTTGAACTATTCCACTTCATGAATTGATCTGTCAGATTTTTGTTCATGGAAGTAGTCCCTTGATTGAGGCTGACTAACTTGGAATGTATTTCAACTTAGTTAAATATAAAATTTATCTGGTGTAAATGTTAATTTTTCTTATAAATCAATATCTCTGTATCGTTGTAAATTTATAAATATATGACTGCGATTGCTGGCAGACCCGTATGAATAATAAAAGACCCGCACAGCAGTGCGCCTTCAAAACAGATTACAGATGTCTTGCGAACATAAGGGCAGACATTTGGCAAATGGCATCAATGCCTGCATCCGCAGCACAGAATGCGAAATGCTAGAAGGTATATAAAAACAGCGGATTTTCCATGCCTGGAAAATCCGCTGTCACTGCATGCCACAACACAAATCAGCGCATTTGGCCTGCACGCTGGCCGTTATTTTTTCAGGGCCAGAAAATCGTGCTCGTCAGGGTCGTAATATTTGATTTCGCCAGATTCAATATAGTAGAGCCAGCCGTGAACGTGCAGATCGCCCGATTTTACTCTGTCGCGCACACACGGGTAAGTCATGAGGTTTTCTATCTGAAAAATGATGGAGAGTTTCTCTGTCAGGCGCAGCAGTTTATCCTGTCCAACTTCTTTGCCAAGTGCCAGTGTGGCAAGTTCCTTGGCTTTTTTGCCCAACGAAAGCCATCTTTGCGTGTGCACAAAGGCCTCGTCGCGAATGTCCTTGTACAGTGCTGCGATAGCGCCGCAATAGGTATGGCCGCAGATGATGATTTCTTCAACATTCAAGGCTGTTACGGCATATTCAATGCCTGCGGCCATGGCGTGATAGTCCTCGTCCGGTTTGTAAGGAGCCACAAAGTTGCCCACATTGCGCAGCACAAAGAGCTGGCCGGGAGGAGTGTTGGTGATAAGCGATGGAATAACCCTGGAATCGGCGCAGCCGATATAGAGCACCTTAGGGTGCTGGCCGCTGGAAACCAGTTCCAGAAGCTCATTTTCATGCTTGCAGAAGTAGTTTTTTTGGAAAAATTCATTTCCCTGAAGCAAGCGTTCAACGTTCTTCATCAAATAACCTCAATGAGCCTGATGGGTTGGGGCGTGCGCAGTTGCGGGATTTTTTTTGGGCTGCTGGATTGTCTGCAATCGTAGTAGGGCTTCTTTGCTTTGGCTGCTCGGCTGGCAGTTGCTGCCCTGGTCAGCGCTGGTGTCTGGTAAGGTTGGCGCTTGAACAAGCCCTTGCCGCAAACGCTCCATAGCCAGTGGGTAGGGCATCTTGTACCAAACGTCAAGAAGAGGGCACAGGGCCCGCAAACAGCATGACTGATGCGGGCCCTGTGATATCTGAGCCTGTTCGGAGTCTACAGTAACTTACCCTTGCGACAGTGCTTTCAACTGCGCGGCAAGGCGTGAAAGTTCGGCAACCGTGCCGTGCAGTTCACGCGTCAGGGTGTTGGTGGTTTCTGCAACATGCTTCACATCTGTAATGGCGCGGTTGATTTCTTCGCTTGTGGCGGATTGCTGTTCCGCTGCCGTGGCGATGGATTGCACGCTGTTGCTGGCACTGGCGACAATTTCCACTATCTGGGAAAGTGCGGCGCCGCTCTGGTTGGCCATTTCCGTGGCCCTGGTGACAGTGTCGGCAGTGTCCCGCATCTCCTGCATATTGCCCTTTGCCACAGATTGAATGGTGGTAATGGCTTCTGTGACTTCCTTGGTGGCCTGCATGGTCTTTTCCGCGAGTTTGCGCACTTCGTCCGCAACTACGGCAAAACCGCGTCCTGCATCGCCCGCGCGGGCAGCTTCGATAGCCGCGTTAAGGGCCAGCAGATTGGTCTGATCGGCAATATCCGAGATAACTCCCATGATTCTGCCAATGCCCTCGGTGTGGGTTTCAAGGGATTCCATTTCCTTGAGCAGGGCACCAGTGTGGCTGCTGACCTCTGCAATGGCAGAAACAGCCTCATCAACAATTTCTGCGCCATGCCGGGCCTTTTGCCGTGCGTCCTCCGTCTGGTCAGCTGCGGAAGAAGCATTTTGCGCCACCTCGCGCACGGTGGAAGTCATTTCTTCCATGGCCGTGGCGGTTTCCTGCGCGCGGCCGTTTTGCGCATCCGCACCGTCCGAAACCTGCTGGAAGCGGTCCTTCATCAGGCCTACGGCTTCTGTCAGGCTGTCAGCCGCCGAGCTTATGGAGGTATTCACTTCCTGCATATGCTTCATGGTGGCTTCAATTTCGCGCTCTTTCAGCACCAGGGTGGTCACATCGCGCGCAATTTCCACATAGCCGATTTTATTGCCCTGGTTGTCGCGCAGCACATCACTGAATGGCTGAATATAATGCGGATTTTCCGCAGTGCCGATATCAAGTATACGCGCCACCACAGATTTGCCGCTGCGCTTGGACTGCGCAATGGGGCAGTCGTCGCTCTGGCACACTTCGGTATTGAAGTTGTCGTGGCAGAACTCCCCGCGAAGTTTTTTGATATCCTTCTCGAGCAAGGTTTCTGTGGCTTTGTTGGCGATGATAATGCGGTAGTCGTCATCCACGCCAAAGATGGGATCGGGCACGGAATCCAGCAGATTTCTGTACCCCTGCACCTCTGTGAGCATACTTTCAATCTTGTCCAGCAGCCGGTTGAACCATGACGCCAGCGCGCCGATTTCGTCCTCGGAGGAATACTTCAGGCGATTGGCCAGCACGGCTCTGTCTTCTGCAATTTCCTGAATGGTCTGGCGGATGCTCTGCACAGGCCGCAGCACTGTTATGCTGAGCACAAAGAACGTCATGACCAGCGGCACCACAAGCAGGGTCATGAAGGCTGCCGCAAGGATGATCCCCGCGCGGCTCATGATGCCCTGCTGTTCAGACAGATCCGTGCTGAACACGAGCACGCCGATCTGCTTGTCTTTGAAATCTGTAATGGGCATGCCGGAAAGCAGAGTGGAGCCGACAATTCGGGTAGTCGATCCCTTGCGGGTGGCGTCCAGAAAGCTCTTGTCCAGTAATCCCTCAACGTTGCCGTCCTTGGTGCCGCTCACAAGAACATATGAATCGGCGACAATGGGGTGCTTTTCCTTGGTTTGCAGGCCCGTTGCAACCTTAAGGTGTTCGGCATTCATGTACAGCAGCGAGGATTCTCCCTCTCCAGAACTCAGGCCGTTCAGCACGTGCGTAAAGCTCACCAGCACTTCAACAGAACCCAACTGGCTGCCCGAAAGGCTTGTGACAGGTGCAAGCCCCCGGATTTCAAAACCGCCGCTGCCGATTTCGACCCCGCACAGGGCTTTGCCGTTCTTGTTTACCTCAAGCACTGTGGGGCGGAAGGTCGAAAGATCGTCTGAAATATCAACCCACTTGTCCCCACGCTTGGTCTGTTTGTCGCGCCACAGGCGCGCAAAGCTCCGGGCCGGAGGAAAGTGGTAGTGTATCTGCGGCTTTTCGCCGATAACCGCCTTGAATCCGTCCAGCATGGGAGCGAGGGAAGCGCGCAACATTTCCCGCCCTCGTTGGGCGGTGGCGCTGTTTTCATCATTAATATCGCCTTCCATGGCAGTTCTGTAGGCGGCCTCAACCTCGGGCAATCTGCTCACCAGCGCGGCCATGCGCATGGCCTGTTCGCTGCACAGTTCAATGGCCTGCTTCATCTGCGAGGAGCGGGCTTCAACCAAAGTCTGTATATTTGTTTCGTTAAGTCTCTCAAATTGCTTTTGAATGACAAAATAACAACAAATACCGATAGCAAGTGTTATGCCAGCTATGGGGATGCAGACTTTTGCACGTAATTGCATCAGAGTTCTCCATATGCAATAGTTTAAAATACTATCGCGTGCTTGTGAAAAAACTTTAGGCTTGGGACAGGTTGTGTAAAAAGACAAAGACTCAAGCACAACTATTTACTAATAAATAGCATGAGGCGGAGTATCTTTGTTCAGAACACAAGCAGAAATGATACCATAGCAGTGTGAAAAAAACAAGTTCCCAGATGATATCGTTTAATAATGAGAAATTATTCTCAAAATTGCCATTCCGATAATTTTGCGGGATCGTTTTTTTTGAAAACAGGGAGTGGAAATCTAAAAGCAGGAAACTGATAGTCGAAGATTCCAACTGGTGGCAGCGGCTCGCTGAGAAAGCAGAGAAGGCAGCAGGGGCGCAAGTTCTATCTGTGCCCGCGCTGCGGGCAGAGCCATGGGCGTGCAGGCAGATTTTTGCCTTTTGACAGGCATTAACGTAGTATTCGCACCTGCGGCAGCCTGTAAGCCGCCGCTTTTATGTACAGGATACAAGCCCCTGAGCAGCCCCATGCCTGCAAAGGCGGCATTTTGCATTTTTGACCACGCGTTATAGCGCTAGGGAGCCTATGAACTCTTTTATAGTAGATACAGAATTGTGCCGCAAGGACGGAATTTGCGCCAAAGTGTGCCCCATTCAGATTATTGATGGCAATGTTGGCGAATACCCCTCCATGTCTTCGCACAAGGTCAGGGTATGTATTGGGTGCGGGCAGTGCATGGCCTTTTGCCCAGCCAATGCCTGTTCTGCGCCGGGGCTTTCATCGCAAGACAGCCGCCCCTTGCGGCGTGAACTGATCCCTTCGGCCGATCAGGTTGAAGAACTCGTATTTTCACGGCGCTCTGTGCGGAATTTCAAAAATAAACCTGTTCCGCGCGAGCTGCTGCACAGGATCCTTGACGGCGCGCGCTTTGCCCCTACGGCTAAAAACACGCAGGAGCTGCGCTGGATTGTTTTGGAAACCCGCGAGCAGACGGAAAAGCTGGCAGCTCTGGTCATTGACTGGATGCGCGCCCTGCCGGAAATTGACCCTGCCACTGCCAGGGACGTGCATGCCGAAAGCCTCGTGCGGGCATGGGAAGCCGGGTATGACGTCATCACCCGTACGGCCCCGCATCTTGCCCTGATTATTGCCCCCAAGGGACACTGGGGCCCGTCAGATGCCTCCATTGCCGCTGCCTATCTGGAGCTGCTGGCCCACGGACACAATGTGGGCTGTTGCTGGGGCGGCTACGTGTGCTTTGCCATGGGGCATCCCTCTGCCCACGTTCTGCGGGCCTTTGCGGGCGTTAAGGACGATGAGCAGGTCTATGCCGCGCAGATGATGGGCTTTCCACTGCTTGCCCCCCATTTCAGACCGCCGCGCAAGGCGCTGGATGTCACCTGGCTGTAAGGCTTTATCCCCGTAGCAAAAAATAAAGGCGGCGACCCGGGTTTCATGCCCGGGCTGCCGCCTTGCTTATCATTTGCTGGCTGTTACTGTTTGCGTCGGCGTACTGTAACGCTTTCGCCGCCGATGCCCCAGTTATCCGTGGAGAGTTCTTCAATAAGAACCACGGTGGTTGCGGGGTTTTTGTTCAGTACCCTTTGCAGCAGTTCCGTGACGCCGCGGATGAGTTCTGCTTTCTGCTCCGCAGTGGGGGCTTCTGCACCGCCTGTTACCTTGATATTTACAAAAGGCATCTGTACCTCCGCGATTATTGTCCTAGGGGGCCTTTTCCATAACGACCTTGATGTCTGCCGGTTTGCCAAAGTAGGGCCAGGTTGTGACCAGCACGTCAACGCCTGTGGCCGCATACTGGGCGGCGTTGCCGTCGTTGATGCCGCCAGCGGCCAGAATGACGATGTCGTCACGCAGGGCGCGCACGGCACCCACAGTTGCGGCAAGAGTCTCACAATCGAATTTTTCGCACTGAACAATATCAATGCCTGCTTCTGCCACCAGCAGGGCATCGTCAAAGGTGTCCACCTCGGCGCTGATCTTGCGTTCAGGCGCTCGCGCGCGCAATTTGTCCATCATGGCTGCCACGCTGCGCAACGAGGTCTGTTGCTCACCGGGCAGAAAAACTCTGTGCTGGTCAAAAATGAGGATACTGTCCGAGAGGTTTTGCCGATGAATGATGGCCCCGCCGTTCATGGCCGCCTCCAGGCAGATGGCCTTGGCACCGGGAAAGTTTTTACGTGTCACGGCAACGCGCACGGCGGGGTTTGCGGTGTGGGCCTGCTCCACCATGTGCGCCGCGCGCGTGGCAATGCCTGTCATGTATTCCATCAGGGTCTGGGCCAGCTTCCAGCCTCGGTGCAGGGCGGCGGCGGGGCCTGTGGCCTCCAGACATTGCTGGCCCGCTGCAAGCCTGCCGCCGTTGGCGGCGGTGCGGCTGACAGAAAGGCCGCATTTGCGCAGGAGCATTCCGGCTTCTTCCACGCCGCTGATGGTGCAATCCACCTTGGGCGCAAAGCGCATGACGCCAGAAGTCGCGGCAATGCCGAGCAGTTCTACCGTAAGGTCAAGGCCGGGGCAGTCATCTGCCAGCAGGCCTTCCAGCCATGTATCGGAACAGGGAAAGTGCATGACATGCTCCTTGTAGATGCAGAACACTATACAGGCTAGAGCAATGTCGCTTGAGAATGTTCCGTCAACGGCGCAGAACCGTGCATTTGCGCTGAAGCAGCGGAGTGATAATGCTCTAGAATGACCGTTTTTGACACCAGTCGATGCCAAGGTACAGCAAAAGACTGATTATCGCCAGTATGGCGCAGAGCAGGGCTGCCCGCTGAAATTCGCCTGTGGATACGGCGTTGAACACTTCCAGCGAGAGCGTATTGGTGCGCCCCGCGATGTTGCCGCCGAGCATGAGGCTGATGCCCACCTCGCCCATGGCCCGCGTGATGCCCAGCAGCAGCCCGGCGGCAAGGCCATGCCGGATGAGCGGCAAGGTCACAAGAAAAAAACATTTGCGGGGCGTTGCGCCGCACACCCGCGCCGCCTGCTCAAAGCGCAGCAATTCTGGATTGTTCAGCGCTGTTTGCACGGGCTTGACCACAAGGGGCAGCCCGGCCAGCCACGAGGCAAGGATGATGCCCCCCTGCGAAAACACCAGGCTGACGCCCAATGTCTCCCGCAGGGCAATGCCTCCCCAGCCGTTGCGGCCAAAGAGCAGGAGCAGCAAAAAGCCCAGGGCCATGGGCGGAAAAACCAGCGGTAGCGTGATGACAAAATTGACCACCCGCCGCAGATGCGGATTTTTCGCCATGCCCAGCCGGGCAAGAGGAATGGCCGTCAGCGCGTGCAATATCAGGCAGGCGCAGCAGACCCGCAGGGTCAGCAGCACGGAAAAGCTGACCTCAGGCGCGCACAGGGCGCGCCCCAGTTCATGCAGTTCATGCAGCTGCATGGTTACAGGCGCAGGCCGCTGCCGGCAAGGATTCGCTGCGCTTCAGGAGTTTTCAGAAACTGCATGAACGAGCGCACTTCAGCCTTGTTCTCCTGTCCGGCCACGACACCTGCCACCAGCAGCATGGGCGTATAGCCCTCGTGCACTTCCATCCAGCCGCCAACGCTGTCGCCCTGCTTGCGGGCAATGGCCTCGTTCACAAAGGCGGCGTCAAGATCGCCGGAAACAAGGTAGGAAAAGACCTGCGGCACTGTGGAAAGCATGGAAAGCTTTGCCTTGAGCGGCTCCAGCAGGTTGTTGCCCTTCATGAAGGCCACTGCCGCTCTGCCGTAAATGGCCGCCTGGGCATCGGGATAGCCGATTTTGGCAAATTCCGGCTTGGTGAGATCCTGCGCCGAGGCAAGGTGCAGCCCTTTGCGCCACGCCAGCACGAGCACGGCTTCGCCAAGCGGTTCATAGGCGGCAAAGGCCAGACCGGAATCCTGCAAGGTGCCTTTTTCCGAAACAATAATGCTGACGCCGCTCCCCGCCTTAGCCTGTTCGATTATCTGCCCGATGTTGCCGCTGTACATTTCTGTGGGTTTTACGCCCGATTGCTGTGCATAGGCCGCGCACAACTGCTGCACCATGGGTTTGTATCCAAGCCCGGTGGTGATGGATGGCCCGTCGGCATGGGCCGACTGCGCAAAAACAAGGATGCAGGCAGTCAGTATCAGCAAAAGGCGAAAACGTTCAGGCAATACCAGAGGCTTCATGTGCGGCTCCTGACAGACAAAAGGTGGGGTAAGGCAACAGGCCCAGATTGTGCGCTTTGCGCAGGGTATCCTCAACCATGCCTTGGGCTTCAAGGCGGCCCTGACGCAACAGCAGCATGCTGCTGCCAAGGGCCAAGGCCTCATCGGGCGAATGGGTGACGTACAGCACTGGCACGTTCCACTGCTGCGGAATGCGCGCAATGTAGGACATAAGGCCATCCTTGAGGCTCATATCCAGCGATGAAAGGGGTTCGTCCATAAGAAGAAGGCTCGGACGGCAGAGCAGGGCGCGCCCAATGGCTACGCGCTGCTTTTCGCCGCCCGAAAGATGTGCCGGGCGTCTGTGCAGCAGCGGAGCAATTTCGAGCAGGTCGGCAACGTCATCAATGTTGGGCGCATCCTTGCTGGCGTGAGCGGCATGGAACCGGAGGCCGAAACGCAGGTTCTCGCGGACAGAAAGGTGGGGAAACAGGCGGGCGTCCTGAAAAACATAGCCCAGGCGTCTGGCTTCTGGCGGCAGGTTTATGCCTTGATCCGCGTTAAAGCAGGTGATGCCATGGCAGAGTATCTGTCCTGCATCTGGTGTTTCCAGCCCTGCAATACAATTGATAAGGCTTGTTTTCCCGGAACCTGAAGGGCCAAAAATGACAGCAATGCCGCACTCCGCAAGCGTAAATGCAAGTTGCAATTCAAAATCGCCGTGTTTTTTATGGATATCTACGTGTAGCATGGTCTGTCCTGAAGGCGGGGTGGGGCATGACCAGACGCCTTGCGCGGCTAGTTGCGTCATATCCAGCGATCATCAAGACCATACGGAGAGTGAAGCCATGTATCAATAAATACACGGTTTATATCATAAGCGTGAATGTTTGGGCGCGATCGCAGGGACAATCAGCATGCCTTGAGGGATGAGGCGGAGCAGACTTGTGCGTTTGCTGTGTTGCACGCAGCTAGAGGCCTGCAAGGCCAGGGGCCTCACCTCAGGCAAGCATACGAAACGAAAAAATTGGGTATGGAAGGCAGAAGGTGTTCTGCGCCCCCAGACGGGGCGGAGGAAAGAGGGCGTCAGCAGGGCCAAGGGCGCTTATGCGCCCATGCCTGCATTGCGTTCGATAAGTTTGACGGCCCTGGCAATCTGGCGGCCAAGGCTGGTTTCTTTGGAAAGTTCACGTTCCACACTGGTGATGCCCTTGATAACCGTGGAATGGCGGCGGTTGAATTTTTCGCCGATTTCTTCAAGAGTCAGTTCTGTGTGTTTGCGCGCGAGATAATACACTGTGTTGCGGCCCAGCACGCATTCCTTGCGGCGCGAGCGGGAGCTGAGCTGGCGCTCGTTGAGGCCGTAGCTTTCACAGACCAGACGCACGATAGTGGGCATGTCCGGCCCGCAGCTGATCTCGGCATACTGGCTGAGCACTTCCATGGCCAGATCAAGGTTCAGACCGCAATTGAGCAGACGCGCCTTGAAGATGAGGCTATTCAGGCACGATTCCATCTGGCGTACATCGCCGTCAAGGCGGCGGGCCAGCAGTTCGCAAACGGAGTCGGGCAGCAGCACCTGATAACTTTTGGCCTTGCGCTCAAGAATGTGGCGGCGCATGTCTTCTGTGGGGCGGCCAATATCGGTGAGGATGCCCGAGCAGAAATGCGACACAAGCTGGCTGTCTACGCGTTGCAGTTCGCGCGGCGAAAACGATGAGGTAAAAATGACGCGTCCGCCCTTGGCTTGAAGGTTTTTAACCACGGCAAGCGCCATGTCCTGCATTTTTTCCTTACCCTGGAAAAAATGCACGTCTTCAAGCAGCAGCACGTCAAGATCACGGAAACGGGTTTTGAAATTTTCGATGTCGTGGGTGCGCAGGGCAGCCACAAAGCGCGAGGCAAAATCTTCTGCCGTCAGGTAGCCCACGCGCGCGCCGCTGCGTTCTTCTGCAATGGCGCGGCCAACGGCTTGTGCCAGGTGGGTTTTGCCAAGGCCAGGGGCAGAGTTCATGAACAGGGTGCGTACGCAGCCGCTGCTACGGCTTACATCCTGAGCTGCCGCAACAGCCATATTATTGGTGGGGCCAACTACAAAGTCCGCAAAAGCATAGCGCCAGTTGGTCGCCAGACGATAGGCCGGGGTGCTGCTGATGGGCAGGGTGGCCTGCAACGGCGGGCGCGCCATCTGCTGTGCGGCAGTGTCCTGACGGTTGGCAGCTTCCGTGGCGTTGGCCGCCAAACCGGAAAATGTCGCGTTCAGTATGGAAGATGAGTGCGCGCACTGCTCTGCCGTGTCAGCTTGTTTGGCGGGGGCTTCTGCATTATGGGCCAGGGCAAAAGAAGCGGGCTGTTGCACAGGGCTGGCCGCAAAGGCCGAGTTATCCCGGCTGTCACGGGCTGGCAGGTTAGCAGGCTTGCTGCTGTGGGCGGTATCGCCTGCAGCGGTAATGCGCACGTCAACAGAAGCTGGGTCAAGTCCCAGCACCGGGGCTGCTGCTTCACGCAAGGTGGAGAGCATCTTGCCTTCAAGCCAGCTGGCCACAAAAGCATTGGGCGCGGTAAGCAAAAGCCCCCCCGCGTGCACTTGTGCCTGCAAGGGCGCAATCCAAACCTTGAAAACGCCGGAATGCAGCATTTTCTTGAGATTTTCAGAAATTTCCGACCATTGTTCGCGCATGCAGCCTTGTAGCCCAAAATCAGATTTTGGGGCAATTGATGATTCCGAGCTGTTTGAGACATGAGGCCAATTTCTTATCCCCAACTTTGTTTATATCTAATAGGCCTGAATTTTAATGTTTTTTAGTTACTTGGCCTGTAGTCCCTATGATGGGATATCCTTTGAACGCACGGCTTTCATGGGATGTCTTGACATTTTAAACATAGTGTCAAAAAGTTTTGCACAAATATAATTTGTTTTTACTCTGTTTTTCTCATGTATTCTTCATTTTTTAACTAGGCATCAGCAAACTATGCGCACTGTAAGGCAAGGCAGATTGTCAAGGGGGAAAAAGAAATTTTCGGTGGTTTCAGGTCGCATATTTGGACCGAAATTTCCACGAAAATTATATAAAAACTGTTGATATTAAAGAAAGTTAAGAAAATATCCAGGCATGCCCGGTGCATGCGGGCAGCAGGTGAATACGCCTGACGCCAGAATGCAAAAAACCCCGGCCTGAGCCGGGGTTTTGTTCCTGAGGGACGGGCAGCGCAAGCAGTGCCCGCGCTGAAGCTACCGTCCACAGCACGTTGCTGTGCCTCCTAGGAGGCCGCGGTGCTTATCTGCGGCTTAGAAGCCGTAGCGTAGGCCGAGCATGAACTCGTTTTCGTAGGGGCGGTTGCCAACGTTGTACTTGTTGCCAGCAGAGGTGACGCTCACTTCGTTGTAGCCAAGGCTTACAAAGCGGTAGCCAGCATCAATGGCGAAGTGCTCGTTGATGTTGAAGGCAACACCAGCGCCCAGGTTCCAGGCAAAGTTGGTGGTGCGTTGATCGCCGCTGAACTTGTCGCCGTTGTTGGCGGTAAAGTCATAGCCAGCGTAGTTGAAGGCCATGCCAAGACCACCACCCACATAAGGGGTCATGATGCTGTCGTTGTGGAAATCCCAGAACAGGTTTGCAAACAGGGTCGAGGAGTTCCAGGTGCCCTTGACCTGCTTGATGGCCGCGCCGCCATCGCTCCAGGTCTTTTCATTGTTGCCGCGCATGGCGAATTCAAGTTCGGCACGCAGGGGCAGCATCTGCTGGGGCCAGAAGTCATAGCCCAGGGCCAGGGCGCCACCAAGGGTGAACTGGCTGTACTGGTCTACGCCTGAGCCAGCCAGGGCGCGGGAGCGTTCAATTTGGCCGGTATTTTGAAAGCTCATCAGGAATTTGGGGGCCAGATACATGCCGTTGCCTTCAGCAGCGGCAATGTTGGGCAGTGCCAAACTCAGCACCAGCGCCAACGCAAGAATAAAGCGTTTCATGACAGTCCTCCTAGGTACTTTCCTCCAAAAAAATGAAGGCAGCTTTAAAGTTGAAACAATCATTAGAAAATGTCAATATTTTTTCTATATTGGCAGCAGTAATGACGCATATTAACTGTATTAATATTTCAAAACAGTTTATTGCAACGCGCTGATTCGGCTGGAAACCGAATGTATTCTGTACAAAAAAGAAAAACCCGGCTGTTTTTTAACAACCGGGTTCATATGTTTTTGCGGCAAACGCCCGCCGCCTACGCAACAACAGCTGCGCGTATTTGGGCAATGTGACTTTTTAGAAGGTGTAACCCACTGAAAGCATGTAGATGTTTGCAGACACATCCTTGGAGTTGCCGCCCGTAATGCCCACATCGGGTGATATGCCCTTGGCATCGGTGTTGCCGTAGTCGAGCGAGTTGATCCACAAGTGGGAGTACGCGAGATCCACAGTCCAGTTATTCCAGTTAAAGCCGGTGCCCACGCTGAGCGTTTTGCGGCCATTGGTGGGGATCATGAAGTCGGCATGGCTTTCATTGACCACAGGTGTTTCATACGAAAAACCCGCGCGCAGGGTCCACCAGTCAAGGGGCTTGTATTCAACGCTGCCGTTGAAGTTCCAGCCGTCGCGCCATTCCTTGTTATTGATGGAACTGTAACCGTTATCCATATAGATATTCAGGGCATTGTAGGTGGACCAGCGGGTCCAGACCGTGCCCACTTCAAAGCTCAGATTGTCCAGCGGCTTGTAGGTAACGCCCAGCGCGGCCGAGTCTGGCAACTGAAGCACAGTGTTTGCGTCACAGTTTCTGGCCTCGGGCAGGTGTTTGGTGGCGCTGATGGCGTTGTTGCCCTGATAGGCGAATTCCACATCGCCATTGATGTTCATGGTCACCTGGCTCTTGTAGGACAGGCCAACCGACCACTGGTCGTTGAGGCGCATGTGCAGGCCAAGGTGAGCGCCGTAACCCCAGCCGTTGCCCTCGATCTGCATGTCGTTGTCAAATTTTTTGCCGTTGTTGTAGGTAGGAATCTTGTTGCCCATGTACATGTGGGCGTTCATGGCTTCCACGCCTACGGAGAAGGAAACTGTATCGTTGAGCTTGATGGCAAGGGTAGGCACGAAGGAAATGGTCTGCACGCCGATGTCATAGACATTGTACCTGCCCGCCCAGTCGCCCGCATAACTGTTGCCAAGGCCGAAACGCGAAAAAACGCCCAGACCGACCCAAGCGTTGTCGCTCAGCTGATGGCTCAGATAGGCATGCGGAGCATTCCAGAGCGCGGGTTTTGTGTAGGTATCGGTCTGGCGGCTGCCAGCATTGGTGGTTATGCCGCCTGAGGGGCTGATGAGGGCAAAGCCGCCCATCATGCGCGTGCCGGGCAGTTGCGTGATGCCAGCGGCATTATAGGCAATGGCCGAAACATCATCAGCGCGGCCCACCATGCCGCCAGCCAGGGAAACACCTCTGGCGCTCCATTCATTCAGGGCGAAACCTTCGCCCCAGGCTACGGGCGCGCAGCAGGCCACCAGAGCCAGCGCCAGACATACAGCACGAAAAACCTTCATCACCCCTCCACTAAGATGCAAAAAAAGCGCACAACAGCCCATCCCGGCATACCTTAGCACGCTGGTACGGTTGCGATGTCGCAGAAACGGACGCGGCTGTATGGCCGCCCTCGACAACAGTAATGGGATGTCACAACATATTTATCGGATCAAGGTCAAGGAAAAGTCGCAAGTGTCTTGAAGCTTTTTGTGACAAAGCAAAGAAATAGAGCGAGCGCAGCGCCTGCCAGTCCTGCCCTTTTACCAAGCATGTAAAACGTTTGCGCCCACGGAGCAGGGACAGTGGGGCAGGAGCGGGGCCAAGAAGCTGCACGCCCAGTTCCGCAGCCTTGCCGCGCAGCGCCTGAGCCAGATCGTTGAGAGCAGGGGGGCCGCCCTGTTCGTTCAGCGCGTAGGATATGCGAATGAGCGCCAGACGCACAAAGGGCGGGTAACGGCGCAGCCGCCGTTTGGCAAGCTCTGCCTGATAAAAGCCCTCATAGTCTGCGGTGCGCACGTACTGCCAGCAGTAGTGCTCCACATCACGCGTCTGGATAAGCACCCGGCCCGGCTTGTCGCCCCTGCCCGCGCGCCCGGCGGACTGCACCAGCAATTGGAATGTGCGCTCGGCGGCGCGGTAGTCCGGCAGATTCAGGCCAAGGTCAGCATCCGCGATGACGGCCAGCGTCACCAGCGGAAAGTGATGTCCCTTGGAGAGCATTTGCGTACCCACCAGTATGGGGGCCTCCTGCCGGGAAAAGGCCGCAAGGATTTCTTCCATGCGTCCAGGCCTGCGGGTGCTGTCCCTGTCAAGCCGCAGCACAGGCCCCCCGGCCAGTACGCTCAGGCGTTCGGCCAGGCGTTCCGTGCCTTCGCCCATGGGCAAAAAGTTCATGCCGCCGCACTCTGGGCAGGGCGAGGGAAATGGTCGGCTATAGCCGCAATAGTGGCAGACGAGTTTTTCCAGCCCCTTGTGGTAGGTGAGCCCAATTTCGCAGTGCGGGCAGCGCAGGGTGCGGTTGCAGTCCAAGCAGTACATCAGGGGGGCGTAGCCTCGCCTGTTCAGCAGTACCACTGCCTGCTCGCCGCGCTCAATGGTCTCGCGCAGTGCGGCTTCGCTCTGTGGGGCCAGCAGGCCATCCATGCTGGTTGAGCCGGGCGCGAGGGAGCTGATGTCCACCAGTTCGACCGGCGGCAGTTCGCGTCCGCCCACGCGGTGCGGCAGCCGCAGGATAGGCAGGTGCCCGTTTTCAGCCGCATAAAAGGTTTTGAGGTCTGGTGTGGCAGAACCAAGCACCAGCAGCCCCTTTGCCTGGGCAACACGGAACCACGCCACTTCCTTGGCCTGATAGGCCAGGCTTTCGTCCTGCTTGAAAGAGCCGTCGTGCTCTTCATCAAGCACAATGCAGTTCAGATGCGGCACAGGCAGAAACAGTGCCGAACGCGTACCCACGACAATGCAGGGGGTGTCGCTTTGCGCCATCTGGCGAAAGGTCGCTTCCCGCCGTGCGGGCGACTGGTAGCCGTGGTAGAAAAATAACGGAGCATCGGGCAGCGCGCAGGTGGCATCTCGCCGCAGTTTGTGGGCCAGCGCCACCTCGGGTGCGAGCAGCATGACGCTTTTGCCCGCCGCAAGGCAGGCCTTGGCAAGTTCAAGGTATACTGCTGTTTTGCCGCTGCCGGTCACGCCAAAGAGCAGGCGGGAGGAAGCCTCGTCCGCCCGCAGGGCCTCCAGCATGCTTTCAAGCGCAAGCGCCTGCTCATCGTTGAGGGTAAAGGGGGCAGGCGGGGGCGGCAACAGGCTTTGCTCTGTGGCGTCCAGGGCGTCATCATCGTCAACGCCGTTGTCTCGCGCAAGGTTGACGTGCCCGGCTTCCAGCAGGGTATGGAGGGCTGGTGTGACGGCCTGCCCAAGGGATTGCACCAGCCGCCTGCGGCTCACGCTGCCGTGCTGGTGCAGATAGTCCAGAACTTCGATCTGGCGTTTGGCCGAAGGCCGCACAGGCCAGGGCGGATCAACGCGCAGCAGGCAAAATTCTTCACTGGCGGCGTCTGTGCCGGGGGGCAGCATGCGGGCCGTGCCTTTGCAAAGGGCCGCTGCGAGCGCCTGACGCTGTTCGGGCAGGGCTTCACGGATGCGCGCCAGAGTCCAGGCCACAGCCTTGCCCGATTCGATATTGCGCAGCCGCACCCGCGCAAGGCGCAGGCCCTGTGGCAGCACATGCCCCAGAATATGACCGGGGTGCAGCCCCTGACGGCGGGCCAGATCTTCAGCCAGTTCCAGCAGTACCGCGGGGAGCAGGGGGGCGTTTTCCAGCGGCCAGCCAAGGCTTTTGCAGTCAACGCCTTCCGGCACGTCGGCGGTTGGGCTGACGCGCAAAAGCACTGCGGCGCGCAGGGCGGTGCGCTCGCCCCGGCCCAGCGGCACGGCCACGCGCAATCCGGGCTGCCAGAAATCGGCGGGAAATTCGGGCGGCAGCGTGTAGGTAAGGCTGGCGTAGGGCGGAGTGAGCAGGGCGACTGTGGCGTACATGTAGGGCAGAGTTACGTAATACGGCACCAATGGCAAGCCTCCTCTGGCGAACCAGAGGAGGCTTGGGGCAATACGTATGCGCAGCGGGTTTTAATGGAACTGCACAAAATTCTTGAGCAGCTTGAGCAGATCGTAGCGCAGTTCTTCGTCCTGAAGGGCAAAGTAGATGTTGGCGGTGAGAAATTCCGCCCAGTCGCCAGCGTCAAAGCGCATGCCGGACATGCGCACAGCCATCATGCCCCTTTCCTGAGCCATGGCCTGGAGTGCGTCGGTAAGCTGGATTTCGCCGCCGTGACCGGGTTCGACCTTTTCAAGATAGTCAAAAATATCAGGCGTGAGTACATAACGGCCAACAATAGCCATGCGCGAGGGAGCGTCTTCACGGGCGGGTTTTTCCACCATGTTTTTGACGCGGAACACGCCGGGGGTCACTTCGTCGCCATCAATGATACCGTAGCGGCTGACCTTCTCCCACGGTACTTCCATCACGCCGATGATCGGCATTTTTTCGGCCATGGCCACTTCAATGAGCTGGCCGATGCCGGGAGCGCCGCCAAACATGAGGTCATCGCCCACCATGATGGCAAAGGGATCATCACGCACAAGTTCGCGCGCACACAGCACCGCATGCCCAAGGCCAAGCTGGCGCTTCTGCCTCACGGACATGATGTTGACCATCTCGGCCACCTTGCGCACTTCAGCCAGCTTATCGAGCTTGCCAGCGCGTTCAAGCACGGCCTCAAGCTGGAGGTTGTAGTCAAAGTGGTCTTCAATAACCGTTTTGTCGCGGTTGGTGACGAAAATCACGTCTTCGATATTGGCGCGCTGCGCTTCTTCAACCACATACTGGATGACGGGCTTGTTGTAGATGGGCAGCATTTCCTTGGGAATATTCTTTGTTGCAGGCAAGGAACGGGTGCCCCATCCGGCCACGGGAATGACGACTTTACGAATATCCTTCATGCATGCCTCCAAGGGGGGTAGACAAAACAATTTTTATTAGCGGCAAACCGATGTAAGCAATAAACGGATAGCAGCCGTACTGCAAGCAGTACCTGCCCGATCCGGGAGTGCCGCCGCGAAGTTCAACAGTCAAATCAGCGCAGTTCGCGCTCAACCACAACGGCCAGATCTTCAGCGAATGTTTTGACCTTTTCGGGATTTTCGCCTTCCACCATGACGCGGCAAAGAGATTCCGTGCCGGAATACCGCAAGAGCACACGCCCGCGCCCGGCCAGTTCCGCCTCGACCTTGGCAACAGCCTCGCCAATGGCGGGGCGTTCCTCGAAGGGCAGGCGTTTTTCCACCCGCACGTTGATAAGCTTCTGCGGGAAGGGTTTGAGCCTGCCTGCCAGTTCGGAGAGAGGCTTGTCCTTTTCGCGCATGATGCGCAGAATTTGCAGGGCCGCCAGCAGGCCATCGCCCGTGGTGCTGTACTTGTGGAAAATAAGATGGCCCGACTGCTCGCCGCCCAGCATGGCGCCCTCGCGCCGCATGGCTTCCATAACGTAGCGGTCGCCAACCTTGGTGCGCAGCAGCGAACCGCCGTGATCCTTCATAAAAATTTCCAGGGCCATGTTGCTCATGGCGGTTGCCACAAGCAGATTGCCCGGCAGTTCGCCCCTGGCCATCATGGCCTGGGCGCACATGGCCATGAGCTGGTCGCCGTCAATGATGTCGCCGTGCTCGTCCACAACAATGAGGCGGTCGGCGTCGCCGTCCAGCGCAAGGCCCACATCGGCCCGAACCTCGCGCACCTTGGCTGCCACCACTTCGGGATAGAGCGAGCCGCAGTGCTCGTTGATGTTGGTGCCGTCAGGGCTTGTGCCGATGCGGAAAACTTCGGCTCCAAGTTCTTCAAGAGCCAGAGGGGCAACTTTGTAGCTGGCGCCGTTGGCGCAGTCAATCACAATGCGCAGGCCCGAAAGCGTCAGCTGGGGAGGGAAGCAGCTCTTGGTGTAAACAATATAGCGGCCCCCTGCGTCTTCAATCTTGGTGGCGCGGCCAACGCCGCGCGCTTCGGGGTAGGGCCATTTAAAGTCCGAATCCAGCACCATGGCCGATATTTCGTCTTCAGTCAGGTCGGGCAGCTTGTAGCCATCGGCGTCAAAGAACTTGATGCCGTTGTCGTGAAAGGGGTTGTGCGAGGCGGAAATAACCACCCCAAGGTCGGCCCGCATGCTGCGGGTAAGAAAGGATATGGCCGGGGTGGGCAGCGGGCCGGTCATGATCACGTGCATGCCGGCGGCGCACAGGCCGGAAGTGAGCGCAGATTCAAACATATAGCCTGAAAGGCGCGTATCCTTGCCGATGACCACCTTGTGCTGGTGGTCGCCGCGCCGAAAGCGCACACCCGCCGCCAGACCAAGTCGCAGGGCTACATCCACGGTCATGGGATAGTTGTTGACCGTGCCGCGCAGTCCGTCTGTGCCGAAAAGACGCTCAGCCATGAAAACTCCTTACCTCTAATTCTTTTGCAGCACGCAGACGCGTTTCGTGGGCGCTGTTGCTGGGTTTTGTCGTATGTGCCGTGCCCGGCCGCAAGGGGCAATGCTCGGTTGCGTTCCGTTCAGGCTGCCGGATGCGGCAGCTGAGGGCGGCGCTTATTTCTTTTTTCTTGTTACCGTAACTTCTTCCGTAACCGGGTTCAAGAGAGTCATTCCTTCCGGCAGTTTGAAGTGCAGGGGGGTTTTAACGCTCTCCCCCGGCTGGATCTCAGGCGTGACGAAAGAAACTTCCATCTCGCCAAGGTAATGGCTGTTCTTTGCCAGAGCCTCGGGCACCTCCACCAGCACGGCAATTTCATCGGGATTCACCGTGTAGGTCAAGCGGCTTTCCTTGGCAATTTCCACTTTGCAGCGGCGCGAGATGACGGTGCGCCCACTGGTGATGGTGTACTGCACCTTGACGGAAGGCGGCGTGGCCGTGACCATGCCCGGCGTGTCCAGCGTGATGGTCTGCTGCGTTGTTGTGCCTGCCGCCTTGGGATCAAGCATGATGGTCAGCGGCACGCTGGCAATGGCGGAGACAACGGATTCCGGGCCGCGCAAAACCACGGTGGCCGGGGTTACACTGACATTTTCCACAGTCAGGGCGCCGCTGCGCAGGGGCGAATCCACAACCGCCTTAACGGGCACGCTGCGCTCCTGCACGTTGTCGGCCTTGACCACAATGCGCGGGGGCTGCACATCAATGAGCTCAAAGGCGCGGAAACGCGCGCCAAGATGCTCCGCCGAGAGCGGCACCACTGTGGTGCCTTTTTTTATGGAAGAAAGATCCACCGCCTGAATGATCTTGCGTTGCGTGACCGAGCGCAGCAGAGTTTCCGGCCCGCGCAGGCGCACAACCGCCTTGTTGATGAGGCCGTCAGTCACCACAAGATTGGCAGGGATGCCAAAGTAATCAAGGTTTACTTCAATCTGCGCTTCCAGCCTGTCGCGAACGCTGACCATGTACCACATACTCACGGCGATAAACATCGCCAGCAGCATGGAGAGCAGGTGCGGGGGGCGGCGCGAGGGATCAGAGGATTTCATTAAGCACCTGCCTGAGGCGGGTAGCGTCAAGGGCGCGCATCAGCTCATCCTTGAGGGCTACGGAAATTTCGCCTCTTTCTTCAGAAACAACAATGACCAGAGCATCACTTTCGCGGGCGATACCCAGTGCCGCGCGGTGACGTGTGCCGAAGTTCTGCCCCTTGGCTTCGGCCAGCGGCAGAATGCAGGCCGCAGCGGTGATTCTGCTTCGGCTGATGATTACTGCGCCATCGTGCAGGGGGGCCTTGGGGTAAAAGATATTCATGAGCAGTTGGCGTGAAAGCTGCGCATCAATACGCACGCCTTCGCGTTTTATCATGTCGCCAAGGCGCATGCTGCGCTCAATAACAATAAGTGCGCCCACCCGCAGCCGGGCCATTTCAACACATGCGGTCACCACTTCTTCCACGCCGATATTCTTTATGCTGGATCGGCGAAAGATAGGCCGTGCGCCCATTTCGCCCAGAGCCTGACGGATGTCGGCCTGAAAAATAACGACTATGAGGATGAACAGGGAACTGAAAATGTGCTGCAACAGCCAGGTAAGCGTGTACAGGCCGAGAGCGTTTGAAAAGAAATACAGCAGCGTGAGCAGGCCCAGCCCCGTAAGGACTGTCAGCGCCCGCGAACCCCGCAGCATCTGGATAACCTGGTACAGCAGAATGCTGACCACGGCTATATCCATTACATCGCGCCAGTCTATGGCAATATGGTCAAACACGGTGTGTTCCTTGCAGCAAAGTGTATCGGGCAACCGCAGCGCTGTCAGCCGAGGGCCTTGGCGCGTTCCTTATCTTGGTACATGGCAGTGTCCGCGCAGGAGATCAGCGCATCCACTGTGAGGGCCGTATCAGGGTACACTGCACTGCCCATGCTGAACGTGATCGGCCCCGGTATGTTCAGCTCGGGCAAACCCTTTGCAAGATCGGCGCGCATTCGGGCAAAGGCGGCCTTGTCCCTCTCCTTGGACGGGTTGCCGTTGAGCAGCAACACAAATTCATCGCCGCCCATACGCCCCAGAATATGCGTCACCGGGGCATGAGCGCGAACAACCTCTGCGAAGAATTGCAATACTCGGTCGCCCGCCTCATGTCCATAGGTGTCGTTAATGCCTTTAAAATTATTTAAGTCAACGTAATATAAAGTAAAATTTTTTGAAATTGGTGCGGCTATGCGCCGTTGAAGCTCCTCAAAGAGTCCACGTCTGTTGAGCGCTCCCGTGAGGGCGTCTCTATAAGCGATGGCCTCAAGATAGGTGCGAATTTGCGTAAGGTCATGATTCCTTTGAACGAGAGTTGCAAGAAAGAGGCTGAGAAGAACACTCGTGCCCACATAGAGCCATGATTCCAGCGACTTGTACCACGCAAGGCCCGCCGACATGCGGATCAGCCAGTGAGCGTTAAGAATTGTCACAGGCATGTCTATGCTGCTGGCGTCTTTTTCTGAATCTGCGCTGCCAGCAATAAGCAACGCCCCGCCTTTATGGGGAGATGTGCGCCAAAGGCCAAAATCGATATTCATGCTGTCCAGCATGTAAAGGTCCGAGGCTGTCATCACGTCAGGAAAACGCAGCAATATTGCGGCAATACCCCAATAACGCGGAAGTCCATGAGCATCGGGAAGAAATATGGAAAGTCGCCCTACCAGAGCCGCGTCCCCGTTGGGGAGCAGTATCGGCCCGGCCAGGGTCAGCGGTGCGCCGTGGCGGGCCGTGACAGCCTCGTGGCTGCCCAGATTTCCGTCCAGCATATCTTGCCCCACCAGCAGGCTGTTGGCAGGCGTATATGGGTACACCTTGTCTATGGTGCCGCCGGGGGCGAGCACAAAGGCCTGAATGGTATCTTCATCGTGCAAGGCAGCGGCAACACGCTCGAATTCCTGAATGTTCCCGTTATTGTCAATAACAAGCGCGTTCAGAGTTTCCGTTTTGAATATCAGGCGCAACAGATCGCTTTGGAGGTTATCGCGCTGTGAACGGGCGATGCTCTCAAGTTTGACCCGTTCAATCTGCTGTTTGCGGTCAATCAAAACCCAGGTCAAAAGTAAGTTGAAGGCCAACGTGATGAGCAGCATTCCAGTGAATGGGCGCGTTGAAAAAGATCGCACCATACCGGCAGACTCGCAATCGTTGACGGTTTGAATCCCTAGTTGGCTTCAAGAGCCAAAGCAACAGTCATGGCCTGACGGGCCGCAACAACATCGTGCACTCTATGCCAGAACACGCCCTTGCCGCGCAGTATTGCTGTGGCCGTGGCTGTTGCCAGACCGCGCTCCTGCGGCGGCAGGCCCAGAAGCCCGCCAAAAACCGATTTCATGGACAGAGCCATGAGCACGGGCCGCCCAAGCGCGAGCCAGTCTTCCGGGTGCGCCAGCAGGGTGAGGTTGTGTTCAAGCGTCTTGCCAAAACCGATGCCGGGGTCAAGCACAATGCGGTCTTCCGGCAGGCCCGCCCGCACCAGACGCGACATCTCGTGCTCAAAAAATTCCAGCACTTCACGGCGTACATCTGTGTAGCGCGGATCGCGCTGCATGGTCTGCGGGCGGCCTTGACTGTGCATCAGCACATAGCCAGGCTTGTACTGCACAAGTACATCCAGCAGGGCGGGATCAAAGGCGCAGGCCGAAATATCATTGATGATGGCTGCCCCCATGTCCAGCACAGCGGCAGCCGTGGCGGCATGGTAGGTATCAACAGAGATTACGGCTCCGGGAGCAGCCTGACGCAGTCCTGTCAGAACTGGCAGCAGGCGCTCGGTTTCCTGCTGGGGGGGCAATTCCGCGGCTCCGGGCCGCGACGATTCCGCGCCAAGGTCAAGAATATCTGCACCCTGGTTGCGCAGGGTCAGTGCATGGTTGAGGCCCGGTGCCGGGGCATTGTGGCGGCCCCCGTCATAAAAGGAATCCGGGGTCAGATTTACAATGCCCATGACGCCAAAGGGGGAGGGCGTCTTCAACGCCCGCCCCCCAAGAATATGCCAATCTGCGCCCCTGGAAAGAGCGGCTGGGCAAATGCTATCGGTCATTTTCTTTACTGTTGTTCCGGGTGCTCTCGGCTTCGGACGGCTTGGATTCCGCCTGCGCCGATTGCTGCTCCGGCTTCTGCTCTGCCTTCTGTTCTGGGGCCTGAGCGTCCGTATCTGGTTCAATTACAAATTCAGCACCGGATTTGGCAGCCTTGCCACCCTTGGCGGCAGCGCTGGCGGGTACGGGTTTGCCGTTGCTGTCGAGCGGAGGCAGCTCCTTGTTGTCCATGAGCAGCTCAAGATCCTCGCCAGTGATGGTTTCGCGATCAAGAAGGGCCTGGGCAATGCGGTGCAGGGCATCCAGATTTTCCTCAAGCAGCTTGCGGCAGCGGCTGTGCGCGTCTTCCACAATGCGCTTCACTTCCGAATCCACAAGCCGTGCCGTGTCTTCGCTGAAGTTCTTGTTCTGAACCCATTCGCGGCCAATAAAAACTTCTTCGCCGGTTTCGCCGATGGCCAGTGTACCCACGGCTTCGCTCATGCCCCACTCGCAGACCATTTTGCGGGCCATGCGGGTGACGCGTTCAATGTCGTTGGAGGCACCAGTGGTGATATCGTCAAAAATAATTTCTTCCGCCACGCGGCCACCCAGCAGCACCACCAGATTATTGCGCAGGAAGGTGCGCGAATAGCCGTGTCGGTCTTCTTCCGGCAGCTGCATGGTCACGCCCAGGGCGCGCCCACGCGGAATGATCGTAACCTTGTGCACGGGGTCGGAACCGGGCAGCAGGCGGGCAGCCAGGGCGTGACCGCCTTCGTGGTAGGCTGTGATGCGCTTTTCTTCCTCAGAGAGGATAAGGCTGCGGCGTTCGCGGCCCATGAGAACCTTGTCCTTGGCATACTCGAAATCTTGCATGTCCAGGCGATCCTGATTGAGTTTGGCGGCCTGAAGGGCAGCTTCGTTGACCAGGTTTTCAAGGTCAGCTCCAGAAAAGCCAGGTGTACCGCGAGCCAGCACTTCCAGATCAACATCGCCAGCAAGAGGCGTGCGTTTGGTGTGCACTTCAAGGATGCGGCGGCGGCCACGCAGGTCGGGCGTGGGCACCATCACCTGACGGTCAAAACGGCCAGGACGCAGCAGGGCGGGGTCAAGCACATCGGGGCGGTTGGTGGCGGCAATGAGGATAACGCCTTCATTGCTTTCAAAGCCGTCCATTTCCACAAGCAGCTGGTTCAGAGTCTGCTCGCGTTCATCATGTCCGCCGCCAAGGCCAGCGCCGCGCTGACGGCCAACGGCGTCGATTTCGTCAATAAATATCAGACAGGGCGCGTTTTTCTTGCCCTGAACAAAAAGGTCGCGAACGCGCGAAGCGCCCACGCCCACAAACATTTCAACAAAGTCTGAGCCGGAAATGGAGAAGAACGGCACCCCGGCCTCGCCAGCAACGGCGCGGGCCAGAAGGGTTTTACCCGTGCCTGGAGGGCCCACGAGCAACACGCCCTTGGGGATGCGCCCGCCAAGGCGGGTAAACTTTTTGGGGTTGGAGAGAAATTCCACAACTTCCGAAAGTTCGTCCTTGGCTTCGTCAACACCAGCCACGTCAGCAAAGGTAACGCGGGTGCTGTCCTGATTGAGCAAGCGGGCGCGCGACCGGCCAAAGCTCATGGCCTTGCCTCCACCGCTCTGCATCTGGCGCATAAAGAAAATCCACACGCCCACCAGCAGCAGCATGGGGAACCATGAAACCAGCAGGGTCATGTACCAGGGTTGTTCTTCCGGCGGCTCGGCCTTGATTTCAACCTTTTTTTCGATAAGTCGGTTTACAAGGCCGATGTCCTGCGGAGCGTAGGACTGCACGGTTTTGCCGTCAGCAGTGCGCCCGATGAGGGTATGGCCCTGAATGGTCACGGACAGGAGCTGCCCGTTGTCCACCTGACTGAGAAAATCTGAGTAGGGCACCCGCTGGGTGATCCCCTGCGGTTGCTGGAACATATTGAAAAGCATGACCATCGCCAGGACGATTATCGCCCACAGCATCAGGTTGCGACTTATCTGATTCAACACTGCCTCCGTTACGTTTTCCGTGCGCGGGGGCGCACGGCCAGGCCGGATATATGGCCAGCACAGTTAAGAAATTACTACCTGTATGTGTCTGGTGTCAAATGTTTGTGGGCATTTGCAGTTCAGGCAACAGGGTTTCGGCTGCGCTTGTCTTGTTCATAATAATGCGCAAAAAACACTTGGCAATGGAGGTTTGACGTTCAGAAGTCAAAACAGCATGCCGGGTGCGTGTTGCGCATGCTCAAACTGTGCTGCGGGCTTTGCTGCTTTTGCTGTGCTGCAAAGGCCAAATAAGTTTGCCCTATTGCGGGCAAGGGGCTTTTGCCCTATGGTGCGCCCATGCGGAGACGTTTCGTCACCGGTGTGGCGCCCGGTCTTCAAAACCGGTGGCAGGCCTTGCGGTCTGTGGTAGGTTCGACCCCTATACGTCTCCGCCATTCAAACGCTTTTAGCTAGGCTCAGTTGGCTTGCCGTCTTTTGCAGACTGACGTTTTGTCCCCCGATTTGACCGGGGGATTTTTTTGCTCAGTGGGCAGCCTGGTTTCAGCCAGGCCTGCCGCTATTTTTCAGATTTTTTCTTGTGGCTTGAACGCAGGTGCAGGCGCATGGGGGCGTGCGTGATGCCAAATATTTTGCGCAACGCGCGTTCAAGATAGCGGGTATAGCTTTCAGGAACACGGGTGGCATCGCTCACAAAACATACAAAGGTCGGCGGCGAGGTTTCCGCCTGGGTCAGGTAGAAGAACTTGGCGCGCACACGCTTGACCACAGGCGGCTGGTGCTTGTCGAGCACTTCTTCCATGGCGCGGTTGAGCTTGCCGGTAGAAATGCGCACGCTGCATTCTTCGTGAATCTGGGTTGCCAGGGGCAGGATTTTTTTCAGGCCGGTTCCCTTGAGGGCAGAAACATTCAGGATCGGCACATGCGGGCAGAAGGCCAGCATTTCGGATATGTTCTTTTTGAGCCTGTCCAGAGAGTCGCGGGGGGCCAGATCGCACTTGTTGATAAGCACCATAAAGGGCGTTTTGCGTGTGTTCAGCATGTCCATGAGGCGCTTGTCCTGCTGGCTCACGCCTTCGGCGGCGTCCAGTGTCAGCAGGGTCACGTCGGCCTTGGTACTCGACTTGATGGCCGAGTTGACGGAATACTTTTCCAGGCTGTCGCTGATCTTGGTGCGGCGGCGTACTCCAGCCGTGTCCACAAATACATAGTCGCGCCCACCGCTCGCAAAGCGCACGTCAACGCTGTCGCGCGTGGTGCCTGCCACATCGGAAACAATCATGCGGTCAGTGCGGGAAATGGCGTTGATGAGCGATGATTTGCCCGCATTGGGGCGGCCAAGCATGGCAAGCTTGAGGGTCGGCGGCGCGGGCGGTTCGGTGGAGGTTTCTTCCGGCAGCAGAGCTACCAGATCTTCCACCAGGGCGGTGATGTTGTGCCCGTGCTCGGCGGAAACCGCAAGCAGCGGAAAGCCCAGAACATGAAATTCGGCCATGAGCTCATCTTCGCGCTCCACGCCGTCAACCTTGTTGACCACGCAGATGGTGGGCAGGCCCTTGCGGCGCACATGGGCTGCAAGATGCTCGTCCAGGGGCAGCAGGCCATCGCGCGAATCCACCACAAAGGCCACGGCTGCGGCGCCGACCAGCGCCGTCTCGGTTTGCGCAAGAATGTCGCGCTCAAAGCCGCGAATGCCTTCGGGCCCTTCCACCACGGCGGAGTGGGCGTCAAGGGTGATGCCGCCCGTGTCCACGATACCGAAAACGGGGGTGTCCTTGCGGCGCACCACGCCGTCCATACGGTCGCGGGTCACGCCGGGGCGGTCATGGGTGATGGCCCGATTGCTGCGGATAAGCCTGTTGAACAGGGTGGATTTGCCCACATTGGGGCGACCCACCAGAATGACGCGGGGCAATGTATCTGCCATGAGAATACCTTAGTGTACGCCTGGGATTTGCCAGGCGAGATTGCAAGCGTGAAGCGGAGTGCGCCGTCATTCGGTCATGCGCTCCGATGAAAAGAAAGCGCCTGGAGCATATGCTCTCTGAGGCGTCTGGCGTGTAGTGTCGCGCAGACCGCGCGGCTGCCAGGACAGCTGGGTTTTAGGACTGTTTTACTGGCGTAAAAATTTATTTTTAGCACGTTGTTCCGCCAAAGGGAAGACCCCGCACCCGTCCCCATGTTCCGGGGTTGCCATGACGGCGACAGGCTCTGGCATCTGCTCAAGGGCATGCGTGCCAGACCACGGCGGAAGACATGAAAACACGTGTCCGCAGGGCATGGTTACACGCAGGGCATGCAGCATCAAATTTTCCGGCTCCGGGGCCGATTTTTCTGTAGTGCCCATGCGGGCCGGGGCCGGGAGGGCGTAGGCCCCGCGCGGCACATGGCGGCGCGGGGGCGCAGCCTGCCCGTACTTGGTGTCGCCAATCACAGGATAGCCCACAGCGGCAAGCTGCACACGGATCTGATGCGTGCGGCCTGTTAGCAGGCGCACAAGCAGCAGGCTTTGCGCTTGCTCCACCCTCAGGGGGCGTACCATGCACAACGCCTCGCGGCTGTCTGCCTCGCCGGGCGCGACCGGGCGCACCTTTTCGTAGCCCTGGGCTGTATCCTTGCGCAGAAAGTGGCGCAGCATCTGCGTTTCGGCAAATGGCCAGCGCCCCTGCACCCAGACCACATATTCCTTGGCCAGCGTTCCATCGCGTATGGCGTCCTGAGCCTTGGCAAGGGCTTCGTACGAGGCAGCCACCAACAGTACGCCCGATGTTTCCTTGTCCAGCCTGTGCACGGGCGTGGGCTTGAAGGGCGCGTTTGCGAAGTAGGCGGCCAGCCGAGAGCTGAGGCTGTCGTCATGCCCGGTGCCGGGATGTGTTGGCAGGCCTGCGGGTTTGTTGAAAGCCCACAGGTAACCGTCTGTGCCGATCATGGGCGGCAGCGGAGGCGAATCGCCAGGCTGCGGGTCAAATACTGTATCCGCCAGCGGCTGGGGGGCCATTTCTGACGCGCTTTCTTCCGCCATTTTGAAGGCAAAGGGAGGAAGGCGAACAATGTCGCCTGTCTGCACACGGGCAAAGGGCTTGCATCTGCCGCCGTTAATGCGCACCTGTCCAGTACGCACCCAGCGGTGGAGCAGGGTGGGGGGCAAGTTCAGCCGCCTTTGCAGGAACTGTAACAACTTTTGGCCGCTTTCGGTCTCCTGAACTATCGGCTGTTCCAGCGGCGATTGCCTGCTGATGCCGATGCCAGAGTCCTGGGCCTGCGTAGGGGGAGGGTTATCGTCCGACATGCAAATACTCTGGCGCAAAGCCTGCCTTGCGTCAAGAGAGGCGGGGGCGCGGTCTGCCTGCTGCGTATTACAGATAGCGGCAGTCGTTCATGGAAACCTTGGCAAAAGTGTGGCGCTCAATCCAGTCCCGAACGCGTTGGCGCGACTCAGCCCTTGTGGTTAGTTTGTTTCGCAGCATGGCCCGGTCTGCGTCCACCATGGCGCTGGCAATGCTGGTTTGCATGTTTTCTGCGCAGGCGGAACCCATTGCCAGCAAGACCGGGGGGCGGTTTTGCTGGTTGTTGTGCCTTTCAAAGCGCTGCATGAGTTCATGTAAAATTTCGGCAACCTTCAGTCTGTCGCATCCGGGCAGCAGCACGGTATATTCATCGCCGCTCATGCGCGCCACGCAGGCTGCGGAATCCAGCCCGCCGCGCAGCAGCAGGGCCGCCTGGCAAAGCACGGTATTGCCTTCTTCGTGCCCGAGGTAATCGTTAATCATTTTCAGGCCGTTGACATCGGCAACGATTATCCCCACTGGGCGAACGGCGTTTTGCTCCAGCTTCTCCACGGTCATGGTAAAAAAAGTTCGGCTGCGCAAACCTGTGAGCGGGTCGTTGCGCACCATGTCCTCAAGGTGGGCTCTGTCGGCCTGGCTTGCGCTGATGTCGGTATGCAGGCCCACCACACGCGTGGCCCAGCCGTTGGCATCGCGCTGCGTAACGTTGCCGCGGCCAAGAATCCAGGCCCAGGTATTATCTGCCCTGCGCATGCGGTAGGTGCATTCAAAGGTATCTCCGTGGGAGGGCGAGGCTATGATGTCTTTTTGTATGGGCACCACATGGGCGTAATCTTCCGGATGAATTTTTTCTTCCCAGCTTCGTAGCGTTGCGGGGAATGTCTCGGCCGTGTAGCCCAGCATTTCGATGTAGCGGGAGCTGTAGTAGACGGTATTGGTATTTGCGTCCCAATCCCACAGTCCATCGCCGGAAGCATTGAGCGCCAGCATCAGGCGGGCTGCATCCTGTGTGGAGTGCGGCGTGGCAAGGTGCTGCATGGAAAAGCGCGCGGACGGCAAAATCTGCTGCGCCTGACGTTCCACCGCACTGATGCAGCCAACCACATGCTCTGCCTGCCCTGCACTGTTGCGCGCAAGGGTTATAAGCTGGGTTCGCGCTACAAGACCGTTGATGGGGAAGCATATTTCCATATGCGCGCCGATGTGGCCTTCGAGAAACGTCTGCAACGATTGTCCGAGTATATCCCTTTTATCTTCATGGCATGCGCCAAGGAATGCCGCCATGCTGCAAGGAATATTTGCCTCAATGCCAAGCAGCCTCCCGGCCCCAACGCTGAAGCTGAGGAGGTCTGAGGCAACGCGCCATTCCAGCACGGCATCGGTTGTGTCCGTCTGAATAAGCGGCAGGGGGAGGCTGGGATGGGGTTCGCGCATGGCAATCCTTGGGAGGCCAAGATATGGTGCCAAAAGATAGGAATCTGACGCAGAGCATAAATTGCTGCGCGACCTTACTACTGTTCAGGAAAGAATGCTACTATCATTTTATATATGTAAATAGATATTAGGTGCGGAAATTAAAGGCCGGGGCTGCCGGAGGCGAGCCAGCGGGCAATGCCAGCGCGGCGTTATAGAAGTGCGGGGCGAGGCGGCAGGCCGGAAAATTATTTTATAGCAGATAGCTGCGGGCGTATTGCCCTTGCATTGTTGACGATTGCCGCCAGCAAAATTGTGTGCGGCTAATGTTCGTGGGGTTCGTTGCCCAAGGGGTGGGCGTGCATGTGGGCATGGGCAAAGGAGGGGGCGCAGGCGCTCAGCTGATTGTTGGTGATGGTGAGGTACTGGGTGGATGTTTGCGCCAGAAAATCCCAGTCATGGGAAATGGTTATGCGCGCCGTGTTCAGGCTGCCCAGAATGTCGATGATGCGCTGGCGGGCATCGTTGTCGAGGCCGTTGGTGGGTTCGTCAAGCAGCAGCGCCTCGGGCTTCATGGCCATCACTGAAGCCAAGGATACGAGCTTTTTTTCGCCGCCGGAAAGCCGGTGGGTAAGGCGGTTTTCAAACCCGGCAAGGCCGAGATCGCGCAGGGTGTCCAGGGCGCAGTCTCTTGCCTCGTCGGCTGAAAAGCCGAGATTCAGCGGGCCAAAGGCCACGTCCTCCAGCACGGTGGGGAAAAAGAGCTGGTCTTCTGCATGTTGCAGCACAAAGCCCACCTTGCAGCGCAGATCGTAGAAATCCTTTTCTTCCTTGAGGGGCGAGCCGTGGAACAGCACCTGACCTGCCTGAGGGCGCGCCAGCCCCGTGATGCAGCGGAAAAGCGTTGTCTTTCCGCTTCCGTTGGGTCCATAGAGGCCGATGCGCTGACCAGGATGCAGTGAAAAATCCACATCGCACAGCACCGCGCGCGGCGAGTTGCCCTGCCCGTAAGCAAAGCAGATGCCCTCAAGGCTGAAAATGGCTGCATCGTGATGGTGGTCAGACATTGAGGCCTCCCAGGCATTCAACCGCGATGATCCCCGCCATGCACAACAGCAGGCACAGTGCAAAAAGACAGTCGCCCCTTTGGGCATGGAATACCGTCACCGATCTGAAATGGCCGGAAAATCCCCGCAAGACCATGGCTTCGCGCACCCGTAGCGAGCGTTCGTAGCTGCGCACCAGCAACAGGCCCAGCAAGGATGCCAGGGTGCGGTAGGTATGCATGTTGGTGCGCGGGCGAAAACCCCGCAACCGGGCAGCCACCAGCAGGGTGTGCCATTCCTGGGCGATGACGTGAACGTATCTGGCTGTGAAAAGAAAGAGGAAAACGAGCTTGGGCGGGCAGTGCAGCCGCTCCAGCGCATGCCCGGCGGTGGGGGCGTTCATGGTGGCGACAAGCGCCAGAAAGACGCAGGCAATGGCATTGGACTTGATGCTTACCAGCATCGCAAGGCGCACGCCTTCAGCGCTCACTGTAAGCATTCCCCATTGTGCAAGAGGAGTTCCCGGCGTGGTCAGGGGCGTAACGCACCACAGAAAAACAATGAAGATATTGATGGCGCCGAGGCGTTGCAGCAGTGCGCGTACAGGTGGATTGGCCGCCGTCAGCAGTGCCAGACCCAGCGCAAAGGCCATGCCGCACGCGATCAGGCTGTGCAGCAGCGATATGCATATCGCAAGCCCCCCTGCGAAGGCCATGCGAACGCGGGGGTCAATGCTCTGTATGAGCGAGGGGCGAACAAAGGGCTGGTCAAACACTCCCAGCCATTACCCCCGACGCCCCTTGAAGTAAAGGGCAATGCCCGCCAGACCCACCAGCCAGCCGATGCCGCCGAAGATTTCAGAAAAGCTGGGGCGGGACACGCGCATTTCGGCAAGTTCCCGGCGGATGGGCCCAAGCTTGACGTCCAGCGCCGCGTTGACAATGGTTTGCAGCTCCCCGGAGCTGACGCCGACAGCACTTGGGGTGGGCGCAGCCGCGCCTTTTGCTCCTGGGGTTGCCGTGGATACTGCGTGTGCAGCCGGAGACGTTTTTTCCGCAGCCTGCGCCGTGTCTTTTGCTTCAGGTGCACTGGCGGGTATGGTGGGCGTCTGGATAGCCGTCAGTTCGGCGGCATCCATCATCCATTCATTCTGATGGCCTTCGCCAGCCTTGACGACAATGCGCAGGCCGTGGGCCTTGCCCTCAGCGGGAACGGGAAAACGGTACACGCCCTGATCATCGGTGCGGCCTTCCTGTAGTTTTGCACCAGTGGCAGCATCATACACCACAACCTGTCCCTGCTTGACCTTGTTGCCACCGTTAAAGCCGCATTCCGCAACAACCTGATCCCCTTCTGTCCAGGCAAAAATATTGACCCGGTGGGCCTGAGCCGCATGGGGCAATGCCAACGTGAAGAGCAAAAACAGCGTGGACAACAGTGCGGGCAACATGGGCGAGAATGACCTGCGCGAACAAATGGAAAGCATGGAGCCTCCTTCTAGCCTCAAGCCGCGCTCAGGCGCAGCATTTCAGGGCGCACCCTGGCGATAAAACCTACGGTCAGCATGGTGATAAGCCCTTCGGCCAGCATGATGGGCAGATGCGCCAAAAACAGCAGCCGTGCAGCCGTGGCAAAGCCTTCATCGCTGGAGGCCAGAGCCACCGCCGTCAGCAGGCCCGCGCCCAAAACGCCCAGCGCACCGCCGCAGAAAGCGGCAATTTTTTGCCCTGCTGGTGTGGGCCACACACGGCACAGGCCGCGAAACACATAACCCGCCACGACGGCTGAAAATCCCATGGTGAAGGTGTTGACCCCAAGCACCACAAGGCCGCCAAACTGGAACAGTAGCGCCTGTAGCGCCAGAGCCGCCAGAATGGCCGGAAAGGCCGCCCATCCGAGTATCACGCCCAGAAGGCCGTTGAGAATAAGGTGCGCGCTGGTAATGCCGATGGGCACATGGATAAGCGAACCCACAAAAAAAGTCGCGGCCAGAATGGCCACGGTCATGAGCCGGTCATAGTCGAGTTTTTTCAAGCCCAGGGCCGTTCCGGCGGCGGTAAGGGCGTAGCCCGTGGCAAGCACGGCAGGGGAAAGAACGCCTTCGGCAATATGCATGATCAATCCTTTGATGGGCCTTTGCTTGGCCTTTGCCTGGCTTCACCTTGCGGGGCCGCTGGCGCAGAGGCCGAACCGGAAGGGGCAATTTCCGGCCCGGCCTGCCGCAGCCATACTTGGCGCAGTATTACTTGGTCTTGGGTGCGGCAAAATTCACCCACATAACAGCGCCCAGTTCCACTTCCTTGGCTTCACCCTTGTATTCCATTTTTTCGGCGGAGGTGTTCAGGGCCGCAAAACCCCACCATCCCGCCCAGGGAATGCCATAGCTGAAGACGCCGTTTTCATCGGTCTTTACTACCTGGGTGACATAAAAATCGTTGGGGGCGGTGTGCGCCTTGCCCTTGTTGTAGCACTCCACTTCCACGTCCGCCCCGGCAACGGGCTTGCCGTCAAGCAGGACGCGGCCACGGAATACATTGCCTGTGTAGTTGGCAAAGGGGCGGGTAAGGGGCACGATTTCCGTTTTCAGGCCAAGGGGGGTACCCCAGCCTTCTTCTTCGCCAAAGGCGGCGATCACGGTCTTGGTGTAATGGATGATGAACTTGTCTTCCGCAGGTTCAAAATAGGGGGCGGGCTCAACGGCAAACTGGTACACGCCGGGCTTTTTGATGCCGTAGGTGGTTTGCCATGCCTTGTGGCCCAGCACCGTGGCAGGCTTGAGCGTTGCCTTGATGTCTTCTGTTTTTCCGTCATGGGTGACGGTAGCCGCAGCAGGCGCGGCCATATCCATGCCCTGCATCTCCATGGGGTGGACAAAGGAAATCTCCAACTGCACGTTGGCGTCCTTCTTGTCGGCAACCGTGGGGGTGGAGGGAATGACCATGCCAAAATGGGCCTGGGCCTGGGTTCCCCACATGAGCAGCAGAGCAAGGCTGGCGCAGCAAATTTTCCACATAGAAAGTTCCTGTTGGTTGAGGTGGAGGGGGTTGCCGCTGTGTCATGACGTGGCTGAATGTTTAGTAACAAAAAAAATAAATTTGTAGCAAGATATTTTTGCCGGGCAGGCAGCGGCATTCTTGCGCTTCATCCACAAGCTGCGTACTATGTGAGATGGAAAACTGCTGGTGCAGACTGTTGGCCTGACTCATTCAGGGCAGAGATGTTTTGCAATTGCCCTCAAGATTGTGCGGGTAGACGCAGCAAAAAGGCGCAGGCGCAGTATGGTCGCGCGTGTGCCTTTAGGAACTGCGGTGCAGAATGCAGGGCCTGTGCACGTTCAGTTGCATTGCTCCAATTTGGTTTCCTGGGCGCGTACTACTTCCCCCCCGTGGCGTTCAGAATGCCCGCAGAGTGGCGGGCGCAAGCGCTGCTTGCCGTATTTGTCCATATGGCATTCAGAGTAAAAGGTATTTCAGCATCGGGAGAAAGCATGAAGCGTTGCGTTGCTATTCAGCATGTGGCTTTTGAAAATCTGGGTGTGTTTGTGCAGCCGCTTGAAGAAGCGGGTTTTGCGATCAGCTATGTGCAGGCCGGGGTTGTGCCCCTGGAGCCGGAACTGTGGAAGGATGCCGACCTTGCCGTGGTGCTGGGCGGCCCCATTGGCGTGTATCAGGAAGATTTGTATCCCTTCCTTGCCGATGAAAAGGTGCTTGTGGCGAGCCGTCTTGCTTCGGGCCGTCCGCTGCTGGGCATCTGCCTTGGCGCGCAGCTTATGGCCAGCGCCCTTGATGCTGACGTGTACCCCGGAACCGCCAAAGAGATTGGCTGGGGCCAGGTTGAACTCACCCCGGCGGGATTGAGCGGCCCTCTGGCAGAGCTTGCGGGCGCGCCTGTGCTGCACTGGCATGGCGATACGTTTGATCTGCCCCGGGGCAGCGATCTGCTTGCCTCAACGGCCATCGCGCCGCATCAGGCCTTCCGGCCCGGGCCGGGGCAGCTCGGTTTGCAGTTTCATGCGGAAATGGACGCGGCCTTGATGGAAACATGGCTTGTGGGCCATTGCTGCGAACTTGGCGTCAACGGCTTTGACCCCCGCGCCATACGCGAAGACGCCCAGAGGCTCGGCGCTCAGGCGCGGGCCGCAGGGCTGGCCTTTATGCGCCGCTGGTTGATGGAAGAGGTTCGCTAGAGTAAGTCCGCACATCATTCTGAATCACTGTCGGTACAGGAGTGTTCAGATGGCCAATCCTGTTGTAAACATCACCATACCTGTTTTTAACAGATATCATCTTACGCAGAAGACGCTGCTGGCTCTGCGCAAAACAACACCAGGCATTTCATTTGCGGTTACGGTGGTTGATAACGGCAGCGAGCAATCCCTGCGTGATCGGCTGGTGGAACTGCACAAAGACGGGATTATCGACAATCTCTTTCTGCTGCCGCGCAATATGGGCATATCCTGCGCCTGCAACATCGGCTGGCGCGCTGTAGACGCTCCCTATTACATGAAGCTCGACAACGATATGGCGGTCATAACGCCCCACTGGCTTGAAAATCTTTTCAGGCTGTGGGCGCACGGGGCCCCTGTCTCTACACTGGGGCCAACATTCAAAGCGCATGACATGGTGAAAAATCCAGGCACGATCACCAGTGAAGACGGCATACTTGGCATCTGCACATCCACGCTTATGGGAAGCGCCATTATCATCCCCAAATGTGTTTCAGACATGCTGGGCTACTGGAGCGAAGATTACGGCCTGTATGGAGCGGATGACGGGGATTACGGCTCACGCGTGAACTGTGCCGGGTTAACGCAATACTATTATGACGCCAATGATTTTTTTGTAAACGGCGGCAAGTACGACAATTCGGAATACGAAGATACAGACCTGAATAAAGGCAAGGAACACGCCCGGCTTTTCAAGGATGAATCCGGCGGCATGGGAATGTTTTTAGTGAATTACTATCTGTACAACATGTGTGTTCGCAACTGGAAAGTGCCGCTGCGCTACCGCATCAAGGATATGGATGGCTATAACGTGGTGCTGGAGGAAGATCCCGCCTATGCGCCCATTCAACATGCCCTGGGCCGCAGCAAGGATCTGTTGAACAATCTGGTTGCGGCAGGTCGCAATAACGACATGTATTCAGATGCCGTGGTGAACCGCCTTAAAAGAATCTGGAAGGATTGCGGGCAGGAATGCGCCCCCTTGTGAATGCACGTTGGGGGCGTCAGTAAATAACATCAGGGGCTGTCAGCAATGCCGACAGCCCCTGATGTTTTATCAACGCTTAAAATTGACCGGGAGAATTTGCCTATTTAGGCAACAGGCTGGCGTATTCCGCACTTTTTACATACTTTTTGATAAAAGCCAGGCCAAGCTTGCGGTCGCCGGTGATTGTTGTGACCATAAAAATATCGCCAGACGCCGCCACCCAGGACTGGCAGGGGGTCTGTTGCTGGGTGAAGGCAAAGGTGTATTGTCCGTTTTTTTCCACCGGGGGCTTGGGCGCCTTGAACTGGTTGGCGAACATTTCGGCAACAGTTTTGGTGTCCGCGCCGCCGTTGGGCCCGGTCACAAAACCCACCGTGGAATTGCCCGAAGCATTTGAAAAGATAACGGTGGTTGTTCCCTGATTTTCTGTGGGAGCCATAACGGCTTTCCAGTTGTCGGGAAGGTCAACGGAAATATACTTTGTACTCACCTCATCTGCCAGCACGGGCGTGGCCAGGAGCATGACAAAAAGAAGAACCACAAATTTTCTGAACATGAAAATTCTCCTGCTTGAGAGCGCACAGTTAACGGCGGGCGGCTTGCCCATAGGGGGCAGGCTATCCCGTTCGCAGAGCATTACAATGTATCAGCCAGTTGTATGCAATGGCCCCTGAAAAGACAATGCCTTTTACTCGAGGCTGCATGCTAAAAAGGCCCCGCCGCGTGTAGCGGCAGGGCCTTTGAAACAGTGCTGCGGTTCCGGGTGCGCTGTGCGCGCCGTGCAGCGGGCGGTCTTAGCTCAGGGCCTGTGCAATGTCTTCAATAATGTCATCCACGTGTTCAATGCCAATGGAGAGCCTGACCGTGTTGGGTCGGATGCCCGTTTCGGCAAGTTCTGTGGCGGTGAGCTGCGAATGTGTGGTGGAGGCGGGGTGAATGACCAGCGATTTTGCATCCGCCACGTTGGCCAGCAGGGAGAAAACCTGCAACCTGTCGATGAATGCCCTGGCCTCCGCCGCGCCGCCCTTGACCTCAAAGGTAAAGATGGAGCCGCCCCCCCTGGGGAAGTAGCGCTGATACAGTGCATGGCTGGGGCTGTTGGCGAGGCACGGGTGGTTGACCCGCTCAACCTTGGGATGCTTGGTCAGATACTCCACCACTGCCAGCGCGTTGCTGACGTGGCGCTCAACCCGTAGCGAAAGGGTTTCCAGCCCCTGAAGCAGCATAAAGGCGTTGAAGGGCGAAAGCGTCGCGCCAAGATCGCGCAGCAGGATGGCCCGGGCGCGCACTGCATAGGCCGCCGCGCCCACTGCCTTGGTAAAGCTCAGGCCGTGGTAGCTCGGTTCCGGCTCGCACAGCCGGGGGAACTTGCCCGAGGCCTCCCAGTCAAACTTGCCGCCGTCCACAATCACGCCGCCAAGGGTTGTGCCGTGGCCGCCAATAAACTTGGTTGCCGAATGCACAACAACGTCCGCCCCGTGTTCGATGGGGCGCAGCAGCCAGGGCGTGGCAAAGGTATTGTCCACCACCAGGGGGATGCCGTTTTTATGGGCCAGATCCGCCAGCGCTTCAATATCCACAATATTGCTGTGCGGGTTGCCGAGGGTCTCAATAAAGATGGCCTTGGTGCGTGGTGTGATGGCGCGCTCAAAAGCGCCGGGTTCATCAGGGTCCACAAAGGTGGTGTCGATGCCCCAGGCCTTGAGCGTGTGCGCCAGCAGGTTGTAGGTGCCGCCGTAGAGGGTTTTTTCGGCCACAATGTGGTCGCCCGCTTCGGCCAGATTTTGCAGGGCATAGGTAACGGCTGCTGCGCCACTGGCCGTGGCCAGGGCCGCAACGCCGCCCTCAAGTGCTGCAACGCGCTGTTCAAAGGCGTCCTGCGTGGGATTGGTCAGGCGGCTGTAAATGTTGCCGGCATTGCTGAGGTTAAAGCGCGCCTCAGCGTGCGCACAGTCGTCAAAAACAAAGGATGTTGTCTGATAGATCGGTACGGCACGCGCACCGGTAGCCGGATCCGGCTGTTCCTGCCCTGCATGAACTTGCAGGGTTTCAAAACGTGGTTTCTTTTTTTCGCTCATTTCAGTCCCCTGATTCTTTTGCAGTTTATATGTTTCTAGTCGACAAATCATTTCTTAGTAAATTGGTAAGAAATGATTGACCCAGATATTCGGGCTTGTCAAGCGATCGTTGCCGGGAAATCTCGCGCGCAGGGTGGGTCGGTCTTGCGCCGTGCAGGCTGGGAGACTAGGATGCTCAACGGCACTGAGACTGCGTAAGCAGGCGGCAAAGTGCATCAAGCAAAACGGAGGCCGCATGAAGGCGGAAATAATATCGGTCGGCACAGAACTTCTGCTGGGGCATACGGTCAATACGGATGCAACCCATGTGGCGCGGGAGCTTTCTGCGCTGGGTATGGATCTTTTACAGGTGCACACGGTGGGCGACAACCCGCAAAGGCTGGAGAAAGCCCTGCGCGAGGCGCTGGAACGCGCGGAAATCGTTATAACCACCGGCGGCCTTGGCCCCACGGAAGACGATCTGACCAAGGAAACAGTAGCTCTGGTGGCCGAAGCGCCGCTTGAGGAAGATGCGGACAGCATGGCGCGGTTGCAGGAGTATTTCGGCACGCGCCCCATGTCGGGCAATCAGGCCAAACAGGCCATGCTGCCGCGCGGATCAGTGGCTTTTCCAAATCTGGCGGGCACTGCCCCCGGCTGTGCCACACCTGCTGGCGAGGGGCGCTGGGTGCTCATGCTGCCTGGGCCTCCTTCCGAACTTTTGCCCATGCTGCACGACAGCGCCGTGCCCTTTTTGCGGCGCATGAGCGGGGCGGCCATCTCATCGTTTATGGTAAAGACCTTTGGCATAGGCGAGGGCGTGGCAGCCTTGCGCATTGCGGGGCTGACCGGCGGGGCCAACCCAACGGCGGCCACCTATGCGGGCGATGCGGAAATGTTTGTGCGGGTAACGGCCAAGGCGCAGGATGCCGCCGCTGCCGAGGCTCTGGCTGCCCCAATGGTGGCGGAGGTGCGCAAACTGCTGGGGCACTTTGTGTACGGCGTGAATGTTGCGGGGCTGGAGACTGTGGTGGTGCAGGAACTGGCGCGTCAGGGCAAAACCCTTGCCACTGCGGAATCCTGCACTGGCGGCCTGCTTGCAAAGCGCATCACTGACCAGCCCGGCGCATCGGATGTGTTTGGTTACGGCATGGTAACCTACGCCAACGAGGCCAAGGAGCGGCTGCTCGGTGTGCCGCACGATGCGCTGCGCGCGCACGGGGCTGTCAGCCCGGAGGTGGCGCGGGCCATGGCCCAGGGAGTGCGCGAATACAGCGGCGCTCATTACGGCATTGGCATCACGGGCGTGGCAGGGCCCGGCGGCGGTACGCCGCAAAAGCCTGTGGGCCTTGTGTATATTGCCCTGAGCGATGCGGAGCATGTCTGGCTGCGCGTCATGCGCCCGCAGGGGCGTTATCTTGGGCGCGAATGGACGCGCCGCCTGGCCTCAAGTCATGCGCTGGACATGCTGCGCCGCCGTCTTGCCGATCTGCCGGTGGAAGACCAGTGGAGTCTGGATCCGGCCTAGTTTTTTGCCTGACGAAGTTGTGAACCCCCGGCGGATGCGGTCTGAGAGGCCGTTTCCGCCGGGGGTTTCTTTATTGGGAGGGGTGGTTCCGCCTGCGGTCAGGCGGGCTGATTTTTTTCCGAGCAGGTGATGCCGAATTCCACAGGGATTTTCATGTAGAAGATTTGCAGATTTTCCTGCTCAATGCGGGCAAAAAGCTGCTCGCTGTGTTCCGGGCTCACGGCCATGGTCACTTCCATGGGCTGTTCGCCCACATCAAAAAAGCGTGCGCTGTGGTATTTGCCGTCGCGCCCGTAACCGCCTTGCGCCGAGGCAAAGGTCGCGCCCTCAACGCCGATGGCCTTTGCTTCCTTAAGCAGCCATTCCGCAATGCTCATGTGCCCGTGCGAGCGCCCCTGCTGCGTATAAAATGTCAGTCTGTAGCCGTTCATGGCCTGCTCCTAACGAAAGAGGGATTTGAGAAGCGAAACCGCGCCAAGGCCCATGAAAAAACAGATCAGCGAGCCGCAGACGTGCAGGGTTATGGCCCCGGCGGCCATGCCTATGCGTTGTTCCTGCAGCAGGGTGCCGATCTCCGCCGTGAAGGTGGAAAAGGTTGTGAGGCCGCCCAGAAAACCGGTGATGATAAACAGCCGCCACTCGGGGGCCAGGCCGGGCAGCGAGTTGAACACGCCCAGCGAAAGCCCGATGCCGAACCCGCCGATGAAATTGGCTGCCACCGTGCCAAGGGGGATAGCCGGAAAAATGGAATTGAGCAGCATTGAAAGCACCCAGCGAAGGCAGGCCCCGGCCCCGGCCCCCAATGTGATGACAAGAACGTTTTTGACCATGCGTCAATCCGTTATGCGGTGCAAGTACGGCTGTTAAAGGCCCACGCTGCCCGCGTTTTCATGCTTGCCGATGGCAGCGGTAATGCCCCGGCGTTGAATAAAAAAAGCAACCGCGCTTGGGCGCGGTCGCAAAATAGTCTACCAACGCCCTGGCCCTGGTAGGAGTTATCAGCAAATGCGGTTCAAGGGGAACTCCATCCCCTGAGCGATTTCTACATCTGCCGGGGCTGCAAGTAAACCCGTTTTCGCCGCCAGGGCACCGCATTCACTGCCATGTCAGCCCTGCTTTTTATCCCGGCTGCACAGGCGGTAGTAAAACAGCAGCACATAGAGGGGGGCCAGATAGGCGGCGGCCATGATCGCCTCTGTGGCGCTGAAAAATTCCATGCAGACGATCATCACCAGCACATTGTTGATAACGCCAAATGAAATCTGAAAGGCCATGCCCACCTGCCTGCTCATGCGGCGGGCCATGGGGATGGCGGCAAGCGTCATGACGAGGCAGAGTAGGGAGGCCGCGCCCAGCGATTTGAGCAGCAGTTCGGGCGATTGGCGCAGCAGGTCGCCGTAGTGGCTGAAAATGGCAATATTGGAAACCACGATGGACACGGTTATGAGCGGGAACTGCCAGCGCAAAAGCAGGTTGCGCAGCCCGTCAAGGTGAATGCGTGTAATATGCGCGGCGGCAAAGGGCACAAGAATGGTCACGCAGAGCGACAGGCTCATGTGCCCCAGTTCCAGATGCGCGGGCATGTTGAGCGGCTCAAGCCCCAGCAGGCGCAGCGCGGCATCGGTAGCAGAAAGCACGGCGGGCAGGCTTGCGGGCAGCAGCAGGGACGTGGCGATGTTGGCCACAAGAATAAGCGCCGTGTTGGCCCCCACCATGAGCGAAAAAACAGCAGCCATGACCCCCACGGGCGCAGCGCCCAGCAGAAAGGCCCCCAACGCAAACTGGGGCATGAGCAGGCGGAAGACTGCAAGGCACAGCAGCGGCAGCACCGCAAGCCGCAGGGCCACCAGAAAGCAGAGTGTGCCCTTCATGTGGCGTATTTCGCGCATCAGGGCTTCCATGCCCACAGCCAGAAAACTCATATAAAGCATGAAAATGAGAATAAGGCGCGGCATTGCGGCAAGCGGCTCTGCCGCCTGGGGCAGAAAAACCCCCGCCGCCATGGAAAGCAGCGAAGAAAGGACCATGATAAGGTCGCGGGAATTCATAAGGCCTCAACTTTTTCGCCACACTGCCCAACATGCCCGCCCTTGGCAAGTCCCAAGGGCGGGCATGTTCCGGCATGTTCAGACTCTCTCGGGCATGGTCAGGTTGCAGCGGGCCGGGAGCCGCGCGGCGGTTCAGCCTGCATGCAGCAATCAGTTGGTCTGGCGGATCAGGCGGTCAGGCGGCAAGGCCGTCAGCGGGCTGAATTTTTTGATGTATGCCGCCAGCACGTCCACATCCACCGGGTCAGGGGCTTCCACGGGCGATCCCTTGGCAAACATGGCGTAGCCATCGCCCCGGCGTTCCAGATAATCCACAAGAACCACCCGGTAGCGGGCGGCAGGGTCAAGGGCGCGCGCGGCTCCGCCCGCGTCCAGCAGCTCTGCGCGCACAATGCGTTTGCCGGAAGGCAGGGCAGGATTATACACGTAGCGCAGCCCCGCCGTGTGCAGCAGGGGCGATCCCACTCCCTTGTAGTCAGCCACGCCGTGCTCCAGCGCTGCCAGCAGTTGTTCGCCGCTGAAATCGCGGATGATGACCTTGTTGCCAAAGGGCAGCACGGCCAGCATGTCGCCAAGGTTCAACGCGCCCTGCCGCAGGGGTGCGCGCAGTCCCCCGCCGTTGATAATGGCGGCCTGCGCTCCGTAGGCGCGGCCATAATCCAGCATGGAGTCGGTGGCGATGAGGCCGGAAAGGCATTCACCTATGCGGCACTGGTGCAGGCCGTCAGGTGCATTCAGGTTGTTTTGCCCCACGGTGACAGAGGTGAAGGCTTCCAGCTTTTGGGCATACTGGGCAATCTTGGCTTCCACAGCCGGGTCGGGCGGAATGGAGGCATCCAGAGGCAGGGCCTCGCCCTGCCAGCGCACCGGGACGCCCTGTGCGTCAAAGGTCACGTCAAGCTGGCCCAGATACTTGGCAAGCGCCCCGGCAGTGACCACCAGAACAGGCTTGCCCGAGGGCGAGTGCTCCACAATAGGGTACGGGCCTTTGGATGATTTGGGGCCAAGGTAGTCGTGGGTGTGGCCGCCCACAATGATATCCACGCCATCCACCTTGCGGGCAAGCTCCAGATCTTTTTGCAGGCCAAGATGCGTCACGGCTATGATGTGCCGCACTCCCTGCTTTTCCAGCTCCGCCACGGCTTTTTTCAGTGCGGTTTCGCTCTTGTAGAACCACGTTTCGGGGCAGGCCGCAGAAAGCGTGCGCACGCTGGGGTTGGCAAGCCCCACAATGCCCACCTTGACCCCGCGCACCTCCTTGATGATCCAGGGGCGGAACGGCGTTCCGCGCAGGGGGCAGCCGGGGCGGGCATCCAGATTGACGGCCAGCACGGGATAAGGCTGAGCCCTCACAAATCCGGCTGTGGCCTCGCAGCCATCGTCAAATTCGTGGTTGCCCAGCGTCATGGCGTCATAGGGCATCAGGCTGTTGATGTCGGCCAGCATGGGCCACTTGTTGGCGGTAAAAAACAGGGTGCCCTGAAACTGGTCGCCCGCGTCCACGGCCAGCACGTTGTCGTGTTCCGCTCGGGCGCGCTTCATGGCTGTGGCAAGGCGGGCAAAGCCGCCCGTGCAACTCTCGGATTTCAGGCAGGCGTTGCCGTGGGTATCCCTGCCCGCAAGATAGGAGTGCAGGTCGTTTGTGTGCAGCAAGAGCAGCTCCAGGCCTGCCTTTTCCTGCGCTTGGCAGGGCAGGGAAACCAGCGAAAAAACTGTAAACAGGCTGGCCCATAAAAACAGGGCCAGTGCGGAAAAACGGAATCGCAACAGGAATGACGCCATGATTTGTCCCCCGATGGAGTGTACAGCGCACAACGGCGTTGATTGGCAGTGTAAACGGAGTACTGCCCGGCTTAGGGCAGTTTATGGATGCAATGACCTAACTGCTCTAGCTGATGGCCGCGCAAAGTTCCTGCGTGCTGCGCACCTGGGCGAAGACCTGTCCAAGGGCAGCCATGTAGGCTGTTTGCACTTGGGCGGCGCATACGGTTTTGCCGTCGTGCTCAAGATCGCGGGTGGCGCAGGCATCGTGGGCAAGATGACAGGTGAAGCCAAGGTCAAAGGCGGCGCGGGTCGTGGTGTCCACGCACATGTGGGTCATCATGCCCGCTATGGCGATGTCCGTGATGTTCTGTGCCTGGAGCAGGCCGAGCAGGGTAGTGTCGCGGAAGGAATTGGGAAAGTGCTTTTCCACCACAGCTTCGCCCGCAAGCGGGGCAACGCTGCCATGAATGAGCGCCCCTGTGGTGCCGGGCAGAAAAAACGTGGCCGCAGGCGCAAGAGAAATATGCTGCACATGAAAAACGGGTTTTCCTGCCTTGCGAAAGGCCTTGAGCAGCAGTGCGGCATTACTGGCCGCTGCCTCGCTGCCGCAAAGCTCCATCTTGCCGCCGGGGAAGTAATCGTTCTGAATATCTATGATTATAAGAGCCTGCATGTGAGGTGCCTCATGCGGTTATGCCGCCCGAAAGGTTAGCGCGGAATGCTGATGCATGAATCTGACCGTGCTCAACCGATAGCAGTCCGCGCTCTGCCGGGTCAAGCACAGCTGCCGCGCGCACTTGACGCTGGGCGGCAAATGATGCCAAGTGACGGAAGGCATTTTGCCCCTCGGCGCGGTCCCCCTGCCTGCGCATCCCACCTTACCTTCCGCACACGGCGGACAGCACGACGGAATATTCATGAATATCGGCGCGTATACGTTTTCGCAATTCCACGGGATTGCAGAAGAGTTTCACGGTTGCGCGGCTCCCGGCCTGCTTATCGGCGGCTATATGGTCGAGCTTGCCAAGGGTATGCTGCCCGAAGGAACCCTTTTTGAAGCACTGGCGGAAACGAGCAAATGCCTGCCGGACGCGGTGCAGCTGCTCAGCCTTTGCAGCACGGGCAACAAACGGCTGCATGTGCGCGACCTGGGGCTTTACGCGGTTTCGCTGTACGACAAAAAAACGGGCCTGGGCGTGCGCGTGAGTATAGACCCGGCCAAGTTGTACGCCTATCCTGAAATCCAGGGCTGGTTCATGAAAGAAAAGCCCAAGCATGCGCAGGATATTGTGGAGCTAGAGCGGGAAATTGAAGAAGCCGGACACAGCATCTGCAAGGTGCAGCGTGTGCAGGTGGACAAGATTTTTCTGGGGCATGGTCATATGGGCACCATCGGCATTTGCCCCCGCTGCGGCGAGGCCTATCCGCTGGATCATGGCCCGCAGTGCCTTGGCTGCCAGGGGCAGGCCCCCTACACAACGCTTGATCCTGAAAGTTGAGGCAAAAAACCGTGTCCGATGCTGTAAACAGGGGCAAATTCCCCTCAGTGTGGCGCTGTTCCGCCAGCCAGATTTTTTTTGTTGCCGCGCGCAAGGGTGGGGCAGCGCTGTGTCTGCTTGCGCTGGCGCTGATTTTTTGTTTTTCGCCCCTGCTGCGATCCGGGGCCTCGGCTGCGCAGGCCGCGTCCGCCAAGACAAGCACGGGCAGTGCCGCGCCATCGCTGGACGTCATGATCGGCTCCATGCTCATGCTGGGCTTTCGCGGAGCGGATCTGCCCCAGGGCGATGCCTTTCTTGCGCAGGTGCGCGTCGGGCATGTGGGGCATATTATCCTGTTTGACCGGGATGTTACCACCGGCGGCGAACGCAATATCATTTCGCCCCAGCAGGTACGGCGGCTCACTGCTACATTGCGGGCGGCGTCCCCCTGCCCCCTGCTCATAGCGGTTGACCAGGAGGGTGGACGGGTGCGGCGGCTCAAACCGCAACGCGGTTTTGCCGATCTGCCTTCCGCCCAGAGCATGGGCGCGGCCAGCCCGGAGAAAACCCGCGCCATTGCCCGGCAACTGGGCGTGGAACTTGCTTCGCTGGGAATTTCTGTTGATCTGGCCCCGGTGGCGGATGTGAACAGCAACCCCGCCAATCCGGCCATCGGCGCCCTGGAGCGCAGCTTCAGCCCCAATCCGGCGCTTGTGGCCGCGCACGCACTGGCCTTTGGGCAGGGGTTGGCGCAGAGCGGCATCATCCCCGCGCTCAAGCATTTTCCCGGTCAGGGCGGCGCGCAGAAGGATTCGCATCTGGGGCTGACGGACATCACCCGCAGCTGGAATGCCAAGGTTGACCTTGCGCCCTACGCGCAGGCCTTTGCCCAGGGCTGGCCCGGCATGGTGATGCTTGGGCACCTGTACCACAAGGGGCTTGATCCGCAGTATCCTGCCACGCTTTCCCACGCTGTTGTTGGCGATCTGTTGCGCGGACGCATGGGCTGGCAGGGCGTGATCATCAGCGACGACATGCAGATGAAGGCCATCACCGACCATTACGGCATGGAGCAGGCAATGCTGCTGGCCGTCAACGCCGGGGTGGACATTCTGCTGTTCGGCAATAACTTGTATTGGGACGAAACCCTGCCCCGCAAGGCTTTTGAGACATTGCGCGGGCTTGTGGAAAGCGGGCGCATTTCGCGCCAGCGGATCATGGAATCATGGCTGCGCATCACTAACCTGTACGCAAGCCGCGCCACTGCCGCCAGGGCGGCCGCCGATGGGTCATCGGCGCTCTACCCCTGGACCAGATAAAGCGGCGGAGGTTTTATGGATACATTGATTCTTCTGCTGGTGTTTGGCGGCATTGCCGCCATATACCTGCTTGCCCTCAAAAAAGGCTGGCTGCCCACAGACCGCCTGAACTGCGGTTGAATACCATTTGACAAGCAGCGTGCCCTGCTTGATGACGAAGAACGGCGTTTGCGCAGCAAGGCCAGAAAAGCCGCCCGCAAACAGTGCAAGTAACTGATTGAAATCAAAGCCCCCGCTCCTTCATGGAACGGGGGCTTTGTTATGGCATTCTCAGAAATTGATCAGAAAATCCATCGTGGCGCAACGAGGCCAGGGGCCAGCCCACGCGGGTTATTTCCCGGTCTTGTTATGCGCGGCGCGGAAGCTGTTGCAGATGATGGCGAGGTCTTCGCGCACAGTCTGAGGCTGGTTACGGTAGCCGGGCATGCCTGTGCCGGGATAGCCCTCGGTAATGATTTTCAGGGCCTGCTCGTGGGTCAGGCTGCTGCGCGCAAAATCGGGCGGCGGGGGCTGCATGGCCCGTCCTGCGGGGCTGACACTGCCGTTGGCCGCATGGCATTTGGCGCAGGTGCCTATCCATACTTCAAGCGAGACAGGGCTGATATCACGCGGGGGCGGCGGCGTGGCCGCATACATGTCAAAGCGCTTGCCCATTGCATCCAGCAGGCTCTCCAGCTTTTCGCGGTCGAACATGCGAAAATAGGGCATGCCTGTGCCGGGGATGCCGTCGCGCACCATTTCATACACATAATCCCGGTCGGTACGCATGGTGGTCAGGTCTGTGGCGGGGATGCGCAGGCGTGGGGCTTCCGGCCCGTCTCCGCGCCCGGTGAGGCCGTGGCACGGCTCGCAAGCGCCGTCATAGATGGTGTCGCCATTGTCGTACACGGTACGCAGCTTGACGGCAAAGGCGTCCAGAGCTTTCTGGCTGAAGGGAGCCAGTTCCTGAACGCGCTGTTCGCGCTGAGCCGTAGCCTCGGCCTCACCGGGGGCCAGCGCCTCGTTCTGCATGAGCTGGCGGGCCAGCAGCATGGAGACGAAGATAAGGGGCAGCAGGGCCAGCAAACGGTAATCGGCGGTTGACGATTCCGGCCTCAGAATCCAGACCGCCGCGCCAAGGGCCAGGGCCCCCAGGCTTATGAGCGACAGCACCGGGACGGACAGTTGCGGCAGTATGGTTATCAGCAGGGCCAGCCCTATGACGGCCTGAGCCGCCAAAGCGCCAAGCAGCCACTTGCGCAGCAGAGGGGCCTTCTGCTTTTCATTTCTCGCAGAGAAAAACAGGTGAAAGGCCGCGCCAAAGGCCACAGCCGCGCCCAGAACGTGCAGGTAACGCAGCACCCAGTGGGGCATCCACTGCGCGTCAAAGCGGAAGCCGTGGGCGGCAAAGTCGGCCCAATCCGCAGGGCGTTCCATGAGGGTCAGCGCCCCGGTAAAGATGGCGGGCACGGTCATGAGGGCCGCAACGCCCAACAGCCCGCAGATGAGGGCCAGCCACGCGCTGGTGGCCAGCTTGTGCGCAAATCCGTCAAACAGCAGAAATGCCGCGATCAGCAGCGGAATAATGGCCAGCCACGTGTACGAAAAAAGTCCCGTAACCGTAAAAAAGGCATGCGGATGACTTATCTGCATGAGCAGCAGCGGGCCAACGCCCAGCACCACGGCCAGACTTTTGAGGCCCATGTGCGAATGGGCCACATGTTCGTTCCAGTGCTGATCGGGCGTGGGCTGCCGCAACAGATCACGCAGAAAGAACAGCAGACTCAGTATGGCCGTGCCAAGCATGAGCAGCACAAAGAGCAGATGCAGGCCAAAAGTGATGAAGAGCAGCCCCTGCATCCAGCCTTCGGGCAAGGGTTTGTTGAGAAACAGGTCAGTCCACTGCTGCATGGCTACTTCTCCCTGGCGGCTTGTTGGGCGCGGCGGGAATAGTTGGAGGAAAGCTGGAACAAATATTCCGTGAGCATGGCGCGTTCCTGCTCCGAACCCACAAAGGGCGTCATGTAGGGGGCCAGCCTCTGCGTAATGCCCAGCATGGCGTTGATGCCGTCTGCCGAGCGCCCCGCAAGGCGCTGATCAATGCCGTTGATGCCGCTTTCTGCGTGGCATACGCCGCAATTGGCCGCAAAAAGCGTTCTGGCGGCCTGGGTTGCCGGGGGCAGATTGCCGCTGGTGTTGACCCAGCGCAGCCGGGGCAACAGGGGGGCGTTCTGGGCAGCCAGCGCCTCGCTTTCCACAAGGGTTATCTGGCTGGCATGCATATAGCCCGGCATCAGGTACGGGCCGCGGATAAATTCGCGCACCCGCTCAAATTCCATGACAAAGCACAGGCTCATGATCAGGGCCGGGAAGCACAGCAACCGGCATGCCAGCCGTGAGCGCCCCAGTGCCGCCAGGGCCGCCAGCAGGAGCACAAGCGCGGCAACCGCGTTGGCCGCTGGCAGAAAGTCCGGCATTTGCGAGAGGTAGGATGTGGCGACAGAGAACTTCCAGTGCGTGAGGTAGGTTTGCGGCACCCGCAAAAAATACACGTAGGTCGCCGCTGCCGTCACAACCAGAGAGAGCAGCAGCGCCGAGCCGCAGAGGCGCAGGGCCTTGCCGCGTTCTTCCGCTGTGCCCTTGAAGCGCCAGGCAATCCAGCTCATGAGCAGCAGTATGCCCAGTGCCATGCCGCCGCCGACACGCAAAAAGCACTGCGGCACAAAGGTGGGGTTAAAATAGGCCTCGGTAAAGCTTCTGGCCCATGGCCAGCCCTGCGGGGTGAGCATGAAGCCCAGAATGCCTGTGATAAGAACCGCAGAGATAAAGGATGCACCCACATAGCCCCAGCCAATAGCGGCCAGTGTGCCGGGTTTGCGCGTTATCAGCCGATCCCACATGTAGTAGTAGCAGAGCAGCAAAATCACTTCGGCGGTGAAGGCGAACCATTCAATAAACCAGGGCCAGAAAAACAGATGGATGAGCGCGCCGATGCCTTCCGGCGCAAGGCTCCCTGTCAGAACCCATATGCCCACGCCTGTGACCGCGCCCACAGAGGTGGTAACAACCACCAGCGGCCCCAGCAGGCGGCGGGCAATGTCGGCCCAGAAAGCGCCCTTGCCCTTCCACGTGAGGGATTGAAAGATCACCAGCATGGTCATGAGGCCAATGGCCAGCCCGTGGCTGATACAGACGTGCAGCACCGCATTGAGGGCAATGGTCATGCCATCGCCCACCACAGGAATATGCAGGATGGGAAAGTTCATGGTCTACTTCCCCTGCCGTTCCGGCGTGAAGTGGGGGCGAGGCTGGCCGTCCACATAGGCTGCCACGTCAAGGGCCTGTTCCGGCGTGAGGTTGGCTGCCTCCGGGGGCATGAACCGATGGGTGAACACGGCAAAGGTATTGATGTCGTGCATTGTGGAACCATCAGTGTATGCGCCGTTGCCCCAGAGCGGGGGGGAACCGTCGCCCGCATCGCCGTGACAGGAGGCGCAACTGTCTGCGTACACGCTGGCCCCGCTGCCGGCATCGGGCTTGTGGTTGCTGTCGAGCTTTGCGGGCAGGGCCCACGGCAGCTTGGCATAGACGGGGATATCTTTTGAAATCCAGTGCAGGTAGGCGAGCACAGCCTGCATGGTGCGGCTGTCGAGGGCCGGGGGCGCGGCATTGAGGTTGCGCGCAAAGCAATCCTGCACTTTCTGGGCAAGATCGGCGCTGTAGCCGTGGCTGGGCAGAAAGCGGGGATAGGTTGCCGCTACGCCCACAAGGGTGATGCTCACCTTGCTGGTGCCGCCCTCGAGATGGCAGGTAGCGCAGGCCAGTTCGTTGCTCACATGTTCGGGGGCGTACTGCGCCGTATCGTTGATAATATTGTAGCCGAGCATGACGGCTTCTCGGATATCTTCCGGCGCGTCCTGGGGTTTGGGCGGATTGAACTGCGGTTCGGCTGCCGGGCCTGCTTGTAGTGTTGCCAGCGCCTGCGGCGCAGGGCTTTGCCGCACGGCTGCCCCGTAATGGAAAAAGGCCAGCGTCCACGCGCCAAATATCAGCAGAATACAGGTGAGCGTCAGGGCGTAAAGCAGAGTGCGGTTGTTCATGGCGGCTCCGGTTAGAGCATTTTCACGTTGAAATGCTTGCGTGACGATAGATTATCCTTGTCATGCAGGCACTTCGCAGCGCGGACTTTTGCAAAAATCCATGCAGAACAGACAAACATGTTCAATGTTGATCTGCTCCAGCGGTGACCGTGACAGAAACAGGCCAGCTTGAAGCCAAAAACAGGGCAGACCGGCCACAGGCTGGGGCCGTGAATTTTCAAGATATATTGTAATGGGTATCAGAACTTCCCGCTATGTCAACAAGGCGGGACAAGCGTTTTTTTTATATCTGCCTGAAATCTGGGGCCAAGTTGGCAAGGGACAGTGGACGGGAGGGAGAGCGTCGACTGGCGGGAATCCCGCCATGAAATGCCTGTAGAATTTAGGCTGGCAGGGATTGACCGCGTGTTTCCAGCACATCCTTGATGTCTATGCCCATGCGCTGCATGCGCGAGAGCAGGGTTGTGCGCTTGAGGCCCAGCATGGCGGCCACCCCGCGCGAACCCGCCATCACGCCATTACAGGCCAGAATGGCGGCCACTATGCGGTCTCGCTCGCTGAGGGTTTCGCCGGGCTGGTGGTGGGCATCCGTATACACGGGCCGGGTGGACTGCGCGGGCGCGGGCGGCGCGCTGGCCTCCTGCTTGCGCTGGGAAATGGCCGCAACAGGGGCGGGAACCTCCAGCGGGCAGATATTCAGGCTGGGGCCGCTGGAAAGAATGACCGCGCGCTCGATGACATTGGCAAGCTCGCGCACGTTGCCGGGCCAGGGCTGGTCGCAAAGCCAGCGCAGGGCTGCGGAGGGAATACTGGTGATGTTTTTCTTCATCTGCCGCGCCATCTGTTGCGTAAAATGCTTTGCCAGCAGGGGAATATCTTCGCGGCGTTCGCGCAGCGGCGGAATGGCAATGGGAAAGACATTGAGCCGATAGAACAGATCATCCCTGAACGTGCCGTCGAGCACCATTTCCTGCAAATTGCGGTTAGTGGCTGCTACCAGACGCACATCCACGGAAATGACTTTGTGCCCGCCAAGGCGTTCAATCTCGCGCGATTGCAGAACGCGCAAAAGTTTAGGCTGCAATTCCAGCGGGATATCACCAACTTCGTCCAGCATCAGGGTGCTGCCGTGGGCCAGTTCAAAGCGCCCCTTGCGTTGCGCGCCAGCGCCGGTAAAGGCGCCTTTTTCGTGCCCGAAAAGTTCGCTTTCCATAAGCCCCGCAGGCACTGCGGCGCAGTTCATCTTGACCATGCGCTTGGATTTGCGCGGGCTGCGGTTGTGGATGGCCTGGGCAAAAAGCTCCTTGCCGGTGCCGGTTTCGCCCAGCAGCAACACGGTGCTGTCGCTGGCGGCCACCATGTCCACCTGTTGCAAAACACGCATGATGGCATCGCTCTGCCCAATGATGACGCCCATGTCCGACTGGCTTTGTATCTGTTCAGAAAGATAGAGATTTTCTTGTGCAAGATCGTTTTTCTGCACAGAGATCGTGGTGTAGTCCAGAGCATTGCGCACGGCAATGGCCACGCGCGAGGCTATCTGGGCGAGCAGGCTGACGGATTCATCGGTAAAGACATCGGGGTGGCGGTGGGCAAGCAGCATGGCCCCGAGGCAGTGCTGGCCGAAATGCAGCGGAAACAGCCCCGCTGCCTGATTGCCGTTGCCAAGAATAAATTCCGAGGCCGGATCTTTGCGCGAAAGTCTGGCTAGATCGCCCTGCCGTGCCAGCAAGGGGGCATTGATGTCGTGGCAGCGCTTGAGCAGGGTGTTGGACAACGAAAAAGTACCCGCTGGCAGCACCGGATTTTCAGTAGACTGCGGCGGGCGGGCGCAGTGGAAGGAATATGTGTCGTCCGTTTCGTGCAGCAGCAGGGCAAAATCGCGTATGCCGAAGAACCGCCGTATCTCGCCCGCAACAACGGCCACCATGTCGTTCATTTCAAGGGTGCCGATAGCCGTGTTGGTCACATCCACAAGGATGCTGAAGTGGTCGCGTTCGCGGCGCAGGTGTTCAGTTTCCTGCCGCACATTGTCCATGCAGAGGATGGCTGTGATGGAAGCCGTCACCACCCCGGCAAGTACACGGAAAAAAACAAGCGAGTCGTCGCTGAACACGCTGCCGTCTGTTTTGACAAAGTCCATGGCGCAGTGGCAGCCGCCCTGCGTGGAAATGGGAACAAAAAGGCAGCCGCTGGCATTGCGGTACTGGTCAAGATCAGCAATGTCGGGAAATTCCCGCCGCAGGTGCTCGCCTTCAAAGCAGGCCACCTCGGTCTGACTCCAGAACTGGCGCAGGCCCTGCTGGGGTGTCAGGTCTTGTTCTGAAACGGCAGAGCGGTCAGCGTGCGCGTCAAGCATGTAGAGCCGCGCCTTTTCCTGCATGGGCGCGGCAATAACGATGTGTATGCGCTGAAAGGCCATGAGCGGATCACAGCAGTTTTTCAGCATGCGCAAAAGGCTGGGAATGTCTTTTTGCAGGGGCAGCACCCGGCTGGCTGCGAGCAGGGCTTCCTGCCAGACAATAGCTGTACTTTTTACCATCTCTGAGGCGCTGGCTGTAAAAAACCCGGCTGGCGGCGTGCATCCGGGGGGGATTCTGGAAGGGATATCCACAACTTTTCTCCATGCACCATAGGGCAGGATTATAGGACTGTCTACCGAGCTTGCCTGAGGGGTCAGGCAAGAATGACGTCTACCTCCATGCCTTTGCGCAAAGGAGCGCTGCCTGCGGGAATATCCACAAAACAGTTGCAGTCGTCGCACAGGGCTGGTTGCCCCATGCGTTGCGCATCGCGCGCAAAATACACATCCCTGCCTTCAAGGCGCGCCAGCACAATGCGGCGCTCGTCCTTGCGGCAGGAACCAAAATCATTGCGGGCCACGGCCTTTTGCCGCAGGGGCGCAAAGCGCTTTGCGCCGCTCATTTTTTTCAGCACCGGAACCGCCAGCAGGCCAAAGGTCGCGGCAGCAGCCACAGGATTGCCCGAAAGGCCCAGCAGCAGGGTTTGTGGCAGGGCAGCGGCCAAGGTCATGGATCCGGGTTTGAGGCGCAGGCTCTGAAAAAGCATGCTGCCGCCCTGTTCCGCCACGATTTCTGAGGCGATGGCGGACACAAGGTCTTTGGGCCCCACAGAAGCCCCGCCCGTGGTGATGACAAGATCGCTCTCGGCCAGCATTTCTGCCAGATGCTCCTGCAATGCCTGCCGGTTGTCGCCTCTGGTCATCATGCGCAGTATGCGCGCGCCCATTTTGCGCAGACGCACACCCAGCAGGGTGCTGCTGACGTTGTAAATGCCGCCCTGCGGCAAAGGAGCGCCGGGAAGCACAAGCTCGCTGCCCGTTGCCAGCAGGCTGACCCTGGGGCGACGGAATACGCGTACATGGGTGTAACCCTGACCAGCCAGCAGGCTGAGGGTGCCGCTGTGCAGCACACCGCCGCTTTCGGCCAGCATGCTGCCGCGCTCCATATCCTGTCCGCACATGCGGCAGTTGCGCATGGCCGCAAGACTGCGGGAAATCACCACGGTCTGGCCATCGGCCAGCGTGTCCTCCTGCCACACCACACAGTCCGCGCCCGGAGGCAGGACTGCTCCTGTAGTCACGCGTGCCGCCTGACCGGGTTCAAGGCGGTGGCCTGGTGCATCACCGGCATAGAGGTGCTGCGTTACCAGCAGCATGACGGGATGTTCCGCCGTGGCGCTGGCAATGTCGGCACTGCGCAGGGCATATCCATCAACCTGAACCCGGTTGTAGGGCGGCTGAGGCAACTCGGCGCGCATATGGGCAAAACATATGCGGCCATCGGCGTCAAAAAGCGGTACTTCTTCCGACTCTGCAACTGTGTGCGTGTGCTGCAAAAGAAGCTCCAGAGCTTCCTCCAGCGGCAGACTTTCCCGTTCTGGCGGGGTAGAAATATGGGGCTGTGCGTCAGCCGCAAAGGAGTGCAGAGCGCGGTTCATCTCAGCTTATCCTTTGCGGGCAGGTGTAAATATTGATGTTGTCGCGGCGTACAAATCCCAGCAGGGTGATGCCGTGAGCCTCGGCCATTTCTACGGAGGTGAGCGAGGGGGCCCCCGGTGCGATGAGCAGCTTCACACCGCAGGCCACAACCTTTGAGAGCATGTCAGATGCGAGCCGCCCGCTGAAAATGAGGATTTTTCCATCCGGACTCAGCCCTTGCAGCAGCATGGCCCCTATGACCTTGTCCAGCGCGTTGTGGCGGGCGATATCCTCGCAGAAAAGCAGCAGGCCTTCTGGGCTCGCAAGGGCGCAACTGTGGGCCGCACCTGTGGCGCGGAAAAGATCGCAGCGCTCGTTGAAAGCCAGTTGCAGCGCATGCACCTGCGCGGCGGCAAGCCGCACATCGCTTGGGGCGTTCACGGCTGTCGCGGAAAATTCCGCAACAGATGCCGCTATGACGCGGTTTTGCTCATCAATGGAAAGCGCCCGCAGCGCGGAGATTTCATGCAAAAGCCCCAGGGTGCGGAGCCGCCCCACGGCAAGCTCACGCAGCAGGCTGGGCATGCAGTGCAGCTCGGTCACGGAATTGCCGTTGCAGACGAGTTCGTAGCATTCTTCGCGCAGGAGCACGTCCATGACCTCGCGGCGGCCCTGAGGCCCGATGCGGGTAATGGCGCGTTCAATACTGATGGAAGTATCCGGCGGCTGTTTCATGTTTGTGGTTCCCCGCGCGGTTGCACCTTGGGAGTGCCCGCGCGGGGGATTGTTAAGGGTTACCGGAGTCAGGCAGGGATTTTCTGCGCGGAGCCGTTGGCCTTTTCCTTGCGCAGGCGTTGCTTCAATTCGCTGTACACCTGCACCACATGGCTTTCAGCCCATGTCTGATCTTCTATTTTTTCAACTCGAACAGGCACATATTTGTATTCCGGCGTTTTGGTGATGGGGCTCAAGACCTCGCCCACCAATTCGTTGCATGCGCCGATCCACCACTGGTAGGTCATGTACACCGCACCCTTGTTGGTGCGCGGGCTGATCTGCGCCCTGGTGATGACCCTGGAGTGGTGCGACTGCACCCACACAAGCTCATGATCGCGGATGCCGAGGGCTTCCGCATCCTTGTCGTTCATCTGCACAAAGCCGGGTTCGTCCGCCAGTGCTGCCAGCGCCTTGCAGTTGCCTGTCATGGAGCGGCAGGAGTAGTGGCCCACTTCGCGCACGGTAGAAAGCACCAGCGGGAACTCGGAGCTGATTTTTTCCACAGGCGGGACCCATTCCACCGTAAAGAGGTGGCCCAGGCCGTCCGGGGTTTCAAACCTGATGCTGCCGTCGGGCTGTGCGTAAAGCACCTGGGTGCCGTTGGGGGCATCCTTGGTGCAGGGCCACTGGATGTAGCCAAGCCCGCCGTTTGCATCGAGCTTTTCATAGGTCGCTTCCGCATATTTGGGCGAGAGTGAGATCAGCTCGTTCCAGATCTCTCTGGTGTTGTTGTACTGCATGGGATAGCCCATGGCTGTGGACAGGCGGCAGATGATGTCCCAGTCCACCTTTACATCGCCCTGCGGTTCCACTGCCTTGTAGAAGCGCTGGAAGCCACGGTCGGCAGCCGAGTATACGCCTTCGTGTTCGCCCCACGTGGTGGTAGGGAAGATCACGTCGGCCACGGCTGCTGTCTTGGTCATAAAGCAGTCCTGCACAATGAGCAGGTCAAGCTTGCTGAAGCCGCTACGCACGCCGGAAAGGTCGGGTTCTGTCTGCAAGGGGTCTTCACCCATGCAGTAGAATGCCTTCAGCCTGCCAGCAGAAGCGCTCGCGGCGACTTCACTCAGGAAATGCCCCACCTTGGGGGACATTTTTTCAACGGGAACACCCCAGGCCTTGGCGAATTTTTCGCGCACGGCCGGGTCTGTCACGCTCTGGTAGCCCACAAACACGTTGGGCAACGCGCCCATGTCGCAGGCGCCCTGCACGTTGTTCTGCCCACGCACCGGAGCAACGCCGGTGTGAGGTTTGCCTATGTTGCCGGTAATCAGAGCCATGGAGGTCAGTGCCCGTACGGTCTCCACACCCTGATAGAACTGGCAAACGCCCATGCCCCAGTATATGCCTGCGCCCTCTGGGGCAGTGGCATACATACGGGCGGTCTTGCGGATGGTTTCGGCATCAATGCCCGTGATTTCCGTAACCGCTTCAGGAGGATAGTTGTCCACAATGGCTTTAAGTTCTGCAAAGCCAGTCGTGTACTTTTCTATGAACTCCTTGTCCGCGAGTCCCTCGTTAATAATGACGTTCATCAAGGCATTGACGAAGGCCACGTTGGAACCGTTTTTCAGGGGAACATGCAGGTCGGCGATGCGCGCAGTTTCAATCTTGCGCGGATCACAGACAATGATGGTTGCCCCTTTTTCTTTCGCCTTTACCACCCGGCGGGCGATAATGGGGTGCGAATCTGCCGGATTCCACCCAAAGATGAACAAGCATTTAGTATCTTCAATCTCCACAATGGAGTTGCTCATTGCGCCATTGCCGACCGATTGTTGCAGACCTGCAACTGATGGGCCGTGTCAAACCCGCGCGCAGCAGTCGACATTATTGGTGCCGAGAGCCGCGCGGGCGAATTTTTGCATTATGTAGTTGGTTTCGTTGCCGGTGGAGCGGGAAGAACCGGAAACCATGATGGAATCGGGGCCGAATTCTTCCTTGATGGCCGTAAGACGCGATGCGGTGTAGTCGATGGCCGTATCCCAAGAGACAGCCTCAAACTCACCGCCACGCTTGCGGCGGATCATGGGGTTTTTGACTCTGGGAGTCAGGATTTTGGTGTCGTTGATAAAATCCCAGCCATACAGACCCTTGAGGCACAAGGCCCCCTGGTTGGTCAGGCCGTTGGCGCCTTCTGCGCCAACCACGCGGCCATTCTCAACCAGCAGGTTGATCTTGCAGCCCGAAGCGCAGTATGGGCAGACTTCTATTACTTTTTTCATGATAACCTCTTGTATTCATTTTAACAGCGGCGAGCACTCCGCTGCTCTGGCAGGCATGTAGCGCCGCATTTCAAACCGGGGGCAGGTGCCGTAAGCACCAAGGCCCGCTTACTGAAATGCTGCTGTTCCCTCGGGCTGCACTGTTTCATCCTCCACCACAAACAACACATCGGTGGGGCAGGCCCGCACGCAGGAGGGACCTTCGGGCACGCTGGCGCACAGATCACATTTTTGCGCCAGGGCCTTGTGGCTGAATCCCAGCGGTTTGCCGCATACGGTGCGGCGCACCTTGTGACTTGTGACCCGCATGACCCCGTAAGGACAGGCCATGATGCAGGCCTTGCAGCCTATGCACTTATGCCGCAGCACGGTGACGCTCTCACTGTCGGCAACAATGGCTCCGCAGGGGCAGGCCGATGCACAGGGGGCGTCTTCGCACTGTCGGCAGGCAACCGGAGTGCTGATGTCTTCGTGCTTCAGGATGGCGACTCTGGCTTTGAAGTCAGAGGCGGTCATGTCTTCAATACGCAGTTCACTGTGCGCCAGGGCGCAGGCTATCTCACAGGTGCGGCAGCCTATGCAGCGCCCTGGATTGGCCGCTATGCGTTTTTTCATAGAAAGCCCTTGCTTGTTTTACGGCTCGGCGTGGGGCCGGCCAGTATTCGTTAAATTGCAACAAGGATGCCAGTATGTTGCAAAAATGATCTGGCATTCTGTATTGTTACGATTGCTGTAAAAACCGTGTTCGCGCGTGTTCGTCAAAAATGTCGAACTGTCGAATGGCAAACATGTGTGAAATTTATAACAACCACTATTACTCCAGACGGTTAGCTGGGTTTATCCTTTTTCGTCATTTTTGACGAAGTTTCAGGCCAGCCAGGGGATGTCGCCAAGGCCCTCCGCCAGGCCCGCGTGGATACGCTCCACAGCACGTTGCACAGCATCGGTAATCGGCAGGCAAAAGCCCACTTCCTGCGGCTGGATGCCCAGAAACACAACCTGCTCAATCTCCCGTTCCAGTTCGTCCATAATAAAGGAGAGGGGCATGTTGTGGGTGCTGGCTATGCCCATGGAGCGGATGCGTTCCTTATCCACAAAGCGTATTTCACCGGGGGCAAGCTCCAACGTGGCAACGTCCACAATAAGCAGACGCCGGGGCTTCATGGCTTTGACCGCGTAGGTGACGTTTTCGGGCATGGAGCCGCCGTCCACCACAGTCCAGCCCGGCACAGGGCTTGCCTCCATGCGTTCGCACAAAAGCGGACCTGCGCCGTCATCGCCCATGAGGCTGTTGCCCACGGTCAGCACCACGTTGCGGTCTTGTAGGGCGGGGGCTGTCATTCCATCCTCCGGGGCAGCTGCACCATGAAGTAGAGCGCAGGCTCGCGTTGAATGGCGGCCAGTTGCTCCATGAGTACCGCGCTCCAGCCCTTGTACGGCTCTTCCATGCCGGGCATGGCCTCGGCAAAAGCCTTGCCCAGCATGCCCGCATGGTTCGCATCGATATGGATTTCGCCAAAGGTCAGCAATCCGTTCATCTTGCGGCGGGCCTCGCCCTCGGGCAGCAGGCCCACCCATGCTTCATAGGCGTCCCTGGGGCATTCCAGCACTTTGACAAGGCAGTCGATAACCCCCACGTGATGCCCGATGGCAAGGGAGTAGTACATGACCTGCTTGGTGGCGTCAGACTCGGGGAGATCCTTCTGCGTATCCAGAAACTTTCGCCGCAGTGCGTGGAAGCTGACCATCTCAGTCATGGTAGATCCCCTGATCCTGCCCAACGTTCAGGCTGTCGAAAAACACTTCGCGCAGGCGGAAGAGAATTTCCGTCAGGCGGGGGTCTTCGGCATCGCGAATCCATTTTTGCAGATTGGCTTCAAGGGCGGCGGTGCTTCCGGCCTCAAGGCATTGGAAGAACCTGTCGCTGATTTCCCTGCCCTGACGGTAGCCAGCCAGCAGACGCGCTTCGCGTTCAATCCGCACGCGGATGTCGAGCGGGGCATCGGGCAGCAGGGGCGCTGGCGCGGCTGCGCCGGATTCCTCATGATTGCGTTCCTTGAGTTTCTGATCCAGCAGGCCAAGGGCCATGGCAAAGCCATAGATGGTGGCCTGCGGGGTTGGCGGGCAGCCGGGAATGTACACGTCAATGGGCACAATCTTGTCGCTGCCGCCCCACACGGAATACATGTCGTGGAAGATGCCGCCGCTGCACCCGCAGGCACCGTAAGAGACGCATATCTTGGGGTCAGGCGCGTTGTGGAAGGCGCGCAGGGCGGGCATGCGCATGGCGCGGGTAACAGCGCCCGTGAACAGCAGAATATCCGCATGGCGGGGCGAGGGAACCACCTTGATGCCGAAACGCTCGGCATCAAAAATGGACGTGATGGACGCGAAGATTTCAATTTCGCAGCCGTTGCAGCCGCCACAGTCAATGCGGTAGACATAGGCCGAGCGCTGAATGCGCTGCAAAAGCGCACCCTTGAGCGCGGCTATGGAATCCTCAACGCTGACGGGTTCGGTTTTGTAGTGCGAGATACCGGGCGCGTAGGCATAGGGAACGATGGACATGGCTATACCTCCTGCCGGGGCTTGAGGCCGAGGGTCTGCTTGCGCTTGCACTGGGGGCAGGTTTCAAACTGCCGACGCTGGTCGGGGTCTTCTTCTGTAACGCCGTCAGCCTGCATGGTCAGGGCCAGCGCGTAGTCCACCTCTTTTTGCGGGGCAAAGGGGGTGCCGCACTGGCGGCAGTGGCACAGGCTGAAGGTGCAGCGTTCATAAAGGTCGTCTTTGCGCATGACGGCAAGTTCAAACTCCTGCGAGAGGCGCAAGGCCCTGGTGGGGCAAACCTCTTCGCAACGGCCGCAAAAGATGCAGCGTCCGGCGCAGAATTGCCAGGTGCGCACGCCCTTTTCCAGATCGGTTTCGATGGTCAGGGCATTGGGCGGGCAGGCGATGGCGCAGGCCGCACAGGCAATGCAGCGCTTGGGATCATATTCCGGCTTGCCACGGAATGTGGGCGTGAATTCGGCAGGCGCGAAGGGGTACTTGATCGTTACCTCGCCTGCATCACGGACTATTTTGAGTAATTTCAGCATGACAGCGCCTCCTCAAGCATGTTGCGCATGTGCATGGCCGCCGCAGCGGTGCAACCTCGGGCCGCCCATATGACGGGGGCCGTACTGCGCTGCCGCGCGCGGTTCTGGTGAATGTTCGTGGTTTTCATACGCGTTGCCACATGCTTCAGGGCAGAGGTGAATGTTTGCGGTCAATGCCGTACTGCTCAAAGTCTTGATACGACACGGTCTTGGCCTTCTTTTTGCGCACATCCACAAGGGTGACGCGGTCTGTGCAGGAATAGCAGGGGTCAAGGCTGCCGATGATGAGGGCGGCGTCCGAAACCGTATTGCCTCGCAGGGCGTAGCGCAGCACCGGCCAGTTGGCGTAGGTGGCCGCGCGGCAGCGCCAGCGGAAGATCTTCTGGTTGTTGCCGGTCATGCTCCAGTGCACGTCTTCGCCGCGCGGGGCCTCGGTAAAGCCCAGAGCGAACTTGTGGGGCGTGTAAGTGAAGCCTTCAGTCAGCACCGGGCCGCCGGGCATGTTGTCCAGCACGTAGCGGCACTGGGCGATTGAGTCGAACACTTCTTTTACCCGCACAAGCGCGCGGGAAAAGATGTCGCAACCGTCAAAGGAGAAGACGTTGACGGGAATATGGGCGTAGCCTTCAAAGGGATGATCGGCGCGCACATCGCGGGCAAAGCCGCTGCCGCGAATCATGGGGCCAACGGGGCTGTAGTCGCGGGCCACCTTGCGGTCGAGAATGCCCACACCCTTGGTGCGCTGTTCAAAGTTGGTGGTGCTGAGGAGCATGTCCACCAGCTCGGCCACTTCTTTTTCAATGGAATTGAGCAGGGCAGTGGTGGTTTTGCGCGCATCGGCCAGAATATCGTTGCGGATGCCGCCGATAAGGTTGAGCCCGTATGTCTTGCGCGATCCGGTGAGCAGCTCGGCGATGGTCATGGATTTTTCGCGCACGCGGAAGAACTGCTGGAAGCCAGAGTCAAAACCCGTAAAGTGGCAGACAAGGCCGAGGTTCAGCAGATGGCTGTGCAGGCGTTCCGCCTCCAGCAACAGGGTGCGTATCCAGCGGGCGCGCATGGGCACGTTGATGTCCAGGGCGTTTTCCACCGAGTTGGCGTAGGCGATGCTGTGGGCATAGCCGCAGATGCCGCACACGCGTTCGGCCAGAAAGGTGATTTCGTGGTAGCCCATGCGTACTTCCGCAGCTTTTTCCATGCCACGGTGCACATAGAACATGCGGTAGTCGGCATCCACCACGTTTTCGCCGTCAACGAACAGGCGGAAGTGCCCGGGTTCGTCAGAAGTGACGTGCATGGGGCCAACGGGCAGGATGCGGTCTTTCTCGCTGCCCAGCTCGTTGATGAAGTCGTAGGTTTCCGTGTCTGTGGTGGGCGCGGGGCGCTGGCGGTAGTCCATGCAGTCCTTGCGCAGGGGATGCAGGTTGTCCGGCCAGTCATCGGGCAGCACCAGCCGGCGCGCATCGGGCAGGCCCACAGGGGTAAGCCCGTACATGTCGCGGATTTCGCGCTCGCCCCACACGGCGGCGGGCACCCTGGCCGTGACGGAAGGGAATTCCTGCCGGTCAGCGTCCACAAAGGCGCGCACAACTATCCAGCATTTTTCGCCTTCTTCCATGGAAAGGGCGTAGTAGATGGCAAAGCTGCCGTTGAGCGTGCGTTCGTCGTTGCCAAAAACCACCGGCAGCCAGCCGCCCTGATCGTAATAAAGGTAGGAAACAACATCGGGCAGAGCCTCCAGCTTGACCGTGATGGTGAGCTGGTTGCTGGTTTGCCGTTCTTCATCAAGAACAGCATAGGGAAAGCGCTGCCGCACGTTTGCCACATACCCGGCGCCGCGATTGCCGCTGGCGGGGTGTTGGGTCTGTTCCGTGGTCGTGCTCACGTTATATCTCCTGACGGGAAGAAGTTTGCTTTGCGTCTTCGGCTTCCGCTGCATCCGCCGTATCGTGGGATGCGGCGCGTACCATGTCGCGCAGGGCGGGCTGCACCTGGGCTGTGGCGGTATTTTTATCCAGCACGATGCTGGTGGCTGCGTTGAGCATGTTCACCACAGGGGCGGGCGTGCAGGTGCCCATAACAAGCAGCAGGCCCAGCAGCACAGCGGCGGGGATGAGGGTCATGCTGCCCTGTTCGCCTTTTGCGATGGATTTCGGCGCCTGGCCGGAGAGCGTCACCGCCACCAGATGCACCAGCGCACCCAGAGCGACCATGAGCAGTACGGCCAGAACCGCAACCAGATATATATGACCGGCGGTGATGCCGGAAACGACCACCATGAATTCGCTCAGGAACACGCTGAACGGCGGCAGGCCGCCCAGAGCCAGGGTTCCCGCTGCCAGAAACACGGCGGAAACAGGCATGACCTTGAGCATGCCGCGCACGGTGGCCATGTCGCGCGTACCGTACTTGAGCAGCACGTTGCCCGACACGCAGAACACCAGACCCTTGGCAAGGCTGTGGCTGATAACGTGGAACAGGGCGGCAAAGATGCCCAGCGGGCCGCCAAAGCCAAGGCCCACGGCGATGATGCCCATGTTTTCAACACTGCAATAGGCGTAGCGGCGCTTGATGTCGTTTTGCGAGATCATGCTGAACGCGGCCACGAGTATGGAGAGCAGGCCGAAAACCAGCAGCATGTTCTGCGGCACAGCGCTTGAGATGCTGCGGCTGATGAGGATGTAGTAACGCAGGATGACCAGCATGGCCGCCTTGAGCAGCACGGCGGAAAGCAGGGCGCTGGTGGGGCTTGGGGCTTCGCTGTGAGCATCGGGCAGCCATGCGTGCATGGGGAACAGCCCGGCCTTGGTGCCAAAGCCGATCAGCACAAACACAAAGGCCAGGTACATGAGGGTGTGGTCAAGGCCGCCCGCATAGCGGAGGGCTTCGGTCCAGAAGATGGCGTCCGAGGGGTCGAGCCCCTGGGCGGTCATGGCTGCGGAGGCGTTGGAGTACACCAGCACCGTGCCGTAGAGGCCAAAGGCGACGCCCACGGTGCAGATGACAATGTACTTCCAGGCCGCTTCAAGCGAGGAATTCTGCCCGTAAATGCCCACCAGAAAGGCCGAGGCCAGGGTGGTGGCTTCCACGCCAGCCCACATGAGGATCAGGTTGTTGGTGGTAATCACCGAAACCATGGTGAAGATGAACAGGTGGAAAAAACCGTAATAGTTGCAGAGCGTGGGCACGGAGACTTCGCCGTGGTCCACTTCCTGCTTCATGTATCCATAGGAATACAGGCCGGTAATGGTGCCAAGCACGGCCAGCACGGCCAGAAACATGGCTGAAAGGCTGTCGAGGTACAGCCATTTGCCAGCGGCAAAAAGAGCGCCATGCTCATATACACTGCTTACAACGCCATAGGCCGTGACCAGAAGGGCCGCGCAGCCTGCCGTATTGATGATGTTGACAAGCCCGCGTATGCCGCGCCCGCAGAAGGCGCAGGCAAAGCACAGCAGCGACGTGATCAATGGCGCGGCGAGCAGCAGGTAAAAAAGCATGGGGTTGCTGTTGGTCATGACATTCATGGCTCACCCCTTCAGCGCGGAAAGATCATGCGCGCGCAGCGTGTTCATGGTGGTGAAGATGCGGCGCACCATGTAAACCATGATGATAACCGCGAAGATGGCGTCTGTGGAAATGCCTATTTCCACAAGATGCGGGGCCTGGTTGGCCAGCAGGGCCAGGGTCATGTGCGCGCCGTTTTCCATCAGACAATAACCGAATATCTGCTTGATGATGTTGCGCTGCACCACAATACACATAACACCGATCATGAAGTGACCAAGCGATACGGCCAGCACAGGCTCAAGCCCGTGCTGGGTGATGATGGGCACCTGAACCGTGCTCACCACAAAGTGGCACAAGAGCAGCAGAACGGCTGACAGTATGACGACCACAGATGTGGGAATGACCATTCCCTGCGCTTCAGGGTCGCTCATCTTGCCGAGGGCCTTGTACATTATCAGCGGCACAAGGATGACCTTGGTCAGAACAGCGGTTCCGGCCCAGGTGTACAGTTCGTGCGCCTGCATCAGGCCGCCCAGCGCTATGAACGAGAGCACCAGCACGGCAGACTGCACGGCGTACAGCAAGGCGGATGTTGTGGCTTTTTTGCAGGTGACCACCATCAGGGATGTGACCACCAGAAGCCCCGCGAGATTGTTGATGATTATGCTTGAACTCAACATGCTTAGCCTCCGTGGTTCAACCAGTAAACGGCCATGATGCTGGAACAGAACGACATGAAAACAAGGATGGCCAGCACCAGCTTCATGGCGGCGGGCACAGGCTGCGCCTGCGCCACAACCTCAGAGGGTTTGCCGGGAACAGTCTTGCCGAACCAGTAGAGGAACCAGGCAAAGCTGCCCACGGATTCGATCATGACCAGCACCGTCAGCACCAGCACCAGCCAGTGAGTTGAGCCAAGGGCAAAACCGGTGGTGAAGATGGGGTACTTGCTGAAAAAGCCATTGAGCGGCGGCACGCCGGTGATGGCCAGTGCCGCCACGCAAAAGCCCACGCCCAGCAGAGGCAGGCGTGACAGGATTCCCTGCAACTGGGTGAGGGTACGCGTGCCACACGTGTAGCTGAGCGCGCCAGCAACAAGGAAAAACAGGCTCTTGGCAAAAGCGTGGTTGAAGATGTATGCGATCGCGCCAAACAGCAGCACCGTGTTGCGCAGAACAGGGTCCGTGCACAGGGCGGCCAGAGAAATGGCAAAGAAGATGTACGAAAGCTGGGTGATGGTGGAATAGGCCAGCAGCCGCTTCATGTCGGTCTGCGGCAGGTACATGATAAAGCCGTAGATAAGGGTTATCACGGCCATGACCATGCCCACCTGACCCACAACCGGGGGGATGTCCCCGGCGGCCATGACGGCGCGGGCAAAGATGAACACGCCCACCTTGACCATGGATGCCGCGTGCAGGTAGGCGCTCACCGGGGTGGGCGCTTCCATGGCGTCAGGCAGCCACATATGCATGGGAATCTGGGCGGACTTGCCCCAGGCCGCAAAGAGTACGCCGCCCACGACGATGATCTTGGCGGTGTCGCCAAGCCCGGCAATGCCGGAGAGGGCGAAGGAGCCTGTTTCATGGAACAGCCATGCCGCAGCCACATACAGGCCCAGAGCGCCAAGGTGTGTCACCAGCAGGGCCTTCATGGCCGAGCGCAGCGATTTGGGTGTCTGGTAGTAACCGATCAGACCCCACGAGCAGCCACCGGTGATTTCAAAGAACAGCAGCTGGCCAAAGAGGGTGGAGGACAGCGTAAGCCCTGCCATGGCGCCGATAAAGGCCAGCATGATGGCGTAAAAGCGGGTGGTGCCTTCATGCGGATGCTCGCGGTTGCCCTTGGTCAGGTAGGCTGTGGAATACAGCACCACCAGAAAACCGAGAAAAACCACGGCAAAGCAGATGAGCGTGCTTACCCTGTCTACAAGTACGCCGAATATTTCCACTGTGTGCCCAGCCCCGCCAAACATGGCGGAGTTGTAACTCACAAGGTTGAATGTGCAGTTTTCGGGCATACCTGCGTTGACGTATGCCAGGCCAAGGGCCGCGCTGCCTGCCGAAGCGGCAAGGGCAACCACCAGCGCCAGCGCCCGTGCCGCGCGATACGGCAAACAGGCGGCGAGCAACGCGCCGATGAACGGTATCAGGATTGTTGCCAGTGCAATTTTATCCATGACTTCTTCCTCGACGCCCTAGAGCTTGCTGAAGTAAAAGACGAATGCCAGGGCCGCCACGCCGAAACCGGACCAGGTGACGCGCGGGGTAAGCAAAAAGCGCCCGCGTGCAAGGCTGTTTTCGTACAGCGAGGCCAGCACAAAGATGACCAGCAGCTTCAGAACGAATATGACTGTGGCGACCAGCACGGATACAGCGCTCAGACTCTCGGGCGTTACATTGCCAAAGGGCAGAAACACGCTGATGAACACGCTGGCCACAACCGCCTGCTTGAACTTCACGCCAAGGCAGACCATGGCAAGTCCGGGGCCGGAATACTCGGTCAGCGGGCCTTCCTGAAGTTCCTGTTCCGCTTCGGGGTAGTCAAAGGGGATTTTGCCCATTTCAATAAACACGGCAAAGGCGCAGGCCACCATGGCCAATGCCGCCGCCGTGGGCATGGATCCGCCCCAGTTCTGGCGGAATATCTCGCTGATGATGCCAAGGTTGGTCGAACCCGCAATAAGGGCCGCCACCAGCAGGGCCAGCATGAGCACAGGCTCCACCAGCACACCCAGCAGCATTTCGCGGCTTGCGCCCATGCCCGCAAAGGGACTGCCGGAATCAAGCCCGGAAAGGGCAAAGAAAAAGCGGTAGAGGGCAAAAAGGTACAGCAGGGTTATCAGATCTGCCGCGCTCGCCATCTGGGAGCCGGTCACCATCAGCGGCAGCGTCATGGCGATGGCCGCTGCGCTGGCAATGAGCACAAAGGGCATGATGCGGAAAATGATGCCCGACTGCGCAGGGGCCACTTCCTGCCGGGTCATGAGTTTGGCCAGGTCACGGTAGTCCTGCAACACGCCAGCGGCACCCAGAGGGCCAAGGCGCGAGTGCATTCTGGCCCGGATTTTACGCGAAATGCCGGACAGCAGAGGGGCCAGCAAAAGCAGAAGCAAGGTCTGCGCTGCGGCCAGCAGCAAGGATACCGGCCAGGACAAGGATTGCATGGTAAACATGATTCCCCCTAGGCGGCTTTGATGAGAAGCAGCGCGATAAGCGCGATGATGATATACAGGCAGTAGACGCGGAAATCGCCCTGCTGCAGCCGCTGCACACATATGCCGATCTTTTGTACGGCGCGGACGATACGGGCAAGGATGCCGTCGTCCCACATGGGTTCCACACGCCGGGCAGTGCGGATGACCGAGTCAAGCGCGCGCGACATGGCCGGGGCCGGATCAAGCGCCTGACGCAGGCGGTACAGCCCCGCAAATACGTGGCGCAGGCCTTGGGTGAAGCTCCCGGCAGAGAGCGCCATGCGTTCTTCGTAACCATAACCGCAGGCCCAGGGATCGTTTTTGCGGCGCATGGGCAGGCGGTCGGCTTTGCCAGCCATAAAGAGGAGCACGGGCAAAAGCATGCCGCCGAGCAGCAGGAGCATCACCAGCGTGGGCGAAAGCCCGGTGGCGGCATCCACACCGGGAACAAGCACACCCTGGCGCACGGCCTCAAAGTGCTGCTGACCTGCGGCGAGAGAGTCGGCCACGGCGCTGATGACCGGGGCCACGCAGGCCGCGCCCACGCCCAGCACCACGCACAGCGCGGCCAGCCCAAGCATGGAAAGCGTCATGGCAGCGGGAACTTCCGTGGCTTCCGCAGCCTTGGCGCTGCGCGCCTGCCCGCAAAAGCTGATGCCGTAGACCTTTACAAAACACATGGCGGCCAATGCGCCGGTGATGGCCAGCATCACGATTGCCACAGGGCCGAAAAGGCGGGCAATGGCGGATGAATGCTGGCTGATGCTCACAAGGCCCTGATATGTGTACCATTCACTGACAAAACCATTGAGGGGCGGCAGGGCCGAAATGGCCATGCAGCCAACCAGAAAGGCCAGGGCCGTGCGTGGCATGCGTTTGCCAAGGCCGCCCATCTTTTCCATGTCCTTGGTGTGCACCTTGTAGATGATGGCGCCAGCGCCGAGGAACAGCAGGCCCTTGAACACGGCATGGTTCAGCAGGTGATAGAGTGCGCCCAGAAAGCCCAGCGCGGCCAGCAGCGGGTTTTTGAGGGCCAGACCCATGAGGCCCACGCCCACGCCCATGAGGATGATGCCCACGTTTTCAACCGTGTGGTAGGCGAGCAGGCGTTTGATGTCGTGTTCCGCCAAGGCGTACATAACGCCCAGCACGGACGAAACAGCGCCGAAGGTCAGCACCACAACACCCCACCAGACCGGCATATCCACGCCGCCCAGCAGGTCGGCGCCCACCTTGATGATGCCGAACACGCCAATTTTGACCATCACGCCAGACATCATGGCCGAAGCGTGCGAGGGGGCAGCCGGGTGCGCCCGGGGCAGCCAGCCGTGCAGGGGCAGCATGCCCGCTTTTGCGCCAAAGCCGAAAAATGCCAGCAAAAAGGCGATTGATGCCATGAGAGGCGAAATCTGCGCCTGACGGAAGGCCGCAAAATCAAGGCTGTTGTTGGGCGTGTGGCAGTACATGATAAAGAACGATGCCATGATCAGCACAGATCCGGCATGCGCGATGAAAAAGTAGAGCAAGCCAGCGCTGACGGCTTCGCTTTCCTGATCGGCAATGACCAGAAAGTAGGAAGAAAGCGACATGACTTCAAAAAAGATGATGAAGTAAAAGGCGTTGTCCATGACCATCAGCGCCACCATGGAGGCGATGAAGGTGTTCATGAAAAATCCCATGGCAGACGCGCCCTTGCCCTCATATTCCCGCACATAGGCAATGGAATAGATGGAAGCGGCAACCGCCAGCAGGGATATGACGCCCGTCATGAAGGCTCCCAGCATATCCAGCCGCACGGCCAGATGCGCAAAGGGGAACGGCCCTGCGTAAACATGGTTGAGGGCATCTGCACGTTGCAGCAAAAAGGGCAAAACGGCGTACAGCCCAAGTGCGCCGCCAAGCGCACCAAAGAGGCCGTTGATGGTGATGGCGGCCCGCTCGTTGCGGCCCAGCAGCAGGGAAAGCACGCCACCCGCCATGTAGGCCAGCACAGCCCAGAGCAGGATTTCAAGTGGATCACGCATGCTGCACCCCCGACATGGTTATTGCCGCCGGGGCGGCATCATCGCCTTGTTTTTCCTGCTCAAGCGCGGCAACGCGTTTGCTGTTTTGCAGTTCTGCCAGCGTTTTTTCATCCACAAGCTGCAAGGCTGTGGTGGGGCAGGCCTCCACGCAGGCCGGGCGCGAGCGGAAGTAACATTGGTCGCACTTAACGGCGATGGTGCGGCGGCCAACATTCCAGGCCAGAAAAGGAGGCATGGAGTAATTGCTGCCCGGAGCGTCGGCCAGTTCTTCTTCCGGCACGTAATGCTCGTATACTTCCGGGTGCCCGGCTGGTCTGTCGGCAGCGGGGGTGATGGCCCCAAAAGGACAGGCAAGGCCGCACAGTTTGCAACCTATGCAGTTGCTTTCGTTGATGTGCACCGAATGCCCCGTGGCCGTGATGGCGTTCACCGGGCAGACTTTGGCGCAGGGCATGTCTTCGCAATGGCGGCAACTCACAGGCGCTGTGCCGTTGCCGTAGCGCATGACCTCAAGCCGTGGCCTGCTGAGCAGCCCCTGCTGCTCATGCGCTAGCGAACATGCCGCCATGCAGGTGTAGCAGCCGATGCACTTGACCGGGTCCGCAAAAATGAAATGGTTCATAACCTTCCTCGTTACGCAAGGGATCGTGATAATGGCCCCTGTTCAGCAGAATACGTGCCATTATGCACAAACCTAGTATTCATGCGCATTTTGGGGAATATATCTGCCCGCTGCCCGTGCCGCGGGGTATCCATAAAGCCGTGCTCGACACTTTTGACGAAGGGCTTCGACAGCTTCGACATTTTAGCCGATGGTCGGAGACTGCTTTTGCGGCGCAGGCTTGCTGGCAGCCTGATGGTCATCATGACCGTGCTTCAGATAGATGAGCCAGTGGAACAGACCCACAAAAACGCCGCCCCCAAGGATGTTGCCAAGCGTCACAGGAATGAGATTCTTGAAGATGAAGTTCTGCCAGTTGAGCACAGAGGCGATATGCGCGGGATCGGCCAGTTTGGCGGCTACTTCGGGGGGCATCATGTTGCTGCACAATATGCCGATGGGAATCATGAACATGTTCGCCACGCTGTGCTCAAAGCCGCAGGCGATGAAGAGGCCCACAGGGAACAGACAGGCGATCATTTTGTCGAACAGCGAACGCCCGGCGTAGCTCATCCACACGCCCAGGCAGACCATCAGGTTGCACATGGCCCCCAGAAAGACCGCTTCAATGAAGGTGTGGGTGAGTTTGTGCTCTGTGGTGTTGATGTAGAAGAGTGCAATGCTGCCGCCGTTTTCCCACGGATGGCCGCTCAGCAGGATCAGCGCCACAAGAAAGATACTGCCCAAAAAATTACCCGCGTAAACCACGCCCCAGTTGGAGAACATCTGCCCCCAGCTGATCTTGCCGCTGGCGCGGGGGATGAGCGTCATGGTGGTGGAGGTAAAAAGATCCGCGCCCAGAACAACAACCAGCATGAGGCCCAGGCTGAACACCAGCCCCCCAACAATTTTGCCAGCACCTGTTGCATTGGCTATGGCGCAGTAAACAAACCCCAGACCGATAAACACACCAGCCATAACGGCAAGCAGAAAAGCCTTGCGCGCGGGTTTGAGCGCCTTGCCCTCCATGACAGCAGCCGCCTTGTCGCACATCTGATACGGATTCAGCGCTTCGAAGGAGGAAGAGTCAGCCATAGTATTCTCCTTTGCATGGGTTAATTGTTGAGCTTGGGAATTTTTACACATAGTGCAAAGTAGGTGCCAAATAAAATAAAAATATTTCAATATATTATGGTGATATTTTGTACACGCAATTTTGGGCAAATGTGTCGAAGCGCACAATTGAGATCGCAAACAATTATGAGTGCGGGCAAACATACAAATTTTGTATGAAATTATGTAAAGCAAGGAAGTTACGAAGATGGCGGAGCTGAATTACACAGAGATATGCATCACAGGTTCAGGCAGAGGCAATGACAATGTCGTGAATCTTGGTGCAAACGTGGTAGGACTTTGAGAATGGATTGCGGCGTAGCTGCCCGCGCTAGGGAGGTTCTACAGCAGCTCTGTCAGCTCGGAGGCGACGTGCTCGTGATGTCCTGACTGCCAATCTGGAGTGAAAATACTGTCTGAGCGTTGAATGCTGGATGGCATATTCAGATTTCGGCAGGCAAGCGAATAAAAAACTCGAAGCTGGATTTGTGGCAGCAAATATTCAGTAATGCGGCATCAGCAACTGCGAGAGCCACATGTGGAAGAATTTATGTGATGGGACGCGTTCCAGCGGCGATATTTTGTAGGTACTCACTGAGGGGGAATGACTGGGAACTGACACAAAAACAGAAGGATAACTGCATTTGCGTGGAGGGGATTACTTGGATGCCCATCCTGGTTTGCTGGTGCCTATACTGAGCAGGGAAACAGGGCTGTTTGGGAGGTATGCCTTGAAGGGGACTGAGCTTGGCAGACATCAGGGCATAGGTGAGGCAACTCTAGCGCTTGTCAAAAGCAATAAAAAAGGCGGAACCCTAAGGTTCCGCCTCAAAAGCACGGTATTAACCGAACTTACTTCACTTCGACGGTGGCGCCGGCTTCGGTCAGCTGCTTCTTGGCGTCTTCAGCTTCTTCCTTGGACACGCCTTCCTTCAGGGTAGCAGGGGCGCCGTCAACCTTTTCCTTGGCTTCTTTGAGGCCCAGGCTGGTCAGAGCGCGCACAACCTTGATGACGCCGATCTTGTTGGCGCCAGCTTCCTTCAGGATAACGTCGAACTCGGTCTTTTCTTCAGCGGCTTCAGCAGCGGCAGCGGGGGCAGCCATCATCATGGCGGCGGCAGGCGCAGCGGCGGAAACGCCGAACTTTTCTTCGAGTTCCTTGATGAACTCAGAAAGTTCGAGAACGGTCATATTGGAGATAAATTCAACAACTTCTTCTTTGGTAACGGCCATGATAAGTCTCCTGATCTTTGGCTTTAGTGCAAATAATTCGATGGTTGCTTGCTATGCGGCGTTGGATTTCTGATCTTCGATGCCCTTGAGGGCATAAAGCAGACCACGCACCACGTTGGCGAACAGCGAAACAAAGTTGGTGGGCACGGCGTTCATGGTGCCGAGCAACTGACCGAGGAGCTGTTCCCTTCCGGGCAGCTTGGCCAGTGCGTCAATCTGGGCGGCATCCATAGCCTTGCCGTCCAGGCTGGCGCAGCGAAGCTCAAAGAGCTTGCTTTGCTTGGCAAAATCGCTGAGCGCCTTGGCCACCGCCACGGGGTCATCGAACCCAAAGGCTACGCCGCAGTTATCATGGAAATTATCCTTGATAGCGTTGTGCGTACCGTCGGTCAGAGCAATACGGGCAAGCGTGTTTTTAACGACGAGATATTCGCCGCCTGCATTACGCAGAGAAACGCGCAGGTTCGTCAGCTCTTCCACCGTCATGCCCTTGAAGTCCGTGATAACCGCAAAAGAAGCCTTGTCGGCGCGGGCCTTAACGGCTTCAATAATTACGGCTTTTCCAGACCTGTTCACGTGATACCTCTCACGTTCGGGGTTGCCAGGTGGAATGCCGAGCCAAAGAAGAAGTGTCTGGACAGGGTATTAAGAGCTTGCGCCCACCTGTCGTCTTCGACTCGAATTCCGTATCCTTAGACAGATTGTGGGCGCACTGACATACAGCGCGCCCACAGCCTTGAGAGCTTAGCCCTCAAGAAATTTTTTAACCTGAGTCATGTCAACCTTGAAGCCAGGGCCCATGGTGGTGGACACTGCCATGGAGAGCATGTAGCTGCCCTTGGCGGCGGAAGGCTTAAGGCGGTTCACGGCGTCAAGCAGGGCCTTGAGGTTGCCCAGAATCTTTTCGGGGCCAAAGGAGACCTTGCCAAGGGGGGCATGCAGCACGCCAGCCTTGTCAACCTTGAAGTCCACGCGACCGGCCTTAAGTTCGGTAACGGCCTTGGTCACATCAAAGGTGACGGAGCCGGTCTTGGCGTTGGGCATAAGGCCACGGGGGCCAAGCACGCGACCGATCTGGCCCACAAGAGCCATAACGTCGGGGGTAGCCACGGCGGCGTCAAATTCGAGCCAGCCTTCCTTGACCTTGGCGACCAGATCTTCGGCACCCACAACATCTGCACCGGCTTCACGGGCTTCTGCCTGCTTCTCGCCCTTACAGAACACGGCCACGCGAACGGTCTTGCCAAGCCCATGGGGCAGGGTCACAGCGCCGCGAACCATCTGGTCGGAATATTTGGGGTCAACGCCAAGGCGCACGGCCACGTCAACAGTTTCGTCAAATTTGGCAAAGGAAGCACCAAGCGATTTGCTGATGGCGTCTTCAATGCTGAAGCGGTCCTGAAGGTTGCTGCCTTCAAGCGCCTTGCGGAAATTCTTGCCATGTCTGGGCATGAGATAATCCTTTCGTTTTGCATCTCCTGCCGTACTTTGTCTTGCGCAAAGACGGCAGTACAATTGATTTCAACGATGGCTGCCAAGCATATTAAAGCTTTTGCAGCCGTAAGACCAATGTGCCGTATATGCAACGAGCGCCCTTGGGCGCTCACGGCTTTAAAATGGGCCTTACTTTACGTCAATGCCCATGCTGCGAGCGGTACCAGCGATGGACTTCACCGCAGACTCAATGCTTGCAGCATTCAGATCGGGCAGCTTCAGCTTGGCGATTTCTTCAATCTGCGCCATGCTCAGGCTACCAACCTTGTTACGGTTGGGTTCGCCGGAACCCTTTTCGATCTTGGCGGCTTTCATGATCAGCACCGAGGCCGGGGGGGTCTTGGTAATGAAGGTGAAAGAGCGGTCGGCGTACACGGTGATGACCACAGGAATGATCGTGCCCTTCTGTTCCATGGTGCGGGCATTGAATTCCTTGCAGAAACCCATGATGTTCAGGCCGTGCTGACCGAGGGCAGGACCAACCGGCGGCGAGGGGTTAGCCGCGCCAGCGGGGATCTGCAGTTTAATTTTGGCAACTTCTTTCTTGGCCATTTGAGTTATCCTTCATCGCTGCTCGCGCAGTTCAAGGCAAAGCCCTGTCGCGCGGGGGGCAAGTCATTAACCTTTGGATACCTGCACGAAATCCAGTTCCACAGGGGTCTGACGACCAAAAATGGAAACGGAAACGCGCAGTTTCCCCTTGTCGTAGTTGACGTCTTCCACAACGCCATTGAAGCCGCCAAACGGCCCTTCAATAACGCGTACTTCGTCGCCGCGGTCAAAGTTAAACTTGGGCCTTGGCGTTTCCTGGCGAGACTCCATCAGGGTGAGAATGCGCTGTGCTTCACTCTCACGCATTGGGGTAGGACGGTTTTTGCCGCCCACAAAGCCGGTGACCTTGGGGATGGACTGTACCAGATGCCAGGAAAGATCCGTCATGGTCATACGCACCATGACATACCCGGGATAGAACTTGCGCGTAGAGGTGCGCTGCTGTCCACCCTTGGTAGGTTCAATAACCTTTTCAGTGGGGACAACAACTTCCTCAATAAGCCCTTCATCCTGCCCGGTGCGGCGCAACTCGTTAATGGTCTTCTGCACACGCTGCTCGAAACCTGAGTAGGTGTGCACGATGTACCAGCGAGCCTTTTTGCAGAGCTCGGAAGTTTCGTCGATAACAGGGTCTTTCATATCGGCCTTCAGGACAATAGGGTCTTGATCAGGGAAGACAGACCAAAGTCCACCAGCCCCAGGATGACAGCCATCACGGCTACAAAGCCCAAAACGGCCAAGGTGGCTTTGCGCGTTTCCTGCAACGTAGGCCAGGTGACCTTGCGCAATTCGGCCTTGGCGTCCTCAACGTAGCGAGTAAACCGTACGACTGGATTCGGGCCTTTGTCCGCCTTAAGGTCGGCAGCTTGAGCTTGTTTTTTTGCCATGGTGTAATCCGGAGATAAAAAATGGCAGGGCAGGAGGGATTCGAACCCCCAACATGCGGTTTTGGAGACCGCCGCTCTAGCCGTTAGAGCTACTGCCCTGCACACCGTCCGGGGGGCTTATCGCCCCCCGGCGGAAGTTTATTTACCTGGTTTCGCGATGCAATGTGTGCTTCTTATCCCAGGGACAATACTTTTTCATTTCCAGCCGACCGGTAGTGTTTTTCTTGTTCTTCCGGGTGCTGTAGTTGCGGCGCTTGCACTCGGTGCAGGCCAGTATGATATTAATTCGCATATACTACTCGATGATTTCAGTCACCACGCCGGAGCCAACGGTGCGGCCGCCTTCACGAATGGCGAAGCGCAAACCGGATTCCATGGCGATGGGGGCGATGAGTTCAACGATAAACTGGGAGTTATCGCCAGGCATAACCATTTCCACGCCTTCGGGCAGGTTGATGATGCCGGTGATGTCAGTGGTACGGAAGTAGAACTGAGGACGGTAGCCAGAGAAGAACGGGGTATGACGGCCACCTTCTTCCTTGGAGAGAACGTACACTTCAGCCTTGAACTTCTTGTGGGGCGTGATGCTCTTGGGAGCGGCAAGAACCTGGCCGCGTTCCACGTCGTCACGCTTGGTGCCGCGAAGCAGGGCGCCGATGTTGTCGCCAGCCTGACCCTGGTCAAGCAGCTTGCGGAACATTTCCACGCCGGTGCAGATGGTCTTCTGGGTGGGCTTGATACCCACGATTTCCACTTCGTCGCTGACCTTCAGAATACCGCGTTCCACACGACCGGTAACAACAGTACCACGGCCAGAGATGGAGAACACGTCTTCGATGGGCATCAGGAAGGGCTTGTCGATGTCGCGCTGCGGTTCGGGGATGAAATCGTCGCAAGCCTGCAGAAGGTCAAGAATGCACTTGGCTTCGGGCGCGTCGGGGTTATCGCATTCCAGAGCCTTGAGGGCGGAACCGCGGATAACCGGAACGTCATCGCCGGGGAAGTCGTAGCTGGAGAGCAGTTCGCGAACTTCAAGTTCCACGAGTTCCAGCAGTTCTTCGTCGTCAACCAGGTCGCACTTGTTCAGGAACACCACGAGCTGGGGCACGCCGACCTGACGGGCAAGCAGGATGTGCTCACGGGTCTGGGGCATGGGGCCGTCGGTGGCGGCCACAACGATGATACCGCCGTCCATCTGAGCAGCGCCGGTGATCATGTTCTTGATGTAGTCGGCGTGGCCGGGGCAGTCAACGTGGGCGTAGTGGCGGTTGGCCGTTTCGTATTCCACGTGGGCGGTCGAAATGGTGATGCCGCGTTCCTTTTCTTCGGGGGCCTTGTCGATTTCGTCATACGAAATGAACTTGCCCGAACCCTTCAGGCCGGCGATCTTGGTGATGGCGGCGGTAAGGGTGGTCTTGCCATGGTCGATGTGGCCGATAGTGCCAATGTTTACATGGGGCTTTTTGCGTTCAAATTTTTCCTTGCCCATTGTACGTCTCCCTGGAGAAAAAAATGTTTGCGTTTTACCTGCGTTACTAAATTCTATTGAATTCGTAGAGCTGTAACGCCTGCTCCTCGCGTAACGGCTGCGGCAGTGGGATGTTCCGTTGGGCGGCCCGCTATCCGCATTCAGTCCCTGGACACCAGGGAACGTGCATTGGCGGACAAGATGACTGAGGGGAGGCGGATTCAGGCAGGATTTTGGAGCGGGAAACGGGATTCGAACCCGCAACCCTCAGCTTGGAAGGCTGATGCTCTAGCCGTTGAGCTATTCCCGCACGCTACCGTAGTTCCCCGACAGGCTTCCTGTCTCCTACAGCCAAGGCAGTTTATTCAAGCCAGCCACCAACCGTCCAGTATTTGGCGACGGAAAAGTGGTGGTGGAGGGGGGTGGATTTGAACCACCGAAGTCTTACGACGACAGATTTACAGTCTGTTCCCTTTGGCCACTCGGGAACCCCTCCAGACTTGCCGAAAAGTCGGAAAGTCCGACCTTCGTTCAGCTTCTTGTGGAGCTGGCGATGGGACTCGAACCCGCAACCTGCTGATTACAAATCAGCTGCTCTGCCAGTTGAGCTACGCCAGCGGCAACACAGCTTATTAGCGATTTTCACTCTGCTTGGCAAGCAAAAAATTCGCTTTGGCTCAAATTTTTTCAAATTACAGTGAGCCGTGTTGCTTTTTACCGTTTTTTGCGCTTTTGCGCGGAAACGATTTGGCCTTATAGCCCTTTCCTCGCCAATGTGCAACGGTTAAGTTGGGCAATATCCCGTTTATTTTCAATTTTTTTGAAAATTCCTGTGTCAGTCAACAGATCGCGCACGGCATCCGCCTGATTTGCGCCGTGTTCCAGCAAAACCCAACCGCCATTTTGCAATGCAATCGCGGCTGCATCCACGGCAGCTTTCAGATGGAACAGGCCGTTGTTTTCAGAAAACAGGGCACTGTGCGGTTCGTTGTGCAGCACCTCATCCATAACCATGTGCCGCTCTGCATCAGCTATATATGGCGGATTGCTCACAAGCAGACGCAGCGATTCCGGCTTGAGCGGCGGGGTACGCATGTCTGCCCGCAGCGCCGTGATGCGGCTGTCCACACAGTGCCGCTCCGCATTTTGCGCGGCAACGGCAATGGCATTGGGGCAGATATCCAGCAGAATACCACGCCAGCCGTGGCGCTCCGCCGCCAGAGTGATGCCGATGCAGCCCGTGCCAGTGCCCAGATCAGCAAAGCTGAGGCGCTCTTCCGGCAGCAGCTCCAGAGCATTGTCCACAATGAGTTCCGTTTCTGGTCTAGGGATGAGAGTGTGTGGCGTAACCGCAAAGTCGCGGCCATAAAATTCCTTGCGCCCGATGATTTGGGCCAGGGGTTGCCCCGTGGCCCGGCAGGCAACCAGCGCCAGAAACGCATTTTCTTCACTGGCAGTCAGCTCCCGCCCGGCCTCAAGAATGCAAAACAGGCGGGCAGAGCCGGAAGGATCGCCCTTGAACGTTTCGCGCGCCAGCACTTCTGCGCAAAGGCGGGGGCTGTCCACCCCCGCCTTTGTCAGTTGCTCAGTTGCGTTATCTATACATTGCTTGAGGCGCACGAATGTCAGGCTCCGGCTTCTGCGGGGCGCTTGGGCTTTCTGGCGCCAGCGGTTTTGCCTGTTTCCGTTCCCTTGGCAGCTACGCCTGTTGATTCTTCCACCTTGCTTTTGCCGCCCTTGCCCGTTGTGGAACTGCCGCGCCCGCCCTTGGTTTCAAACACGATGGGCAGCAGCTCGTCATAATGGTGCACAGGGTGCACGGTGATGCGCTTGAGCAGCTCCTTGGGCACATCCTCGAGGTCTTTGACGTTCTGGTGCGGGATGACCACATGCTTGAGGCCGCGCGTTACGCCCGCAAGGATTTTTTCCTTGATGCCGCCCACAGGCAGCACCCGGCCTTGCAGGGTGATCTCGCCGGTCATGCACAGGTCTGCGCGCACACGCCGCCCGCTCAGGGCGGAGATGAGGGCTGTGGTCAGCGTAACGCCAGCCGAAGGCCCGTCCTTGGGCGTCGCGCCCGCAGGCACGTGTACGTGCAGGTCGTATTGCGACACAAAGCCGGGGTCAACGCCAAGCTCTTCTGCGCGGCTGCGGATGTAGCTCAAGGCCGCCTGGGCGCTTTCCTTCATCACATCGCCAAGCTGCCCGGTGAGGGTAAGGCCGCCCTTGCCCTTCATGACCGTGGCTTCAACCGTCAGCACTTCACCACCAGCAGGCGTCCAGGCCAGGCCCAGAGCCATGCCGGGCATGAGCTTCTTTTCCATTTCATCTTCAATAAAGCGGGGCGCGCCCAGCAGCTTTTCCACATCGGGCACATCAACCATAAAGGGCGGTTTTTTGCCCTCGGCCTTGCGGCGGGCCAGTTTGCGGCAGATGGAGGAAAGCTCGCGTTCAAGGTTGCGCAATCCGGCTTCGCGTGTGTATTCGCGGATGATCTTTTCCAGGGCTTCTTCCGTCAGTTCCACATCCTTGGGTGCAAGGCCGTTGTCTTCCACCTTCTTGGGCAGCAGATGTTTGCGGGCGATCTGGGCCTTTTCCTGCAAGGTGTAACCGGGCAGGGAAATGACTTCCATACGGTCGCGCAGGGCCGCCGGGATAGTTTCCAGATGGTTGGCCGTGCAGAGGAACATAACCTTTGAAAGATCAAAGGGCACGTTCAGGTAGTGGTCGCTGAAAGTGTAGTTCTGTTCCGGATCAAGCACTTCCAGCAGGGCGGATGAGGGATCGCCCCTGAAATCCGCGCCCAGCTTGTCCACTTCGTCCAGCACGATAACGGGGTTGCGCGTACCGGCCTGCTTGAGGGCCTGAATGATGCGCCCCGGCATGGCACCGATGTAGGTGCGCCGATGCCCGCGTATTTCCGCCTCATCGTGCATGCCGCCCAGCGAAAGCCGCTGGAATTTGCGGCCCAGCGCCCGCGCAATGGAGCGCCCAAGCGAGGTTTTGCCCACGCCGGGAGGGCCCGCAAAGCAGAGGATCGGCCCCTTGGACTGCGGATTGAGTTTGCGCACGCTCAAAAATTCAAGGATGCGGTCCTTGATTTTGTCGAGCCCGCAGTGGTCGTCGTCAAGAATTTCCTTGGCGTGGACAATATCCAGCCTGTCGCGCGAGAGTTTTTTCCACGGTAGTTCCACCAGCCAGTCAAGGTAGGTGCGCACCACGTTGGCCTCGGAAGAATCGGCGTGCATGCCCGAAAGGCGGCGCAGCTGCTTGTCGGCTTCCTTGCGCACGTCCTTGGGCAGGCCTGCTTTTTCAAGGGCCTGCTTGAGGTTTTCAAGGTCTTCCTCGCCGTCTTCGCCTTTGTCGCCAAGTTCAGTGCGGATAGCCTTGAGCTGCTCGCGCAAAAAGTAATCCTTCTGCGCCTTGTCCATGCCCTCGCGGGCCGAACTCTGGATGCGAGCCTGCACGGTGGCGACTTCCACCTCGCGCTGCAACTGGGTGTTGACCAGCATGAGACGGTCAATGGGATTCTCCGCCTCGAGAATGCGCTGTGCATCGGCGGTTTTCATGCGCATATTTGCGGCGATAAGGTCGGCCAGGCGGCCCGGATCGTCCACGCCCTGCAAGACAGCAAGCACGTCTGGCGAGGAAAGACCGCGCAATGTCAGCACCTTTTCGCTCTGCTCGCGCACGGAGCGCAACAGGGCCTCCACAGTGGCGTCCACCACAGGGATTTGCTCGGGCAGGGTTTCGATGCGCGCTTCAAGGAAGGGCTCCACCTGACGGTAGCCCGTAACCCGTGCTCGGCTGACGCCCTGCACAAGAATTTTCACCCGCGAATCGGGCATCTTGAGCATGCGCATGACCTGCACCACGGTGCCAACCTCGTAGAGGTCTTCTGGCTTGGGATCTTCGGTGGATTCTTCTTTCTGCGCGCACACAAGCAGATGCCGCCCGTTCTTCAGGGCTGCGTCCACGGCCTGCACGGATTTGTCGCGCCCGATAAAGAGCGGCAGGATCATATAGTTGAAGATAACCACATCGCGCACTGGCAACACGGGCAGCGTGTCGGGAATGCTCTGCGCCGCCGTATTGAGGCTGCCCTCGTGATCCAGTGTTTCGGGCGCGTTCATTTCCGCCTTGTCCGTTTCGCTGTCGATGGCAGGTTCTGCCTCAGCGGGCCCTTCCTGATGCAGCAAAATGTCTTTTTCATTGATGTCAGCCATATATATTCTCCCCGACTGCTTTCGATTCAAATGCGTTGCGATTGCGTTATGCTGTAGCAGTCTCCATCAGTAACGATGACGTGATCCAGAAAGCGCAGCCCCATGCGGGGCGCCAGTCTTTGCAGTTCTTCTGTCAGCAGGCGGTCTTCCTGCGAAGGCCCCGGGTTGCCGCCGGGGTGGTTGTGTACCAGAATTATGCCGCTTGCCTTTCGGAACAGGGCCGCTTCAAGAACGTCCCTTGGGTAGATTGAAACTTCTGCAATGCCGCCTTTGCGCAGACGCTCCCAGGCCATAAGGCGGTTGCGCCTGTCTACCAGCGCCAGCCAGCATTCCTCGTGGGGGCTTGTGCCAAGCCGGGCCTGTGCCATGCGGGCCACGGCCTCCGGGGTTGCCAGAACTTCCTTTTGCCGCAGCTCTGCTGCGGCGTAGCGCGCCCGCGTTTCGCTCAAAACCCGCCATAAGGCCAGCAAGCCCGGCCCGAAACCAGGCACCTGCAATAACTCTTCGGGCCTTGCGTCCAGCGCCCCGCGAATGCTGCCAAACTTCTGTATCAGTTCCTTGGCGAGGGGCTTTGTGTCCTTGCGGGTCAAACCATAGCCCATCAGCAGCTCCAGCACTTCATAATCCGCCACTGCTGTGGGTTCCAGTTCCAGTCTTTGCCGCAGCCGTTCGCGATGCCCAAGGCTTGTGGGCGGGGTGGATGTTGGCTTTGCTGTCATAAAATAAGCAGTCTTGGAGGTTGCGCAAGGGGGCGGGCGGATAAAGGCGCATGCATCCCGCAAATCCTTAGCCGTTTTTTACGTGAGCGAAAATGATAAATGCAGGCCGCAATGAAATATGGGCAGCAATAAACGCACTTGCGCCGCTCAAGGCTGGCGCGGGAATGTTCTGCCCGGCGGATTGCGTCAGGCGCGGGTGCGGCCTGCGGCAAACAGGTCTGTCATGCGGGCCGCTAGATAGTCCAGGCTCTGGCTTGGCGATCGGCGGCCGCTCTTTACCTGCAACTCCGCATCCATAACAGTGGACATGCACTCCGCAAGCACTGCGGGGCCGAGCCGGGTTGCCAACTGTTTTTTGAAGGCGGCCTCGTTGGGATGCACGCGCACCTTTTCCCCTGCCCACAGTTGCCAGAGCAGGCGCAACTCGCGCGCCAGCAGGGCCAGCAAAGAAAACAGCAGGCTGTCGCCGTCCTGGCTGCGCGAAAGTTCTTTCCACACGGCGGTGAGGTTGCCCGCCTCCATGTGCCGGATGCAGTCAAAGACGTTGCACTCTGGATTCCACGAAGCCGTGGCGGTCATGGCCAGGGTAATGGTGCCCTGGTCGGGAACCTGATCCGCCCCGTGAGAATCTGCCTGTGATTTCTCCCGGGCAGCATCCTGCGCGGTATTGCGCAGCAGTTGCAGCTTGATCAGCTCATTTTCAATGGCCATGGCATCGGGCGGCACAGAGGCGCAGAACTGCTCCAGGGCGTCCTGTTCAAAGCGCAGTCCCATCTCGTGCGAGCGTTGCAACACGTGCTTTTTGACCGCTCGTTCGTTGAGGCCGTCCTGCCGCCATATCCAGCCCTGCTGATCGGCAAAGGCCATGCAGCGCAACTTGGCAATATGCGCGGGAATTTTGGGCTGACCTTTGTCCCAGGCCACTTCCATACAAAAAAAGGGCCAGCACTGTTCTGAGGGCCGGGCCAGCGCATGCGAAACCTTTTTCCACACCGCTGCGGGCCACAGGTTGGCCTGCCGCACTACCAGCACACGCGGCGCGCCGAACAGGCCTTGCAGCGTAAGCTGCTCCCAGAAGCGCGGCGAGGGTTCCTCGTCGCCCCAGTAGACGTGCCGTTCCCACTGTCCGCTGGCGGGCGGAAAGGAAGAAAGCAGCTGCTCCATGCGCGCGCGCAGCAACTGCCCGTCAGGGCATACAAGAAAACTGAATCCGGGATGTGCCGCGCTCATGATATTCCGTGGTTCTGAAAATTGATAAAAAAAAGACTGCCGTAGCAGCCTTGGGATAAATCCCGCCCGGAATAAAACCCGCCTCGGAATAAATTCCGTAAATTCAGGTTTGTCATCTGGTAAAACTGCCAACGCAGTCAGTATAGGTACAAAAGGGGGAACGGGGAAGGGGTATACAGGCGGAAGGGGCGTTTTTCATCTGCGAAAAACAGCCCCTTCCACCATGATAATCAATTAGTTGGCAACGATGTTGACCAGTTTGCCGGGAACCACCACCACCTTGCGCACGGTCAGGCCGTCAATGTGGCGCTGCACGGAGGAATCAGCCAGTGCGGCCTGTTCCATGGCGGCTTTGTCCGCGGCTGCGGGAATCTGCACCGTGCCGCGCAGCTTGCCGTTGACCTGAAGGGCCACGGTGAGCATGTCCTGAACGGTAGCGGCATCGTCCCACTTGGGCAGAAGCTCGCTGGCAAGCTGGGTGCCGTGCCCCAGGTGCTGCCAGAGTTCTTCGCAAACATGGGGCGTGATGGACGAAAGCAACGTAAGCACGGAGGCCATGGCCGAAGAGAACACGCGGCGATCGCCTTCTGTGACGCCGAGCTTTTCGCGCGAAAGATACATGGCGTTGACCAGCTCCATAACGGCGGCAATGGCCGTGTTGAACTGGAAGCGGTCGCCCATGTCTTCGCTGCATTTCTTGACCGTAAGGTGTTCGCGGCGGCGCAGGTCGCGGGCTTCCTCGCTCTGAGCGTCCTCAGCCGTGGACTGGCAGGCCTTGAGGGGCAGCAGACGGTCTTTTTCTTCATCAAAAAGACGCCACACGCGGCCAATAAAGCGCGACGCGCCTTCAATGCCCGAGTCCGACCAGTCAAAGTCGCGCTCGGCGGGCGCGGCAAAGAGGCAGAACAGCCGCACCGTATCCGCGCCGTACTTGGCGATCATGTCGGAAGGCGCGACCACGTTGCCCTTGGATTTGGACATTTTGCTGCCGTCTTTCAGCACCATGCCCTGAGTGAGCAGGTTGGCGAAAGGCTCATTGAGCTCGGCAGGGAAAAAGCCCAGATCGCGCAGCACCTTGGTGAAAAAGCGCGAGTAGAGCAGGTGCAGAATGGCGTGCTCCACGCCGCCGATGTACTGGTCAACGGGCAGCCAGTACTTGAGGGCCTCCGCGTCAAAGGGGCCGTCTTCCTTGCGGGCGCTGGTGTAGCGGGCGAAATACCACGAAGACTCCACAAAGGTATCCATGGTATCTGTTTCGCGTCGGGCCGTACCACCGCACTTGGGGCAGGTGCACGAGGCGAATTCCGGTGTTTCCGGCAGGGGAGAGCGCCCGTCTTCGCGGATTTTCACGTCCATGGGCAGCAGCACGGGCAATTTTTCTTCCTTTTCAGGCACCACGCCGCACTTGTCGCAGTAAATGACGGGGATGGGCGCGCCCCAGTAGCGCTGGCGCGAAATATTCCAGTCGCGCAGGCGGAACTGCGTGGTGGCCTTGCCCTTGCCTTCCTTTTCCAGCGCCTGCGCCACGGCTTTTTTACCGTCTTCGTTGGCGGTGCCGTCAAAGGGGCCGGAATTAACCATGAAACCTTCAGCGGTGTACGCTTCGGTCATGGTTTCAGGAGCAATCTGCTCATCCTTGGGGCTGATGACCACGCGCACGGGCAGATTGTATTTACGGGCAAATTCAAAATCGCGCTGGTCGTGGGCGGGAACGCCCATAACCGCGCCAGTGCCGTAATCGGCCAGAACAAAATTGCCCAGCCACAGCGGCACACGCTGCCCGGTAAAGGGATGCACGGCGTAGGCGCCGGTGAAGATGCCTTCTTTTTCCAGCGAATCAGACTGGCGGTCGATGCGGTCCATATTGCGGATGCGCTCAACAAAAGCGCGCACTTCATCGGCTTTTTCGTAGCCTTCAATGAGCTTTTCCACCAGCGGATGCTCGGGGGCCAGCGTCATGAAGGTCACGCCAAAGAGCGTGTCGGGCCGCGTGGTGAACACGTCTATGCCCGTGACGCCTTCTGCCTTGAGGGCCGCGTTTTCCAGACCAAAAGTGATGGCCGCGCCTGTGGATTTGCCAATCCAGTTGCGCTGCATGGCGATAACGCGGTCGGGCCAGTCGCCTTCAAGGCTTTGCAGGTCTTGCAGCAGTTCATCGCCGTAAGCCGTGATCTTGAGGAACCACTGGGTCAGATCCTTCTGCTCCACGCGGCTGTCGCAACGCCAGCAAAGGCCATCGACTACCTGCTCGTTGGCGAGAACCGTGTGGCACGAGGGGCACCAGTTCTGCGCCGCCTTTTTGCGGTACACGAGCCCTTTTTCCAGCAGGCGCAAAAAGAACATCTGCTCCCAGCGGTAGTACTCGGGGCGGCAGGTGGCGATTTCGCGATCCCAGTCGTAGGAATAGCCAAGGCGTTTCAACTGCGCCCGCATGTTGTCTATGTTGGCGTATGTCCACTTGGCGGGGTGGGTATTGTTTTTGATGGCCGCGTTTTCCGCAGGCAGACCAAAGGCGTCCCACCCCATGGGATGCAAGACGTTGAAGCCCAGCATGCGCTTGCTGCGCGCCACCACATCGCCGATGGCATAGTTGCGCACATGGCCCATGTGGATATTGCCCGAAGGATAGGGGAACATTTCAAGCACATAATACTTGGGCTTGTTGCTCTTGTGGGTGCAGGCAAAAGCGTTTTCGGCCTGCCAGCGAGACTGCCACTTTTCTTCGATAGCTTGCGGATTATAGCGTTCGTGCGTCATGGGGCTTTACCGGATTACTCGGATATGGTTGAAGGATCGGCAGCGGGCCGGGAGATTCCGCCGGTTTCCAGAGCCTTGGCCACGGCATCAAGAATGCCGTTGATAAAGCTTTTGGCGTTGCCTTCGCCAAACTGGCGGCTGAGTTCCAGCGCCTCGTTGATGGCAACCTTGGGCGGCACATCACTACGGTACATGATTTCAAAAACGGCAAGGCGCAGCAGGGTCAGTTCTACACGACCCATGCGGTCAACGCGCCAGTTGCGAGAAAAATTGGTGATGGCTGCGTCCAGCTCGTCGCTCTTGCTCCATACGCCTGCCACCAGTTCCCAGGCAAAACCAGAGGGATGGCTGGGCGGTTCCTGACCTTCCCAACGGGCAAGATAGTCAGGAGAAATGCGAAAAAAGCGCCGCAGATCGTCAATATCACGGGCCGGGGTGAAGGAAAGGCCGTACAGAATCTGAAAGGCCAGTTCGCGTTCGCCGCGGCGTGTAGCTGATTTGGCTTTTGCCATGGGTTACAACTGCTCCATAACGCGGATGGTTTCCAGCATGGCTGCCGCTGCTTCCACGCCCTTGTTGCCGCCCTTGGAACCTGCGCGTTCAATGGCCTGTTCAATGGTGTCGCAGGTCAGCAGGCCAAAGCCGATGGGAACGCCGGAATGCATCATGGCCTGGGCAATGCCCTTGCTGGCCTCGGCGCACACGTAGTCAAAGTGGGGGGTGCCGCCGCGAATAACCGCGCCAAGCGCCAACACGCCGTCATACTTGCCGGAATTGACCAGCTTTTGGCAGACCAGCGGCATTTCAAATGCGCCGGGAATGCGCACAATGGTGATGTTGGCGGTATCAAGTCCGTGACGTTCCAGATAGTCCTGCGCGCCGCCCACAAGGCGATCTACGATAAAATCGTTGAAACGGGTGGCCACAATGGCGATTTTGAGGCCCTTGGCGTCCAACTGTCCGGCGATGGTGGTAACAGTGCTCATGGCAACTCCTTGGCGCGTTTGCGCAACTGCCCGCGCTAACGCGTTTTTTGTAATATTTCTGTAAGCGGAAATGTTCAGATAAAGCCGTTGCGCAAGAGCATCTCGCGGCTTAACCCGCTGGTCTGGGTGGCGGCAGTATGCTCTGCCGCGCTCTTGCCGCCGGGAGCCCAGGCCCCCAAAAGGCTGCGTACATATTTGCCGATGAGGTCGGTTTCCATATTCACCAGAGTTCCCGGCCGCCAGTTGCGCATGGTGGTGCGCTTCTGCGTATCGGGAATGATGTTGACCTCAAGAAAATCAGGCCCGCAATCATTGATGGTAAGGCTGATGCCGTCAAGGGCCACGGAGCCCTTGGCAATGACCTCCACCCCGTATTCCTTGGGAAAGGCAAGGCGGCAGCACAGCGACTGGCCCGCGCCCGTAACGCTGCGCACCGTGGCAAGGCAATCCACATGCCCGCTCACCAGATGCCCGCCAAGGCGGTCGCCCAGGGCCAGTGCCCGCTCCATGTTCACGCTGTCGCCGGTTTTGAGCCTGCCCAGCGTGGTGCGCGAGAGGGTTTCTGTGGAGGCATAGGCTGTGAACACGCCTTCGCCGTGGCTTTCCACCGAAAGGCATGCGCCGTTGACGGCAATGGATTCGCCATCGACTATGGAATTCAGATTGAACAGGGGGCGCAGGGTGAACCTGCGTTCCGTGCCGGTGTCGCGCAGGGCGAGAACCTCTCCCTGGCCCTGAATAATGCCGGTGAACATGCCGCCCGCCTATGCCCTGACGGCTTCAAGAGGCCGCAGGTGGATGTGTATATCTTCGCCGCACAGGTGCGTATTGCTCACGCGCATGCGCAGGGCGTCTTCCAGGCTCAGGGGCGCGCGACCGGAAAAGAGCGGCAGGGCGTCTTCGTCGCCCAGAATCATAGGCGCAAGGTGCAGACGGAAGTCGTCCACAAGGCCCGCTTCCAGCAGGCTCAGGGCCAGATGCCCGCCGCCCTCGCAAAGCATGTAGGGGCAGTTTAGTTCTTCCCACACTGCGCGCAGCAGATTGGGAAAGTCCGGCCCACCGTGCATGCCGGGGCCAAGCGCCAGAACTCTCACGCCGATGTCGCGCAGGGCCTTGGCCGTGGTGGAGGCCGCCGCAGCGGGCGAAACCATAAAAACGGTCTGTTCCGGGCGGTCTTTCAGCAGGTGAAAATCCGCATCTGGCTGGGGCAGGCGTGAGGTAAGCACACAGGCCAGGGGTTGCGGCCCGGCATTTTCGCCCCGCACGGTCAGCTGTGGGTTATCGGTGCGAAAGGTGCCACCGCCCACAAGAATTGCGCCGCCGCACAGGCCAATGCCCGCGCGCAGCTCCTGCACTTCTTCTCTGGATTTATCGCAGCTTATCCATTTGGACTGGCCCTTGCGGGTGGCGATGCGTCCGTCAAGGGTGGCGGCCATTTTCAGCATTACATAGGGGCGCTTGTGCTGCTGCCAGATCAGAAAATCGGCCACAAGGTCGCGGCATTCCTGCTCGCAGACGCCTTCAATCACTTCAACGCCGCTTTCGCGCAGCTGGCAAGCGCCGCCGCAAGCAACAGGATTGGGATCAGCAAGGCCCACGACCACCTTTTTGATGCCCGCAGCCTTGATGGCCTCGGTGCAAGGGGGTGTTTTGCCCTGATGGCAGCACGGTTCAAGTGTGACAACCAGGGTGCACTCCGCCGGATTTATGCCGCGCGAGGCCGCATCCTTGATGCAGTCCACTTCTGCATGATCCTCTCCGGCGGCGTGGTGCCAGCCCCGAGCCACAATCTGCCCATCGCGCACCAGCACCGCCCCCACCGTGGGGTTGGGGCAGGCATGCCATCGACCTTTTTCTGCAAGACCAATGGCTTCACGCATAAAGGGAACAAAATCCAGTTCAGACATGGTAGTCTACTCCGGCTTGGGCGCTGATAACAGGCGGTGCAAAATCCAGCTTTTCCGCAATGACCCCGGCTTCCTTGAGCATTTGCTCCGCAAGCTCGTCAGGGTAATATTCCGCATAATAAATGTGGCGTATGCCGCAATTTATCAACATCTTGCTGCACAACACGCAAGGATGCGTCGTGCAATAAATCTCTGCGCCACTGATATTGATGCCATGCACGGCAGCCTGAATAATGACATTCTGCTCCGCATGCAGGCCTCGGCATATCTCGTGCCTCTGCCCCGAAGGAATGCCCAGTTGCTCTCGCAGGCACCCCACCTCAAGACAGTGCGGAACCCCCGCCGGAGCCCCGTTGTACCCCGTGGCTAAAATGCGCTTGTCCTTAACCGCCACCGCACCCACCTTGCGCCGCGTACACGTAGAACGCCCGCTCACCAGGTACGTGATGTTCATAAAATATTCCGGCCACGGCATTCGCTGCATAACACACCCGTATGTTGATTGGTGGTAGTGTACAGGCGGCTGGTGAAAATGCCAAGTTGCCTGTCGGGCTATTTTGCCGTGATGCTGCGTCAGGCAGCACTTGCGGTTCCGGTCGCGTACCAGAAGAGTACGCTCCCATCACCGCGCCCTTGCCTTCCTTGCCTGACGTCAAAATATCCGCGACAGACAGGGTTGGGGCTATTTTGCCGTGATGCTGCGTCAGGCAGCACTTGCGGTTCCGGTCGCCAGCGGCATCGCCGGTGCATTCCTGCTGCGAAACAGCTGTTTTTATCTGCCTGTCTGCGCAAGGCAAAGCCCCTGTTTTTCTCAAAACCGGGGCTTTGTCAAAGGGGGCGCAGCCCCTCTATGATTATATCTGGCGGTTTTTCCGGCACCAGCCCCGAAGTTGCCAGCGGGGCCGAGGCGTCAGAAAAACCGCCGGAAAATCAGCCCGTTACCAGGCGAATAGCGGGAACTGGCGGGCAAATTCCTCAACGTTCTTGCTGATTTTTGCCAAGGCGGCTTCGTCGGTGCGCTTTTCAATGGCTTCGACAATAAACGCGCCCACGGTGCGCATGTCGTCTTCCTTCATGCCGCGCGTGGTAAGGGCAGCCGTGCCGAGGCGCACGCCCGAGGTAACAAAGGGCGAGCGGGTTTCAAAGGGCACGGTGTTCTTGTTGACGGTGATACCCGCCAGATCAAGAGCGTGTTCCGCATCCTTGCCCGTGATGTCCTTGTTGGTCAGGTCAACCAGCATGAGGTGGTTGTCCGTACCGCCAGAAACCAGATCGTACCCGGCGTCCATCAGGAACTTGGCCAGTACGGCGGCGTTGGTGACAACGCGCTGCTGGTAAACCTTGAAGGCGGGGCGCAGGGCTTCGCCAAAAGCTACAGCCTTGGCCGCAATGACGTGCATGAGGGGGCCGCCCTGAATGCCGGGAAAAATCTGGCTATTCAGGGTTTTGCCCATGTCTTCAGTAGAAAGAATCATGCCGCCACGGGGGCCGCGCAGTGTTTTGTGTGTGGTCGTGGTGGTGATGTGGGCGTAAGAAAGCGGACTCTGGTGCAGACCGGCGGCCACAAGGCCAGCGATGTGCGCCATATCCACCACCAGCTTGGCGCCGACTTCGTCAGCGATCTCGCGGAAGCGGGCAAAGTCGATGGCGCGGGGGTAGGCGCTTGCACCAGCAACAATGGCGTTGGGCTTGTGCTCGCGCGCCAGGGCGGCGACTTCGTCATAGTCGATGCGGCCCGTCTCGCGCTGCACGCCGTAGGAAACAATATTGAACAGCCGGCCAGAAAAGTTCACCGGGCTGCCGTGGGTAAGGTGCCCGCCGTGCGAAAGGTTCATGCCAAGAATGGTGTCGCCGGGCTTCATAAAAGCAAGGTAGGCAGCCATGTTGGCCTGCGAGCCGGAGTGCGGCTGCACGTTCACGTATTCGCAATTGAAAAGCTGCTTGGCGCGATCCTGAGCCAGGGTCTCGGCGATATCCACATATTCGCAGCCACCGTAGTAGCGCTTACCGGGATAGCCTTCGGCGTACTTGTGGGTCAGCACGCTGCCCTGAGCTTCGCGCACGGCGCGGGAAACAAAGTTTTCAGAAGCGATGAGCTCAAGTTTGCTCATCTGACGGTTGGATTCAAGCGTGATGGCTCGCGCCAGTTCCGGGTCTTGCAGCAGGATTTCGTCCATGACGTCGCATCCTTTTGAAATGTTCTGCCCGCCACAACGGCGGGCAGATGATTATCAAACGGGGAGGGCAGAGGCCGAGTAAAAACTGTCGGCTACTGTTGCCACTTCTTGAAGATCACGCTGGCGTTGGTGCCGCCAAAGCCGAAGGAGTTGCACATGGCGTATTCGCAGGCGATGCGCTCGGAACCGTCGGCCATGTAATCGAGATCACATGCGGGATCGGGGTTTTCAAGGTTAATGGTGCCAGGCAGTATTTCGTCATGCAGGGCAAGGGCCGTGAAGACGGATTCAATACCGCCAGCCGCGCCGAGCAGATGCCCGGTCATGGATTTGGTGGCCGAAATTTTGACCTTCTTGGCATGCGTGCCAAAAACGATCTTGATGGCCTTGGTTTCCGTGCTGTCGTTCAGCATGGTGGACGTGGCGTGGGCATTGATGTGGCCAATGGCCGAAGCATCGATGCCAGCTTCGCGCAGGGCGTTCTGCATGGCGCGGGCCATGCCTTCGCCATCGTCGCGGGGCGCGGTCATGTGGTAGGCATCGCCAGACGCGCCGTAACCCACCATTTCCGCATAAATTTTGGCACCGCGCGCCTGCGCGGATTCCAGCGTTTCCAGCAGCAGCAGGCCAGCGCCTTCGCCGATGACAAAGCCATCGCGGTTGGCGGCAAAAGGCCGGGATGCGCGGGAAGGCTCATCGTTGAACTGGGTCGAGAGGGCCTTGAGAGCCGTAAATCCGGCCACGCCAAGAGGTGTAACCGTGGCCTCAACACCGCCGGAAATAACAGCGGTCGCGCGGCCCAGAACCATTTCGCTGTAGGCGGTGCCTAGAGCGTGAATGGCAGAGGCGCAGGCCGTTGTGGTGACGATGTTCGAACCCTTGGCGCCGGTGAAGATGGAAATCTGTCCCGGCCCCATGTTGGAAATCAGCATGGGGATCATGAAGGGCGAAATTTTGTGGGGGCCGGATTCCAGCAGCTTGGCGTGGTAGGTTTCGATGGTGTGCAGACCGCCCAGGCCGATACCGAGGATCACGCCCGTATCGTAGGCGTTGGCATCGGTGATTTCGTACTTGGCGTCTTCAAGCAGCATCTTGGCAGAGGCCACAGCAAACTGGGTGAAGCGATCCATACGCCGGGCCTGCTTCATCGGCATATAGTCTTCGGCGACAAAGTTTTTCACTTCACCGGCAATGCGGGAATCGTAGGCGGAGGCGTCAAAAAGCGTGATGGGCGCGATGCCCGACTCGCCTGCGAGCAGTTTTTTCCAGGTGCTCTCAATATCATTGGCGAGGGGCGTAACGCCGCCTATGCCGGTGATTACTACGCGGGGACGGGTCATGCATGCTCCTTTGAGGCGGGGGGGCAGCCCCCCCCCGCGCTGCATATACTATAACAAGCTCTGTTACTGCTTGTTTTCGATGTAGCTGATGGCATCCTGAACTTTCAGGATCTTTTGGGCGTCGTCGTCGGCGATTTCGATGTCGAATTCTTCTTCCATGGCCATGATCAGTTCGGTCAGGTCAAGGGAGTCGGCACCGAGGTCTTCCACAAAGGAAGCAGCGGGCTTCACTTCTTCAGCGGTCACGCCGAGCTGGTCAATGATGATTTTTGTAACTTTTTCAGTAACGTCAGACATGGTATCCTCCAGATAAATTAGTGGTCTGCTTAACCCCGGCCCTGGCCGGGTGTCTTCCGTAGTAAATGCCTAGCAGTACATGCCGCCGTTCACCCCCAGCACCTGCCCGGTGATGTAGGCCGCCTTGTCCGAAGCAAGAAAAGCCACGGCCTCTGCCACATCTTCGGCGCTGCCCATGCGTCTGAGCGGGATGCTGTCTGTGTAGCTCGCCCGCACGTCGTCATTGAGTGTTGCGGTCATGTCCGTTTCGATAAAACCCGGCGTTACGGCGTTAACCGTAATCTGGCGGGCGGCCAGTTCTTTGGCGCAGGACTTGGTAAGCCCCAGCAGAGCGGCTTTGGCCGAAGCGTAGTTGGCCTGCCCCGCGTTGCCCATCTGCCCCACCACGGAAGAAATATTAACAATGCGCCCCTTGCGGGACTTGCTCATGATTTTTGCGGCTTCGCGCGTGCAGACGAACGCGCCGCGAAGGTTGACGGCAATTACGCGGTCGAAGTCTTCGTCCTTCATGCGTATAAGAACGCCGTCCTTGGTGATGCCAGCATTATTGACCAGCACCGCCAGATCAACGTTGTCTTTGATCTGGGTTGCGAAAAAGTCGGTCACAGCCTCGCTGTTGCTGACATCAAGTGCAAAGGCCTTGGCCTTGCCGCCAGCGGCGCAGATGTCGGCAGCGACTTTTTCCGCTTCTTCGGGTTTGCTGACATAGGTGAGAAATACCTGAAAGCCGTCACGGGCAAGGGTCTGGGCAATGGCCCGGCCAATGCCGCGCGAACCGCCGGTAACCAGGGCTGTCGGCAGTCCGGCTGCAGGGGAGGATTGCGCTGTGCTCATGCTTATATCGCCTTTGTCTGAGTCCTGTAAAAAAAAGGAGACCGTATCCCTTGGATCGCCTTTTTGCGTTATTTGGGCAGCGGCGCTGCCCGGCTTACGGCCTGGCCTGACTGAAATTCAGTATACATGACGCTGTGCTGCGGGGCAATCCCGCAGGCGCATTGCCTCAAAAGCGTAACAATGCGGCGCCCCAGGTAAGGCCTGCGCCAAAAGCCGTCATAAGAACGCGGCTGCCGGGGCGAATGCGGCCTTGGGCACGAGCTTCGCTCAGTGCCAGGGGAATGGAGGCGGAAGATGTGTTGCCGTATTTTTCCACATTGGTGAACACGCGATCGCCCGTCAATTCAAGGCGGCTGCCCACGGCTTCAATGATGCGCATGTTTGCCTGATGCGGCACCAGCAGGTCCACATCTGCGCCCGAAAGGCCGTTGCGCGCGAGTACTTCCTCGCACACGTGCACCATGTTGCGCACAGCATGCTTGTATGTTTCGCGGCCCTGCATGGTGATGAAAAAGTCTTCACCAACAGGTTCGCCAAGGCCATACTGGCAGCGGGTGCCGCCGCCGACCACAATAAGGTCGCGCTGCACGCCGTCGCTGTGGCAAACCACGTCTTCAACACAAGACATGGCATTGTTGGAAGCGCTGCTCACAATGCAGGCCGTGGCCGCATCGCCAAAAAGCACGCACGTGGAACGGTCTGCCCAGTTTACGCGGCGGGTAAGCGCCTCTGTGCAGACAAAAAGAATTTTGGCGTCAGGATCCTGCGCCAGCAGGGCACGGCAGATGGAAAGCCCGTACAGAAAGCCGGAGCAAGCCGCGCTGATGTCAAAGGCCATGACCTTGCCCGCGCCCAGCTGCCCGGCAATGATGCAGGCCACGGAGGGAGAGAGCATGTCAGGGGTGCAGGTCGCGCCCACTATATGGGTGAGTTCCCCTGCGTCCATTCCGGCTTCCACAAGCGCCTTACGGGCGGCCTTAAGGCCGAGATCCGAGGCGTTTTCCGCATCGTCCAGCCTGTGGCGCTGTTTGATGCCGGTACGGGAAACAATCCATTCGTCATTGGTGTCCACCACCTTGGCGAGATCGCTATTGGTCAGCACCGTATCCGGCACATAGGCGCTCAAGGCGAGCAGATGACAAAGTGGATTCATAGAAATACCGTATAGTTATATAGCGCGGGAGAAACGTGTGAGTTCCTCGTTGGCAAGAATGGTTTCACCGAGGCGACTGTTGGTTCCCTTGCGCACAAAGGTCCCGCTCATCTTGATGGCGTTTGTCATGGCCTTGGCGCTGGAGCGCCCGTGACAGACAATGGCCAGGCCCTGAAGGCCCAGCAGGGGAGCGCCGCCGTATTCTGCATAGTCAATGGTGCGGGCAAAGCGTTTGAAAGCACCTTTGGCCAGCATGCCGCCAATAGCGGGCAACACGCCGGACGTAAACACCTTCTTGAGCATGCGCACCAGAGAGGTCGCCAGCCCCTCGCTCATCTTAACGACCACGTTACCGACAAAACCATCGCAGACAACTACGTCGATATTGCCGATAAAGATGTCGCGCCCTTCTGCATTGCCCGCGAAGTTGAGGTTCTGGGCCATTTTAAGCAGGTCGTAGGCTTCCTTGACCTGACTGTTGCCCTTGCCCTCTTCTTCGCCAATGCTGAGGATGCTCACACGCGGGGAGGCATAGCCCAGCAGGTCCCGGGCAAACGCATCGCCCATGAGGCCAAACTGGAACAGATGATAGGGGCGGCAATCCACATTTGCTCCCACATCAAGCACGACCACGGGATTTTTTTCCGTGGGCAGCAAGGTGGCAAGAGCAGGACGCTCCACCCCGGGCAAACGCCCCATGATGAACATGCCGCAAGCCACCGTAGCGCCGGAATGCCCGGCGCTGACAACAGCATCCGCCGCGCCATCCTTGACCTGACGGCAGGCCACCTGGATGGACGCGTTTTTCTTGCGGCGCAGAATGTCCGAAGGCTTTTCATTCATATGCACCACATCATCGGCCTGAACTATGTCGAAATGCACATTGGTAAGATCGAGCTTTTCGAGCTCGGCCTCCAGCTTGGGGGTGTCGCCCACAAGCTGGACATGCAGATCATAAAGCCTTGCAGCTTCTATAGCTCCCGGCACAACCACAGAGGGGCCAAAGTCCCCGCCCATGGCGTCCACGGCAATGATGGGGCGCTCGTTCATTATTCGTTTTCGCTTTTGGCGATCACCTGGCGGCCTTTGTAGGTACCGCAGTTGGGGCACACGCTGTGCGGAACGGTGGGTTCGCCGCAGGAGCAGTAGATAACGGCAGGCACGGCCACACGATCATGGGAGCGGCGCATGCCCTTGCGGGAACGAGATTTCTTGTTTTGCTGAACGGCCATGGTAGTCTCCTTTTCCTGTCTTGCGGAATGTTTGTGCGGGGTTGGGCGGCTTGGCGCACATGCCCGCCCGCAAGACACAGCAGATTAGTAAAAAAAATTGTGATTGTCTAGTTTTTGTGCAGAGCAAGGCCGCGCAATGCCGCCATGCGGGGGTCGCCTTCTTCTTCTGTGCAGGCGCACATGCCTTCATTAAGATTAACCCCGCATCCGGCGCACATGCCCTTGCAATTTTCCCGACAAAGGGGTGTCGGGGGCAAGGCCAACATGAATTCTTCCCAGCAAATGGCGGCAAGATCCAGCATGGGAGAGTTGCGTTCAAACACGATGCGGCCTTCGGTCACGCCATCCATATCGGGTATGGGGGCGTAATTTTTTTCTTCGTCTTCATCATCGCTGCCGCCAGGAAGACTCTCAAAATCTTCAAAGCGCGCGGCAATGGTTTCGGTGGAATCTTCCGCGCAACGGCTGCAAGGCAGAACAACTTCTCCCTCAAGCGTGCCGCGCACTAGCCAACCGCCGTCCGTGGGCAAAACCAGAATGCGTGCGCACAGTGGTTTGCTCACGTGGCACTCCAGGTGGAATTCCTCCATGGGCTCCTGCCAGATGGCGGGGTCGTCCAGAGTAAATTCCTTGCCCTCGGGGGAAAGGTCATTGAGAGAAATACGATAGTTCTGCATGTGATACCTCGAAAGTCGGACTTCATACCTTTGCTGGTCAATCATGTCAATACATATTGTCAAGCGGCGTCGCAAGCCCTTCTGCGGCGCAGACCAAGCGAGTTGCCTGGGCAAGGATTTTGTCGTTTCCCGGTCGGGTCAGGCGCGATCCCGTGAGGTAGAGGGCCACAGTCAGCGGTTTGTTTTTGCCATTGCGGGCCTTGGCTGCTTGCTCGGGATTGCTCGGCGGCAACAGTAAGCCCACATCGTTGGCGGTGCCGTTTTCTCCGCTGCCGCTTCTGTGCGCCGAGCGCCAGCCCTGGGGCGCTCCAGCGGGGATGCGCCCGGCCCCTGTTGCGCAGCCCAGCATCCAGTCTGTCAGCTGTTTTTTTGCTGGCACTTTCAGCAGATTGCCGCAGAGCAGGCCGTTCAGGGTGCGGCACATGGCAAGGGGCGTTGTGGTGTCGCGCGCATCGCCGGGAATGGCCGTGTTCAGCTTTACTTCCCAGCGGTCAAGGCGAAAAGTAGTGTCGCCAAAGCTGCGGGCAATGGAGGTCAGGCCCTCAGGGCCGCCCAACTGGGCAAGCACAAGGTTGGCAGCCGTATTGTCACTGTGTTGGAGCATGGCCGCGCACAGCTCTGTTACAGTCATGCCGTGTTCAAGGTGCTTTTCCGAAACGGGCGACCAGGGCTGGATGTCGCTTTTGGCAAAATGGATTCTCTGTTCAAGAATATCCGGTTTGTCCCGCAGAACGGCTGCAGCCGCCAGCACTTTGAAGGTACTGCACATGGGGAAGCGTTCGTTCCCACGGTACGACAAAACCTTGCCCCCATCGCTGACGCTGGCTGCCACGCCGAGCCTGCCGCCGCTTGACGCCTCAAGCTCGGCCAGCATTTTTTGCAGGTCTTTTGCGCTGATTTCGGGGCTGGCAGCGGCCAGCGCGCAATTGATGACAGGCGCGCCCATCACGGCCCCAAACATGGCAACCGGCAGGGCGCAAAGACCGGCCAGAACAGCGCGGCGAGAGTAGCGGGAGCGTGAATTCATCAGCGTACCTGTAAAGTTATAAACGAGCGGCCCGCGTTACGCATCAGCGCCCGGTGAGCAGCAGGGCAGAAGCCAGCCCCACAAACACGCAGCCCGCCACGCGCTGCATCATGATCTGCCCGCGCTTTGAACGGTTGAACCATACGGCCAGACGGCCCCCAAGGGCGGCCACAGTCCAGAAAACCACGATGGTAGCCAGCATGAAGAGCCCGCCGAGGCTCAACACCTGCAAGGCCACGCTGCCGCGAGCGGGGTCGCAAAACTGCGGCAAAAAGGCCAGAAAAAAGAGTGAAACCTTGGGGTTGGTGACGTTCATCACTATTCCCCGGCGATAGAGCGTCATGTAGCCGGGGAAGTTGCTGCCAGTGCTGCTGGCGGCTCCATCTGCCACATCGGTTGTGGATGCCCCGGCGCGAAACGAGAGCCAGGCAAGCCACAGCAGATAGCCCGCGCCCGCTACTTTGAGCAGGGTAAAGGCCAGAGCCGAGGTCTGAAAAATGGCGGCAACGCCCAGCGCAACTGCCGTAGTGTGAACACACAGGCCCGTAACAAGCCCTAACGTGGTGATTATGCCAGCGCCAACACCAAAAAGAGCTGACTGGGTGAGCACAAAGATATTGTCCGGCCCAGGCGCAATGCCAAGCAGCAGGGCGGCGGCAAAAAAGGCCATCATTGCATCCGGTGTCAGCATGAAACACTCTCTCCAGCAAGCAGAAATTGTAGTTTTTGGGCGCGCGGGCGTGATTTGACGGCCAGCTCAAGCCGTAACGCATCGCCTTTGCAGCCGCAGGCCCGGCTGGCAATGAGCCGCACGGGCCGCCGCCCCTGCGTGTAGCGCGCCCCGCCTGGAACCTGCCCATTGTGCTGGCCCAGACGGCGCTCCATATTTGTGGTGATGCCGCAATACAGCGTGCCGTCAGCGCACTCCAGCAGGTAGACTAGCCAAGGGCTGTCAGTCATTGCGCGTAACCTCGGCGCGGCTCAGTCAAAGGCTCCGGCAAACCAAGCCGTCAGCAGGAAGGAAACAGCCCAGTTGCCGATGCGCCATGTCCACGGATTGGGCAGGCGGCCCGTGCTGAACTGCCGCAGATCGCGCATAACGCCCATGACCGCGCCTAATATATGGAAGAAGATAAAGCCGATGCCCGCAAGAAAACCAAACTGGGCAAGGCAGACCATAAAAAGGGCAAAGGTCACGCTGGCAGCAAGGCAACCTGTCTGGTCGTTGCCGCCCATCCACACGCGGCCAAGGTTCATGCCGCCTAGGCCTCCGGACTGACCGAAGGTTCCACGGTAGAAAAATCTGCTACGGTACTCTTGACGCCCCGACTCCGCTTGGCCTGAACCTGTGCCCGCTCTATCCTCATAGGGGCCGAAGCCGGAGGCACTATTCCACCCGTTGCCCTGCGCTCTGGCATTGCCTTGCCCAGTAGCATTCTGGCTGGCATTGCGGGGGTCTTCGTGGTCGTGCAGAATTTCCACATCAACCACACGCGGCGCACCCGCCTTGTCCGCACCGCCCTGGGGCAGTGCAGCCTGTTCAGAGGTGTCGGGTTGGTCGTGTCGCGGGCCGTTTGGGGGAACAATCATGCAAAATCTCCTCGGAGCGCAACAAAAGGTTGGGCAAGCCCTGCGCCTGCTGTGTTTGTGCCTTCTGCCAGCTACGGCGTCAAGGGGCGGCCTTGTCATCCTCCCTTGCCAGTACTATTATATAGATTGCACCTCCGGCAACATGCTCGGACGCAAAGGAGACGTTTATGAAAAATTTAGGTTCTGCAATCCTTTTGGCCGCAATGCTGACTGTGGGATATGGAATGATCAGCACGGTTCAGGCGAGTCCAGCCAAAAACACCGAACAGACGCTGGATGAAGCATGGACTGCGTACAATATCGGACAATATAATAAAGTTGTGAAGATGGTGCAGCCTCTGGCCAGCGATGGCAATCCCCGCGCTCAGGTACTGCTGGGACGCTGTTATGAAAATGGCCTTGGCGTACCTCAGGATATGGAAACCGCCGCCAAGTGGTTCCGTTTGGCTGCGGAGCAGAATTACGCCGAAGCGCAGGTGCAGTTGGGCTATCTGTACGAACTTGGTGCCGGGGTTCCCAAAAACGATACCGCAGTGGTTGATCTTATGAGCCGCGCCGCCAATGCTGGCAATGCGGAAGCCCAGTTCAACCTTGCGCTTTATCACAGCCAGGGGCGGTATGGCTTTGCCAAGGATCCGGATCAGGCCTTTGTCTGGGCCAAGCGTTCTGCCGATCAGGGGTTTGCGCAGGCGCAGCGCTATGTGGGCGCATGCTATGAATTTGGCGTAGGTGTGCCTGTAAATCCGTCAGAAGCCGCTGCGTGGTACAGCAAGGCCGCAGCTCAGGGGCTTGAAAAGGAAGGCAATATCTTTAACACAGAACGCGTATACACCATGCCGTAACCGGTAACGCTTCTTTATTGCAAGACGATGCCCCCGAGTTATCTTGACCGGGGGCATCTTGTTTTTTTGAAAGCAATCACGAAACAGACTCTGCCCATTGCCATAAAGATCAGAATCGTTCATGTTGAGGTATCCGTTAGTCTTGGCTTGTACAGGCATGAGTGCGCTTTGCCCTATTGCATATCCGAAACATGACGATAAAACTGAAAACTACTCCTTTTTCAGAACGGGCGTCAGGTACCGGGAGGCACTATGAAGCTGGGTCTTTTGACGAAGATGTCGCTGTACATTCTTATTCCATCCATGCTTGGTCTGGCCCTTGTGGCTGGCATAAGTCATCGTATGTCTGAAGACGCATTGCGAAAGCAAACCCGCCAGGATATTGCGGCCATTCTGAAAGGTCAGGAAGTGGGCCTGAACGCAGTCTTTGTATCCATGAAGGAAGCCCTTGCCCAGATTGCCGAAAATCGTCGTCTTCGTCTCTTCCTTGAAGCTTATGCCAATGGCGCTCCCATTGACCACAACAACGAGCTTTTTCTCCACGCCCATGACGCTCTCAAGAACTTTACCGATGTGAACAGCAATATTGCCACATGTGGTCTTATTGCTCCTGACGGCAAAGTCATCATGCACAGCAAAAGGGGCGATACGCAGAAGTTCAGCAGCACCATTGGCGAAGATTTTTCAAAGCGCGTCTATTTTATCAACGGTATGAAGGGACAGATCAGTTCTGTCGGGCTGGTCAGCGTGGCCACCAAAAAAATGACCACCATCATCGGCATGCCCGTTAAGGATAAAGGCAAGATCGTAGGCGTTATTTACGGGGGCACAGACAACGACAAGCTGGCCGAAGCCACCACAAACAAGATTAATCTTGGTGAGGTGGGCTTGGCTTTTGTTATCAATACGGAAGGCGTGATTGTACAACACCCCGACCTGAAGCGCATCGGGCAAAAAGCAACAGGCTCGGCCTGGGTCGCGGAAGTTCTTAAAAACAAAAAGGGCCGTCTTGAATTTGTGAATGCTGAAGGGCTTGAAAAGATTCTGTATTATACAGATATGCCCGATGAAGGCTGGATATTGTGTCTGGAGCTGGACAAAACCCTTCTTTACGAGCCCATCAGCGATATGCTGGTCAATAATGTGCTGACGGCAGTGGCTTGCGCCCTTGTGGTAGGTATCGTCATCTTTTTGAGTGTGCGAAGTATCGTGCACCTGCTGGGCGGGCTTTCCGGCATTGCCGAGGCCATTGCTGGCGGCAGGCTCGAATGCTCCACGGAGGAGGAGCGGCTGCTGCGAACCTCTGAAAAAAGAGGCGACGAGTTCAGCGTACTTTCATTTGGCATGGAACGCATGATGGGCAACATCAAGCGCCTGCTGGGCGAGAGCGAGGAAAAAACCGCTGCGGCGCATAAGGCCACAGAACAGGCCCGTCAGGCAACGGAGCGCGCAGAGCAGGCCGCCATTGAGGCGGAAAATGCGCGCAAAGAGGGCATGCTTGCTGCTGCGGGGCAGCTTGAAGGCGTGGCGGATATTCTTGCTTCGGCTTCGGCGCGGCTTTCCGAGCAGATAGGGCAGTCAGAGAAGGCTGCCTCCGAATCCGCGCAACGCCTTACCGAAGCGGCCACAGCCATGAATCAGATGAACGCCACGGTGCAGGAAGTGGCACGCAATGCTTCGGCTGCTTCGTCCACATCCGAGGAGACGCGCAGCAGCGCTGAAAATGGTTCAAGCATTGTGCAGCAGTCCTTGCAAAGCATAGGACAGGTGCGCGAGATTTCGCACGGGCTCAAGAGCGACATGGCGGAACTGAATGACCACGCTCAGGCCATTAACCGCATTATGAACGTGATCTCTGATATTGCCGACCAGACCAACCTTCTGGCCCTCAACGCCGCCATAGAGGCCGCGCGTGCGGGCGATGCCGGGCGCGGTTTTGCCGTGGTGGCGGACGAAGTGCGCAAGCTGGCAGAAAAAACCATGGCCTCGACGCACGATGTGGGCAATGCCATCAAGGCCATCCAGACCAGCACGGCCAAGAGCGTGGATGTTATGGAAGTTGCCTTGCGGCAGGTGGAGGTTGCCTCCGATTTCGCCGGGCAGTCTGGCGAAGCGCTCACCCACATTGTCGACAGTGTGGAGCTTGCGGCAGATCAGGTACGCGCCATTGCCACCGCCAGCGAACAGCAGTCTGCCACCAGCGAAGAAATCAACCAGACCATTGTGAAGATCAACGATATTTCCATGCAAACCGCCAGAGCCATGGACGAAGCCGCTCAGGCCGTGACGGATCTTACGCGTCAGGCCAAGGCCCTGAGCGATTTGATTGCAGAAATGAAGCGGGGATAGCGCGCCTCACATACTGAAGAAGGGGCAGCCCGGCTGATTGGTGCCAGACTGCCCCTTTATGCGTTTATTACAAGAAGGCTGGACGATCAGGCTGGCCGCCAGTCCTTGATGGCAATATCCACCGAAGCGATGCCGTTGTAGGTGTCGATACGCGGGGTGTAGGCCACAAGAATGTGCTTGTTGATGAGGGAGGCGGGCAGTTCGTCAGCCATACGCCAGGCTTTTGCAGAAAGGGTAATGCCGCTGGCGCTGTCCGTCAGGCGCAAAAGCACATGTTCCCTGCTGCGCCCAAGAAAAGAGCGTTCCTTGACCAGCAGCGGGGGCGACTGGAATACCGGCTCGGGATTGCCGGGCCCAAAAGGTTGCAACAGTTCAAGTTCCTTGAGAAAGTTGTGATCACCTGCCAGCTTGAAGCCCAGCTCGCATTCCAGTGTGATGCTGGGAAGCAGCGGGTTGGGGCCAAGCACTTCTTCCGCCACAGCGTCGAATCGGGCGCGAAATTCCTCCAGCCTTTCCGGCGCAAGGCGCACCCCTGCCGCCTGACGGTGCCCGCCAAAGTTCAGCAGGCAGTCTGCCGTGCGGGTCAGACCGCCGTGCAGATCAAATTCGCGCACAGAGCGGCCCGAGCCTTTGAGGCTGCCCTGATCGTCGCATACGATGATGGTGGGGCGGTAGTAATCTTCCACAATGCGCGAGGCCACGATGCCCACGATGCCGGGGTGCCAGTCCTTGCCGTAGAGCACAAGGCCTGCGCGCGGCCCGCGCGACAGTATGTCTGATGCCTGCGCCTTGGCTTCTGCGTAGATGCGTTCTTCTTCCTGACGGCGGGCCAGATTGAGTTCGTCCAGCTCCTGCGCCATGCCTGCGGCGGCAACGTGATCTTTTTCGCGCAGCAAGCGCAGGGCCAGCTCGCCCTTGCCCATGCGCCCAGCTGCGTTGATGCGCGGCGCAAGGCGAAAAACCGCCTGTCCGGCGCTTAACGCCGCCGCAGCGTTCATTCCGCTGGCAACTTTCAAGGCCGCCATGCCGGGTCGTTCCGCCCGCGCAATGCGGGCAAGCCCGCCGCGCACGAGCACGCGGTTTTCTCCGGTGAGGGGCATGACGTCCGCAAGGGTGCCAAGCGCCACCAGATCAAGGCAATCGCCCATGTTGTGCTTTTTGCCCGTATGCGGGGCAAGGGCGGCGTTGACGCCCCCCATAAGGTAAAAGGCCACGCCCACGCCAGCAAGGTGCGGGCAGGGCAGATCTTCTGCGGCGAGGATGCGGGGGTTGCAGATGGCGTGGGCAGGGGGGAGTTCTTCGGGCGGCAGGTGGTGGTCGGAAACCACCACCGTCATGCCAAGCTCCCGAGCGCGCTGCACTGCCTGCACGTCTGAAATGCCGCAGTCCACCGTGAGCAGCACGCCGCAGCCCTGGGCGGCCAGCGCCTCAATATGCGGCACGTTAAGGCCGTAGCCCTCGCTGCGCCTGTCAGGAATATGCCAGTCCGCGTGGATGCCGTGGCTTTCAAGCACATCCAGCACCAAGGTGGCGGCTGTCACGCCGTCCACATCATAGTCGCCCCAGACTGCCAGTTTTTTTCCGGCCAGCAGTTCAGATGCCAGCAGGCTGGATGCTTCGGGCAATTGGGGCCAGCGGTCAGGGGGCGTGAGCGAATCAAGCCGGGCGGACAAAAAGGCGTCCATGGCATCCCTTTCGGAAAGGCCACGCCGCCAGAGAATCTCAAGAAGAAAGGGCGAGATGGAGAGAGCATCTGCCCATTGCCGGGGCGGCGTGGGGCAGATGTTTTGCATAGGCTCGCGGATCAGCCAGTTTTTCAAAGCGTTAGCCCGCCGTTTTGGGTTTCTGCGCGGCCCCGTTTTGTGCGGCCTGAAGTGCGGCGCGTACACCTTCTAAGCGGTCGGCGGGTACGAGCTGTTTCTGAATAAGCCATGCCAGAAATTTGAGCGAGGTTTCGTGCCGTGGGGCCAGCTCAAGCGCTTTCAGCAGATAATCAACGCACTGGCCGATATCCTTGAGTTCAAGCAGCACGCGGGCCATGTTCATGTACAGGTTTTCGTCAGTGGGCGAAAGTTCAAGAGCGCGCTGGTAGTATTCAAACGATTCCTGCAACATCTTGCTTTTGCGAAGATTGATGCCAAATTCATTGAACAGGTGCTTGTGCTCTGGCTCGAATGCGGCTTCGAGTTTTACCAGGCGCTGAAAAATGTCCTGCGCCTTGGCGTTGTCGCCCCGCTCAAGATAGGTCAGCCCAATGCCAAAGTTGGCCCGCACGTTTTCTTCATCGACCTTGAGGGCGCGCGTGTATTCAAATTCGGCGGCAAAGTTTTCGCCATTTTCGCGATGTTCGTCGCCGTTATCAATGCTGCGCTGCATCTCCTGCATTTTGGGGAAAACGGAATTGAGGTAAAATTCCGGCTCGGGCGAGAATTTGGAAATAAGCTCGTCCAGGGTGATTTTGCGCTTGGGGCCGCTGGGCACATAGTTGGTATTGAGCGGCTGGCAGTCAATTTCCTTGCCGTGCTGCTCTATGAACCAGAAGGTTTTTTGCACGGTCTTGCGCGTGGTCGTGCCAGTACCCACCCTGCGGACTTCCTGAGTGGAGAAGACCCCGCGAACATCGGTTTTTCCGCTGTTGTGGGAATCGCCTTGCGCGCTTTTGGGCGTTTGACCGGCCATGTTCATCCTCAATACTTCTTTATGTGTGCGAGGAGGCCATTTCCTCCGTAATCTGCCGGGCCATTGCCAGCGGGTCCGGCGCAGCCGTGATGGGCCTGCCCACAACCAGATAGTCAGCTCCTGCCGCAATGGCCAGAGCGGGCGTCATAACGCGGCGCTGGTCGCCAGCGGCGGAACCCGCAGGGCGGATCCCGGGGCAAAGGCAGCGCAGGCCGGGGCAACTGGCCTTGATGGCTGTAGCCTCATGCCCTGAGCAGACCACGCCGTCAAGCCCCCACGGCCCCGCCTGACGGGCCAGAGCCAGAGCAAAATCGGCGGGCGAGGCCTCGATGCCGGGCATTTCGCCGGGCGCAAAACTTGTAAGCACTGTCACGCCAAAGAGCAGGGGGCGCTGCCCGGAAACCCCGGCTGCCGCCTCTGCCGCTGCGCGGCACATGCGCTCGCCACCCTGGCAGTGCAGGGTCAGCATGTTTACCCCTGCCGCCGCCGCAGCTTTGACAGCCTGCGCCACGGTGTTGGGGATATCGTAGAACTTCAGGTCAAGAAAAACGCTGAAGCCCATTGCGGACAGTTCTTCCAGCAGGCCGGGGCCTGCATGGGTGAACAGCTCCATGCCCACCTTGCACCAGGGAACCGTGCCGCGCAGTTTGCGCGCCAGCGCGAGTGCAAGCTGTTTTTCGGGCAAATCCAGAGCTACCGCCAGTTGCGGCCTGTGCTGCTGCGTGGGCATGTTGCTTCCTGTGCTGCTGCTCGCGGCCAGAAATCCGGCTGTACGAACAAAATATGCGGTTTCAGGTCTTTTGCCCCAACACGCATGCCGTGCTGCGGCGGGGGCGTATCATTCTTGCTGGCGGTCTGCGGAGCAGCCCACAGCAGAATCTGTCAGTACCGGTCAGCGCGCATCAGCGGTTGAGAATTTCATCCAGCAGGTGCGGATTGCGCGCAGGTGCAAGCCCCGCAGCCACATACACCGCCCGCAGGGTATCGTACGCCTGATCCAGATTGTCGTTTACAATAACAGAATCATACCAGCGGGCCTGAAGAATCTCTGAGCGCGCGTTGACAAGGCGGCGCGCAATGGTTGGCTCGTCATCCAGCCCGCGCCCGCGCAAACGGTTTTCAAGCTCGTGCAGGCTGGGGGGCAGGATAAAGGCAAACGTGGCTTCCGAAAGGGAAAGCTTGAGCTGCGCCGCGCCCTGCACGTCAATGTCAAAAAGCACGTCCTGGCCCTGATGCAGCTTTTCCTTCACCGGTGCCAGCGGTGTGCCATAAAAATTGCCGTGAACCTCGGCCCATTCTGCAAAATATCCCTGCACACGCCGCTGCTCGAATTCTTCGTGGCTTAGAAAAATGTAGTCCTTGCCGTCCACTTCGCCCTGACGCGGTTGCCGCGTCGTGCACGAAACCGAGTAGCCAATATGCGGAAATTCCGCCAGCAGGCGTTTGACCAGAGTGGTCTTGCCTGCGCCAGACGGTGCGCTCAGCACCAGTGCTATGCCTTCGCGGGGCATCAGTCCCCTTCCTCTTGCGCAAAGCGCTGACTGATTGTTTCCGGCTGGATGGAGGAAAGTATGACGTGGTTTGAATCCGTCACCAGAATGGAGCGCGTTTTGCGCCCCTGGGTGGCGTCAATGAGTCTTCCCTCAGCCCTCGCGTCTTCACGAAGGCGTTTCATGGGCAAAGATGCAGGGCTGACAATGCCCACAACCCGGCCCGCCAGCACATAGTTGCCAAAACCAATATTGATAAGACGTTCGCGAGGCATGCTTATTCCAGATTCTGAACCTGCTCGCGGCATTTTTCCAGTTCGTTTTTAAAATCAACCACCATGCGCGAAAGTTGCACATCAGGGAGCTTGTTGCCGCAGGTATTGATCTCGCGGAAGCACTCCTGCAAGGTAAAGTCGAGCCGCCGTCCGGCATCGCCGCCGGTTTGCAGCAGGTCGTGCAGGCGCGCCAGATGCGTGTTGAGGCGCGTGAGTTCTTCGCTCACATCCAGGCGGTCTGCCAGAATGACGGATTCCTGCAAAAAGCGGCCTTCTTCCAGCTCCTGCCCGTTCTGGGACAGGGCCTCGCTCAGGCGCTCACGCAGGGCATTGGCGCGTTCTTCCTTGATATTGGGGGCACGGTCTGCAATGAGGCCTGTCCATTCTTCCATGCGCAGTATGCGGGAGTGCATGTCGGTGGCAAGGGAGCGGCCTTCGGCGGAGCGAGCCTCGTTCCAGTCTTCCAGCGCAAGGGCCAGACCTTCTTCAAGGCAGCGGGCGGTGTCTTCGTCCAGCTCCTCGCCGCTGTCGCCCCAAAGGGAAGGGATCTGCAACAGCGCGTTGAAGTCGGGAACATAGGCCTCGCCGCGAGCATCAGCCAGTGCCTGCAAATTATCAAGCATGGCTGCTGCCTGCACCATGTCAAACCGCATGGCAGGGGTGTTGCCCGGCGCATACTGCAAGACCAGGCTCACATCCACGCGCCCGCGCGATGCATAGCGCCGCACCACTTTTTCAAGGCGCGGTTCAAGGCTGCGTATAGAGAGAGGCAAACGCCACTTGAGGTCAAGATGGCGACTGTTGACGCTTTTAACCTCCCACTGCTGGGTGGTGTAGTCGTTTTCCACCAGGCAGCGGCCAAAGCCGGTCATGCTGCGGAGCATAGCTTCCTTCCTGCTAAAGATATGCGTCAGTGTAGAGCAAGGGGCTTGCGAATGCAACAAATGCCCTTGGCCCGGCGCTGCGGGTATGCATTTTTTATTTTTAAAATCAGCGTATTATGCCTGCGATCCGCCGGAATTTCCGCTGCAGCCGCCGCAGCCGCCGCCAGCCGCGCAGGAGGGGGGCATGCCTTTGCCCATAGGACGCACCGGGCCGGGCTTGTAGGGGAAAGCCCCGGTTTTCAGCGGGCTGGGTACGCACATCTGCTTTTCTGTGGCGGGGGAGCTGCACTTGGGGCAGGCGGGAACTTCGTCGCCAAAAACGAGATCTTCAAATTTATTGCCGCAGGCCGTGCAGACAAAATCGTACATGGGCATGATTATTCTCCTGATTCGTTGCCAGAATGAAACCCTTGCGGTGGCATACCGCAACATGGGGGCGCCAGAATAATTACTGTTGAAAATGTTCTGAAGCTTGCGCAGGCCGCTGCGGTCAGAAAGCGACCAGCCTCCCAGGCGCGCAATTGTGCGGGCCTGGGGGCGTCAGGGGCTTGCCCACATGCTTTGTGTGCATATATAAGTATATATACGGTCAAGGCAAGGGCGGTGTTTTGCCGCCCGGCCGCCGCGCAACAACCGGTCTTGGCGACCGCGTTAACGGGCCGCTCCCCGTTTGGAGGATCATATGAAAAAAATTCTGGTGCTGGCTGGCGACTATGTTGAGGATTATGAAATCATGGTGCCTTTCCAGATGTTGCAGATGCTGGGCTATGAAGTGCATGCCGTCTGCCCCGGGAAAAAGGCCGGAGAAAGTGTGCGTACGGCCATCCATGACTTTGAGGGCGACCAGACCTATTCTGAAAAACGCGGACACAACTTCGGTATCAACTACGATTTCGACAAGGTAAACACTGCTGACTACGCAGGGCTTGTTATTCCCGGTGGCCGCGCCCCGGAATATCTGCGTCTGAACCCCCGCATTCTGGAAATCGTGCGCGAATTCAACGACGCCAAAAAGCCCATTGCCGCCGTGTGCCACGGCCCGCAGATTCTTGTGACGGCTGGCGTGCTGAAAAACCGCAGTTGCACTGCCTACCCGGCGGTCAAACCCGATGTGGTGGACGCCGGGGCCACTTGGTGCGATTTTAACGAAACACTCACCAGCGCCACTGTGGACGGCAACCTTGTTTCTGCCCCCGCGTGGCCTGCCCATCCCGCCCTGATCGCCGAGTTTGTTAAGCTGCTGGGCGCGAAGATCAGCATCTAGCCTGCTTGCGGGGGGCCTGTAAGGGGTTCACCGAAAGAGCAGCACAGGTTTATACAGATAAAAGAAAAGGAGAGCCATGCTCTCCTTTTCTTTTATGAAGTGCACAGCGACACAGCGACACTGCATTTATTTTTGCTCTATCAGCTCCACCACCAAACCTTTTTCGGTAAGAGCCACGGGCCGTGCGGGCAACAGCCCCGTATCAGCGCCGGGTCTTTTGCCTTGTGCGGGCAGGCGGATGGAGCAGGCGGCGTAGTATTCATTCACGCCCTTCACGGAGTTTTTCTTGGTCTTGCCCGCAGATTCCGGTGCGGGTGCCGCATCCGTTGGGGAGTCCGCAAATGCCTGCGGATTGTCCGCAGCCACCAGCATGCGGGGCAGTTTGAGTTGCTCTGCCAGAAATGCCTGATGCTTGCGGGCCACGGCTTCGCGCAGGCGAGCCGCGCGCTCAAGCTTGAGGCTGTGGGGAATCTGCCCGTCAAAGCGGTCTGCCGCCGTGCCGGGCCGTCGTGAATAGGGGAACACGTGAGCGTAGCTCATGGGCAGGCGGTCGATCAGCTCCAGCAACTGGCGCATGTCGTCTTCCGTTTCGCCGGGAAAGCCCGCGATAATATCCGCGCCCAGGCCCATGATGGGCCAGTGCGAGGCCAGAGCGCTCACGGCATGCTCCAGCATGGCCGGGGTGTAGTGCCCGCGCCCCATGCGTTTGAGCACCGCCTGACTGCCATGCTGCAAAGAAATATGCAGGTGCGGGCAAAGCATGCGGCAGGCAAGCAGGGCGTCCAGCCCTTGCTGATCGAGCTGACCGGGTTCCAGCGAACTGATGCGCAGGCGGGCCTGCCCGGCAAATTCCGGCGCAAGGGCAGCGTCAAGCGTGCGCAGCAGATTCCAGAAGTCGCCCGTATCCGTGCCGCGTCCATACTGGCCCAGATTGATACCTGAGACCATGATTTCCGCATGGCCTGCCTGCAACAGACGGCGCGCTTCGGAAACAATTTCATCCACCGGGCGGCTGCGCGGTTTGCCGCGCGTAGAGGGAACAATGCAATAGGTGCAGCGGTGGGCGCAGCCATCCTGCACTTTCAGTACCGGGCGGGCGCGTTTGAAGGCGGAAATTTGAAACGGCGGAAAGGCCTGCGGACTTGTCTGCGCAGCGGTCTGCGCAGGGCTTGCTACGGTAATTGTGGCCGCAGGTGTGGTAGCCTCCAACACCCCGGCGGGTGAGGAGATGCCCTCGCCGTCAAGGTCGGCCCATGGGCCATGCAGCAGGCGGCTTTTTTCTTCCTGCGGCACCAGCAGATCAGGGGCGGCCCAAATGGCGCCGGGGCGCGGTTTATAATCGGCAAACAGCCGTGCCGCGCAACCGGTGAGAATCAGGCGCGAGGACGGAGCCTCCCTGCGCAGGCGGAACACGGCATTGCGCGCGTCCCTTTCGCCTTTGGAGGTGATGGCGCAACTGTTGACGCACACCACATCCGCCTCGGCAGGGGCGCTGCATTCCACGCCGCCCTGGGCAAGCCAGGCTTCGCGCAGTGATTGGGTTTCGTACTGATTGACCTTGCAGCCGAACGTGACCAGATAAAATTTCCAGGCAGACATGGCGCAGATGTACGCAAAAGCGCTTGCCTTGACAAGCCAGGGGCGGCTAGGGTGCCTTCATGCCAATATTGCTGCTTTTTATTTTTTTGTGCTGTGCCCATGTCGTACATGCCGAGACGGCTACGTCATCCAGTGCGCCCTCCAACGCGCCCGCAACTGCGTCTGCCAATGCAGCGCCTGCAAGCGGAGCCACCGGGGCGGCAGTTGCCAACGGCCTGATTGACGCCGCAGATCTGCCCGCAGGGCTTGATGATGCCGCGCAGGTAGATTTTTATTGTCTGCGGCGGGCCTATCCGCAGATTACAGGCATGACGACGGACGCGCAGGGCCAGTGGCTGGTGTTTAACGATGGCCGCCGTGTGCTGTATGACGCTGCGCCGGGTGCGGCCCCCTTGGCGGGTTCGCAGGAATCCGAATGGGTGGTGAGTGTGCGGGCGAGCATGGCTGAGCCCTATCCACTGGAGCCGCAGCGGCCCGATACTCCACAGGGCGTTTCGCCGGGGCGGCGGCGCTCTTATGATCTGCTGCAAGCCCTCTACGGCTCCACGCCCAAGGCTGTTGGGGGGCATCTGGTCCAGGCCCGCCTGCTGGGGCAGCATCTGCATCTTTCACCCGCAGCGGCGCAAGCCATGAACAGGGCAAACGCCAATCTTGCCCCGCAAGCCGCTCAGGAGCCTCGCCTGAAAACCCTGCTGAAAATGGACGGCGGGTTCGCCTGGCGGCGTATTGCGGGCGAGAACCGCCTGAGCCCCCACGCGTTTGGCATTGCCTTTGACATCAGTCCCGGCATTGCCACCTACTGGCGCTGGAGCAAACTGCGCCCGCACCCCTTGCAGCAAAGCTATCCCTCCGCCATTGTGGCAGCCTTTGAAAACGAGGGCTTTATCTGGGGCGGTAAATGGCACGAATATGATCTGATGCACTTTGAATACAGGCCGGAAGTCATCTGCAAGGCCCGCGTGTGGCAGGGGCAGGAACCTTTGCCCAAACAGGATATCCAGCAGGAATCCGTACAGGAGGCAGCCCCGGATATTGCGCGGAAGCCCGCGCACAAGACAGTACGGAAGTCCGTGCAGAAGCCGGAAAAGGCCGAAACGCCGCCTTCAGAGCAGCAACCCGCCAGTCCTGCTGTGGAGGCAAAGCCTGCTGGCGACGATGCAGCCATCGCTCCGTAAAACAGGCAGAAAGGACGTTTTCCGCTCATACAGCTTGCAGGTTGATAATAAAAAGCTCCTTGAAAAAGGAGCTTTTGCGTTTCAGCTTTGCTGCGCTTGAAGGCGTGGAAGGGGCTGAGGCTACTCGTTTGTACTGGGCGCGGCGCGGTCATGCAAAGACTCGGAGGCCACGCACTCCAACTTGTTGCGGGTTTCCGGCATGGTCAGCCAGAGAAGAAGAAATGCCACGCCCGCTATGGCAGCCAGGGTCAGGAATGCAGCATCGTAGCCAGCAGCTTGCACCACCATCCCGGCCAGACCCGCACTGAGCGCAGCGCCCAGACCAAACACGGTGGAAAGCGCACCCAGGCTGACATTAAAACGGCCCGTCCCCTGCGTGAGATCCTCAACCACTACCGGAAACAACACCCCAAAGATGCCCGCTCCTATGCCGTCCAGCAACTGCACGGCCACCAGCCAGTATGAGTTGTCGGATAACACATAGAGCAGGCCGCGCAACGGCAGAATTAGGAATCCCGCCATCAGCAGGGGTTTGCGGCCCCACTTGTCGGCCTTGAGGCCAGCCAGCAGGGCCACGGGCATCATGACCATCTGCGCGGCCACAATGCAGGCGGATGTGAGCGGCGTGGCCATTTGCAGGTTGACCAGAGAGAGCTTCTGGCTCACCAGCGGCAGCATGGCCGCATTGGCCAGATGGAACAGGGCGCAGCACACGCCAAAAAGCAGCAGAGGGCGGTTGGAGAGTAGCACCCGCGCCCCGGACGGTTGCTGGTGCCTCTTTGCCGAGCCGGGGGCAAATCCGCGTGCCGCTTCATGGTCAATGGCCTGTGGCGAGACCATGCTGACGGAAATCACGCTGCCAATCGTCATCACGGCCATCAGGTAGAACACTGCCGTGGGGCCGTACAGATAGGCGAAGCCGCCAGCCAGAAGCGCAGCGCAGGCATTGCCCGCGTGATTGAAAATTTCGTTGCGCCCAGTGCGGCGGGTAAAAGCCTTCGGGCCCGTGATGCCGAGGGAAATGGCTGCAATGGCCGGAGCAAATATGGAACTGGCGGCGGCGCTGGCTGTTTGCGTCAGTGCCACTAAACCGAATGAACTAACCCACGGCAGCAGCAGGCAACTGCCGGTGACCAGCAGTGCTGCAACAACCAGGGCAGCCCGTTTTGCGGGTATCCGGTCGATCAGCGCCCCGGCAGGCGTCTGGGCCAGCAGTGCCGCAACTCCGGAAAGGCTCATGGCCAGCCCGATAGCCGCAGGCTCCCACTTGTGCACTGCAAGCAGATAGATAGCCATATAGGGGCCGAGTCCGTCGCGGACATCGGCAAGGAAGAAATTAAGCCAGTCCAGCGAAAATTCGTTGCGGCGGTCTTTGCAGGGGAGGCTCAAATTAATGCTCTCTGTTGGCCGTGATACGGGCGGGCTGTGGCCACAAGCTGCAAGCAGCCATATGCTGGAGGAGTTAACTCATCTTGGGGCAGTTTTGAAAAATTGTATAATGATTGCAAAGAATCTTGCTGTATTTGATGGAATGCGCAGGAGCCTGCATCTGCTTGCCGGGGGGATCAAATCAAAACCACCCGATGGCGGGTGGCTTTGATTGAGATATCCGTGAATGGGGTGGCTTACACGCCTCGGGCGGCGGCTTCGTCCACAACCCAGATCAGTTCGCCAAATCCGGGGCGCACCTTTTGTGCGGGCAGGGTGGGTTCGGCCAGCAGGTTGAGCGCGCGCGAAAGCACATCGTGCTTTTCCTTGCCGGTCACGAGGAACATGCAGCAGCGGGCGTTGTTGATGACGGGCAGGGTGAGCGTGAGGCGGTCGGCCTTGCGTTCGGGCACGTACTGGTCAATGACAAGGCGCTTGCGCTCGGCAAGGGCGGGCGAATTGGGGAAAATGGAACCCGTGTGGCCGTCTTCGCCCATGCCCAGCAGCATAAAGTCAAAGCGGGGCAGTTCCTGCGGGCCGAGATTGAATTCGGCGCGGATCTGCTGCTCGTATTTGACGGCGGCTTCAACGGGATCTTCCTCGCCGCGCATGCGGAAAAAGTGCATGGCAGGAACCATGCTCAGCAGTTCGCGGCGCGCAAGCCCGTAGTTGCTGTCAGGATGATCAGGGCCAACGCAGCGTTCATCCACCCAGTAAAAGGTCATTTTGTCCCAGGGAAGACGGTCGGCCCAGTCTTTGCCCGCCAGCAGGCGGAAAAGTGGCGTGGGGGTCTGCCCGCCAGAGAGTGCGATTCTGAAAACACCCCTGTCGGCGATGGCTTCTTCGCAGGCTGCCGCCAGAATGTGGGCGGCGCGTTCGGCCATAGCGGCAGGATCTTTATGGATATGCACCGTAAGGTGTATGGAACGGCTGAGGCCCGACATTTTGCGGCTCCTTGAGTTTATGTAGGCTGGCACGGGCGTTGTGCGGCCCGCCAACCGCAACACTATGACACATTCACCTGCGCGAGAAAAGGGCATAGTGGACAGGTGACTGTGAAAACTACTGAAATTCTTCCAGCAGATCAGGCGCTATGGCAAAGTGCAGCATCTCTCCATTGGCGAGGCCCAGAGTCTTCCACGAAGCTTCGCAGGTGAGTTTGCGTGCTGCCACAATGGATTTGCCAAGCGGGCTTGTGCCGTCAACTTCAATTGTCCATCTGCGTTCAAACGTATCACCCGGGAATGTGGGCTGCACGGCATTAAGAAAACGCTGCATCAGCTCCTTGCCGTCCGGCGCAAAAATTTTGACCGAAAGATCCACGTTGTTGACGGGGATAGTGCTGATGTTCTTACTTTGTACGTCCACCACAACAAGAAGCGTCTTTCCGTCTGAAAGCAAACCTGCGCTGGCTGTGCAGGCTTTGAGAGGAAGTGTCTCTTCCATGCGTTTTTTTATCTTGGCATTTTTGTCAAGAAGCAGTTGCCGTTGCGCGACCATGCGCTCCATCTGGAACTCGCGGTACTGGCGAACCAGCTCCTCGGCATTGACCATGTCGTCCAGCTTCCAGCCTTCTGGGGTTTTGTCCATGCGCAGCAGCACTGAAAACTGTTTGTTCAGCACGGGGTGGCGAATCTGCGCGGCTATCAGCGCTGTATTCTCCGTGGGGTTCTGCAAGGTCATGGTTGTAAAAAACTGGGTAAAAAAGTTTGGCGGCAAAACATACAGGGGGCTTCTGAGGCGCACCAGTTCGTCGGTTTCTTCCTTGAGGGGTTCTTCCTTGACGCGCGCCTGCTTGAGCAGACCAACCTGAATCATGTCGCTCAGATCACGCAACTGGTTTGGCCCTTTTTTTAAAAAGGGGTAATGCTCTGCAATGGCTTTGGCCAGGGGCAGGGAAATGGCGTCAAAGTTTATGCGTTGCGCCAGTTCTGTGGGTTTGGCCGGGTGCAGGGCGTCCTTTATCTGCGCAAAGGCAAATTCGGCAGTCTGCCTGTACTGGTAGTACCGCCAGCCGCTGAATCCGCCCACCGCCGCCAGAATCACAAGCAGCACTGCGGCCAGCGCCAGCAAGTGTTGGCGTATGAATGCCACAAAGGGGGCAATAAAGGGCAGGTTCATGGCGCTTTCCTCTCTGTGTCGGCAGCCTTGGCCTGAGATTTGTGGCCGCATTCCAGAACAGGCTCTGCGCGGCGCATGCGCCTGCGTCCGAGCCGTAAAGGCAGCGGCGTGACCGGGCGGGATTTTGCCATGTCGATACGGATAATGCCCCATGCTCCCATGGGCAGCCAGGGCAAGACCCTGTTGCAGCCGGAAAGGGCGCACGATGCATTCCATGTGCCCTGCGGCCCGGCAAGCACGCTTGCCCCGCTGATGCGGCCAGCCGAAAGGCTCCTGAGCGTCCGCCATATCTGCCACCAGCAGAATGTCGGGCCGGGCCATGCGGTTTTACGGCCGCCAAGCAGGTGGAGCATAAAGGGAAGCGAAGCCGAGTTCCAGAATGTGAGGGCAAGGCCTGCGGAGGCCACGCGCAGAGATTCGGCTATGGCCTTGCGCGTGCTTTCGGCGCTGGGTGAAACAAGGTGCAGTACAACCCAGTCAAATTCGTCATCATCAAAGGGCAGGTGATCATCAGCGGCGGCCAGCACCTCGGCGCGGTCAGCCATGTGGCTTGCCTCGGCCCGCAACTCGGGATTGTGCTCCGTGGCGGTCATGTCAAAGCCGTATTCCCACAGCAGGGGCAACAGTTCGCCGCGTCCGCAGTTCACTTCAAGCAGGGTGCGGCCACGGCGAGGCCAGGGAGCAAGGCAGTGCTGCACAAGCTGCTTCTGCATATGCAGGGCATACTGCCCTGTGATATCCGACTGTCGGTCATCCATACCGCGCCTCGCATTTGCCGTTAATCTTCTGCATATTCCACTATTTTACAGCATCTGTAAATCGACAAAGCGCCTTGATGCGGCGGTGTTGCCGCGTCGCCAGGGCACAAACAAACCGCAACGCGGCTGCTTGCAAACAAGAGCCGCGTTGCGGTTGAAGACCGGGCCATGCCGCCCGTATTGCCGTTAAAAATTACAGCGCGGCAATGGCCTCAATTTCAACCTGCGCGCCAAGCGGCAGCTTGCTGACCTCAACGCAGGAACGCGCGGGGCAGGGGGCCGTGAAATACTTTTTGTACACTTCGTTAACAGCCGCAAAGTTGCCCATATCGGTGATGAACACGGTGGTTTTGACCACATTGGCGGCGGTCAGACCCTGTGATTCCAGCAATGCCATAACGTTTTTACAAGCCTGTTCCGCCTGAGCGCTCACATCACCTTCCACCAGCTTGCCTATGGCGGGGTCAATGGGAATCTGGCCGGAAAAGAAGAACATGTTGCCGGTCTTGATGCCCTGGCTGTAAGGGCCGACTGCCCCGGGGGCCTTGCTCGTGCTGATGACTTCCTTGCTCATGGCGCTTCCTTCTTCAAGATTGCTGGTAAGGGTTGAAGGTACTAGGCCGTCGGCCTGCTGCAAGCCTGCGCATGGTTAGCCAATGGCATAACCTGCCAGCGGCGGGCGGCTGCGAACAACTTGGCACAGCCCCGCGCCGGAGTCAAAGCCCGGCAGTTCGTGTGAGGGGCGTTCTGGCTTGGTGATGCGGCTCTGCTCCGGGATTCGGTTACTGGTTCGGTTTCAGTTTTTTGCCGTGAAAATAGTTTGAAACCAGCGCGCCAGAAATATTCTGCCATACGCTGAACAGCGCTCCAGCAATGGCTGAAACCGGGGAAAAATGCGCCAGTGCGAGGGCAGTAGCCAGACCGGAGTTTTGTGTGCCGACCTCAAAGCAGAGGGCGCGGCAGCGGGGCTCATCAAATTTCCAGATGCGGCCCACGGCATAGCCAAAGGCCAAACCCAGCAGGTTGTGGCACACGACTACCAGAAATATGTCGGCGCTGGCCTCAAGGATGCTCCGGGCATTGATGGCCATGATGCCAGCCACCACAAGGGTAATGGTAAGCGCCGAGACCGGAGGCAAAAAGGGGATGGCCCGCTCGGTAAGCCTGCCGCAGTAACGGTGCGCAGCAATGCCCAGAATAACCGGGATCACCACGATTTTAAGGATGGAAACGAACAGGCCTCCCATGTCTACAGGAACCCACACGCCGCCGAGCAACCATGTGAGCACCGGCATGAGCGCCAGTGCAACAACAGTTGTCAGCGAGGTGAGCGCCACGGAATACGGCACGTCACCTCTGGCAATAAAGGTCAGCACATTGGAGGCGGTGCCGCCGGGGGCCGTGCCCACAAGGATGACCCCCATTGCCAGATCAGGCGGCAGGGCGAACAGATGGCACAACGCAAAGGCCAGCAGCGGCATGCAGCCGAACTGGGCCAGCAGGCCCAGCAGCAGGGCGCGCGGCTGGGAAAATACCAGACTGAAATCCTTGAGCCTCAGGGTCATGCCCATGCCAAACATGATGCACCCCAGGAGCGGCGTAACATGCGGGGCCACCCAGCGGAACAGCTCCGGTTTCCATAAGGCCAAAGCCGAGCATGTCAGAATAAGCACACCCATATAACGGGTGAGTGCATTGCCAGCGCGCTGTAAGATACTCAACCTTTGTCTCCTGTTGCGCGGTTTTCTGCCGCGATGGTGTGAGGCGCATACTGGCAGAGAGAGTACCCCGTTGCAAGCAGGCAAGGCTTGCACTTGGCCTGGGCAAAAGGTATCGCTCAGGTACTTTCAGGTGCTGATTCGTCGTGGCGCGCCATGCGTTCTGCATCTTCCGGACAGTTTCATACCCAAGAGCAGCAGGAATGGCAGAACTTTCCAGCCTTATGCAAATCCAGCCTTTTGTGCAGGCCTACGTGCTTGCAGTTGCTTCCATTCTGGACGCGCCCGTTACCGTGGTTGACTGCAATCTGGTGCGCGTGGGTGGCACTGCGGAATATGAGTCGCTCATCAGCCGGAAGATCGCGCACAGTGCTTTTTTCGACAAAGTATTCAAGACCGGCAAGCCAGCCTTTGTCAAAAACGTTCAGAAGGATCAGGCTTGCAGTGTGTGCGCCAACCGCGAGAACTGCAATGAACTCGCCGACATGGCCTACCCCATCTTTTTGAACAACAAGGTGGCTGGCGTTATTGGCATTGTTGCGTTTAACGAGGACGAGCGTGGGCGGCTGCTGGGGAATCAGGAAAAGCTTCAGGAATTCCTCAAATATATGAGCATGCTGATTGAAAGCAAACTTGTCACGCAGCAGCATTCGCGCATTCTTGAGCACCAGCTTGATGCGGTCGTAAACGGTGAACGCAAACAACTGGAAGAAACCCCCCTGCTGGGCAACAGCGCTGCCATTCGCGATATTCTGGCCCTGGTGCAGAAGATCGCCGCATCGGATTCCACCGTGCTTATCAGCGGCGAAAGCGGCACCGGCAAGGAGGTGCTGGCCCGCACCATTCACAGCATGAGCGGGCGCGGCAAGCGGCTGATGACGGCTGTAAACTGCGGGGCCATCCCTGAAAATCTGGTTGAGAGCGAACTGTTTGGCTACGAAGAAGGCGCATTTACGGGCGCCAGAAAAGGCGGAAGCATGGGCAAGTTTGAACTGTCCCATGAAAGTACCCTGTTTCTGGACGAAGTGGGCGAGATGCCCTTGCCCGTGCAGGCCAAACTGCTGCGCGTGCTTCAGGATAAATGCGTGCAACGCGTGGGCGGTTCTGCGTCCATCCCGGTGAATGTGCGCATTGTGTGCGCCAGCAACCGCAATTTACAGGAAATGGTCGCCCAAGGGACCTTTCGCAACGATCTGTACTATCGCCTGAATGTCATCCCCATCCATATACCGCCCTTGCGTCAGCGGCGTGTGGATATCCCCGTTTTTATCGAGAGTTTTCTTGCCCGCTACCGGCGTGAGCTGCGCCGCGACATACGCGGGCTTGACCCAGTGGCTTTTGACGCATTCATGGGCCATGACTGGCCGGGGAATGTACGTGAATTGCGCAATATCATTGAGTATCTTGTTAACGTTGTTGAAGGCCCACTGATACGGGCCAATGATTTGCCGCAGCATTTTTTTGCCAGGCGGTCAGGAACATCGTCTGCAACAACGCTCAAGGAAATGCTCGCAACGCACGAAAAACAGCTTTTGGAGCGCCTGATCGGCGTAGCTGCCAGCACGGAGCAGAAAAAACTTCTGGCGCAGCGTCTGGGCATCAGCAGCGCCACATTGTACCGTAAACTGCAGGAATATAATCTGCTGCATTAGTTCCGCGAAATAATACAGCAGCCAGCATCGTCTTTTCAGACCGTTTCTATACGGTTGCGGCAAGTTCTTTCTCGAATTTGAGAAATCTATTCTCATATTTGAGAACGCAATAATGCCTTGAAATGCTAACTAATTTAACTATATTTGTTCTTAGTGTTTTCAATTTTGCATCTGGCAGCTCTCTGCCCCGATGTAGGTGAGGGCATTAAATGCTAGAGACGCAAGGTCTGGGAGTGGGTATATGATTTTGGTATAAAATTTGATAGGGTGCTAACGGTTATGCCCCCCCCAGAGTATTGCCGAGACCAGCGACGCTGCCGTGCCTGACTAAGGGCCGGAATAAACCGTATACAGGAGTATGCTATGAAAAAGGGTTTGATTTCGCTGTTGGTTGCCGTAGTTATGCTGGCGGCTGGGCTGGCCCAGATGCCCCAGGCGGCGGAGCTGAAAACGTTTACCATTACCTCCGGCCCGCTTGGGGGCGATTTTTACGCCCTTGGCGGTGTTATCGGCGAGGCTGCACGCGGGGTCATGCCCGGCACTACCGTGAGCGTCAACACTGGCGGCTCGGTGGAAAATCTGCTGAAGATTGATGCGGGCAAGGCTGATCTTGGCACAAGCATGATCAAGCTCTATCAGGAAAGCCTCAAGGCCGAAGGCGTGTTTGCCAACCGCAAGCCCGTGCAGAATGTAAAAATCATGATGTATGTGGCGCCCATGCCCATGAGCTTCTTTCTTGTGCGTGAGGATTCCCCCTACACCTCCATTGCGGATATTGCCCGCACCAAGCCCAAAATCCGTCTGCTGACCTCCAAAAAAGGTTCCTCCCCTGCTGTTGCCTCTGAGAACATGCTCAAGCAGTACGGTTTCTCGTTTGAAGACATCAAGGAATGGGGCGGCTCTGTGAGCTACGTTTCCTATGCGGAAGCCTCCTCCCTTATTCAGGACGGCCACGCGGACGCCTATGTAGGCCCCATCGTTTCGTCCATCAACGAGCTGATCACCACCGTCAAGATGAAGCTGCTGCCCATTGATCAGGCGGTTCTCGACAAGCTGAGCAGCGATGGCTACATGACCTACACCATCAAGGCCGGGCAGTATTACTTTATCACAAAGGATACGCCGCACATGGCCGAAACCGTGGTTTTGCCCGTAGGTGCGAACCTGCCGGACGATGCCGTGTACGCCCTGACCAAGGTGCTTTGCGAAAAGCCCGAGATGATCCGCAATGTGCACCAGACCTATTCGGTCTTTGACCCCAGCAAAAGCGCTGATCATATTGCCGTGCAATACATTCACCCCGGTGCCCTGCGTTATTACAAGGAAAAGGGCTGGGTGAAATAATGGCTTCTTCCGAGCAAAAGGACGCCACAGGCGCGTCAACCAAGGTCAATCTGGCCCGCAGCGCTGTGGAAAAAGAGCTTGCTGGCGAAGCCAGCAATGACTTTGGCGAAGTAGCAGGCCTGCAGGGTTTTGCCAGGCTTGTGCAATACCTCATATTCTTTGGCTGCCTGCTGTTTGCGGGCTACCATTGCGTCACCACCATTTTTGGAATGCCGGTGGCCTATGTGCATCGGCCCATCCACGTCATGTTTGCTGCATCACTGGCCTTTCTGGTGTATCCATCAAGCAAGAAGCGCGGGCCTGCGCCCCTTGATCTCGTGCTGGCGCTGGTGGCTCTGGCGGCTTTTGCGCTGCCAGCCATTCAGGCGGACCAGATTGCGGAACGGCTGGTCATGGTTGACGACCTGACCCTTGGCCAGACCATCAGCGGCATTACTGCCCTGGTGCTGGTTCTGGTGCTTATTCAGCGCGTTGTAGGCATGTCGTTGCTGGTGGTCTGCCTGCTGTTCCTGGCCTATGCGTTGTGGGGGAACCATATCCCCGGCATGCTCGCGCACAAGGGGTTTTCGTGGAACGAAGTGGTGGATTATCTGGGGTTCGGGCTTGAGGGCCTGTATTCTTCAGCCATCGGTGTTTCGGCCACCTATATTGCCGCCTTCATTGTTTTTGGCACCTTTCTTGAGCGCTGCGGCGCGGGCGATGTGCTCATGGATCTTGGCCGCGCGCTGACGGGGCACTATCGCGGCGGCCCTGCAAAAATTGCTGTTATTACAAGCGCCTTTTTTGGCACCATTTCTGGTTCGGCAGCTGCCAATGTTTACGCAACGGGCGCGTTCACTATCCCCATGATGAAAAAGGCCGGGTACAAACCTGTGTTTGCCGGCGCTGTGGAGGCTGCGGCCTCCACTGGCGGGCAGATCATGCCCCCGGTCATGGGCGCAGCCGCATTCCTGATGGCGGATACGCTGGGCATACCCTATCTTGAGGTGTGCAAGGCGGCGGTGATCCCGGCCTTTCTGTACTTTTTCTCCATCCTTATGATGGTGGACTTTGAGGCTGCCAAGCTGGGCCTTTTGGGGGTTCCCAAGGAGGAACTGCCCCGCATGAAGGATGTTGTCAAAAGACTCTATCTTCTGCTGCCCATTGTGGTGCTGCTTGCGATCATGATGAGCGGCTACACGCCCTTCAGGGCCGCGATGGCCGCCGCTGCGTCTGCCGTGCTGGTTTCGTGGGGCGATAAAAAGTTTGCCATCGGGCCGCGCCGTTTTGTTGAGATACTTTCCACCGCTGGTCGTCGCATGATCCTGATTGCGGTTGCCTGCCTTGGCGCGGGTATTGTTATCGGCGTTGTGTCGCTAACAGGCGTGGGGCTTAACCTCGCCTCGGTGGTTATTTCCATATCCGGCGGCAGCACCATAGTCGCACTGATTCTGATCATGCTTGCCTCGCTCCTTATGGGTATGGGTACGCCCACCACCGTAGCCTATGTGCTTGTGGCGACCCTGGGGGTTCCCGCCCTGCGCGAGCTTGGCTTCAGCGTGCTTTCTTCGCATTTCTTCGTGTTTTATTTCGGGGTGATCTCAATGGTTACTCCTCCGGTGGCCGTTGCCGCTTACGCTGGCGCGGAAGTGGCGGGCGCCTCCATGATGCGCACGGGCCTGATCGCCTCGCGCCTGTGCAGCGTGGCCTTTATTGTACCGTTCTTCTTCATGTATGATCCGGCTCTGCTCATGCAGGGCGAGTGGCCGAACATCCTTCAGGTTTTTGTTACCGCCACCATTGGCACCATTGCCCTGGCTGGCGGCATGGAACGCTGGTTTTTCCGCCCCATACCGCTGCCGGTGGCCCTGCTGTTGATTGTGGGCGCGTGTCTGCTGATTATCCCCGGTACCATTACAGACATGATTGGCCTTGGCATTGTGTTTGTTACCGGCGCATATTGTAAAATGAGCAGCAAGGCCGTGCAGGCCCGTGCTGTTGCCTGAGGCAGAGCATTAAAGGAGATTGAAGATGGGAAAGTTGATTTATCCTGAAGGTTCCTGGGTAGCGATTGTTACCCCCTTTACCGAAAACAACACCATTGACCTTGGTGTAATGCATGATCTTGTGGATTTTCACGCCGCCAACGGCACCAGCACCCTGCTGGTGCTGGGTTCCACCGGCGAACCCACAACCCTGACCATTGAAGAAAAAAAGACCGTCATCAAGGACATGGCCCGCTACTGCAAGGGCAAGATCCATGCGTTTTTTGGCGTGACCCATGGCGACACCGAAAAAACCATCGAGCTTGCGCGCTACGCGCAGGAGCAGGACGCGGACGGCATCGTTGTGGTGGTGCCTCCCTATCTGTGCCCGGATCAGGCATCCGTGCTGGAATACCTCATTGATGTCTGCCTTTCTGTTGATATCAGCGTGGGTCTGTACAACAACCCCGCCAGAGTCGTGGCCAACGTCAATGCGGAAACAGTCATCACCCTGTTCAATTCCGTGCCCAACCTGGTGGCCGACAAGGAAGCCATGCCCAACGTGGGCCAGATTGCCACCATTCAGGAAGGCACCCATGGCGAGCTGCCCATTCTGTGCTGCGATTCGCCCGCCTATGCCCTGACCCTGCCCGTGCTGGCCTTTGGCGGCGCGGGAACAGCCAACGTGACGGGCAATATTCACCCCCGCGCCATGGCTGAAATGTCCCGCCCCTGGAAGAATTTTGAAGACGTGCAGCGCACCCGCAGGATTTACAACGAGCTGCTGCCCATCATGGAGGCCTGCTACGCAGCCACCAACCCTGTGGCGGTCAAGACCTTTGTGCGCCTGCTGGGCTTCCCTGTCGGTCACTGCAAGCGCCCCATGCGCGATGTAAGCCCCGAAATTCAGGAAGGCATGAAGTGGCTGATTGAAGAATTTGAGCTCAAAAAAATCTACAACCTCAAGTGATGCCTCGTAGTTACAGCTTATAACGATCGCGGCAAACATCGAGGATTTCATGCAAGTAACCGAACTGACCCAGCCGAAATGGTACAAATTGCGCCTTGGCCCAGGCTCTGACCTGTTTCAGGGACTGCGGGATTTTTTTGAGCAGCAGAAGCTTGAACGGGCCTTTATTCTTTCAAGCATTGGCTCCCTTGAAAAAATTATCTGCAACTATCCAGTAACCTGCACAACCATGCCGCCGCCGGTGAAATCCAAAACCATTGAAAAGTTCTTGGAAGTCAACGGCATCACAGGCGAAATGTGGCGCGAGAACAATCAGGTGCGCGTTCACCTGCACGGCTCTGTAACCCACGAGGGCGAAACGCTTTTTGGGGGCGGCATGGCCGATGGCGCCAAGGTGCTGGTTCAGGTTGAGATGGTGGTCATGGGACTGCTGGAACAATAAATTTCTGGAGAAAGATCATGCCTTTTCTTACCTTTACCTGCGAACACTGCAACAAGGTATCTCACCGTTTTCTGCGCCCCTCGCAGGTGCGCGGCACGGTTCTTTGCCCCCATTGCAAAAAGCCCATCACTTCGGGCGGCAAATCTGCATCCGGTTCGCCAGCGCCCGCCAGCGGCCAGCAGGTAACCTGCGCCAAACTGTAGGCGCGTACATTCTTCATTCAATATGGGCGCACCCCTTCCGGCGCCTTGGATTTGCCGGATATCCGCTGCGGGAAACCGCAGCGGCAGGGGGAGCGCGCCCTGAAAAACCAAAATTTGGCGGATACCATGCAGGAGCATGAACTTGTCGTTATCGGTGCTGGCCCTGCCGGAGCCAGCGCAGGCATATACGCCCGCCGGGCTGGCCTCAACGTGTTGCTGCTCGAAAGCGGTAATGGCGGCAGCCAGATATGCAATACGCTTGATGTGGAAAACTGGCCCGGTCTGCCCAATGTGAGCGGGCCGGAACTGGACAAATCCTTTCGCGAGCATGCCGGGCATCTGGGCTGCACCTTTGCCAGGGGCGATGTGCTCGGGCTGGAAGCGCAGGGCGACCGCCAGATTATCCACACCACCAAGGGCGACTATGCGGCGCAAGCCGTCATCATCGCCAGCGGCGCTACCCACCGGCGGCTGGGCTGCCCCGGTGAAGACACGCTGACCGGGGCGGGGGTGAGCTACTGCGCTGTTTGCGATGCGCCCTTTTATGAAGGCGAGGCCGTGGCCGTTGTGGGCGGCGGTAATACTGCGGTGGAAGAAGCCCTCTATCTGACACGCTTTGCCAGCAAGGTGTATATTGTTCATCGGCGGGAGGCCTTCAGAGCGGACAGCGTGCTGGCAGGCCGCGCCCTCGCCAATGACAAAATCATTCCTGTCTGGAACAGCGCAGTGGCAAGCATCAACGGCAGCGAGATGGTCGAGGGCATGACCGTGCGCAATACGGCCAGCGGTGAATGCACCGAGCTTGAAGTGGCGGGCGTGTTTGTATGCGTGGGCATTGAACCCAATACGGCATTTCTTGATGAGCGCTTCCAGCGCGCGGATGGCGGCTGGCTGGCTACGGATGCCCACCTGCGCACATCTGTTCTGGGTGTTTTTGCAGCGGGCGATGTACGCGACACCCCTTTGCGCCAGATTGTCACGGCGGCGGCAGACGGTGCGTTGGCTGCCATTTCCGCCTATCACTGGCTGCAATCCCGCTAGCGAATTTCCAGCCTTGCGGCCCGCGTGGCCTTGGGCTGTGCAGTAAAAATAATCACCGTCTGCGGTACGGCAGATCGGCAAGGAGATTCCCATGCTTGCAATAGACAGAGACAGTTTTGAACAGGAAGTGCTGCAAAGCAGCGAGCCGGTAGTTGTGGAGTTTTGGGGCGAGCAGTGCTCCGTTTGCGTGGCCATGATGCCGGAAGTGGAAGAACTGGCAAAAAGTTTTGAGGGCCGGGTCAAGTTCTGCAAGATACCCATCGCCGGAAGTCGCAGGCTCTGCATTGAACTCAAAATCATGACCGTGCCTGTGTTCCTGTTCTACAAAAATGGCGAACTGGTTGACCGCGTCGCCAATCAGGATCTGAGCGTGGAAAGCATCCGTGCCAAGGCGGAATCCCTGCTTAAATAGCCTTAAAGGGCGGCGCAACGGTACTGGCTGAGTTTTCTCCCTGACCGCAGGCAGACCAAGGACAATACAAACTGACATGGGGCATAGTTGCGTTCGCTTACTGGGCGCATATGACCATGATGGATACTATGGATACCTACGCAAAATATCTCGAAATCCTGCGCGAAGAGCTGATCCCGGCCCAGGGCTGCACCGAACCCATTGCCATTGCCTTTGCCGGAGCGCTGGCGACAAAGGTTCTCGGAACCTTTCCCGACCGCCTGACAGTGGCTTGCAGCGGGAACATGATCAAGAACGCCAAGAGCGTTGTTGTGCCCAATTCCGGCGGACAGAAGGGCATTGCTGTTGCTGCCGCGCTCGGCGCGGTGGGGGGCAACCCCGACTTGCAGTTGCAGGTGCTCACCCCGGTCACCCCGGCGGATGCGGAGCGCGCCCGTCAGCTTGTGGCGGCGGGATTCTGCACTGTGGAGCTGCTCAAGAGCATTGTTAACCTGCACATTCAGGTAACGGCGGCGGCGGGCGAAAGCAGCGCCGTGGTGGAAATTGCCGAAGAACACACCAACGTGGTGCGCATTGAAAAGAACGGCAAGATTCTTGAGGGCGGGGAATACAAGCCTGATGTGCAGAGTCATGAAGAAAGCCGCGCTTTCATGAGTATCGCCGGAATTCTTGATTTTGCCGAGAACTGCAATATCGACGATGTGCGCGATATTCTGGACAAGCAGATTCTGTGCAACAGCAATATTGCCGTTGAAGGCCTGAGCCACCAGTATTCCATGGGTGTTGGCCGCTCCCTGCTTGATTCGCGCGGCAGCGATGTGCGCACCCGGGCCACGGCGGTGGCAGCCGCTGGCTCCGATGCCCGCATGGGCGGCAGCGATCTGCCGGTCATCATCAATTCCGGCAGCGGCAATCAGGGCATTACGGTTTCGCTGCCGGTCATTGAATACGCCCGCGAACTTGGCCTGCCGGACGAAAAGCTTTACCGGGCGCTGCTCATCAGCAATCTTGTGGCCATACACAACAAGTCGGGCATTGGCAGGCTTTCGGCCTACTGCGGGGCGGTCAGCGCAGCCTGCGGCAGCGGGGCGGCCATTACCTGGATGCACGGCGGCAGCTATCAGCAGATCGCCGACACCATCATCAATACGCTGGTCAATGTGTCGGGCATTGTGTGCGATGGTGCCAAAAGCTCCTGCGCGGCCAAAATATCCTCGGCAGTGGATGCCGCCATCACCGCGCACGATCTCTCCATGCAGGGCAAGGTTTTTCCTGCGGGCGAGGGCATTGTGAAGGGCGATGTGGAAGAAACCATCCGCAGTGTCTCCCGTCTGGCCCGCGAGGGCATGCGCGAAACGGATATTGAAGTGCTGCATATCATGATTGATTAGGCGGCGGGCCTGGGCTTGGTCCTGCGCCTGATCCTGCGCCATATCTACAGCCATGCTGTGTTTGCCTGCGCCATTGCCGCGCCTGCCGGGTTTGAGCCCGACAGGCGCGCTTGCTTTTGTGGTGGTGGGCCGCAGATCGCAGTTCTGCACAGGGAGCGTCTTTGTTGGAGCGCAAGGCCACTTGAAAAAGAATCCGCTAACGGATAGGCTCATATATTACACGAGCGCCCAGTGCATTGGCGAGTCTGGCGGGCCTGAGGGCCTCTCTGTTTGACCAAAGGCTTCCTCTGCACGCCGTGCGCGGCAACCCGCATATGTCTGCGGCCTGCCAGCACAGGGCACCCGTTTTATCCGCCTGACGGAGCTGCCGTTTTGGCGGCGCAAACCCTTGGCCTGCATGGCCGGGTTTGTCATCAATCCAGCGCGCCCATTTGGCGCGCGCTTCGCCCCGCGTTATCTCAAACGCCGCAGGGCCGGAAGCGTCACCAAATTTTGAGGAGCATCATGAGTAACGAACCGGACAAGATTATTTATTCCATGATCCGCGTCACCAAGCGTCATGGCCAGAAGGAAGTGCTGAAAGACATTTCTCTTTCGTACTTTTACGGGGCCAAAATCGGCGTGCTTGGTCTGAACGGCGCGGGTAAATCCAGCCTGCTGCGCATTCTGGCGGGCGTGGATCAGGCCTTTGACGGCAAGACCGTGCTGGCCCCGGGCTACACCATCGGCTATCTGGAACAGGAGCCGCTCAAGGGTGAAACCCGCACCGTGCGCGAAGTGGTTGAAGACGGCGTGAGCGACCTCACCGCCATTGCCCGCGAATTTGAAGAAATCAACGCCAAGTTCGCCGAGCCAATGGAAGCGGACGAGATGGACGCCCTCATCGCCCGTCAGGCCGAAGTGCAGGAACTCATGGACGCCAAGAACGTCTGGGATCTGGATTCGCGCCTTGAAATGGCCATGGACGCCCTGCGCTGCCCCCCCGGCGACATGCCCGTTGCCCAGATTTCGGGTGGTGAGCGCCGCCGCGTGGCCCTGTGCCGCCTGCTGCTGGAATCGCCCGACATCCTGCTGCTTGACGAACCCACCAACCACCTTGACGCCGAATCGGTGGCATGGCTGGAACGCTTCCTTTCCACCTTCCCCGGTACTGTCATTGCCGTTACCCATGACCGCTACTTCCTCGACAATGTGGCGGGCTGGATTCTGGAACTGGACCGTGGCCGGGGCATTCCGTGGAAGGGCAACTATTCTTCCTGGCTGGAGCAAAAGCAGAAGCGCCTTGCCAACGAAGAAAGAACCGAAGCCGACCGCCAGAAGACCCTGCAACGCGAACTGGAATGGGTGCGTATGTCGGCCAAGGGCCGCCACGCCAAGGGCAAGGCACGTCTTAACGCCTACGAGGCCATGCTCTCGCACGAGAGTGAAAAGCGCGCGCCCGATCTGGAAATCTACATTCCGCCGGGGCAGCGCCTTGGCAAGGTTGTCTTTGAGCTTGAAGGCGTCAGCAAGGGCATGGGCGACAGGGAACTGATGGAAAACGTCAACGCCATCATCCCCCCCGGCGCCATTGTGGGCATTATCGGCCCCAACGGCGCGGGCAAGACCACCCTGTTCAAGATGCTTGTGGGGCAGGAAAAGCCCGACACCGGCACGCTCAAGGTGGGCGAAACAGTGCAGTTTGCCTATGTGGACCAGGGCCGCGAATCCCTCACCCCCGGCAAGACCGTGTATGAGGTCATCAGCGACGGCGCAGAAGTCATCAAGCTGGGCGGGCGTGAAGTCAACGCACGCGCCTACTGCACGCGCTTCAACTTCCACGGCGCTGACCAACAGAAGAAGGTGGACGTGCTTTCGGGCGGTGAACGCAACCGTGTACACCTGGCCTGCATGCTCAAGTCCGGCGCAAACGTGCTGCTGCTTGACGAACCCACCAACGATATTGACGTAAACACCATGCGCGCCCTTGAAGACGCACTGGACAACTTTGCCGGTTGCGTGCTGGTCATCAGCCATGACCGCTGGTTCCTCGACCGCGTGGCCACCCACATCATGGCCTTTGAAGGCGATTCCAGCGTGGTGTTTTATGAAGGCAACTATACGGACTACGAAGAAGACCGTAAAAAGCGGCTCGGCAAAGATGCCGACACGCCGCACCGCATCAAGTACCGCAAACTGACGCGTTAGCCGCCCGCCGCCGCGCTGCATCTTGCGGCGCGGCGGCTTTGTATGCGGCGGTTTTCGCCGGAGGGCCAATGTCGTACACCGTCCTTTCTCCCCTGCGTTTTTTCCTTTCCAGTCTTGGCATTTGCCGCAAATCTGCCAGCTGGCGACATGCGCTGCCTGCTCTGGCGCTGTGTTTATTGAGCAGTTTGTTCCCTTTGAGCACGCAGGCCGCAGCCTTGCCCAACACTCCAGCAGCGCCGCAGGCCGCGCGCCTCACGCCTTCCGGCGGGTTGCTTGAGGTGGAGCAGCAGGCACCTGTGGTTTCCGCCGATGGCGCAAGTCAGGTGCGCGTGGTCCTGCCCGCCGGGGCCGAAAATTTTCAGATATCCATACCGGGCCATACCATCGTACGCTGGGCATTTTTGCCCCAAACACTCGATCAGGGCGGCAATCTTGCCAAACTGCGCGAAGAGCGCCAGCACGCGTTGATGACCCTTGCGGGCAAGCTTGAGGCCGTAAGGGCCCAGCTGGCATTGTGGGAAGGCGCGCCCGCCGAGGGCAGCTTTCAGGATATGACCCAGCGCGAAAAGCGCATGGCCGAGGTAGTGCCAGCCCTCAGCTACGAAAAGGCCGAGCTGGAGCGCCGTCTGGCCCTGCTGAAGCAGGAGTTGCAGCAGTTGCCGCCAAGCCCCGAGCTTGGGCAGACAGTGCTGATCACCCTGCAAAAGCAGGTATCCGCAACAACGCTGCCTGTGCGTTACAGTTATACGCTGCGCAATTGCGGCTGGCGGCCCGCCTATGTTTTTGACGTGCAGCCCGACAAGGGCAAGGGCGATGCCGTGAGCGTGCGCTTTATGGCCGAGGTGTGGCAGTTTTCCGGCATGGACTGGACAGACACGCGCCTGACGCTTGTTTCCCGCGGGCAAGGCCCGCGTGAACCCATGCCTTTGCCGCACTGGGTGATTGATTCGCAGCCTCAGCCCGTGGCCCAGCCCCTTGCCAAGGCGGCCCCGCGCATGCTGATGGCAGCGGATGCCGCCATGCCCGAAGCTGCCCCCGCTCCTGTTGCGCCAGTGGAAGCCGATACCAGCGGTATGTACGCCGCCTGGACGCCCGGAGAAAAGGGCTTGCCCGAAGGCCGCTCGCGCCTGCTGGTGTTGGCGGATGAATGGAAGGCTCCTTTGCAGTGGCTGGCGCGTCCCTCCGTGGGCGACAGCCGCGTGTGGCTCATGGCGCGTCACACCCTGCCCGAGGGGCAAGCCTGGCCTGACGGGCAGGCCGAATTCAGCGTGGACGGGCAGAGCGTGGGCATGGGGCAGTTCCGCCCCAAAGGCAACGAGGTTACGCTCTACTTTGGCGCGGATCCGCGCGTACAGGTCAATGCCGTTGCCGATTTGCGCCAGCGCGGCGAAAAGGGCTTTATCGGCAAGAGCCGTACCTGGACATGGGGCTGGACGTATACCGTGCGCAACACCCGCGACAGGGCCGTGACGGTGCGCCTTGAGCGGCCCATGCCCATGCTGGTGGATCAGGGCGTTACCGTGACCTACCGCGACAAGCCGCAGGCCCAGCAGGATGCCAAGGAACATCTGCTGTTCTGGAATGTGGATGCGCCAGCGGGCGGCAAGGCCGAGGTCAAGCATGAGCTGACCATCACCTCGCCTGTGGAGATTGAGTTGAATCCCGATGCGCCCTAGGGTTATATCCATCAAAAATTACTAATGATAAAGGCCCGCGTTGCTGTAACGCGGGCCTTTTACTCTGCAACAGGTTGTTGGTTGCTCTTGCTGCGCTCTCGGCTACAAGAACGGTTGTCTAGAACATGCTATTTTCGTTGGCAGATTGGGCTGGGACATCCTGAATGATATCCCAGTGCTCCACGATTTTACCGTTCTTGACGCGGAATATATCAAGAACCGCCTGTCCTCTATCCGAAGGGGAATTGGTGGAGTGGACCTGCAACCAGACCAGATCACCAGACGTAGCAGTGCGCACTATGCGTGCTTTCGACTGCGCCGTTTCCTTAAAAAACTGGCTGAAGTAGTCCACAAAAGGCTTTTTGCCATCCGGCACTTCAGGGTTATGCTGTTTGTAGTTTTCGCTGACAACCTCGGCAGCGCGGGCTACTTCATGTTCGTTGAAAAACTGCTCGTAAAAGTTGACGACCAGCTTGAGGTTGGCTTCCTCTGTCGCGAGGTCGCGCCGGGTATCCTGCGCTACGGCCTGCCCGCCGGTAAGTGCGGTCAGGGCAAGCAGAAACGTCATAATGATGCTGCGAAACATGTTGTCTCCCGTTCGGTCAGTGGGTTAGTAGCCTACAGTGAAGCGTTTGCGCACGTGTTGTGGATGTTCCAGTTCATCAACAAATGCTATGGCATAGTCTTCAAAGGAAATACTTGAACCATTGGCATTGGTCAGCAACTGGTCTTCACCCAGACGAAAAATTCCGGTGCGCTCACCATGGATGAACATGGCCGACGGTGAAAGGAAGGTCCATTCCAGATCGGTTGTTTCGCGTAAGAGTTGCAGAAATTTTGCTCCACCTGAAGCTTCCTTCTTGTACGCCTCCGGAAAATCGGGCTGATCCATCAACCGCTTGCCGGGCGCAACTTCGAGACTGCCAGCGCCACCAACTACCATATACCGTGCAACGCCCGCGCTGCGCACTGCATTGATAAGCAGTTGCGGGTCGCTCGCAGAAAAATAGACTGCGCTTGCAACAACGTCATGCCCACGCAACAGATTGGGCAGGTTTTCCGAATCGTATACATCTCCTTTAACGGGTGAAACGCCTGGAAGCTGGGCGATTTTTTCCGGATGGCGGGCAATGGCCGTGATCTGATGCCCACGACGGGAAAGCTCGGCAAGTATCTGTGAGCCTGCATTTCCTGAAGCGCCAATGAGTGCGATTTTCATGATATTGTCCTTATGGTTTCGATTTGATACAAGGTATGCATTCGAGACTAAGGTATACGTGAAAAGAGAAAGCGCGCAAGAAGTCACGGCAAAATTATCAGGTCATCAAAATGTGACCATTGTCAGCGGGGGGAATTATGAAAGAGGTTGGATCGCACGCAACCGCAAACGAATTTGAACAACCTTGCCCAATCCGGGATGTTCTTGATCGCATAGGCGACCAGTGGAGTCTGCTGATTCTTGAGGCGCTGGAAGGTAGAACCTTGCGGTTCAGTGAACTGCTCCGCGAGCTTGGTGACATCTCCAAACAGATGTTGTCAAAAACACTCAAGCACCTTGAGCAGGATGGGTACATTCAGCGAACCGTTTACCCGGAAGTGCCGCCAAGAGTCGAATACAATCTGGATGATCTCGGGAAGTCGTTTCTTGTGCCCATGAAGCAGTTAGTAGCCTGGGCAGCAGTAAACCACCGAGCTATCTGCAATGCGCGAGTTATGCACACCGAAAAGAACAATCCAGGCTCTCCCTATGCTCCTCGCTGAAGATTGATCCTGCCGGAATTTTTGCCGTAAGCCTTGAGAACACAAATTTTTTCGCGAGTTGCTCCATTAATCTCCGCATGGGCCGCCCATGCGGAGATTAATTTGTGCTTGACTGACTACCTTCCGGTAGGTAGTCAGTCAGGGCAAGTTTATGGTGAGATTTTTGCTCACTCAGAAAAAATGAGCAGATAAAACGGGGGGCAAGTGATGAATGACAAGTCACCATCAATGAACAAAATCTGCAAGGTTGCGGTAGAGCATTTTGCAAGGCGTGGGTATGATGCTTCATCATTGAATGACATTGCCGAAGAAGTCGGCATACGCAAGGCCTCGCTTTATTCTCATGTTTCAGGTAAAAATGAACTTTTTATGATTGTATTTGCGGACGCCTTGAAATCTGAAACAGAATTTGTGAATCAGTCATTCAGAGAAGAATCGTCACGTGATTTACCTGGATTCAGATATTGCTCTGAACTAGAGTCGCGTTATATCTCGTCAGCAGAATTACGCTTTTTGTTGAGGGCTGCCTATTTCCCACCGGTGTGCCTTGGGGCGGATATTGATGCCGGGTACGAGGAGTATCTGGGCAATATTTTTTCCGCCTTTGTGCAGAGGTTGTTGTGCGGCAAAACGCAAGATGAAGACCTGCTGAGAGCCGAGGCAAATACGTTCGGGCATGCCTATCTGGGTATTGTTGACAGCCTGCACGTCAAACTGATTTACACGGACGCTCAGGGCATAGATTCCCGATTGCAGGCGATGTTCCGTCTGCTTTCAGATTCTCTCCGTCTGGCCGGATTACGGGATTGAAGAAAGATATGCTGAAAGGACAGAGTCAAAAACTCGGAACATCACTGGTTGTAATTCTCGCATTGTTGACAGCGCTTGATGCCATGGCCATCGACATGTATCTGCCAGCCATGCCTGTTATTGCAGAGCACATGGCGGTTTCTGCCGGAAAAATCCAATTGACCCTTTCCGTTTTTCTTTGCGGTCTAGCCTTTGGTCAAGCCATTTACGGCCCATTGCTCGACAGTTTTGGGCGCCGCGCGCCGCTGCTCGCGGGGATAGGGATATTTGCTGTTGGTTCCATATTGGCAGCACTTTCCCCTAGTTTGCAGTGGTTGCTGGTTGCCAGATTTATTCAGGCCATTGGGGCGTCAGCGGGTCTTGTGACTCCCCGCGCCATTGTTACGGATATGTGCAGCGTCACCGAGTCCGCGTTGATATTCTCCATTTTGATGCAGGTGATGATGATCGCCCCCATTATGGCTCCCATCATCGGCAGTTTTTTGCTTGGGCATGGCGGGTGGCGTTTTGTGTTTGGAGCACTGGCTCTCATATCTGTTGCAGGATTCATCTGGGGATGGAAGACGCTCCCCGACTCATTGCCACAAAACAATCGCGTGCCCTTCAACCTGCATGCAGTTATTACGGGATATGCCGGTATTACCCGCTCGGCAGCTTTTGTTGCATATACTCTGGCTGGCGGGTGTGTGCTTGGGTCGCTGTTTACGTATATCAGCAGCTCCGCCTTTGTGTTCACCGGGCATTTTTCGTTAACTCCCAGCCAGTTCAGCTATCTTTTTGCGGGAAACTCCGTGGCTCTGGTTTTGGGGGGGCAAATCAGTTCAATACTGCTTAAAAGGGCGTTTCGCGAGGAATCGATAATGTTCTTCGGGCTGGCTATCCATACGTTTGCGGGTCTGGCCCTGCTGTTTTTTGTCATGGTTGGACAGCCCGATCTTTGGTCATACGCGGCGCTGACTGCTCTGGCTGTGGGGGCATTGGGGGCCGTATTCGGCAACATGACTGCGCTCACCATGAACAGCATCAAGGGGCAGGCTGGTATTGCATCTTCATTTATGGGCGCAGCGCAGTATCTGATTTCTGCCGTGATAGGGTACGCCGCAAGTATGCTGCCGCAAAATGCCATGCAGTTGCCGTTGGCAATTTTGATATGCGGTTTGTTGAGTTGCGCCATTTGTCTGTTTGCACATTACAAAGGCGCAAACACAGATCAGAAAATTATCGTGGAACAACGAAATTGCTGATTCCGCGGCAGGTTCATTTGTGATGTTGCAGTCATCAGCCAAACAGGGGCCGTAGCGTCAGCCAGAGGGCAATACTGGCAAGCGTCAGCCCTGCCAGCCCTTCAATAAGCGGAATACGTTTTTCCAACGCCCGCTGCGCGCCGGGCAGCGATATGGCGGCGGCAAGGGCGGCATCCCAGGCAAAGACCAGCAGGGTCATCCACACTCCGGCAAAGGCCTGCTGCGGCAGGGTGGCGGTGGGGCCGAGGATGACCGTCATGAGCGTGAGGTAAAAAACCGCGTTCTTGGGGTTGAGCAGAGCAGAGCCAAGCCCCGTGAGCAGTTGCCTGCCGGGAGAGAGGGGGCTTGCATGGCCTGTGGCGAGGCTGCCTGTCTGGTTATGTGAAGGTTGGCTTGGCGCGTGCTGGTCTGGTGTGGGCTGGTTTGGCGCGGGCTTGTTGTTGGCAGCCTCCCGGCTGGCCCGCAGCAGCAAAAAGCCCAGCCATGCCAGATAGGCCGCGCCCGCAAGCTCCAGCACCCGGTACAGGGCGGGCATTTGCCGCATGACAGACCAGCCGGAAACCGCCAGGCAGATATACAGGGCATTGCCCAGGGCGATACCAATGCAGATAAACAGAGAACCGCGCAACCGATGCCGCACGGCATGACCAATAATGAGAAAAAAATCCGGGCCGGGGCTGAGCAGGGCAAGAAAGTGCGCCAGCGCAAGGGCAGGAAACGCAGCGGGGATCAGTGTGGAAACAGACATGGGTGGCCTCCTTGCGGACAGCACACCCTATTTTTGTTTGCGCGTATTGTACGAATGTGATCGCCCCCGCTGATAGCAGCCCGGCGTGACGGAATAAAATTTTACAAACATGCGGTGAAAGTGGCTTTGATCGGCATAGCCTGCCGCCAGGGCCGCATCGGCAATGCTTTTGCCCTGACGCAACATGGCGCGGGCCTTTTCAAGCCGCAGGCAGTGCAGCCACGCCTTGGGCGGCAAGCCCGCTGTGCGGCGGAATGCGCGCGAAAAGCTCTCGCGCCGCAGGCCAGCCCTGCGGGCCAAAGATGTAACGGGCGCATGATCTGTTTCATGCGGGCCGTTTTCCTCTGCCACGGGCGCGCTGTCGGCGGCCAGCAGAATGTTTGTGGCGGCAAGGGGATAGTCCCTCTTTTTACCAGCATGTTCAGCACTGTTGGCGAGGCAGCCGTATCCCCATTGAAGCTGCCTGAAAAGCGTCACAAAGCGTATTTCCGCATCGTCCGCACCGTTGCAAAAAGCCTCCATGGCGGCCATCCCTTGCTGAAAAAGCGCCGGGTCGCGCACAACGGGCGGCGTTACTTCATACGCTTCGGCTATGCCCAGGGGGCGGCAAATGTTGCGCGCAAACCATGCCGCGTCAAAATAGGCCATAAGGTAGCTGCGCGCCTTGCCGTGCAGAGGATTGCAACTGTGCGGCAGGCCGGGGGCAATCAGGGCGATGTCGCCCTTGAGCGCTTCATGCGCTCGCCCCATGAGCGTAAAGCAGGTGCCGCCCTCAAGAATCAGGCCGAAAGAAAAAGCCGAATGGAAGTGCTCGGCGTAGGGCAGGGTGCTTTGCAGCGTGGTGCGCACCTCAAGATACGGATACTTGTCCGGCGAAATGAAGGTTTGCTGTGGGGCAGAAGGGCGGGGGGGCATGGCTTTTCACCGTTTGCAGTTGATGTGCCTGCAAGTGTAGTCATAGCCATACGGCATGGCAAGCGGGTGCCGCCCTGAGCATACGTGCAGGGGGTCAGGCAAAGAGGCGCACGCGCACTGCTGCGCCACGGCGCAAACCGCCTTTGGACATATCATCGCTGCCGGGCATGGTTATCCAGCCGTCCATGTCGCGCAGCACGGCGGTTTTGCCAGTGCCAGCGGCAACGGGCCAGGCTGTCACGCGCCCATGCTCACGCCCCAACATCACGGGGTAGTGGGTTGGAGCGTTTCCCTCCACAGGCAGGGCAATGCCAAGGCGTGCCAGCACAACTGGTTGCAAGTTCATATGCTGCGGCGAGGCCTGCTGCCCGGCGAGCCTTTGCAGTAGCGGTGCCAGAAAAACCTGCGCAGCCAGCGCAAGGCTGAGTGAATGCCCCGGCAAGCCCCATATGGCTGTCTGCCCCACACGCGCAAGGGTGAGAGGGCGGCCACTGCTTACCCTCTGGTCATGCCCGCATATCTCGCAGTCCGGCAGGCCTGCTATGGCCTGGGCGCTGAAATCGCGTTTGCCGCCGGAGGAACCGCCAATAACCACAATAACGTCGCAAGGCGTGGGGCCGCCGGGCAAGGCCGCGTGCAGATGCTGACCCAGAGCCTGCGCATTGTCCGGCGCAATGCCGAGGTGCAGGCAGCGCGCGCCCAGAGAGGTGGCCAGTCCCTCCAGAAGCAGGGCATTGGTATTGCTCTGGCAGGCGGCAAAGCCGTTCTGCGGGTCAGAATCGCAAAACTCGTCACCAGTGGAAAGAACTCCCAGCACGGGCTTGCGGTGCAGCGGTACCTCTTTGAAAAATTGCGCAAGCAGGGCCATATGGTGCGCCCCAAGCCTCGTTCCCGCCTGTGCCAGCAGCGCGCCCTGAGGCATGTCCGCACCGGGCGCAAGGATATTTTCCCCCACTGCGCACGGGGCGGAAACTGCCACCATTGGCGGAGCATCCTTTGAGTCTGCCGGCTGATCCCCCAGCGTTGCAAATTCCTGCATAAGCACGGCGTCAGCGCCTTTGGGCAAGGTACTACCAGTGTAGACGCGCCATGCCTCGCCTTTTTGCAGCGTGCCGCCGCAGGGCCTGCCCATGCGGCTTTCTCCCGTCATGTGTAGCAGCACTGGGGCTACGGGGGTTGCACCGGCAATGTCTGCGGCGCACACCGCATAGCCATCGCGTGTGGAACGGTGCGTGGAAGGGCAGGGAACAGGCGCATGCATATCTGCGGCAAGCACCCTGCCAAGGGCAGCGTTTACGGGTACAGGTTCAGGCTGCAAGGGGTTTGCTCCTGCAATAAAGGCGGTAATATCCGCAGTTTCCCGCAGGCAAAAATACAGGGACACGCCGTGACCTTCCTTGTGGATTGCACTCCACTGGCTGATTTTTTATTTTTGTAACTATAGTAATTTACAATGGAATTGTAAATATTGTTATATTTTAGTATGTTAAAAAATGTTTAACGTGGTGAAAAATAACACATGAGCTTGACTGCACAAAGCGATTTACCTAAGCTTTGTTCACGCAAACAATAAAAACCATGAAGGTTGTCAGGTAATTGTTGCGCAGAGCCAACCAGTTGCGCGAGTTAATACGTTTTCCACGCGGTATCCCCCCTCACCGTTTACGGGCAACATTTGGCTCAGGGTTTCCTCTCCACCTGTTACCAGCATACAAAATATCAGCCAGAATTAAAAAGAGCACATTGTTCATTGCGGGAATGATGTGAAAAAAAGAACAAATTTGTATTAGACCACAATCTGATGCCTCGGGCCGACCAGGGCGCAGGTTGCCATGAACTTTGGCACACGCTGGCAGGCGTTGTGGATTGCCGGGAATTGCCGCCTCCGTGAAAACAGCGGCTCCGCATAGTAAAGGAAGGGGTGCTATGGCTTTGCTCAAAAACACAATTGCAGGTGATGTTCTGCCGCTGGCTTCTCCCCCAGCCACGGTGCGCAGTTACGATATCCTGACCTACAGCAACGGCAAGGTTGCGCCGTCCGTATTTTTGTCGTGCCGTGAGCAGACGCTGACCATGCATGTCAACGGCGTGCCCTTTGTGCGCGTGGCCTGTTCGGGGCAGCATTTGCGCTACCTTGTGCCGGGATTTCTCTATTCCTGCGGTGTTATTGAAAGCCTGCATGATCTCGCCGGGGTGGACGTAACGCCATTGCCTGTCGCCGCCTCAGGGGCAACGTCTCCCGATGGGGCGGAAGAAGTGCGGGTGGACGTGCTGCTGCGCGGGGCCTGCTGTAGCAAGGCGGCTGGTTCTACGGAGCAGGCCGCCCCCAAGCTCACCATCACTTCGGCCATGGGCTGGAACATTCCCCTGGCAGCCCGAAAACTGCGCTGCATGCCGCGCGCGAAAGTTCCCAGCTGGGAGCCGCGCGTCATTCTGCGGGCCGCGCAAGAGCTGGAAGAACGCTCCGAAGTATTCCACCAGACTGGTGGCTGCCACAACGCAGCTCTGCTCAACAGGCAGGGCATGGTTTTTTATTGCCTTGATATTGGCCGCCATAACGCCATTGATACCCTTGTGGGCTACATGCTTGTGGAAGGGCTGAACCCCGCTGATCATATGATAATCAGCAGTGGGCGCATTGCCTCTGAAATCGCGCAAAAGGCGGTGCGCATTGGCGTGCCTGTTTTTGCTTCTCTTTCTCGTGCCATGTCGCGTGCTGTGGACATGGCGCGCGCAACCGGGTTGACTCTGCTGGGCAATGTAAAGTCCGGCAGCATGCACATATATCATGAAAACGGGCAGCTTGTGCTGCCGTGATGCCGTTGTCGATCATGACAAGGAGCGCTGTATGGCTGATATGCTGAGCAAACTGAAACGTGCCGATGAAGATATGCTGCTCGAAAACCTTTCGCGCCGTGGATTCATCAAGGTAACTTCCTGCGCGGCCCTTGGGCTGGCCACGCTGCAAGCTTCCGAGGCTCTGGCCACCATGAAGGCCTCGCCACTGGTGATTATGGAAAAAGCAGCCGGCATGATCGTGGGCGACCCCACCCTCTGCGTGTGCTGTCAGCGGTGCGAGCTTGCCTGTACGGAATTCAACGACGGCAAGGCCGACCCCAAACTTGCGCGCATCAAAATAAGCCGCAATGCCATGTTTGGGCCGGAGGGCGGGCTGGAAAACACCACCAAGGGCATCTACGGCTCAGGTTCGCTGGTGATTCAGGATACCTGCAAGCAGTGTCCGCACCCGGTGCCCTGCGCCACGGCCTGCCCGCAAAATGCCATTATCGCTCAAAAGGGCACGGGCACCCGCATGGTGCTCAAAGACCGCTGCGTGGGCTGCCGCCTGTGCCAGAAGGCCTGTCCCTGGGGCGTGATGACCTTTGATGAAGAGCAGGGCAAGGCCGACAAGTGCTTTTTGTGCAATGGCGCGCCCAAGTGCGTGGATGCCTGCCCGGCAGCCGCACTGCGCTATGTGCCGTGGAGCGACCGCACCCGCGAGGCCACCACGCGCGGTTCGTTTTCGCTTATGGTGCCCGATGACCGCCGCGCCGCCTGCAACGCCTGCCATGTGGAATCGCCCGGCGGGCCGCGTAACCTCAAATACGAGCAGTAGCGCGCACCCCTTGCACCTTGCAGAGCGAGGCGCAGCGGGCATTCACAGGAAGTACGCTCCATCAGCGAGCCGGAGGAATTTATGGCAAGGAAATTTGGCGGTTATCAGGGCAAGGGCCTGCGGGTCAATCTGAGTACGGGCCGCATCACTGTTGAAGACACCTATCAGTATCTTGACCTTATTGGCGGCACGGGCCTTGGCTACAAGGTTTTTTGGGACGAAGTCCCCCCCAAGACCAAGGCTTATGACGAAGCCAACAAGATAGTTTTTGCCGTGGGGCCGCTGGCCGGTACGGGCGCTTTGTGCAGCGGACGCACGGCGGTTACCACCATCATGCCTGTTTCGTGGCCGCAGCACCTCATCGGTTCCGGTCATATGGGCGGCAACTTTGCCGAGCACCTGAAATACGCGGGCTACGACTTCCTCATCATTGAGGGCAAGGCCGAGCGCCCCGTGTGGTTGCATGTGCGCGATGGCAAGGCGTGGCTCAAGGATGCCAGCCACGTGTGGGGCCAGGGCACCCGCCGCACCACCCGCGTTATCAGCGAAGAAGTGGGGGCTGACGGTACCGTTGCCGCCATCGGGCCTGCCGGTGAAAATCTGGTTCCGTATTCCGTGGTGGTCAACAGCCGCGCCCACACCGCAGGCTGTGGCATCGGGGCCGTCATGGGCTCCAAGATGCTCAAGGCCATTGCCCTTCAGGGCAGCCAGCCCGTGCACATTGCGGGCGACAAGGCCGACTGGGAAAAGCTCATCAACTACCATCGCACCATCATCGGCGCCAACAATCAGCATGTGGTTCCCAACTTCCCCAGTCCGCTTTTTGAGTACTGGGATGCCGGTTCCCGCTGGGTGGGCGCGCCGGGCAAGCGCTGGGGCGCATCTGAAGCCCCCGTTACCCTTACAAACGATGTGCGTTCGCTCAACCGCATTTCGTACCGCACCAACAATGCCGCCTATTTTCTGGGCGACAATGTGTGGCAGTACACCGTGCGCAACAACGGCTGTTTTTCCTGCCCCATCCGCTGTTATACAGTGATGAAGGACGAAGACACGGCGGCCAAGTTCGGCGTCAGCCCCATTCAGTTCAATACCTGCGTGGGCATGTTTGGCGGGCGTGAGTGGTTCCCCAAGCTTTCGCGCAAAAAGAGCGATCTTGCGCGGCAGGCCGGTTTTGTGGGCATTGAACTCATGGACGATCTGGGCGTGTGGGAAAACTACGGCCAGTTGTTCCGCGATTTCAGCAATATGTACGAAGACGGCATCTGGAAGCAGAAGCTCGGCGCGGACGAATACAAGTCCATACCCTGGGAAATGGTGGACGCCTGCAATCCCGAATTCATCAAGACAGCCGTGCATCGCATTGCCTACAAGGAAGGCGAGTTCGGCCAGCTTCTGGGCATGGGCACTGGCTACATGCTTGAAAAAATGGGCATCCCCGAAGAAAAGTGGAAGGACGATCACCGCACAGTCTACTGGAAGATGGGGCACCCCAAGCATCACGCCAACGAGGACGACGGCCAGACCGGGTGCGTCATCAACACCCAGTACAACCGCGACCCCATGTGCCACTCCAACTGCAACTTTGTGCGCAGCGGCCTGCCCATTGATGTGCAAAAGCGCCTTGCCGAGCACTTCTGGGGTTCTGCCGACGCGGTGGACGCCATCGGCGACTACAAGCCCACCAACAAGTACAAGATGATCCGCGCCAAGTGGTCCATCGAGCGCAAGGAACTGCACGACATGCTTTCATTCTGCAACTGGATGGGGCCGTGGATTTCCACACCCAACAAGCAGGATGGCTACATGGGCGACAACAGCCTTGAGAGCAAATACTACCGCGTCCTCACCGGGCACAACCTGGACGTCAAGGAACTGGACCGCTGCGCAGAGCGCGCCTTTAACCTGCACCGCGCCTATACCGCGCGCCAGATGCAGACCACGGACATGCGCAAAAAGCACGACCAGTACCCCAACTGGCTGTTTGAAGACAAAAAGAACAAGGCTCCCTTCACCAAGGGCACCATCCGCATGGACAAGGCCGATATCGAAAAGAGCCTCGACCTGTTCTACGAAGTGCAGGGCTGGGATGTGAAATCCGGCCTGCCCAGCGCGAACCACTACCGTTCGCTGGGCCTCAATGACGTGGCCGATACCATGACCAAGGAAAAGCTGGTCCCCGGCGCGTAACCTTGGAGAGCCTATGAACGATCAGAATCAGGCCCAGAATCAGACGCAGGCGGCCGCCCCCTTTGACGGGGGCGGCGTAGCCGCTCCGGAAACGGAGCCAATCGGCACCACCCATCAGGTAGAAGAGGCCGAAGGCCGCCGACTGGTGGATCAGCGCAAGGCCGACAAGGTGCTGCTGGTGGAAACACTGGCCGATTTCAGCAGTGATGAACGCCTTGTGACCGCCGATGAACTGCTGGCCGCTTTTATGGAACGCGCGGCGCTTGCGCCGCCCGTTACCGTTGCCCAGGTGCGTCAGGAGCTGGAAGCTTTGCCCGACCCGCGTTTTGAAGGGCCGGATTCCCAGACCGTGACCGCAGATATGGCCCGCATCAAGGCCATGGAAAAGGCCCAGCCCGGCTCGGCCCCTGACCCGGAAGTGCCGGGTCTGCGCAAAACCCGCCGTCTGCTGAGCCGCAGGCAGTTGCTGAGTTCGCTGCTGCATCCCGCAGAGGCGCTGGCGGAGCCAGGAGCTGACCCGGCGCAGGCAACGGAATCTGCACCCGTAGCGGAACCCGCAGAGGCCGCTGCCGCTCCCCGCGTGGTGGAGCGCGAGTACGCGGTGGCCCTGCTGGCCGAACTGCTGGCCGAAAGTGAAGACGTGGCGGCTTTTACCGCCTGGGACAGCAAGGAATACTATCATTACAAGCCGCAGATGAGCAGCCTGTATGCGGGTATTCTTTCCACAGCCAACAACCGGATGGTGCAGGTCGCCAGCGTGGTGCGCGACAGCTCGCGCGACTACCCCCGACCTGTGCCCCTTGAGATATTTGAATACCCGCCTTTTCTTTTTGAGGCCGAAGCCTTGCAGCAGTGCCTGCGCGATATGGCGGAAACCGGGGAATACGCGGACATCAGGTTTACGGAAAGCTCCGTGGGCACGGTGTATCTGTATTCCACCCGCTACCTCGATGAGGATTACGCCGCCTTTCTGGCGGAAAAAGAGGACGTGGGGGCCATTGCCAGCCCATAGGCCGCAGGGGCGTGTTTACGGCGCCGCCTTGGCGGCTTGCCCCACGGCAGACATGGGGCATGAAATGATGCAATGCGCAAGCAGGGGAGGATCGCCATGCGGCGCAGACAGTTTTTGAAAATATTGGGCCTCGGCGGCGTGGCCGGAGCAGCGCTTCCCGGTGCTGCCGGGGCAGCCCCCTTTGTCTATGACGGCAGCCCCGATGCCGTGGGCGTGCTGCACGATTCAGTGCGCTGCATCGGCTGCCGCAAGTGCGAGGAAGGCTGCCAGAAGGTCAATGCTGACGTGCTGCCGCCTCTGGAGAAGCCCGTTGACGACAGCTCGGTATTTGAGCAGACCCGCAGGCCCACATTCAAGGCCTATACGGTGGTCAACAAATATCAGCCCGAAGGGCATGCCCCCGTGTTCCGCAAGTTGCAGTGCAATCATTGTCAGGAACCGGCCTGCGCTTCGGCCTGTTTTGTCAAAGCCTTTGTAAAAACAGAGGAAGGCCCGGTAGTGTACAACCCCAAGCTCTGCGTGGGGTGCCGCTACTGCATGATGGCCTGTCCTTTCTACGTGCCTGCCTACGACTACAACAACGCCTGGAACCCCTTGGTGTACAAATGCACCATGTGCGCCCCGCGCCTCAAGCAGGGCCTGTTGCCCGGCTGCGTGGAGGCCTGCCCCAAGGAGGCTCTGGTCTTTGGGCGGCGCAGCGACCTTGTCAAACTGGCCCGCCGCCGCATCATGGACAATCCCGGCATGTACGAAGACCACATCTATGGCGAGCACGAGATGGGCGGCACCAACTGGCTGTATCTCTCGCCCGTGCCGCATGCCGATCTGGGGCAGCCGGATGTGCCCGCTGTTTCCGCGCCGGAACTTACGCGCGGCATGCTTGGCTCCATTGCCGTTATTGCCGGTATATGGCCGGTGATCCTGGGCGGTGCGTATTCCATGAGCAAGCATTACAAAAAAATGGTGGAGCAGGCCCGCAGCGAGGGAGCCCAGCAGGCAAAAGGCCAGAGCTGCGCTGACGCCCATGCAGAAAACGATTCACAAGCCTGCGGCTGCAAGCCCGCTGACCATAATCCTGAAAAGGGCCAGGGAGGCGGACAATGCTGAAGCCTTCGGAACTGCTGAAAAATACGCTTGGCCTGCTCAACACGCCGGGCAACATCATCACCGCCGTCATATTGTTCTGCGGAGCTGTGGCCACGGTCATGCGCTTTGGCTGGGGCATCGGCGCAGTCACAAATCTTGATGATTACTATCCTTGGGGCCTGTGGATCGGCTTTGACCTCTTGTGCGGCGTGGCCCTTGCTGCTGGCGGCTTTACGCTGGCGGCGGGCTACTACATCTTCGGCTTCAACAATCTGCGTTCCATGTGGCGGCCCGCGCTGACCACGGCTTTTTTCGGCTACGCCTTTGTCATCGCCGACCTGCTGTACGACGTGGGCCAGCCCTGGCGGCTGCCGTATCCCGTCTTTGTGTCGCAGGGCACCACATCGCTCCTGTTTACCGTGGGCGTGTGCGAGTTCTTTTACCTCTGCGTCATGGCTGTGCTGTGGTTTGTGATCCCCTGCGAGTGGTTGGGGTGGAACAAGCTGCGCGCCATGCTCATGAAGCTGATCATGCCGCTGGTGGCGCTGGGCATCATCCTTTCCACCCTGCACCAGTCTTCGCTGGGCGGGCTGTATGTGATGGTTCCCTCCAAGATGCACCCCCTGTGGTACTCGTCATGGCTGCCCGTGTATTTCTTTGTGTCGAGCCTCTACGCCGGGCTTTCCATGGTGATCTTTGAAGGCACGCTGGCCCACGCGGGCATGCACAAGTACATGGACGAAAACCACGCCAAGAGCTTTGACGGCGTGAGCCTGAGCCTTGCGCGGGGCGCTTCGCTGGTGATGATGGGCTATTTTGTCATCAAGATCGGCGGCCTCACGCTCGACAATGGCTGGAAGTACGTGTTCAGCGGTTACGGCCTCTTGTGGCTGCTGGAAATGGCCCTGGTCATCGTGCCTGCCTTCATGCTTGCCGTAGGCGTGCGCGAGCGGCGTTACGGCATGATCCGCCTTGCGGCGGGGCTGGCTGTGTTTGGGGTCATGCTCAACCGCATGGACGTGAGCCTTGTGGCCTACAACTACAATCTGCCCACGCACCTCAAGTATTTTCCCTCGCTGGGCGAGATCACGCTTTCACTGTTCATGCTGGTGGGGCTTGTGACGGTGTACCGCTTTGTGTGCGCCAAGATGCCCGTATTGCGCGATCACCCTGACTACAAACCCGAAGCCTGACAGGGAGGACGCCATGCAAACGGTATTTTATTCCCTTTACGCATCCCTGATGTCCGGCACGGGCTGGATGTTTATTTTCATCTGCTTTGCCCTGTTCGGCCTGCTGGGCTTTTACCTCTTTCTGAACGGCAAGGATTAGGCTGGAGCACGTTATGACAACGCTGATATCCTTTCTCACTGGCTGGGGGCTGCTCATATCCCTGCTGGGATGTCTGGCCGGGTGCGTGCTGCGCCTGCGCCAGTGCAAGGCCAGCGGCTGCAATCCCGCGGATTTCGCGGCCCGCTGGCGCGCGCGCCTTGTGCCGCTTGATCTGCTGCGCGGGCAGTGGCCTGTGCGCGTGCTGGTCAACGACGCCATTTTTTGGCTGCTGTTTATGGCTCTGGTGGTGGTGCTGTTTGCCCCCGGCCATGCGGTGCTTATCGGGCGCGGCCTGGGCTTTGACTGGCCGGGCATGGCCTTTCGCTGGGCTGACGGCCTTGCTGTGCTGCTGACGCTTGGGGCGCTGGCCCTGCCGTTGCGTCACCTACTGCTGGCCGACCTGCGCGTTGCCGCCACCAAGGCGGACTGGCGACTTATGGCCCTGCTGGTGCTGCTGCCGTTTACGGGCCTGCTTGCCCGCTCGGGCATACCGGGGTATGGACTCTGGCTCTTGCTGCACCTTGTTGCCGGGCATGTTTTTTTGTGGTGTGCGCCCCGTTGCCAGTTTGCACGGTTGCTGCGCTGATGGTTTTTCTGATCAAAGTCCCCAAGGGGGAGTTAATGCGAACCATATGTAGTACAGCCCTCGTTTCTGCTTGCGCCATGCGGTTTGTGGCCGCCAGTGCAGTGTTTGCCGTGGCGCTGTGTTTTTCTGCTGTTGGTGTCCAGGCAGCTTCTGCGCCTCTGGCGGGCAACACCATCTACCTTGGCGGTCAGCGTGCCAAGGAGCTTAAAATGCCTGTTGTGGCCTTTGACCATGCGGCCCATGCCAAGGCCAACGCCTGTGCGAGCTGCCACGCGGCTGGCCCCGGCGTGGAGAAGAACAGCGCGGGCCTGCCGGTCAATATTATGCAAACGCCGGTGTTCAGCGCCTTTGCGGGCATGAATTCCAGCGATCCTGCCGCGCGCAAGGAAGCCTTTCATGCGGCCTGCGCCACGTGCCATGCGCAAAAGGGCGCTGGGCCGTCCTTGGCGCAGTGTCGCGATTGTCACACCATCGCCGATGCCGCAAAGTTGCCCGTGCAAAAGCCTTACAAACCGCAGATGGACGCCTCCCTGCACCAGCGGCATCTGACCTCCGGCGCGTTCCCTGTAAAGGCGCAGCCCGGTCTGGCCCCCGGTGCAATACTGGCAGAGAATGATCCCCAGCGTTGCGTCACCTGTCACCATGCCAAGGATTTTTCACCCACCTTGCCGCCAAATATCGATTCATGCCGCACCTGTCACGAAAGCGGCCCCGGTTCGGCACTTGCCACCAAAGATGCCGCCTATACGCCGCCGCCCCTGCGCGCCGCCGCGCATGAAGTATGCATGAAGTGTCACGCTTCGCTGGCGGAGCAGAAGCTGCCGCACGGCCCTGTGGACTGCGCCACCTGTCATGACAAGGCGCGCTTTGAGGCCTTGCCCCGCTTTGAGGCCAGCCCCTCCATCATGACCATGAACAGGCCCACGGGCGTGGTGCTGACCGACAAGGTCACGCCGCCTCAGGTGCCGCTTTCGCCTCTGTATCCGCAGGGGCCCAAATGGCCTACGGTCATGCCTGCCGTGCCTTTTGACCACGGCCTGCACGAAAGGGCGCTCAACTGCGTGGATTGCCACCACACCAGCGTCAAGCAGTCGTGCATCACCTGCCACACGCCCAGCGGAGACCCCAAGGGCAAGAATATTCCGCTGGCGCAGGCCATGCACTCTGTTACGTCCAAAAACTCCTGCGTGAACTGCCACACCAGCCTGACCACCTCCGCGCCGGAATGCGCGGGTTGCCATACGCCAAGGCCCGTGAGCAAGAGCGGCAGCAACTGCGCCTTCTGCCACCGCGCCGCCCCCGGCGTGAAGGGCACTGTGGGGCTGATGCTGCCCAGCAATCTGCCTTCGCCCCAGGCCGCAGAGAAGGCAAACGGAACTGTTGGGCTGGAAGCCCCGGCCCTGCCGCAAAGCCTGCCCGCCCAGAATGCCCAGCAGAACGCCAAGCTTGCGCCCGCGGCTATCCTGCTGCCCGTGGAGGCCGCAGTGAAGGCTGCGCAGCAGTCTGCCGATGCCTCGGAAGCAGCGCTTGCGTCTTCTGCCATCCTGTTGCCGCCGCCGGACAAAAATCAGACTGCAAAGCCCGACCCGGCAGCCAACGCTGCTGCGGCCAAGGCCTTGCAACCGGCGGTAACGCCGCCTCCTGCTCAAGGCTCTCAGTCAGCCGCGGAGGTGATTGACGAGCCCAAGCTTGGGCCTGTTTCTGACGGCCTGCCCGAAAAGGTGCGCATAGAGCTCATGAGCAAGGAATTCCGCCCGGTGGACTTTGCCCATGCACAGCATCTGCAAAAGCTGCGGGCTGGCATTGGCCGCAAGGCCGCAGGCCTGCAAGGCATGCATGCCAAGGATGGTCTGGAGTGCGCCGCCTGCCATCACAACAGCCCGCGCCTTAAAGAGGGCATGACGCCGCCGCGCTGCGTTTCGTGCCATCCCGCAAACTTGCCCGCTGGCGTAACTACCATGCCGGACGGCAGGCCCCTGCTCAAGGCTGCCTATCACCAGCGCTGCATGGACTGCCACACGCGCATGAAGCTTGAAAAGCCCCGTGCAACGGATTGTCAGGCCTGCCACATCAAGCGCGACCCGGCGGAAGCCCCGGTCTGGTAAAAGGCTAAAGCCCAATCATAAATGAAAGCATGGCGGCAAAGGAAAAACCTTTGCCGCCATGCTTTTTTTATAAGTCTCTGAGGCGAATGACCGTCTATCCGCCAAACTGGATCATGTGGAAGCGCCGCAGCATGGCCGGGGGAATTTCTGAAACCCAGTGCCCGGTGCCCACGGCCCAGAGGTACGCGGCAAAAAGCACCACAAGGCAGCCAGCGGCAACTGTCCAGAAGGGCACGCGGCTGCGGGCCGCAGAAAGATGGAGGCAGTCTTTTTGCGGGCAGGCTTCAATACAGGCGGTGCAGCCAAGGCATTCCGGCGAATTGACGCGCGTTTTTTCGTGCACGGCGATGGCCGAAGGGCAGGCTCGCTGGCAGCGGCGGCAGCTCGTACAGGTCGCCGCATTGCGGCGCACCGCCACCGGGCTTGCCAATGCCAGAATGCCTAAAAACGCCCCGTAAGGGCAGAGAAAACGACACCACGCATTGCGCGCCACCAGCGAGGCCGCCACAATCACGCCAACCACAATCAAGGTGGTGGTTGAAGCCCGCAAAAAGAAAAACAGCATGCTTGAATCGGCCACCATATTGAAGGGCGCGCCCATGAAGGCATCAATTTCGTCTACGCTCATGGCAAAAAAACTGAAATAACAGAGCAATACCAGTGGAATATACTTGATGGCCTGGAGCGCCAGCTCCAGCTTGCGCGGCGGGTTGCGGTTCAGGCCCAGGCGCTCGCCAAGGCGGCCCAACAGGTTGGAGGCAAGACCCACAGGGCAGATATAGCCGCAAAATCCCTTGCGGAACAGCAGGGCCATGAGGGCGATGGCCAAAAAGAGCGTCAGCCCGGCGGGGTGCACTACGTCCCACATGCCGGTTTCAAACAGGCGGCGCGCGGCCATGAGTTCACTGATGGGCAAAAAGCCTTCCACCGAGGGCGGTTTGGGCGTGAAGATCTGGCTTTTTCCCGTGGCCCACTGCACGTAGAGGTAAAAATTCCAGCCCACCCAAACAAGAAAAATGGCGAATGCGCCCTGTATGCCGCGTCGCAGCAGGGTGGGGGTGAGGCGGCGTTTGGGAGGCTTGCTTGTGAGGGGGGTATACGCTGGCGCTGTGGGCTGTGCAGCCCTTTGCGCGGAATCGGCAGATTGGTTCATGGCGGAATATCCTTTCAGACTGTTCAAGTAAACAATTGCGCCACTGGTTGTGTCATCATCTCGTATGGCTGTCCATGACCGGCATCACATGCTGGCTGCCTTCCCTCGGCGCAGGGGCGGCAATGGGGGCGGCAACAGAAATGCGCGAGAGAGAGCGGATACTGCCCGCACGAAGAAATGCATTACGGGCCTTGTTTGCCCCTGCGCGCCGCCGCAGGCGGGGCCTCCGCTGGCAGCTTGATTTTGAACGCCGCCTTGGGGTAGAATGCCGGGTTATTCATGCTGTGCCTGCGTGAATTCTTTACTTTCGCGGACAAATATCGCATTGTCTGGCGACACCGAAAACAGGCTCAGGAACCATCGCATGATTCAGGTAACCAATCTTGGCAAGCTCTACGGAAGTCACCTTGTGCTGCAAGAGATCAATATGCACGTGCACGAGGGGGAGATTTTCGGCATAGTGGGGCATTCCGGCGCGGGCAAGTCCACCTTGCTGCGCTGCCTTAACGGCCTGGAACCCTACCAGATGGGCAGTGTCAAAGTCATGGGCGTTGAAGTTGCCTCCCTTGAGGGCACGGCCCTGCGTATGCTGCAAAGCAAAATGGGCATGATTTTTCAGAATTTCAATCTCATGTCCCGCAAAAACGTGTTCGACAACGTGGCTTTTCCGCTTTCGCTGTGGGGCGTTGCCAAGCGCGAAGAGCGCGTTATGGAACTGCTGGAGCTTGTGGGCCTTGCCGACAGGGCCAAACAGCGCGTGCAGAACCTGAGCGGCGGGCAAAAGCAGCGCGTGGGCATTGCCCGTGCGCTGGCGCTCAATCCCCGTGTGCTGCTGTGCGACGAGGCCACCTCCGCCCTTGATCCCAAGACCACTTCGTCCATTCTCGACCTGCTGGAAGACATCAACCGGCGGCTCAACCTCACCATCATCATGGTTACGCACCAGATGGAAGTGGTCAAACGCCTCTGCCACAGCCTGCTCATGCTCGACGGCGGCAAAACCGTGGCCATGGGCAAGACGGAGAATCTCTTTCTGTCGCCCACCAAGGAAATGCACGCCATGGTGGAGGATGAGTACACGCTCATTCCCGGCGGCACCAACATCCGCCTCATGTTCCCGCGCGAAATTTCGCAGCAGAGCGTCATCACGCAGATGGCGCGCACCCTGGGCATTGATTTTTCCATCGTTGGCGGCAAGCTTGAACGCTACCTCGACGATGTTTTCGGCTTTCTTATCATCAACGTGCAGGACAAAGACCTGGACGCAGTGCTGCATTATCTGAAAACGCAGAACCTGTTCTGGGAGATTCTGGCCTATTCTGAAAACGCGGGTGAACTAGCATGATTGAGAACATGAGCGGCCTTGCGGCCTACTACCCGCTGTGGGAGCGGTTTCTGGACAAGCTGCCGGAAATTATTACGGCAACGTGGGAAACGCTGGACATGGTGCTGCTCTCCACGCTGTTTTCGCTCATTTCGGGCTTTTTGCTGGCTATCCTCATGATCGTCACCAATCCCATCGGCCTCAAGCCCAACCGTTCGGTGTATCAGGCCGTGGATTTTGTGGTCAATCTGCTGCGTTCCTTCCCCTTTATCATTCTGCTCATCGCGCTCATTCCCTTTACCCGTTTTGTGGTGGGCACCTCCATTGGCAGCGCGGCGGCCATAGTGCCGCTGACCATCGCGGCCGCCCCCTTTGTGGCGCGGCTTATCGAAACCTGCTTTCTTGAGGTGGACAGGGGCGTTATTGAAGCTGCGCGGTCTTTTGGGGCCAGCAACACGCAGATTATCTTTCGCGTGCTGATTCCTGAAGCATTGCCTTCCATTGTGCTGAACGTGGCTGTTATCGCCATTACGCTGCTGGGGTATTCGGCCATGGCCGGAACCGTGGGCGGCGGCGGGCTGGGCGATCTGGCCGTCAAATACGGCTACAACCGCTTTCAGGTCGATATCATGGTGTATTCGGTCATTATTCTCTGCCTTCTCGTGCTGCTCATTCAGGGCGTCTGCAATTTCCTGTACAAGATTTTGCGGTAGGCCTGCGGCGGCGTGTGAACCTTTTTACCCTTTACCCTTGCAGGAGCGCTTATGAAACGTCTGCTTTTGTCTCTGGCCATGGTTCTGGCGCTGGCCGCCCCCTCGTTCGCCGCTGAAGACATTGTTGTCGGCGTGACCCCCTTCCCGCATAAGGACATTATGCTGGTGGCCAAGCCCCTGCTTGCCAAGGAAGGCTACAACCTGGTCATCAAGGAATTTACTGACTACGTGCAGCCCAACATGGCGCTGGCCAGCAAGCAGCTGTTTGCCAACTTCTTCCAGCACGAACCCTACCTTGACAACATGAACAAGGAAAAGAAGCTTGACCTTGTTTCCATCGGCAAGGTGCATATCGAACCCTTGGGCGTGTATTCCAAGAAGATCAAAAAGCTTGCCGACCTCAAGAAGGGCAACAGCGTTTCCGTGCCCAACGACCCCACCAACGAAGCACGCGCTCTGCGCCTGCTGGAAGCCAACGGCGTTATCACCATCAAGCCCGGCGCGCTCGTTACCGTGGCCGACATCACCAAGAATCCCCTTGGCCTCAAGTTCCACGAGCTTGACGCGGCCCAATTGCCCCGCACCCTTGACGACGTGACCGCCTCGGTCATCAACACCAACTTTGCTGGCGAAGCCGGTCTGGTGCCCTCGCGTGACGCCCTCGTGATGGAAGGCAGCGAATCCCCCTACGCCAACATCATTGTTGTGCGCAATGAAGACAAGGACAGCCCCAAGGCCAAGGCCCTCATGAAGGCCGTGCAGTCCCCTGAAGTGAAGGAATACATCCAGAAGAATCTGCTTGAACGCGGCATCGTGCCTGTGTTCTAAAATTCATTTTACGGCATAAATTAAGGCAGCCGCCTTACGGTTCCAGATGGAGCTGTAAGGCGGCTGCTCTTTTGCACGCTTGCCGCGCTGGGCGGTCAGGCAAAAAAACGCTAGGGCAGGGGACGAACCTGCTTCAAGTCTTCGCGGGGGATGGTGTGGGTTTTGCCTGTGTCGTCCTCAAAGCTCACGGAATCATTTTCGGGATTGATAACGGGCTTCTTGGTGCCGATGTAGATGGTGTAATCCTTGGTAACGGCGATGTACTTGGAGCCGCATGCCGTAAGCATGAAAGTGCTTACCAGCAGCAGGGCAAAGATCATGGCGCTCTTTCTCATGGCTAGGTATCCTTGACGGTTACAAAAAATTCGGGCCTGCGAACAGGCCCATACATGATGTGTTAAAGCGCATGCTCCCCTTCTGCCCTCTTGTCAATATGCAATCTGCGAGAGCATTGGGCGCAAGCGTGATATCTGCAGATGCCACGCGCATATGGGAACGCCGGATCAGTGTTCGGAAAAATTTTATGCCGTTTCTGCCTGTTTTGCCCTCAACTGCCGCAGATAGGCCGGGTACCACTGGGTAAATACGGCCACACCGATGAGCAAGGTGTAGGAGATCAGCTCGTAGGTAAGTTCTGAAAAAAAGAACTCCTTCATTTTGAGCCATGCCAGCAGAGCGTTGCAGGTGAAGGCCCCACCCCAGGCAGAAGTAATAATCATGTTTGTGCGCAGAAAGACAGGGGAATCCCAGAGCGCCGGATCGGTGTGATCCCTGGCGTAATCGAGGGTAAAAGGCTTGCGCATGACGACCCCTGCCCATGTGCCAAGCGCCAGTGCTCCATTGGCAAGCACGCCCATGTACCGCACTGTCCACATGTTCTGGAAGCCGATCACAAGCACCGATGCGGCGCTGAAAAAGGCCAGCCCCACCCACAGTATCACCCCCCTGTGCAGCTTGAGCACGCCCATGAGGATGCTGAGGGCCAGAGCGATGCCAAGGCCAAGCTCCAACCGAAACAGGCTGCCGTGCGCAATGATCAGAAACGACAGCCAGGGCGCAAAGGCCAACACCAGCTTCAAGAACCCCATCATGGCATTCCCTCCTGAGCAAAGATTTCGCGCAGCGCCGCAACAAAGTGCCCCAAAAGTCAGATCTAAAAAACAGAGGGTGCTATAACTAACTGAATTTTTATAATTTTATGCCAAGTTTTTCTTCCAGCTTGCGGCTGGCAATAACAATAACCGTTGTTACGGTCAGGGTAATGGCAATGTTCAGCAGTACAAAGGCAACAGGCGGCAGTTGCAAAGGCTTGTAAAGCCACATGAAGACCAGCAGGGGCGTGGGCAGATGAAAAAGATAAAAGCGAAAGCCGTTGCGCTCAAACCATGCAAAAGGCGCAAAAGACTGCAACAGCGGGTACAGCCCGGCTGTGAGCAAGAACATATGATACACCAGCAGGGCGCAGAGCAATGAAACAATCCAGCCGCTCACAGGCGTGCCCGCATAGGGCCACAGCAGAACGATCAGCGCCGTGAGCCCAAGCCCAAGTGCCAGCGGGCGGGTGTGGCACAGGGTATTGAGGGCCTCGTGATTTCTGAACGCGACAATGCCCATGTAGTAGCAAAGAATGAACGAAGGCGCTTCCCACAGGCAATACCACTTGAGCCAGCCGCCATAGTTCTGCAAGCACAGCGCGGCCACAAGGGCCACCATGCCGCCAGTAAGGGCCGTGTCGCGCCCCAGCTTTTGCAGCACCCACAGGGCGATAATCCAGAACAGGGTGATCCAGAACAGCACCAGCAAGAACCACAGGTGGTCTGTAAACAGGCCGAGTGAAACGGATTTCCATGTTTCAAGCAGTGTTGCGTCCGCCGGATGTCCAAACGCGGGGATGGAAAAGAGCGTGTAGAGCGGGGCTACCCAGAGCATGCCCACGCCAAACCAGGGCAGCAGGAGCCTGCGCCCCCTGTGCAGCGCGTGTTGCAGGGGGGTGCGCTTGCCGGCATCCCACGAGGCGGCAAACAGAAAGCCCGATGCAAACATGAAGCACTGGATAAGGGTAGAGCCGGAGATGGCCGTGAACAAATCTGCCCAGGGCTGCGGGGTATCCGCATAGAGCTCCCAGAACGGAAATGGCGTGGCGTAAAACATGACACAGTGCATGACCACAACCAGAAAAAGGCACTTGGTTTTCAGCAGGGCAATGTGGGGATAGTGCATTGGGGTCGGCCTTGGTGGAAGTATGCGAAATAGCACCCGGAACAATGCCCGACAATAACGTGACCCGCCGCGCAGGGCAAGCGGGTTGCATCTGCGCGGCGGGCCGAAAACGTCCGCTCATGTCAGCATGTGTCAGCAAAGAGCCAGGGATTAAGCACTGGCCTCCGCAATCCAGCTGGCGACCTCATCCACGGTGGGAACCCTGCCCGTGCATTTAATCTGGCCGTTGACCATTACCGCCGGAGTGGAAATGATGCGCGCGGCCATGATTTCTCTGAAATCAGATACCTTGAGCACCGAAATTTCACCGCCATCCTGTTCCGCAGCCTGACGCACCACGTTTTCCGCCTCTACGCAACGCGCGCAGCCGGGGCCGAATACCTTGATTTCCATTTATTTTGCTCCTGAAAGTTATGCCAGGAATGCCCCAGTCAGGTTGAACAGCCAGCCCACCAGGGTGAACATAAGCAAAAGATAGCCAACAAAAACAGCCAGTAGTTTGCCTGTCATGACCTGCCGCAGCATGAGCATTTCCGGCAGGCTGACCACAACCGTGCTCATGCAGAAGGCCAGAGTGGTGCCGATGGGCAAGCCCTTGGTCAACAGGCTTTCCATAACCGGGATGATGCCCGTCACGCTGGAATACAGGGGGATGCCCAGCAGGACGGAAAGCGGCACCGACCACCATTCCCCGGCGCCAAGATGCTCGGCAAACCAGTTTTCCGGCACAAAGCCGTGCAGGGCCGCACCCAGCCCAACGCCGATGATCACCCACTTCCACACGCGGCGAAAGATGGTGGATGTTTCAGACCAAGCAAAATCGTGCCGATGGCGCAGAGTGATCTGCGGGGAGCAGGCCGGGTCTGCACCCGTGCCGCTGTCTTCTTCCGCCTGCGCGGGCATGTTGGCCATGGCCTCAAGAATAAAGGGGTGCAGCCAGCGCTCGGCCTTGATGGCGTCCATGAGGCAGCCGCCAATGATGCCCGCGGTCATGCCCACAACCACGTAGGCCACGGTGATCTTCCAGCCCAGCAGACCCCACAGCAAAACCACTGCCAGTTCGTTGATAAGCGGCGAGGTGATGAGAAAGGACATGGTGATGCCCAGGGGGATGCTGGCCGTGGTGAAGCCAAGAAACAGGGGTATGCTTGAACAGGAGCAAAAAGGTGTGATCGCGCCAAAGGAGGAGCCAAGAAAATAGCCTACACCCTTTGCCTTGCCGCTCAGATAGTCGCGCACCCGCTCCACGTTGAGCCCGGCCCGCGTCCATGCAATGGCATAAATGAGCGCCACCAGCAAAAGCAAAATTTTTGCCGTGTCGTAAAAGAAAAACTCCACGGATTCCGCAATGGGCGAGCCAGGGGCAAAACCTATGAGGCCCACTGCCAGCCAGTGCGCCGCAGGCTGAATGACCGAATAGGCCAACCACCACAGCGCGCCGAGGGCGGTAATAGCCCCAGCGTATCTGAGATTCCAGGCGCGCGCTTCTGGCGCTTTGTGGGTCTGCATCGCATTGTTTTTGCAGCAGCATTTTTGTTGAAGAGGCGTGTTCATGGCGAATGCCTTTATTTTGATGCTTGTTGGATAGTTGACTTATTGAAGCGAAAAAAAGGGCAGCGCCCTTATATTCATAATTTCGGGAGGATGCCTGGTAATACGCCGCTTGCCGTCCGGAACTTCTGGCATTCACCGGGGTTGGCGGAGCAGCATTCTGCCGTCAGATAGGCGATCACCTCAAGCATCAGTGGGATGCTGGCCTTGTAGCGCATAAAACGCCCCTCCTTTTCAACCGTCACCAGGCCGCTATGCACCACGGCCTTGAGATGAAAGGAGAGGTTGGTGGAGGGAATATCAAGCTGACGGGCGATTTCGCCCGCCACCAGCCCCTGCGGAGCGTTTTTGACCAGCAGCCTGAAAAGGTCGAGGCGTACCTCGGACGACAGGGCTTCAAAGATGCTGGCGGCAGTTTTGCTTTCCATAAAATGATATTTCAACATTAATTGATCAGTGTCAAGGGGACGGAAAAAGCTGCGGCAAACAAAGGTTCGCCGCAGCTTTTAATGAATTGATGTATCTGAGCCAGTGGTGGGCCGATGCGCCACTGGCAGCGTTGTTATGCTCTGCTAGGAACTGCTGTGCCCGTTGCCGTTTCCGTTGCTCATGGAGGCAATGGTTTCGCGCAGGTCGGCGGCCATCTGGGCCACCTCGCGGGCGGTGACGCCAAGCTCCGTCATGGCGTTGGAAATATCCAGCGCAATGGAATCAACGGTGCCGATGTTGCCGTTGATTTCTTCAGAAGCGGCAGACTGCTTTTCAGCCGTGGTGGCGATTATGCCGATCATGTCGGCGGTCTGCATGACCTGGGTGACGATTTCCTTCAAGGCTTCCCCGGCCTGCGTCACAAGCTCCACACCCTGTTGCACGCTGGCGTCAGTTTCGTCCATCAGCGCAATATTGCTGTGAGCGCTGTCCTGAATGCCCTTGACGGCGGAGGAGACTTCCATGGTGGCCTGCATTGTTTTTTCCGCCAGTTTGCGTACTTCATCGGCAACCACGGCAAATCCGCGCCCTGCCTCGCCAGCGCGGGCGGCCTCAATGGCGGCGTTAAGGGCCAGCAGGTTTGTCTGGTCGGCAATATCGCTGATGATGCCAAGGATTTTGCCCACGTCCTGCGCCTTGCTGCCAAGATCGTGCAGCCCCGTGCTCATGGTGGTGGTGTGCCTGCGCACGTCGGCTATGGCCTCAATGGATTGGTCGGTGATCTTCTGGCCGCTCTGGGCGCGCTGCCGGGCCTGATCCGCGTTGCCGGAGGCATCGCCAGCATTGCGCGCCACATCCACTATGGAGGCGTTCATGGCCTCAATTGCGGTGGCGGTTTCGCGTATTCTGTTTTGCTGGTTGGCTGTACCTTCGCTGGTATGGCCGATGCGTTCCAGCAACTGGTCGGATATGTGGGCCAGGTGGGTGGCAATTTCGCCTGCATTTTCCGCCACTCTGGCGACCATGGCGCCGTTCTTTTCAATCTGGCGCTGATTCTTTCTGATCTCGGTAATGTCGTTCCAGAATGTCACCGAACCCATGAGGGTATTATCCATATCAAAAAAGGGCGTGGCAGTAACCGTAACGTGGCGTAGGTTGCCTTTCTCCGTAGGGAGCTCCCGCTCTGCCACAAATTTTTTGCGGTGCAGCACGGCGCGCACGGCTGTGGTTTCGCGGTTTTCGTCATTCCACAAAAATTTGCCCGATGTCAGACCGATAAAACTCTGCGGCTTTGCGGTTTTTTCCAGCAGATCGCACAGATGCTGGTTAAGCCAGAGAATTTTTTTGTCTGCGCCAATGATCAGGCAGGGGGCGGCAATGCCATTGAGCACGCCTTCCGAAAAGCCAAGCTTGTCTTTGAGCTGCGCCACCATCTTGCCAATGTCGGTGGAGAGCGTGGCAAGCTCGTCCTTGCCCTGCTGGTCAAATTCCACGGCAAGGTTGCCTGCGGCCACCTGCCCGGCATTGGCGACAAGCCGCGAAATCCGGCCAATGAGAAAATGGCGGATCGCCAGCACCGTAAAGGCAATCAGGGCCAGCAGGCCCACAGCCCCCATGATGGACGTGCGCAGCAACTGGTTTTCCATGGCAGTCCAGGCATTGGTGACGTCAAGTTTCATCACCAGCTGCCCGAGGATTGGTTCAGATTCGCCGTGGCAGTGATGGCACCTGCGCTGGTTGGCGATGGAAAAAACGCTGCCCAGAATTTTTTTGCCGTTCTGGTCAATAAAAACGGCTTCTTCAATGGGCTGTTTGAGGCCGCGCACATGCAGGCCCGCCAGCTCCTTGTCCGCTTCTACGGTGGCAAAATCCTTGCGCAGGGTGGTGTCGTCCGTGCTGTAGGTGATATTGCCCGTGTATGAGGTCATGTAGGCGGTAATATGCCCGAATTTACTTTTGATCTTGCCGAACTCGTCGGCAGTTCCCTTGTTGTCGCCCACGATCATGGGCTTTTCAATGCCCATGTAGATCAGCCCTGATTCCATGTGCGCGCTGGAGCGGATTTCATCAGTCATAAGCTTTTTAACCCCGGCATATTCCAGGGACATTATGCAGCTTATGACGAGAAACGTAATGGTGACAATAGATACCGTAATCTTGAAATTAAGCGATCTGGATAAAAGCATTGCTACCCCCGAACTAGTGCGCGCCGGAAAAGATCAGTGGCTTGAATTTGAAATCCTGAATCCGCTCGGAATTATGGCATGCCGTGCAGGTTTCCACGGCAGGCCTTCTGCTGATGGATTGAGGGTCCTGATTTTCCGCATGTTCGCTGCCTGGGCCGTGGCATGTCTCGCAACCAACATCGGCCAGTTCGGGCGTTGTTTCTATGCTTTTGAATCCACCCTTGTTGTAGCCTGTAGTGTGGCATTCGTAGCATTTTTGAAGCTCATGCTCCTTGAGCTTTGGCTTCATGATGGCTACAGAATCCCACGAGTGGGCTTTTTTGGAGTGTTTGATAAAAGAATTATACTGCTCTTCATGGCATGGAGCGCAGTTTTTAGAGCCTATGTAAGTTTTTGAGTTGTCGGCATTGCCTGCTTGAACAAAAAATAGCTGAACAAATGTGAAAAGTAGGGCTGAAAGAATACATTTTTTAGATAAATACAGCATCATCACGTTCTCTTTGATGGTTGTTTTTGTAGCCAGCCTGTAGCGCCTGTGAGGAACGGAGACTTTGTCACTTCAAAAAACGTAAACCCATGAATCGTGAATCAGTGCGGAAACCCTATATCCTTCGCAGGGCAATGCCGCAGTAACGCAGAGCCTTTCGGCACGTTTTATTAAATGATTATGCCTTGTTTGGAATTTGTGCTGTTTTGCTCACTTTCGTGGGTGAGGATCAGGCCAATGCCGCGCCAATTATGGGATGCAGTACGCACTCTATAAAGTTGTGACCTGACGTTGTTATACGCAAAAAATTTGGAATTGCACTCACTGATCAAGCAATGAATAGGTTAAAAACGATAATAGTATTGTTTACAGGTGGAGCGCCCAAGATTAATTAACCATATCTTTTTAATAAGTATCGGCTGTTTTGCGAAAATTTCCACAAAACAGGCACATATTTCGATGGTTAGCACAAAAAAATTTTAAAGTGAATATGCTCACGAAAACAGGAAAGGTCATCTCCTGTGCAACAGTATATAGTAGTTGCAGTTGAATATATTTTTTTACTTCAATACATGAGTCTTAGATGTAATTTTTATTGAACACTGATGTTTTTTGTTGATGAATAAGAAAATGATTGTCAATTTTGTTCATTTTTTTATGTTGCAGGTATAAATCTCAAATCATGGGTGCAGGGGGGTGCGTGGTCGTGCCAAGCTAATGCTGGAGAAAACAATCTCCTCATGAATATTGACCGGATTAATGCATATTGCGGGGGGGCGATAATGCAGGGGAATGGCAGATCGCGCGGGACTTGCGGCGGGCAGTATTTTAAAGGATTCAGGCTTTGAACGGCAGGGCGGCGCGTAGTTCATCCACGCCAGCGAGGGTGACGGAGCTCAGCGCAACAATTTGCGCTGTCCCCGCGCTGTGCAGAAAGCGCCGTGCGCGTTCCGTGTTGGCTGCGTCCATGTCTGTCTTGCTGATGACGCCAACGACGGTGCGATTGAATATGCGGGCAAATCCCGGCGGGAAGGCGGAGGTTGGGCGGGTGGCGTCCTGCACAAAAAGAATGGCCGCGCATTCGGTGGCCAGGGTGATGAGGGCGCAGTAGAAGCGGCGGTTTTCCAGAAATTCCGGCGGGGGAAAAACAAATTCTCCGGCGTATTCCACGGCCATGGTACGCCGCAGATCCGGTACGGTGCAGCCCAGCAGGCGGGCAACAGTGCGTCTGCCCACCCCCCGTTCGCCCATAAGCATAATGCGGCGCACGGCAGGCCTATGACCGGGTGCAATCGGTCAGGTCGTAGTGGAGCACATCGCCAAAATAGCGCAGCACTTCACGCAGCCCGGCTTCCACGCTGGCAACATCGCCGGTGAGCAGCAGGGAGCCGCCAAACCTGTCCAGAAAGCCGATCTGCACATCGGCGGCCTTGGTGGCTATATCTGCGGCAATGATCACGCCTTCGCTGGGCGTGATGGTGAGGATGCCGATGGCGTCTGTTGCGCTTTCGTCAAGGCCGAGCTTGAGGGGAATGTCGCGCTGGGGGCTGGCGATAAGGTGCGCCAGAGTGATCTGCCTGCCGGGCACATACTCCTGTATGACGCGCTGTTTCGCTTCTTCCATGGTGCGGCTGCCTGTTTGCTTGAAGGAATGTGATGTTTGCGCGGGGAGTCTGGCTCCCCGCGCAAGGGGTTGCCCGAGAGTAAACTGGTTAGAGCATTTCAACTTTGAAATGCTTCACATTTCAAAGTTCATCTGCTTCTAGAGCAACTGCTTTTTGAGATCGTCGCTGGGCGAGGGGATCACAATCTTGCTGACCACCGGGCCGCCGTCCGTCACGTTGGCAGCGCCAGCGTCCACAGAAGATTGCACGGCGCTGACCTCGCCCGTCATGAGCACAAAGGCTTTGCCGCCCAGGCCCGCAGAAAGGCGCAGCTCCACAAGCTGCACATCGCCAGCCTTGGCTGCGGCATCTGCCGCCAGCACGCAGGAGGCTGCGGTGTATGTTTCAATAATGCCGAGAGCGTTGATCTTTTCCCTGATTGCGGTGCCGTTCATGGCAGGGATAACGCTTTCGTGCACGTTGGGGATGATAAAGGAATCCACCACCAGATCCGCTCCCAGGTGCAACCCGGTCTGCACGGAGCTGGTCACGGCTCCGGTATCGCCGGTGATGACCACAAGATAACGGCCAGGGCAGGTGGGGCGGGAGATAACCAGCTCCACATTGGCGGCTTTGACCATTTCGTCCGCCGTCTGAATGCCCACGCCGATGCTGTTCAGTTCCACACAGCCTATAGTGCGTAATTTCATGCCGCTCACCTGTTGCTTCACGCCTTGATGGTTATGATGCCGTTTTCAACGGCAGTGACCACGCCGTCAATGCTGGCGTGTACGCGCGCGCCCATGGCCCCTTCGGGAATTTCACCGATGAGGTCGCCTGTTTTGACGTGATCGCCCGCATGCACCACGGCAAGGGCGGGCGCGCCTATGTGCTGGCGCAGGGGAATGCGCACTTCCGAAGGCGTGTAGTCACCGGCAAAGTGCGGGTGCGCTTCATAACCCGCAAGCCCAAGCCTGCTCACAAGGCGGCTGGTGGGAATCCTGCGTTCGTCGCGGAAACGCGAGGCCACAAGGGGTTCGCCCCTGTTTTCCCACTTGACCCCGGCGGCCATGAGTTCCTTTTTGAGCTGCGCGTTCACTTCCCTGGGCGAAAGGCCCATGGGGCAGGCGAACTTTTCGCAGATGCCGCATTCGGAGCAGAGCAGGGCCTCGCGCGCGATGGGCGAATCCACGGCCTGCCCGTCAAGCACGCGCATAAGCCGGTGCGGGTGCAGGCTGTGACCAAGCAGTTGCCGGGGGCAAAGATCGGTACACTGCGAGCACTGACAGCATATGGTGTTGGTAAGGCGTTTGACCGTATGCGGGTCCATGACCTTGCGGCACACCACGTTGTGATCGGGCGGCAGCACAAGCAGGCCGCTGGTTGTCTTGGTGACAGGCTGATCCGTATCGGGCAGCACGCGGCCCATCATGGGGCCGCCGTCCACCACGCGGTATTCGTCAATGGTCGGCCCGCCCGCAAATTGCAGCACCTCGGCAACCCTGGTACCCACGGGCACGCGCACCACCATGGGCTTGCGCACCTCGCACCCCACGGTGAGGTAGCGGTGGGTTACAGGTTTGCCGTCCAGCGCGTGGGCCACATTGCAGAGCGATTCCACATTGCTTACCACTGCGCCGATCTGCAAAGGAATGCCGCGCTCGGGCACAATGCCGCCCAGCACTTCATACACCATAACCTGCTCGTCGCCGGCGGGGTAGAAGTCGCCCAGTTCAAAGGCCTCGATGCGCCCCTTGCCAAGGCGGGCAACGCCTTCGCGCACACTCTGCATGGCATGGGCGTGTTTGCCCTTGAGGCAGATGACGCCGCGCCCGGCCCCTGTGCAATCCATCATGGCCTCGAGGCCGCGCACCAGAGTGTCCACCTGTGTTTCCATCAGATACGGATCGCTCATCAGCAGCGGCTCGCACGAAGCCCCGTTGACCAGCACCGTCTGCGCGGCGGCATCGGCCTTGACGTGTGTGGGCAGGCCTGCGCCCCCCGCACCTACCACGCCAGCCGCGCGAATGGCGTCAACAATTGGTTTTCCCATGATGTCCTCTCACTGGAATTATCGCAAAGCGGGCCGCCAGAGCATTTCACTCCTGAAATGTTCGCTTATGACAGGCCAAGCCTGCCTGCTCGCATTTCGTGGCAAGGATTTTCAGAAAAATCCCTGCAGAGCAGTTACCCCATTTCCTTCGTAAACTGCCCTAACCGCACCCGCCGCAATCACACTGCCCGGCTTCAGGCTTTACTTGCACTTGGGCAGAATCATTTCCACTTCTTCATGGGGGCGGGGGATCACGTGCACGCTCACGAGTTCGCCCACGCGCGAGGCAGCGGCAGCGCCCGCATCGGTGGCGGCCTTAACAGCGCCCACATCGCCGCGCACCATCACGGTCACCAGACCGGAACCCACCTGTTCGCGACCGATAAGGGTCACGTTGGCAGCCTTGACCATGGCATCGGCAGCTTCCACAGCGCCAACAAGACCACGGGTTTCAACCATACCGAGAGCGTCAGTCATTATAGCCATTGTAATCTCCTTTTATGTTTGCGTATGCGCGGCAGAGGCTTAAGCGTGAAGGCTTTTGCCGATCACTGCCACGGTTTCCAGCGTCACCTTCCGCAGTTCATCGGGGTCGGTGATGCCATAGTGCTGTTTGATGATGGCGGCCACGCCGATGAGCAGGTCATCGCAGTGTTCGTCATGCCCGTCATGCGCGTGCTGCGAGCATTCACCATGTGCGCAGTGCGCGGCGGCCTCGTCGTAGCTTAGCTGGACGCCGCGTTTGCAAAGTTCATCGCGCGCTCCGGGGGTCAGAATCTTAGCAGAGTCCATCACAAGCTTGTTGCCGTGGATGAACTGATCAAGATTATCAATGGTTATCAGCGTTTTTCCCATATGTGCCTCGTTCGTTCCGCAGGCGCGGGTTATTGTTGGGCGTCATTGGCGCTACGCCGCGCCGTGCCCGCCAGCGCGCTGACCACTTCCGGGTCGGGCTGGGGAATGACCACCATACGCATCAGGTTGTTGCCCAGCACGTCAGCGGCTGCGGCTGCGGCTTCACGCACGGCGGCCACATCGCCTGTCAGCACAAAGTATGATTTGCCGCCAATGCCCTGGCCAAGAACCATGCGCATCAGCGACACCGCCGCCTGTTTGACGGCTTTGTCTGCCGCTATGACGCTGTCCGCCGCGTTGCGGCATTCAACAACGCCCAGGGCCGCGCCGCCGATTTCAGCGGGCATGCGCCGCAGAACATTGAGCACCTGGCTGGACACATTGGAAACAACATAGCTGCCCGCAAGGCGCGCTTCCGTTGCTCTGGCGGCATGCACCGAGGCGTCAACCGCCTCTCTGTCTCCCCCCACAAGGATGAGAAAGCGCCCTGCGCAGACAACGGAAGCGCGCACCAGCGTGACCGGAGCGGCCTTGAGCATGATATCGGCCAGCTCCGCCCCAGCGGCTATGCTGCGGCTGTCCACAATGCCCAGTGTATCCATGAGCTATTCGCTCTCCGGGCTTTTGCCCATCATTTCTTCCTGATCCAGAATGCCCACAATGGCTGCATCAACAGGGGATTCCTGATTGTACAGAGCCTTGCGGGCCGGGCTGCCGGTGGTGATAAGCACGCGCTCGCCAATACCGGCTCCCACGCAGTCCACCGCCACAAAACTTTCGGCCAGCCTGTTGTGGGCGAGGTCAAGGCGCTGTACCACCATGAGCTTGAGCCCGTTGAGGGAATCTTCCTTTCGCGTGGCCCATACGTTACCGACGACAATGCCTATCAGCATGCGACACCTACAGATCTTTCAAAATGGTCATGTTGCGTTCCGCCGCCGCATCCTGCGCCAGCGGTGTTACAACGGCCCCTTGGGGAGCACGCAGGGTGCGCGCGCCCGTTGCGGCGGCCTCGGCCACATGGTTTGCGGTTATAAGACAATCGCGCGTGCGCGACGCTTCCGGCGCGGCCTCGGTGAGTTCCGTCAGGCCAAAAGCCGCAAGCCGCGCTTCATATTCTTCATACAGGCGCAAAAGCGCGTCCGGGGCAGTGGCGGCGTGTGCGCGGTAGGCAAAGCCAAGGGTGCGCACCTGTTTGCCCTGCAAGAGCAGGTCAAGCACTTCGCGCTGGGCAAGGCTTGAGCCGCGCCCCAGCGCCAGATCCGCCATATCCGGGCAGGAAAGCTCCGGCAGGATGTAGAGGGCCGGTTCCTGCCCGGCGCTCTGCCCCTGAAAGCACACCTGCATGGCGCTGCCGAGGCGCTTTTCCACCTGACGGGCGAGGGCTTCGTCCCTGGGGGCCAGCACCTGAGCCACGGACGCGGGCCTGGTATCAAGCTGATCCAGCACGGCCCGCACTACGGCGGTAATGAGTGTGTTCAGTTCCACGGGCATAAGCCGCGCTCCTATAATCATTTAAGGCTTTGAATTATATTCGTAAAAGCAAAATGCTCTAGTCAGTGCAGTTGAGTGCGATGCCCAGCGGCGTCACCAGAAAAGGATTGGCGGGCTTGAAAGTGGGCACGCCTGTGTCCTTCTGGATGATGGATTCCATATCAGCGAGGCAGCAGGTGCCGCCCACAAGGTACAGGGCCGAAACCTTGCGCCCTTGAATGTGCTTCCTGATGATGGCCGCCATCTTTTCAATCACGGGCCGCACCACGGGCAAAAGTTCCTTGTGACGGCTCGCGTCCTTTTTCAGGTCTTCAGCTTCGTCAAAGGGGATGTCGTAATTGCCCGCCAGCACGAGCGAAACGTGCGTTCCACCCGTGGGTTCGTCCGCCACGTACACAACCTTGCCGTCCTGCAACAGGGCAATGCCGGTGGTGCCGCCGCCGATATCCACGATGGCGCCGTCGCGCACCTGCAAAACGCTGTTGGCCGCAGTGGGTTCGTCAAGCAGGGCGGTAACGCGGTAGCCAGCGGCCTCCGCCACATGGCGGTGGGTTGCGCAGTCACGCTCGCTGGTGCCGGGCGGAACGGCAATGGCGGCATTCTCAAGCTTGCGGCCAAGGCGTTCTTCCAGCTCTTCGGTCAGCTCGCGCACAATGCGCGCGCCGCCCGCGTAGTCCACCACCAGACCGTCACGCACCACCTGGGCAAAGCGCATGGCACAGGCCACGGGCTCGCGTTTGGCATTGACCACAACCACCACAATGTACGCGGTGCCAAGGTCTACGCCCACATAGAGGGGTTCCGTGGGGCTGACCTTGCGGGGATTTTCCCGGCACTGGTCAAGCGTGGCGATCAGTTTATCCGCTGCGGCAAAGTCCATATCAGCCCCTTGAGCGCCGCACGATGACGCCGGTGACGCCGGGCTTCCAGCCTGCGCTGTTGCCTTCGTCCGCATCAATGTGCATGGCAAGTTTAAAGGAGTCGCTCACGCGCACCAGCACGTCTTCAAGAATCATGGGCCGTTCCGTATCAAGACGCACGGCGACCTTGTCCTTGTCCTTGAGGCCGAAACGCTCGGCATCATCGGTGTGCATGTGGATGTGGCGGGCGGCAACAATCACGCCCGATTCCAGGCCCACAATGCCCGTGGTGGATGCAAGCACAATGCCAGGGGTGTCCTTGGTGTCGCCGCTCTGGCGCACCGGAGGATTGATGCCCAGAATGCGGGCATCGGTCTTGGAAAGCTCGATCTGCGAAACGCTGCGGGCGGGGCCGAGAACGGCCACCTTGTCCATGACGCCCTTGGGGCCGATCAGCCGCACGCGTTCAACGCACAAAAATTGTCCCGGCTGCGAGAGCGGCCTTTCGGGTCGCAGGGCCTCACCGTACAGCGACAGCGCATCTTCGACGCTCAGATGGACGTGACGGGCGGAAATCTCCACCGGGATGGGCCCGGCGTTCATGGTTTCTTCCCTGTCGCTGCTGGCGCACTGCTCTGTCAGCACCTTGCGCACAACATCTGTCACAATGTCCTTGATCGCTTGTTCGTTCATCTTGGCTCCAGCATGCAACGGCTGCGCATTGGGCAACCGCCTTGTAAATACGCGGGAATTGGGCCGCAGGCTCAAATTCCTTTGGCGGACGTCTTTTCATGGGCAACGCCGCGCCGTTTCCGTAGAGGCGTTCTGCCTGTGGCTCCCCCGGCGCTGCTCGCGTGCAGCGCGCTGCCCGTCAGTGTGCGCCGGGGGGCCAGATACGGCAAAGACTAGGCTTCGCGCTTGGGCAGAATCATTTCCACTTCGCTGTGGGGGCGGGGGATCACGTGCACGCTCACGAGTTCGCCCACCTTTTTGGCAGCGGCGGCACCGGCGTCAGTGGCGGCCTTAACAGCGCCCACATCGCCGCGCACCATCACGGTGACAAGGCCGGAACCCACCTGGCTGCGGCCAATAAGGGTTACGTTGGCGGCTTTCACCATGGCATCGGCGGCTTCAATGGCGCCCACAAGACCACGGGTTTCGATCATGCCCAGAGCGTTGGCGGAAGCGGTCATAGCTATTCTCCTTGCGTTATTTGCGTATGTTGTTGTGCCCCTGAGCGGGTCATGCCGTTGGGGGCATTCCGCAATAACGGGCTGTTACGGTTACATTGGGCGGGCACAGGCCAGCCCGGTGTAGCTGCTAAAGAACCTTCTTCAGCTCGGCCACAATCAGTTCGGTGACGGCGTTGATATCAATGTTGCCAGCGCCAGCAGCCGGAGCCGACGTGCCATGACCGCTGCCGGAGCAGCAGGAGGCGACAGGGGCAGCATGGCTGTCCGCGCCGTGGCCATTGCTGGAGCAGCAGCACTGGGAGTTGAGGTCATAGGCCACACGGCGAATGTTGATAAGGTTCATGGGCGTGACGTTGTCGGAAGTCGCGCTGCCGCCAACGGCGCCGCAGCCCAGGGTGAACGAGGGGAACAGCCCGGTGCTGAGGCCCACCGCGCCCTGTGTGGCGGGCGTGTTGACCATGATGCGCGAAACAGGCTTTTTGAGGCCGAATTCGCGGATGATTTCTTCGTTGTTGGAGTGGATGGCAAGGGTGTGGCCAGCGCCGCAGTTGTGCAGCAGAGCGGTGCACAGTTCGCAGGCTTCATGCCAGTCTTCCACCACGTAAAAGCCGAGCAGGGCCGTGAGCTTTTCCTTGGAGAAAGGATACTTGGGGCCAACGCCCTTTTCGTCCGAAACGAGCAGGCGCGTACCCTGGGGCACGTCGATGCCGGCGATGCGGGCGATGGTCTGGGCGTCGCGCCCCACAATGGCGGGGTTCATGCTGCCATTGCCGCGTTCCATGACGTTCTTGACCTTTTCCAGCTTCTCGCCCTGGAGGAAGTAGGCTCCCTGGGCTTCCAGCGTGGCGCGCACCTTGGCGGCGATGCAGGATTCGGTGACGATGGACTGCTCGGAGGCGCAGATGGTGCCGTTGTCGAAAGTTTTGCTGCTCATGATCTTGGTCACGGCGCTTTCGATATCCGCGGTGCGCTCGATGAAGGCGGGCGTATTGCCAGCGCCCACACCCAGCGCGGGCGTGCCGGAGCTGTACGCGGCCTTGACCATGCCGGGGCCGCCCGTGGCAAGGATGAGATCGCAGATCTTCATCAGTTCGTTGGTGCCTTCAATGGTGGGAATGGTGATGCAGCTCACCAGATCGGGCGACACGTTGCAGCTGCGCAGCGCGCCCTGGATGATTTCCACCGTCTTGGCAATGCACTTGCGAGCGCTGGGGTGCGGCGTAAACACAATGGCATTGCCCGACTTGAGCGAGATGAGCGACTTGTAGATGGTGGTGGACGTAGGGTTGGTGGAGGGCACGATACCCGCAATCACACCCACGGGCACGGCCACTTCCACAACCTTGGTCTCGTTGTTGGTGGAAAGAATGCCCACGGTCTTCATGTCGCGAATGCAGGCATAGACCTTTTCGCTGGCAAGCAGGTTCTTGGTCTTTTTGTCCTGCGGTTTGCCAAAGCCGGTTTCTTCCGCAGCCATTGCGCCCAGCGTTTCAGCCTGGGCAGCGGTGGCTTCGGAAACGGCCTTGATCACGGCGTCCACACGCTCCTGGCTCATCTGTGCGAATTCCGGCTGCGCCTTGCGTGCAGCGCGAACCAGTGCGCGTACCTCCTGAATGGAGAGCAAATCCTTATCGACCATTTCTTACTCCTTTTCCTTCAGAGCCGCCCGGCAAATGGCGTCTATCAGCGTTTTCTTGTCGGAGGAGACAATCTGCCCGCGCGTAAGCGGAACCTGAAGGTCTCTGGCCAACTGCCGAAGTTTGTTTATGCTCATGCCCGAGAGCTTTTCCTTGCTCGGGGGCGCGGCCTGCGTGGCGGGCTTCGCCTTGTCGGCGGGGTCAGTCATGCTTGTCTGGCCTTCCTGTGCGGCCTCTGCCGGGGCCGCCGCCTCAATCTCAATGCTGCGCGGTTGCAACAGCAAAATATGTTCAAGCTCCGCATCGGGGCGGGGGATGACATGCCGCGAAACGCACTCCGCACCTTCAATGCGCGCAATGGAGGCCGCTGCTGCGTCCACGGAGGACTGCACGGCAGCCACTTCGCCCGCGATGGTGATGGTCACAAGCCCGCCGGAAGCAAGGGACTTTTCGAGCAGGCGCACGTCTGCCGCCTTGAGCATGGCGTCGGCAGCCTCAATGGCTCCTATCAAGCCCCTCGTTTCCACAAGTCCTAATGCCAGCATGCTTTTTCTCCTTCACTGCGCAAGGGCGCGGCGCGGGTTTGTCTAAAATGCTCAGCTCTAATGCCTGATAGTCTTCACATCGAGGTCATAGCCACGCAAAATGCTTTCCATTGTCGCCATATCCCGGTCATCAAGCACAGGGTTGTCCTTGATGGGATATTCCATGTCGAGCTGGGCGTACTTGCCGACGCCCATTTTGTGGTAGGGGAGCAGATCAACACCCTTTAAATTTTTCATACCTTTGTAATTATACAGAAATTTTCCTACGGCGTGCAGTTCTTCCGTATCATCGTTGTATCCCTTCAGCAGGGGCATGCGGATACGCACGTTGCTGCCGTTTTCAAGCAGCCAGCTCAGGTTCGCCAGTATGGTCTCGTTGCGCACGCCTGTGAGGGCATAGTGCTTTTCCGGATTCATGTGCTTGATGTCGAAGAGGAAGAGATCAACCACTTCGGCAAGCTGGCGCACAACTTCGGGGCGGGCATAGCCGCACGTTTCCATGGCGGTGTTGATGCCCTTGTGCTTACAGGCAAGCAGCAGGTTTGCCACGGCTTCCGGCTGGAGCATGGGTTCGCCGCCGCCAACGGTAACGCCCCCGCCGGAGCTCTGGTAAAAGGGCCAGTCCTGTTCCACCACTTCCAGCAGTTCAGAAATGCCCTTGCATTCGCCCGCGATGGCCAGCGCCCCCTGGGGGCAGGCCTTTACGCAGCGTCCACAGGCGATGCAGTCAAGCTCCCTGTTTACGGTATGCTGGCCTTGCTCTCCCGCGAGCGCGTGAATGCCTGAGGGGCAGACGGGCACGCACGCGCCGCAGGAGATGCAAAGGTCTTTTTTGTACAGCACATCACAGCGCCGACGTTGGCTTTCGGGGTTTGAGCACCATTTGCAGCGAAGGGCGCAGCCCTTGAAGAAAACGATGGTGCGTATGCCCGGACCGTCATACATATTGTATTTCTGTATGTTGAAAACGATGGCTTTTCTTTCGATCACGGTGCTTTTCCCCTGCCGTATGCCGTTACGCTTGTGTTGCCGTAAGTACCGGGCGGCCTAGAAGTGGCGCAGCACGGTTCTGCTGATGATTTCGTCCTGAACGTCCTTGCACAGCTCGATGAAGAAGGCGCTGTAGCCAGCCACGCGCACAACCAGATCGCGGAAGTCCTTGGGGTTCTTCTGCGCATCAAGCAGGGTCTGGTTATCCAGGTAGTTGAACTGCATTTCGCCGTTGCCAAGGATGCTGGCCGTGCGGATGAGGGTGATGACGCCCTGTTCGCCTTCGGGGGTATCCAGCAGGCCGGACATGAGCTTGAAGTTGTGCACCATGCCGATGTTCATGTTGTCGTTAGACATCTTGGACACGCTCTTGATGATGGCGGTGGGGCCTTTGACGTCCGCGCCCTGGGTGGGGCTGATGCCGTCGGAAAGGGGCTGCCATGCGCTGCGGCCGTTGGCGGATGCGCCAAGCAGCTGGCCGAAGGGCGTGTTGTTGGAGATGGACAGGGTGCCGTGGCTCAGAATGGAGTAGAGCGTGCGGTACTTGCGGTGCTCCTGCTCGGTGAACGACACGAGGTCGGCGGCGATGTCGTCGGCGTAGTCGTCGTCGTTGCCGTACTTGGGCGCGGCAAGGCAGTCGGCCAGCACTGCGTCGTAGCCCTTGAAGTCGGCCTTGAGGGCTTCGTTCATGTATTCAAGCGTGTACTTCTTGTCTTCGTACACAAGCTTCTTGATGGCGGCCATAGAGTCCACGTAGGTGGCAAGACCGCTCCAGACCACGCCAGGGCCGAAGTTGTACATGGCGCCGCCAGCGGCCACGTCGCAGCCGTGTTCCATGCAGCCTTCGTACATGATGGACATGAGCGGTTTGGGCGCAAAGTCGCGGTGCACGCGCTGGGAAATGACCGTGGCAACGCTGGACCACTTGGTGATGTAGCAGATCTGCTCCTTCACCGCGGCTTCGAACTTTTCGTAGGTGTCAAACTGGCTCAGGTCGCCGGAGTCGGGGCAGACCTGCTTGCCGTACCACAGCGGCACGCCGTGGTTGAGCACCAGCTCGATGCAGATGGGCCACTGGGTGTAGGCTGTGGAGGTCCACTGGTAGAGGCGGCCCGCTTTCTGCGGTTCCACGCAACCCATGAGGCAGTAGTCGCGGGCGTCTTCAATGCTCACGCCCTTGGCCAGCATCATCTTGATGTGGGTGTCGTCAAAGTGCACAGCGGGGAAGCCCATGCCGGAGCGGATGACGGCCACGATTTTTTTGAGGTATTCCTGCGGCGAGGAATTGTGCACGCGGGTTGCCAGCGAGGGCTGGTAAATACGCACGTGGCGCACGGCGTCCATGAGCAGGTAGGTCAGCTCGTTTGTGGCGTCGCGTCCTTCACGGGTAACGCCGCCCACGCACATGTTCACGAAGGGCTGGTATCCGGCAAAGAACTTGGAGCTGCCCTCGCTGGTGAGCCACATCATTTCAGACATCTTGATCAGCATGCAGCCAGCAAGATCAAAGGCCTCGCAGGGGGTCATGCGGCCAGCTTCGATATCGGCCTTGTAGAGGGGGTACATGTACTGGTCAACGCGGCCAATGGACATGCCGGTCTGGTTTTCTTCAACCACCAGCAGGGATTCCACGGTCCACACAGCCTGAATGGCTTCCCAGAAGGTGGTGGGAGCGTGGGCGGGAACGCGGGCGTTGACCTCGGAAATCTTGAGCAGTTCGGCCTTGCGCTTGGGATCGTGTTCTTTTTCCGCAAGCTGGGCGGCGTATTCCGACATGCGCTTTGCATAGCACATGACGCCTTCGGTGGTTTCAATAACCGACTTGTAGAAGTAGATTTTGTCGATATCTTCGGGATTGGCGTAATCCAGGTGCGTCAGGTGCTCCTGCGCTTCATGCTGAATGTCCAGCATGCCCTTTTTCATCAGGATCACGTCATAGCCGGGGTTGGAGTCGCCGCCGCCGTTGAGGGCGTGGTACGAGCAGTCGGACACGTAGGATTCGCCCGAAAGTTCCCACAGACCGGCTTCGCGGTACTGGGCCTCGCAGTATTCGTCAACGGACTTGCCTTCCCAGTAGGGGAAGATTTCTTCGCGCAGAACTTTCTTGTCTTCTTCAGCAAGATGGAAGGGGTCCTGCGGGCGGGAGCCGATGGTGTCCAGCTCATCGCGCAGCCAGCGCCAGGAAATGTCGGGCGAGAACGCGCCAGCGCGCGGCGCGCCGTTGGGTGCGCCCACGATGAGTTCGTTATCCTGAATGACCAGGGGCGCTGTTTCGCAGCAGTAGCGGAAAGCCTTGGCGCGCAGCAGGATGCGCGGCATGCCGGGGTTTTCGCTGTCAATCTTGGTAATGGCGCGCGCACGGTGAATGGTGATGCGCGGCATCTGCAAAAGATAGTTGGTCTTGAGCTTGAGGTGGCGCTCTGTGGGGCCGTCAGGCACGTTGACGCCGTCAGACACGCCAGCCTTGGGGCCGGAATGCTGCGCGGAGGCAGTGGGCGTAAGGGTAACAGCCGAGCCGGAAGACGTGGCAAATATCTTGCGCAGCGTTTCGCGCTCTTCGGGCGTCAGGCTTTTGGTGACTTCTGCTATCTTTTGAGTAAAATCATGAAGATCCACGTTGATTCCTCCATGGTTTGCGATGGCGGCTCCGGCTGTTGCCGGGGCTTGTTCCGCATCACCTGTTCAATTCATTGAGAGCCTTGCGCAAAACGCGCCGCAGTGCGTCTGAAACGGGGTCGGTCTGGTCGCTCTGCTGTTCCCTGAACGAGAAGCCGCGAACGCCGTAACCCACCTTGCGCCGATAAATGAGATTCATTGGTGAAATGTTGTCGGAGCTGAATCCGTGCCCGGCCAGACCGCTGCCCTGCGTCATGGAAGGGAAAAGGTCGGTGGTGAGGCCCATGCCGCCAAAAGCGGCAGGCGTGTTGACCAGCATGCGGGCCACGGGCTTTTTGAGCGCGAACTGCTGGATGATCTCTTCATCCTGGCTATGGATGGTCATGGTTTGGGCGTGACCCTCGCGCAGCAGAAGTTCGAGGCATTTTTCGCAGGCATGCCGCCAGTCCGGTTCAACATAATAGGCAAGCACAGGGGCCAGCAGTTCCCTGATAAAGGGGTCGGCGGGGTCCACGTAGCGGCGTTCAACCAGCAGCACACGCGTGCCCTGCGGCACGGCAATGCCCGCCTTTTCGGCCAGCACTGTTGCCGATTGCCCCAGCATGGCGCGGTTGCGGCGGCCATTGGGGTGAAACATGGTTTCGCTCAGGGCCAGGGCCTGCGCCTCGTTGATAAAACAGGCTCCGTTCGCCTCAAATGCCCGGCGCGCCTGCGGCTCGATCTTGCCGTCCACAATGACGCACTGCTCGGCAGATGGGGCCAACCCGTTGTCAAAGCTCTTGCTGGCAAGAATGTCGTCCACGGCCTTGCAAATGTCGGCAGTGGCTTCAATAAAGGCCGGGCCGTTGCCCATGCCGCCGTAAATGAAGGGCTTGCCGCTGTGGCGCGCAGCCTCAAGCATGCTGTCCCTGCCGGTTACCAGAACCAGAGCCACAAGACGGTGGCGCATGAGTTCTTCAATGCCGCTGTCGGCGACCATGGTCAGACAGGTCACAGAACCCTCGGGCAGGCCGTGGGCCTGACCGGCGGCAGACATGGCCGCCACCACGCGGCTGGTGCATTCCACGGCGTGCTGGTGAGGGCAAACCACAATGGAATTGCCCGCCTTAACCGCCGCAAGCACATTGCAGATGGTGGTGGAAACCGGGTTGGTGCAGGGGCTGAGGGCGGCTATAACGCCCACGGGCACACCCACTTCAAACACGTGTTGCGCAGCATCGGCGCTCTGGGGCAGTTTGCCCACGCAGCGCATGCCCCGTACGCTCTGTATGACGCGGCGGCAGGCAAAAAGGTTTTTGGCCATTTTGTCCTGCCACACGCCGCATCCGGTTTCTTCGTGGCTCATGACGGCAAGCGACTGGGCCTCAGCGGCGGCGGCTTCAGCCATGGCTTCCACCACCGTGTCCAGTGATTCCTGAGGCATGGCGGAAAGCCGCGTCTGAGCGTCAGCCGCGTTTTCAGCAAGGATGCGAGCCTGCTGGATGGAAATAAGATCCTTGTCGCCGATCATGTTTCCTCCGATGAACCCGGTCAGCTCAGGGCGTAGCGCCTTACAAGCCTGACAAGACGACGGTGGGGCGTGGGGATCACAGCGGAGCTGTAAACGGTAGCGCCCATATTGTTCACGGCCTTGATGCCAGCGGCCACTGCGGCTTGCACAGCGGCCACATCGCCCTGCACCAGGGCGGAGCAGTAACCGGAGGCCACGTTTTCGTAGCCGATCAGTTCCACGTCGGCGGCCTTGATCATGGCGTCCGCGCCTTCCATAAGAAAGACAATGCCAAAGGTTTCAATCATGCCCAGAGCGCGCAGACCGGGGTCGTCTTCCTGTATTTCGTCCAGCGTATGCGCACGGACAATGCCGCTCATGCCGCGCGCGGGGCGGGGCATGACGTTGGTGGCCGTAAGCTTGCCCACAGAGGCGGCAGCAGCGGCGCCAGCGTCAACAGAGGCCTTTACTGCGGCCACATCGCCCCGAACCATGATGGTAACGAGCGTTGAGCCAACGTTTTCGTAGCCGACAAGATCGACATCTGCGGCTTTGAGCATGCTGTCCGCGCCGTAAATGGACGGAACCATGCCAAGAGTTTCAATCAGGCCAAGGGCTTCTTCACCTGTATACTGCATACAACTCACCTCGTGGGGACCCGTGTTCGTGTCCGGGCGTAGCCGGGCGGAGCAAATCTCCTAGTTCCTTTCTAGCCGTTCCCCTATAGGGAAAAGTCAAGCCATATCCCGATTTTTTTCGTCTTGTGTGTGAAATTTGTTGCAGCCCTTGCGGTGTGCGGGTTTTGGCCCTTTACAGGGCTTTTTTTTGATTTTTCCGCCTGCTGCGCGGCAATGCGAGCGCGTGGCGGCTGCGGAGCGCGCAGAAGGGTCAGCGGCATTTTTGCGTTTAATTACGGGCCTGTCGCAAAAATGTCTGCTTTTTGCGGCAATGGGCGGCGACCTTCCCTAAAACTGGAACCTTGGGCCAGATTTGGGGAAGCAGGCGCACACAGATGGTTCAGATTGCATGAGCGCCTTGAGGGTGGGGGGCTGTAAGGGGAAGAGGCAGGAACGACTTTTGCACTATCAAGGAGGGTATGCCCCAAGCCGGACACCGCACATTCAGGAGAGCTTCATGAATTCTCAGCGCTACACCATAAGCGAAATGAGCGAGACTTCGAATATTTCAAAAAAGGCCCTGCGTTTTTACGACAAGCTGGGCCTCATCACGCCACGCCTGCGCGGGGCCAACAATTATCGCTATTACACGCATGAAGATGTGCTCTCCGTGCCGCCTCTCAAATATTACAAGCAGATGGGATTCCGGCTTGAAGAAATCCGCGCGGCCTTTGATGCGGACAGCAACGCCTCGCTGAGGGCACTGCGCGAGATGTTTACTACCAAGATGCAAGACCTGCGGCAGGAGGAAGACGTGCTGCGTTTGCGCTCGGCCTCCATCCATGACTGGCTTGAGCTGCTGCACGAGGCGGAAATGGTGCTGGATAACGACCTGCGGCAGGTCTCGGTCAAATATGTTCCGCCGCAGAATCTGCTGTTCCATGACGAGGTGTTCTCTCTGGACATCAAGTCCACCATCATCAATATGGGATTCACCAATTATGTTGAATCACTGGATAATAACATCGCCGGGCCGGTCATTGTTCATTTTTCTTCGGTGGAAGAGAGGTTGAAAAAGGTGGAGCAGCCCATACAGGTTTTGCAGCGTCCCATGCGCCCATGTAAGCCGGAGCTGATGCAGACGCTTGGGGGCGTGCTCATGGCGAGCTGTTATCACATTGGCCCTTATGAAAACATCAACGACACCTACCGCAAGCTGCAACGCTGGTGTGCATCCAGCAGCTATGTGCATGCCCCTGATGCCTTTGAACGGTATGTCACCGATTACTGGACAACCAACAATGAAGCGCTTTTTGTGACCGAGGTCCTCGTGCGGGTGCGCCGCCCCAACGACACATTCGTTTAAGCGGCACGTTGCCGCCGGGCGGTGTTTGGCACAGCCCGGCAAAAGTGAAGGCCGTTGCCTGGAGAGTCCGGGCAACGGCCTTTTTGCGCACTATCTACAGCACTGGGCATAAAAATGGGCCTGCTGCCGACCAGTATGCGTGGTCGGCAGCAGGCCTGTACCGGAGGAAGGAACCGCCGGATCTTTAGAACTTGTACTGGAAGACCACCTGACCCTTCCAGGCGTCCTGCTTGGAGTAGGAGCCGAAGTTCTGGTAGCTCTTGTTCCAGGTGCTGCTGTCCATGTAGTTGGCCACGTAGCCCAGTTCAACGTTCATCTCAAGATTGTCGTAAATCTTGTAGGAAGAAATCACGTTGAATTCCAGCAGACCATCGTTGGTGGTCATGTAAGGGCCGTCAAACATGTTGGACGTGGAATCCCACGCATTGGCATGGTCCATGTACTTGACCATTGCGGGGCTGTTGGTGCCGCCCCAGTAGGCCACGCGGAAGGTGTGGGTGAGTTTGTCGAGGAAGCTGACGTCGCGGATCTGCGCGCCAAAGCCCCAGGTGCCCGCGTAGGACAGGGACTTGTCCATGAAGTTGACGTTGGGGCTCCAGCCGAGGTTGCCATCGCCCATGAAGGACGTGAAGTTGCCGTAAGCACATACGGAAGGCAGGCGCTCGGAACCGTTCTTGACGTTGCCGTCATCGCCGGAAGCGTACCAGCCGAACACGCCGGGCACGCCCCAGTCGAGCTTGTATTCCACAAGGGCCTTGGCCAGCCAGCCCTGGCGCTGGGTGCTGCCGTGCACCACATCATTGGCGTTGTTGCGGCGCATCACATTGAAGCTGCCCATCTGTTCGACAAAACCGTAGTTGGTGTCGAATTCAATGTTCCAGGGTTCCAGAGCCGTGATCTTGACAGGCAGGCCAGCCCAGAACACGGTGCCGTATTCCTTGGAGGCATTGGTCACGCCGGTCACGTTGAGGCCGTGGCCCGCGCCGATCTTGTTCAGATAGGGGTACAGGGTGGTGGCAGGGGAGCCATCATTGAGCCCATAGTTGGTGAACGCGCCAAACTTGCCAGTGTTGCGGCCCATCATGCCGGGCATGACCCATGGGGTGATGCTGATGCCGTCAAAGGTCAGGGGCATGCTCAGGGCAAACAGGTCCATATTATCAAGATAACTGGCCTTGTCGTTGCTGATCACGTTGTTGTAGGTGCCGCCCTGATAGTTGTCGTTGAAGGGGCGCATCCACAGGGCGGTGAGGCCCACGTTTTTGTTGAAGGCATAGTTGCCAACCACAGCGGCAGCCTGGGTGTCAAACACCGCAGAGCCGCCAGCGGCGTTGGGCAGGGCCAGATACTGCAAGCCCATCTTGAACTTCAGATCGGTCTGCGGAACCGACCACTGCATGTTGGCCTGGGTCACGCGCACCAGGGTGCCGTCCGCACCAAGGGCGGAACCCTGACCGGATCTGCCCCAATCCTGCGGGCCAAGCTTGAATTGCACGCTGCCCATAAGGTTTTCAGAAGCAATGGCGTCAAGGAAAAGCAGAACGCGCTGACGCGAAACAAACTGGTCAGAGTTGTTGGCTTTCTGTTTTGCCCCATTGGTCGTCACGTCCTTGGTCAGGCTGGAATCGCCCACGCCAAAGCCCATCGACCAGATGCCCCTTGCCTTGAAATCCACCGCTTCGGCAGACTGCCCAAACGCCAACCCCAATGTAAGCGCAAGAGCTGCTGCGGAAAGAATGGTTTTCCGTTTCAAAGACATAGTACCTCCCAAGTTAAACGTTATCCATTTGCTACAGCCTGATCCATAAGAGAGCGCGGGCGAAATTGTCCGCGCTCAAGGGAAGCGTATCCGATCCTGCCGGGCGAGGCCCGGCCCGGCTGGTCTGGTGCAGGGGATGTAAGGGATGCAAGGGGACGGTGCGGCGCTTTGCGCAAAGCGGCCGTCGCAGGGCGCAATGCCGTGCAGGTGCTTTTGTGCAAAGAGGGAGCTGCGGAAAGCAGCAACAGGCATGGGTGCAGCCAAGGACGCCTCACAAGGTATTTGGTCGGGAACAGGTTTGTTGCATGTTTGCATCCTGTGTGCCAAATTTCACCATGCTGAAATAATTTACTTTTTTGCTATATTGCTTGTGAATGGGGTAAATACGCGGCAGAGTTGTCGTATGTTGCGACAAAAAAATTTTTCATAAAAATTTAATAAATTAAGTATGATAACGGTTTTTATTGAAAAGTACGACATATTTGTCGCTAATTTGAACGGTGCGGCATGTTCCGCAAAGAACGTATTGGGAAAAAGTGAGGTCTGGCGGGGATAGCAAAAGGGCAGGGGACGTTGTGAATCATTTGGCATGTAAATTGAAAGGAGGGGCGCGTTAATATCACAACAGTGCCCGTCGGTACTACGAAGGAGTTTTAATCATGGCTGCAAAAGCAAAGCGCGCCGCCCTTATAGGTTACGACTGCCTTATTCCTAAAAGGCTTGAAGTAATGCTCGCTCAGGGGGGGCTCGATAACTTCAGAAAGTTCATGCAGGAGGGCAGCTACATTCCCGAAGGTTTCAATCTGCCTACGGTCACTCCGCCGTCCTGGGCCACTATCTGCACGGGCGCATGGCCCCGCACCCACGGCGTGGAAGACTACTATTACTACCATGAAGGCCGCAGCCTTGATTACAAGGAAACCTCACAGGCTTTCGGCTCCACCATCCTGACCGCAGAGACCATCTGGGACGCGTGGGACAAAGCTGGCAAGAAGTGCCTCGTGGTCAACTACCCCATGTCGTGGCCGTCCAAAATGCAGCACGGCGTCATGATCATGGGCGAGGGCCTCAGCCCCGCCGAAACGCGCTGGCCCCTGCATGGCAATGAGCACAAGGAATATTTGTGCTCTGAAAGCGTTATCTCCACAGATTTTTATCCCATGGGTTCGCAGGGCACCTTTGACGATGCCGAAGGCTGGGCCAACCTGCCGGAAGGCGAAGAACCCCTTGAAATGAACGTGCGCATGCACTTCAAGGAAGCCATAGAACCCCTGGAAGACCAGACCTGGCACTGCCTTGTGTGGCAGAGTGGCGATGAAGGCTATGACCGCATGGCCCTTTGCCCTGAAAAGGACTACGCCAAGGCCTTCTTTACCATCCAGCTTGGCCAGTGGAGCGAACCCGCCCAGCACGACTTTACCGTGAAGGCCGATGGCCGCACCGAAAAAGGCGTGTTCCGCGCCAAGCTCATGCAGCTTTCTGACGATGCTGAAGAATTCAAACTGTATATTTCCGGCATTGCTGGCCGTTGCGGTTTTATCGCTCCGGCTGAAGCCGCCGCGCAGATTGACTTCAGCAAGCACATCACGGCCAACGATATTGGTCTGGTTGCCTATCTGCACGGCATTATTGATACCGACACCGTGTGCGAACTGGTGGACTTTCACAGCGCATGGCTCTGGAACACCATTGAGTCGCTTATCAAGGCTAATGCGGACTGGGATCTCTTCTACATGCACTCCCACCCCATTGACTGGTTCTACCACGGCTGGCTCAGCGAGCTGGACAGCACGGACGATGCGGTTCGCACCAAGGCCGAAAAGATGGAACGCTACATCTACGAAGTGGAAGACCGTCTGCTTGGCCGCCTCATGGACATCATGGGCGATGAAACCGTCATGTGCGTATGCTCCGACCACGGCGCAACGCCCCTCGGCCCCATCCTCAACACGGCCCACGCCCTCAAGGAAGCGGGTCTGTGCTCTTACGAACCCAAGAAGTCTGAAAACTACTGGGATATCTACGAGGAAACCGAAGGCTTCAATTACGTGCTTGATGTGAGCAAGTCGCTTGCCGTGCCGCAGCGCTACATGTTCGTGTACGTGAACCTGAAGGGCCGTTACCCCGGCGGTATTGTTGAGCAGGAAGACTACGAAAACGTGCGCGACCGCATCATCAACGCCCTGCTGGACTACAAGCATCCCGACACGGGCGACCGCCCCGTGCTGCTTGCCGTGCGCAAGGAAGACGCTCACGTGTTTGGCATGGGCGGCGCGCAGGCTGGCGATGTGGTGTACGTGCTCAAACCCGAATACATGGCCGAACACGGTTACGGCCTGCCCACCGGCGAATCCGGCTGCGGCAGCCTCAAGAACCTGCTCATGTTCCGCGGCCCCAACATCCGCAAGGGCTACCGCTATACCCGTCCGCGCTGGCTGGCCGACATTGTGCCCACCTTCTGCTACATCACGGGCAATCCTGTGCCCGCCGACGCCGAAGGCGCGCCCATTTACCAGATCATGGAAAACCCCAATCTGGTCGATTAATTCACCATGCCGGGGCAAGGGCGCGGCTTTTGCCCCGGCGCGATAAAACACAAAGCCCCGCATCAGCGGGGCAGACGACAAGGATAAGATCATGGCTGAAAAGAAAGCGATTCTCCTGATGCTGCCTTCCGTTGCGCTCAGCGGCGCATCCGAAGCGCTGGACAAGCTGAAGAAAAAGGCCGTTTTGCTGGCCAATGCCGACAGCGCTGGTCTGGAAGCTCTGGCCCTGGAACTTGGCGGCAAAAAGGTTGAAGCTGCCGCCCTTGAAGGCGCGGAAGACGCGTTGCTGGTGGTGCAGGGTGACGAAGCCGCTCTGGCTGCCGCTCTGGAAGCCGCTGACCGTCGCACCCTGGTGGTGGTTGCCGCCGCTGACGGCGTGGCCTTCTACGGTCTGGCTGTGGACAGCAAGGCCGGGGCCGTTGCCCGCGCCGTTAACGCGCAGGATATTGCCGTTACCATTGCCACCATTGCGGATCTGCCCGTCAGCGCCCAGTGCACCGGGGGTATCATTTATCAGGCAATGAAAAATCCCAACCTCAAGCTTGATGAAATCAGAAAGCTCAAAGAAGCCCTGGTGCGCATGGAATCGGTTATCCAGCGTGATAACCGCGAACCCTGGGACAAGCACGACTGCGCTTAAATTCCTTGCCGCTGTGACCGCGCCTGCCGTGTGGGGGCATGACGTGCGCGGTTATCTGGAACCGCAGCCGTGCTGCGGTTCCGACCCATACCTTCCTCCAAACGCCTGCGGAGATTGAGCTTTATGTTCAGTCTTCGCAGGCTGTTGTTTTATCGGTATGCGGGCAACTTAAACCTGTTTAACGCAGCTTTGCTGTTGATAAAATTTTGCGATAACTGTTGATTGTGATTTTTTTTATGTGATAATAAAAATATAGCTATATGTATGTGGCAATAGTTAGCATTATTGTATTTTTATAACGGCTTGTTGTTGCGTTATTATTTGTGTTTTGTGCTGTATTGTTGTCTGTGTACTTGTTATTCTCTGATAAATTTGAAATCATTAAAATGAAGTAATCAGAAGTGCTTTTTAAATTATGGCTGTTGTTTTTTTTGATAATAGTCAGCATTTGTTATTAACGGTGCATCTGTAAATAATAAATGGGAAAGTATTTGTTTCATTAAAAGTGGCGCGAAGAGCTGCGTTAGGCTGAACACCCTGCGAATTTCTGTCAGATTTGAATGCAGGGTAGTCGCGATTATAAATTTCAGTTTGACAATTGGGGGAATGCATGAAGTTTCTCAGAACAATTGTTGACTTTTTCTGGAGGGCATCGCTCCGGTTTCGATCCGTTCAACCCGGTAAAATCTTTGTGGTCGCACAAAGGGACTATTTGTTATTGCGGCTCTTTTTTGTAGACAGACAACGCCAGCTTGAAAATGTTGCCTGCGATGTTCTGTATATTTCACCACAAAAAATATTGCTCAAATCAAACAAGCGTTTTTTGCCTGATATTCTTAAAGGAGAGCGCTGTAGTCTGTATGTAAAAGTACCTCATGCAATAGCTGAAAAATATCTTGGAATTTCATATCCTGCAATCAGGCATGGTTTCATTTTTAAAACACGAATCATCGCAAATTTTATAGATACAGAATCAAAGCAGTGCCTTGTTGAAGTTTCCATGCCTAAAACATATGTGCAGCGTGATCTGCAGCGACATGAGCGTGTAGGTCTCACGCCTCTGATGCTCAAAAAAAGTTCTCTGTGGATTTGCAACAAGCAGTTGCCTAAATCTGTGAATGACATGAATGAGACGAGTTCTGGATTTTTTGGTGACAATATATGTTCTGCTGTACAGGTTGTGAATCTGTCCGCAGGTGGATTAAGAGTGCAACTTGATAATCTTAAAGGTTTTGAAAATCCCCGCAGTGAGTTAAACAAGCCAGTTGTGTTGCATCTTGTATTGTACAAGACCTCACGCAAGGAACTGTCAGTGTGGGCAGTATGTTCTTGTGTCAAAGTCCATTTCAGCCCGAGCCTGAAAATACTGACATTTTTCTTGAAATATGTGCGGGAATGGGATGATCCAGATGAGGGCGGCGTGGGCTGGAAAGCCGTTGACCGCGATGGAATTTCGGACATTGAGTCCTGGGTGGACAACGACTATTCTATGCTGCTTGATAAAAACCACATGATTTCTGAGGAATTATGCCGCTGTTTTGGCCTTGATCCTGTCTCCGTATGCCGGGAAGGCATCGCAAGGCGTTCCCACAGTGCCTGAGTTCCTGCACTACAGGAAGACAGTTTATTGGTTCAATGGGTTATAGACCATTGTAATCTCTAACCTTGCAGCTTTTCACTCCCCCCGGTCATTCTGCGCATTTTGCGTTGCAGGGTGCGCAGGTTCAGCCCCAGCTCTTCTGCAGCTTTGCCCCTGTGCCAGCGGCACTTTTCAAGCGCCTGCCGGATCATACGTTCTTCAAGTTGCAGCACTGCCTGATCAAGGCTGATGCCCTGGGGTGTGTTGAGCAGCAGGTCGGCCCGACCAGCGTCCCCCAGCGAGAGAAGCGCCTCGTCGCCAAAGGCAAGGTACCGGTCAAGAAAGTTGTGCAGTTCACGCACGTTGCCGGGCCAGTCGTACTGCTCCACGGCCAGTCGCACATGGGGCGGCAGAATAAGGTTCAGGCCTCGCTTTTCAAGCCACGCCTCCACCAATAGGGCAATGTCGCCGTGACGTTCGCGCAGGGGCGGCAGGGTGATGGAAAGCACGTTGACGCGGTAATAAAAATCGGAGCGCATGGTTTTTTCGCGCACCATTTTTGCAAGATCCTGGTTGGTTGCCGCAATAAGGCGGAAGGATGATTCCTTGGGCGTATTGCCGCCCACAGGAGTGTACATCTTGTTTTCAATGGCTCTGAGCAGCTTGACCTGTAGATGCAAGGGCAGTTCGCCTATTTCGTCCAGAAACAGCGTGCCGCCGTTGGCCGCGCCTATGTAGCCCTCTTTATTGGCATGCGCGCCGGAAAAAGCCCCCTTCACGTGCCCGAAAAATTCACTCTCCAGCAGTTGCTCGGGGATTGCGCCGCAGTTTACCGGCACGTAACGGCCCTTGCGCCCGCTGTATTCATGAATGCTCTTGGCGGCAAGGTCTTTGCCGCAGCCGGTTTCACCGTAAATGATGACGTTTGAATCTGTTTCTGCCGCCTTGAGAATCTGGCTGTATACTCGGCGCATGGGCTCGCTTTTGCCCACAATGTTGCCAAGGCCGTAAAGATTGATAACAGAGGTTCGCAGCTCTCTATTTTCTTCGCGCAGGGCCATTTCCTGAAATTTTTGCTCGCTCACGTCCATGATCAGGCCTTCGAGATACCGCAGAACGCCCGAATCATCGTACACGCCCTCCCCCTGATCCCACAGCCATTTGACGCGCCCAGACGGCAGTAAAAGCCGGTACATGACCTGATATGGCTCATGGGCGACAATACTGTCGCGGATGGCTTTGCGGCTGGGGCCGAGGTCATCGGGGTGGGTCATCAGTTCAATGGTGTTGTGGTGGTCAAGCACCATGTCTTCGGCTGGCACCCCCAGCAACTCGTAGCTGCCACGACTTACAAACTCCAGTTCATACTGGAGATAATCACTTTCCGGCGCGTCGATATTGAGAACGCGGCAGCGATAGGCCATGCCGGGCAGGTGATTGAGCAGGCGGCGATAGCTTTTTTCCACATTAATGGGGGGAACTGGGGGCGATGAAAGCATGTGGCGGCAACCTTGCAAAAAATGTCGTTTGTCGCGACACAAATGTCGCTTCCGGGCCGGGATACTAGCGGCATGTGCCATAAAACACAAGCGCGGATGGCGTTGTGAAGCCAAGGGCAATCTGATGGCACTATTAGTGCAATAGGCAGGCCAAATCGCGCGGGGGCAGAGTGCTCTTGCGTTTTTTCAGCCTGGAGGCTTTGAAATGTCACATGAACTCAGTGTTTCTCTCTGCCGCCGCGGCGGCAAGGTGGATCTGGATATGGAGAGCGGCGCCTTTGGCGTGCTCACCATAGACGGTGAAAAGATTCCGCCCGAAGAACGTTCCGGCACGGCCAAAAAGCTCCTGGCCGCCTCTGCCCTGTACTGCTATTGCGCTGCTTTGGACAAAGCCCTGGATACGCGCAATGCCAAGTACGACAAAATCGAGGCCAAGGCCACGTTGCACACAGGCACCGATGATCTGGGCCGGGGCAGGGTAACGGGCATTGATATCGATGTTACCGTGCATCTGGATGAAGAGTACGAATTCATTTTTGACCGTGTGGAAAAGATCATGCGTCAAGGCTGCCTGGTCACGGGTTCGCTGGAGGCCGCCTTCCCCGTGAAGTACAACCTCAGGCTCGCCGACGACGAGGATTAGGAGCCCGCATGTCCGACCAGAAAAAAAGCATGATCGTTGTGGGCGGCGGCCCTGGCGGTTACACGGCGGCTTTTGCGGCCGCCAAGGCCGGAATGGCCGTAACCCTCGTGGAGTGCGCCGAACTTGGCGGCACCTGCCTCAACAACGGTTGCATACCCACCAAGACTATCAAGTCGTCTGCGGAAGCGCTGGAGATTGCCCAACAGGCGGTGCAGTTCGGCGTCAAGATTGAAGGCGGCGTCAGCATTGACCCGCAGGCCGTCTACGAGCGCAAGGAGCGCGTTTGCGCCACCCTGCGTTCGGGCCTTGAAAAAACCTGCGCCGCCCTGGGCGTAACCCTGGTGCGCGGCAAGGGGCGTCTGCTTTGCGGCGGCGCGGTGGAGGTGACCGGCAACGGCGCAAGCTCAAGTCTTTCAGCGGATTACGTCATACTGGCAACGGGTTCGCATCCTGTGAACCTGCCGGGCCTTACAGCCGACCACAAACGCATTCTCACCAGCGACGATGCTCTCAAGCTCACGCATGTGCCTGCCTCCATCATCATTGTGGGTGGCGGCGTCATTGGCTGCGAGCTGGCCTGCATCTATCGGGCTTTTGGCTCCGCTGTCACAGTGATTGAAGGGCAGGACAGGATATTGCCCCTGCCTTCGGTGGATGCCGACATCAGCACGTTGCTCCAGCGCGAGATGAAAAAGCGCCGCATTGCCTGCGAACTCGGGCAAACGCTCACCCATGTGCGCGTGGATGAAAACGGCGTCAGCGGCGTACTTGCGCCATCGCCCTTTGTGAGCGGCGCGCCCGCGAGGCCCGAGCGCCCCATCAGCGCCGAGATGGTGCTTGTTTCTGTGGGCCGCGCCTCCATGACCGCCGGGCTTGGCCTCAAGGAAGCCGGTGTTGCCACGGACGAACGCGGCTGGATACGCGCTGATGAATACATGCGCACATCCCTGCCCGACGTGTATGCCATTGGCGATGCCCTTGGCCCTGCGCGCGTCATGCTGGCCCATGTGGCTGCCGCCGAAGCTCTTTGCGCCGTTAACGACTGCCTGACCGGCGGCAAGGGCGCTCCCATGGATTACCGTTTTGTACCTTCGGCCATCTTCACCTCGCCGGAAATCGGCTGCGTGGGTATGAGCGAGCAGCAGGCGCGCGATGCGGGCTATGAGGTCAAAACCTCGGTTGTGCAGGTGCGCGAACTTGGCAAGGCTCAGGCTATGGGCGCGCTGCCCGGCTTCTGCAAGCTGGTGGCGGATGCCAGCGACGGCACCCTGCTGGGCGCGCACATGGCTGGCGCGCACGCCACCGACCTTATTGCCGAAACAACTCTGGCTTTGCGCATGGGCGCTTCCATCAACGACATAGCCACCACCATTCACGCCCACCCCACGCTGGCCGAAGCCATTGGCGACGCTGCCCTGCGTATGGAAGAGGAGTAGTATCATGAAAGATCTTGACCAATTGGCTTTGCCCGAAAACCTGCGCTATACCGACGAACACGTGTGGCTGTGCGTGGAAGGCGAAACCGCCACCGTAGGCATCAGCGACTTTGCCCAGGATCAGCTTGGCGAGATCGCTTTTGTTGATCTGCCCGCCGTGGGTACAACATACAAAAACGGTCAGGAATTCGGCACCGTTGAATCGCTGAAGTCCGTCAACGCCCTGTTCATGCCGGTTGCCGGGTCAGTGCTTGAAGTGAATGAAACGCTGGAAAGCACGCCCACCCTCGTCAATGCCAAGCCCTACAACGAAGGCTGGATGCTGCGCATCCGTATGGACGACCCTGCCGAGGCAACAGCTCTGGCCGACAGCGCCGCCTACCTCAACCTTTTGCGCAAGGGCTAAGAGGCAAAGCGGTGAAAGGCCCTTCCGGCAACGGCCCGAAAAGCGACAGGGGCGTGTGCAGCACCTCTGCGCGGGATGCGGCATACGTACGCAAGGGGCTTTTTCTCGCTGCGCTGACAGGGGTAATTTTCAGTCTTGATGGCCCTATTCTGAAGCAGGGTCTGGTGAAAGAGCCGTTCAGCATACCTGAATTCTGGTTGTTGGCCCCCCTGTTTGCCGCAGGCTGTCACGACATCAGCGCGGCCTGTCTTTCTCTTGTCCTCAATGTGGCCCAGGGCAAAGGGCGGGAGGTGTTCCGCACCTTTTGCAGCAAGCCCGGCAGGTTTTGTATAATGGGCGCTTTTATGGGCGCTCCCCTCGGCATGGGGGGGTACCTGATGGGCATTTCGCTGGCAGGGCCAGCCTATGCCTTGCCCATTTCCACCCTGTATCCGGCCATCGCAGCGGTGTTGGCGCGCTTTTTTCTGAAAGAGCGCATTTCCGCAAGGGCCATGTGCGGCCTTGCACTTTGCGTGGCGGGCGCGTTTACCGTGGGCTGGTCCGCGCCGCAGGGCGGGGTGGGCGGTCAGGCCTTTTATCTGGGTCTGGGGTTCGCTTTTCTGGCTGCCTTCGGCTGGGCGTCGGAAGGCGTGTGTGTTACGGCGGGTATGGATTTTATTGAGCCCGTCGTGGCTCTGAACGTCTATCAGATCGTTTCCAGCCTGCTGTATGTGCTGGTGATCGTGCCTGCGGCCTTTGTGCTGCTGGAGCGCACCCGGCCCGGTCTGGACGCAGTTGGTCTGCTGATGCAGGCCTTTGCCAGCCCCGGTTTGCCCTTTTGCATAGCCGCTGGCCTGGTGGGCTGTATTTCATACCGCTGCTGGTACACGGCCATGAACATGACCGGCGTGTGCCGGGCCATGGCCCTGAACGTGACCTATGCCCTCTGGGGCATACTATTCAGCGCCCTTTTTACCAACGTTACCGTTACCCGTAATCTTGTGGCGGGCGCGGTGGTGATAGTTGCGGGCATTGTGCTGGTTGTCATGCAGGGCAAGGGGGGAACCGCCTTGCGCCAGGCACAGGATGGGCTGTGATGCGTATCCGGCTGCCTTTGCGGTTGGCTGTGGGCAGATTGCTGCTGGACGGCATCCCCCGCACGGCCAGTGAGGTGTGCGTGGCCTTGGAACTAGAATACGCGGGCGAAAGGCAGATCAATGCGGCGAACATTGAAGCCCAGCTGCAATCCCTCAAGGGTGTGGGTATTGTGATCGTTTGTAATGAATCCGATCAGGGCGTTGCGTACGGAATCACCCCTGATGGCAGGCAGCGGGTTTTGCGCAATATCTAGCGCAGGGCAGGCCGCGCAAAACGGCAAGCCCGATCAAAACCGGAAAGATCAAACCATCCCCTGCGGAGGAAAGTGCGACGTAATTGTCACCTCCCTTGTGCGGAGAGATGGGGGGACGAGGGCATCCCGGCAGGGGTTGTTCTTTTATTCCCTAGCGTGGCCTGGAAAAATCGGGTACAGCGGCCCGCGCAAGCCCCAAATATGCGTGTCAATGGCGGGTGCGTCACATGTGTCGCAAAATGCGCGTTCGTGTCGCAATCAGTGCCGCAACAAGGGCATGTTGAGTAAAAAATATCCTGCAATAGCTGACGATAAGCGGTTTTTTGCAGGAGTTGTGAAAAATGGTATATATTATGCAAAATGACTCACAAAGAATTTCGAAGCACGCGCAACTATCCCGGCAGCCCATTGGCAGCTTTCAGGGGCGTTTGGCTTCTTTTGAGCACCCGGACGGCAGACCGGGACATTTAACAACTCTCACCAAGGAGTGCAGCCGTGCAGCAAACCGATGACTGTACCTGTTCCGACGCTAAAATAGCAGTCAGGGATCTAACGAAAATGTATGGGGATCTTACCGTTCTGGATAAGGTCAACTTTACCATCAAGCGCGGAGAGCTGGTTTGCATAGTCGGGCCTACGGGATGCGGCAAGACAACCTTTCTCAACTGCATGTCCAAACTTACGGAAACCACCTCCGGCAACATCTACATTGATGGTGAAGTGGCAAATCCGCGCAAGCATAACCTGGCCTTTGTGTTTCAGGAACCAACGGCTTTGCCGTGGCTTACCGTGGAAGAAAACGTGGCCTATGGCATGCGCATAAAAAAGGTTCCGCCCAAGCAGCTCAGGGAACGCCTTGATATGATCCTGGAGATGGTGGGCCTGGAAGATACGGCCAAGCTGTATCCCAACCAGGTTTCGGCCAGCATGATGCAGCGTATCGCCGTGGCGCGCGCCTTTGCCGTGAACCCTGATCTGCTGCTCATGGATGAACCCTACGGCCAGCTTGACGTGAAGCTGCGCTTCTATCTTGAAGACGAGCTTGTGAAGCTGTGGCAGACCCTCAAGAGCACCGTGCTTTTTGTTACGCACAACATTGAAGAAGCCGTGTATGTGGCTGACCGCATCCTGGTGCTGAGCCCCAAGCCCACCAAGGTGAGGGCGGAAGTGGTTGTTGACCTGCCGCGCCCGAGGGATTTCAGGGATCCGCGTTTTGTCGAACTTCGCCGCCAGGTCACAGACCTCATCCGCTGGTGGTAGGAAAAAGGGACAGCTTATGCAATGCAATGAAAAAGTAACCTACCGCAAGCCCATGCGGCTTCGCATCCTGCCGGTTCTGAGCGTTTGTATTTTTCTTGGGGTGTGGCAGATGTGCGTTGGCCCGGCTGACAGCAACGACTGGCGCATTCCCGGTACGCTGCTCAGCTCGCCGTATGACATTCTGAGCCTCATGTTCGACAAGCTCACCAATCCCGCGCCTGACGGCGCAGTGTTGCTGGAGCATGCCTGGACAAGTATGCAGGAAGCCTTTTTGGGCTACGTGCTGGCCCTGATTGTGGGCCTGCCCCTGGGCCTTGCGATGGGCTGGTTCACCACGGTGCGCGGCCTTGTGCGCCCCATATTTGAAATCATCCGGCCCATTCCGCCGGTTGCCTGGATTCCGCTGACCATTTTCTGGTTCGGCATCGGTCTGCCCGGTAAGGTTTTTATCATCTGGCTTTCGGGCATCGTGCCGTGCGTCATCAATACATACACCGGCGTGCGCATGACCAACCCCGTACATATTCAGATGGCCAGAACCTATGGCGCTTCCGACTGGCAGATATTTACCTCCATCTGCGTTCCTTCCGCGCTGCCCATGGTGTTTGGCGCATTGCAGATCGCCCTGGCCTACTGCTGGGTGACCCTGGTTGCCGCTGAACTGCTGGCCGCAGACAAGGGCCTTGGCTACCTCATCACCATCGGCCGCATGCTTGGCCGTACCGACCTTGTGATGGTGGGCATGGTGAGCGTGGGTATTGCTGGCGCAATCATCGGTTTCATCATTGACAAGATCGAATCCCGGCTGCTGGCCGGCATCAGGAGATAGCGCCATGCAGTCTTCCTCGGCGTCCAACGGGCAGACCCAGAGCGTCTGCAATGAAACCATCAAGAACACGAAAAAATACGAGTTTTCGCTGATACGTGCCCTCAAGAGCGAATACTTCTTGTACATCGTTTCGCTGGTGAGCTTTTTCGGCCTGTGGCAGTGGGCTGCCACGTCCAACGTGTTCGGGTACAGCAGCGCCCTGGCCACGCCCTTTCAGGTGGCGGAAAGCCTGCACGACCTGAGCGTCAACAAGCTTTCCGGCCTTGGCCTGCTCGAACATCTGTGGATCAGCACGCGCCGCGTTATCATCGGCTTTTTGATTGCCGCTGGCTTTGGCATCCCGCTGGGTCTGTTCATGGCTTTCAACGAAACATTCCGCGCCGTTGTGAAGCCCATTTTCGACATGTTCAAGCCCATGCCGCCCCTGGCCTGGATTTCTGTGGCCATCCTGTGGTTCGGCATTGGCGAAGCGCCCAAGATTTTTATCATCGTCATTGGCTCCTTTGTGCCGGTGGTGCTCAACTCTTACAGCTGCCTGCAACTCATCGAACCCGAATTTTTCGATGTGGTGCGCATCATCGGCGGCAAACGCTGGGACGAAATCCGCCTTGTGTGCATTCCCGGCGCACTGCCCGCCATTACGGCTGGTTTGCAGATCGCCATGTCCAGCGCCTGGACGTGCGTTGTGGCTGCGGAGCTTGTGAATTCCCGTTCCGGCCTTGGCTACATCATTGTGCAGGGTATGAAGCTGTCCGACCCCGGCATGATTATCGGCGGCATGCTCATTATTACCGCCGTATCGCTGGTGTTCACCCTGGGGATGGATCTGCTGACCCGCAAGCTGTGCCCCTGGCAGCGTGAAATCGAGAATCTTTAGAGAGCCAAGGAGCTGAACGTGAAAGACACGCAGCCAAAAATTGTCTGTGACAATATAAGCAAAACCTTCATCCAGAAGGGAACCCAGGTGGTTCCGGTTCTGGAAAACATCTCCCTTGAGGTGCGCGATCAGGAGTTTCTGGTCATCCTCGGGCCGGGGCAGTGCGGCAAGACAACCTTGCTGCGCATCCTCGCCGGGCTTGAAGCGCCTTCATCCGGCGCGGCTTATCTGGATGGCAAGCAGATTGCGGCCCCCGGACCGCAGATCGGCTTGGTGTTTCAGAGCTACAAGCTATTTCCGTGGAAGACCGTGCGCCAGAACGTGGAAATCGGCCTTGAGGTGCGTGGGCTTGAGCCTGCGAAGATCCGTGAGATCTCAAATCACTATCTTGGCATGGTGGGTCTGCAAGGCTTTGAGGATTACTATCCTCACCAGCTTTCGGGCGGCATGAAGCAGCGTGTGGGCATCGCCCGCGCCTATGCTCTCAACCCAGAGGTGCTGCTGCTTGATGAACCCTTTGGTCAGCTTGACGCCCAGACCCGCTTTTTCATGGAGCAGGAAACCGAGCGCATCTGGCACATGGACAAGCGCACCATGATTTTTGTGACCAACAATATCGATGAAGCCCTGTTCCTCGCCGACCGCATCGTCACCATGGAAGACAAGCTGCCGGGGCATGTGCACACCTCATATGATGTGCCGCTGCCGCGCCCGCGCGACACCATGGACCCCGCGTTCCTTGAACTGCGGGCCAGAATTACGGAAGAACAGAAGCTCACGCTCTAGTACTGCGCACAGCAGCAAGGGCCGCGCCGCGCATGGGTGCGCCTGCCAGCGGTACGGCCCTTGCCGCGCATGCGAGAGCATGGATTTCTCGGCAAACCTGTATGCACTTGCCGAGGTTGCTCAAGTGGTTTGTTTGAAGGTTCAAGCAGTTGAAAGGTTTTTCGTCAAAAGCGGATCTGTCCACTAACCAATTAGGAGTCATGCATGAGAAAACTGCTTCTGGTCGCGCTTCTGCTTTGCATGGGCGCTGTCATCTGCGGCGGCCCTGTCGCCACTCTGGCAGCCGACAAGCCCGTTGAAATTTCCACCTGCTGGATGGACGAATCCCCGGGCTTCAACATCTGGTACGCCAAGAAAATGGGTTGGGACAAGGAAGAAGGCCTGGACATCAAGATGCTGCTGTTCAACAGCGGCCCTGCCCAGATGGAAGCCCTGCCCGCCAAGGAATGGGTGCTCGGTTCCACGGGCGTTGGCGGTCAGCTGATCGGCGGCATCCGTTATAATATCTACTCCGTGGCCCCCATCATCAGCGAAGGCGAAGTGCACGTGCTTTACCTGCGCCCCGACAGCCCCGCCGCCAAGGTCAAGGGCTACAACCCCAAGTATCCCAACGTGTACGGCAGCCCTGAAACCGTCAAGGGCATGAAGATCCTGTACACCTCCCAGACCACCGTTCACTACATGATCGGCAAGTGGCTGAGCATCCTTGGCCTTACCGAAGCCGATGTGACTCTGGTGAACATGGAACAGCCCTCAGCCGTGCCTGCTTTTGAAAAGGGCATTGGCGATGCCGTGTGCCTGTGGGCACCCTTTACCTTTGTGGCTGATTCCCGCAAGTGGCAGCGCGCCGGCACCATGACCGACATGGACTGCATCACCGTGTCTTCGCTCGTGGGCGACAAAAAATGGTGCGATGAAAACCCCGAACTGGTTGCCAAGTTCCTGCGCGTGTACCTGCGCGGCTCCAACATGCTGCGCGAAGAAGGCCCCAGCCCCCGCATCATCAAGGAATACCGCCAGTACATGAACGAATTCGCCGGTATCCGCATGACTGACGAAGAAGCCAAGCTCGACATCCAGATCCACCCCCGCTGGTCTTACGAAGAAACCATGGCTCTGCTCGACAGATCCAAGGGTGAATCGCAGGCCGACAAGTGGCAGAATTCTGTGGCCGACTTCTTTGGCAGCATCAAGCGTTTCTCGCCTGCTGAAATCAAGAAGTTCAAGGACGCCCAGATCAATACCGACAAGTTCCTCAAGCAGGTTCAGCTGCCCATTCCCAGCTGGAAGTAGCTCCTCCCCCACGGACACGCGCCGGATGTAAATCCGGCAGTACCGGGCCTGTTCTTTGCCTATTGCCGGGCAAGAACAGGCCCCTTATTTTTTATGGCAGGGGATGACAGAGGATTGCAGAGGATGGTTGTGGATGTCTGTGAAGGCCGTGTGTGGCGGGCAGGGCGGGGGAGACCTGCCCCCGGTAAAGCCCGTGGAGGATTGCTGCGGGGGTAGTCTGTGCGGGAATATCGCGGCTATCCGCTATGTGGGCAGCAAGTGATCTGACCTCTGATCATTTGCCTTTATCTTCAGCTCCATCATCCGGCGCGGAGGTGGTCACAAGGCCCACGTCCTTGATGCCAGCGCCGCGTACCCTGTCCATCACGCTCATGACCATGCCGTAGGGAACATCCTTGTCGGCCCGAACAAAGAGCTGCCGCCCGCTGTCCTTTACCCGCGCGCCCAGGGCATCCGGCAGATTGTCCATGTCTGTTTCCTGCTCGTTGAGAAACAGCGCTCCGCCATTTTTGACCGTCAGGATAACGTGGTCGTCATCCGTGGGCAGCACTTCTGAGGTCTCCACCTTGGGCAGGGCCACATCAAGCCCCTCGGTCATCATGGGGGCTGTGACCATAAAGATGATCAGCAAGACCAGCATCACATCCACAAAGGGCGTGACGTTGATATCGGCAACAAAATCGTCGTCGGCGGAAGATGCGGCCATGACTAGCGCTCCTCTGAAAAGGCTATGCCGTCAGCGTGTTGCGGCGCTTCGTGTTGCAGGCGGTTGAGCATCTGGCCTGCAAAGTTGATGCATACGCCCTCAATATGGGCCAGTTTGGCGCGGAACACGTTGTAACCACACACAGCGGGTATGGCCACAAACAGGCCGACAGCGGTGGCGATGAGCGCCTCGGCAATGCCGGGCGCGACAGTTGCCAGCGAAACGCTCTTCATTTGGGCAATGGCAGTGAAGGAATGCATGATGCCCCACACCGTGCCGAACAGGCCAATAAAGGGGGCCGTGTTGGCTGCGGTGGCAAGCAGGGCCAGGGATGATTTGAGAACGGCGAGTTCTTCCGCAACGGCAAAGTGCAGGGCCCTGCGTACATTGTCGTTCAACAGACGGTCAACATCACCCGTGCGGGAAATACGGTTGAATTCGCGGATGGCGCGGCGCGCAATGCCAAAAAGGGGGGAGTGCTTGTCATTTGCCAGCACAGGCAGCGCCCGGCTCAGCTCCCCGGCCTCGTCAAACGCCGCCAGCCCCGCCTGCGTGCGCTGCTGGGCAGTGCGCAGCAACAGCCATTTGCTGCACATATAGGCCCAGCTTGCCACAGACATGCACAAGAGCAGCGCCAGCACGCACTTGGAAACAAATGTTGCCTGCAACACCGCCTGAATCATGGAATCCATTATATCCCCCAAAGAATATGAAATTGAAATTCAAAGCTATTGTGTGGTAGTACGCTCCGCAAGCTTTGTCAACCTGACAGCGATAAATTCAAGCAAAACAGTATAATGTTGAGCATGTTACCTGTTGATGCTGAAGTCGACCGGAAATTCCACCACGCACATCACAGGTTTGCCACCCACCTTGCCGGGGGCAAAGCGCCAGCGCTGCACGGCTTCAAGGGTTTCTTCCTTGAAGTGCTGCGTTTCCTTGCCTGGCAGAACCACGGCGCGCACCACCTTGCCCTGGGCGTCAATGACGGCGCGCACAATGACGGTGGCTTCCTTGCCAATACGCTTAGCCGCAGGCGGGTAGTTGGGCTTGACCCGGTGGATGGCAACAGGGGACTGATCCCACTGGTTGAAGCCGTATACCGAGCCAGCGCCCTGACCACGCCCCTGATGCATGCCAAGCCCGCCGCCGCTGCCGCCGCCCTGACCTCCATCGTTTCTGCCGCTGCCCTGAGCTTCGGCGGCGCTGCCAGCGGATTCGGCATCCGGCCCCTGCCGGGTATCACTGCCCAGCGAGGGCGGCGGTGTTTCCATGGGGGGGCGGTCTTCTGTTTTGGCCGTGGGCCGTTTTTGCTGATGCTCCTTTTTGGGCGGGCGCTTTGGTTCGCACTTTTTTTTGAGTATCAGATCCGGCTGTTCAACTGGCTGCTCGGCCTGCGGCGTTTTTTTGTCCGTGGGCTGTTCTTTTTCCTCAACCGGGGCGTTGCGCTCCTCCCTGGCTGTGGCGTTGGGATCAGTGCCGTTGGTGACCGAGGCATGGCTTGCGCCTTGCGTGGCAGTGCCCATGCCCATGCCCACAAGGGAAACCCGCATGGACGATTCGCCGCCGCCAGAGGCCTGCAAAGGGATGCCCCACAGGCATATAAACAGCCCGACGTGTACGCCCAGCGAGAACAGCAGGCCTCTTTTGTGCGTTTCGCGGGATGCGGCAGAAACCGCGCCCAGTTTTTGCGGATTGATGCGCCGCAGGGTGGGGCGCGCCGCCACAGGGCCAGCGGCGGGCAGATGTTGGTCTTCGCTCTGGGCGGAAGCCTTGAGCAGCTCGCGCAATTTGGCCGACTGCGGCTGGCAAAAGACTTCCCGCACTGGCCCCTGTTCCACGCATTTGCCCTTGTCCAGCACAAGCACCCGCTGGCAAAAGCCTTTTACCAGCGTGAGATCATGGCTGATAAAGATCAGCGACATGCCAAAGCGTTGCTGCAAACCACGCAGCAACTCAATAATCTGGAATTGCAGCGCCCTGTCCAGCGATGAGGTGGGTTCGTCCAGCAGCAGTATGCGGGGGCGCAGCACAAGAGCGCGCGCAATGGCTACACGCTGGCGTTCACCGCCGGAAAGTTCGTGCGGGAAACGGCTGGCATATGCCGGGGAAAGTCCCACATCCCGCAGCGCCTCAAGAACGCGCTGCGGCCTGTCCTGCGCTCGTGGGGCGTGCACGCGCAGGCCTTCTTCAATGAGGTCATGCACGCACATGCGCGGATTGAGCGAAAGATAGGGGTTTTGAAAGACCACCTGAATGCTGGCGCGCAGGGGGGCCATTTGCGCATGGGTCAGATTCTGGATTTCTTTGCCCATAAGACGGATTCCGCCACGGCTGGCCACAAGCCGCAGCACGGCCAGGGCCATGCTTGATTTGCCAGATCCGCTCTCGCCCACAATGCCCAGGCATTCGCCCTGATGCAGGGCAAAGCTCACGTTGTCCAGCGCGGTAAAGGGCAGCTGCACCCGCTGGAAAAGCCGCGTTTTCGGGCGGCAAAAATCCACGCTCAGACCCTGAGCCTCCAGAATGGGGCTGCCGCCATGCCGGGGAACATCCTCGGCCCACTGACGGCTGCCTGTGTGGAGCAGGGCACGGGTGTATTCGTGTTGCGGGTCTGCAAAGAGCGAGGAGGAGGACTCCACAATTTCGCCGTGGCGCATCACGTGAACCGTATCCGCAAATCGCCGCACCATGCCCAGATCATGGCTCACAAGCAGCAGGCTCATGCCCAGTTCCGCGCGCATGTCGCGCAAAAGCTCCAGAATAGCCTGCTGCACGGTGGCGTCCAGAGCGGTTGTGGGTTCGTCTGCAATGAGCAGGTCGGGCTTGTTGGCCACGGCCAGCGCAAGCATGATGCGCTGCCTTTGTCCGCCGGAAAGCTGGTGCGGGTATGCCCTGTAACGTTCCACAGCATGGTCGAGCCGCACAAGGTCAAAGAGATCCAGCACCCGCGAGCGCACCTGCTCCTCACTCAGGCTTTCGTGCGCGCGCAGGCATTCGGCCACCTGATCGCCCACGCGGTGCAGGGGATTGAGCGCTGCCAGCGGATCCTGAAAAACCATGCCGATTTTGCGTCCGCGCAGGGCCATGACGGACTTATCCGGCAGGCTGAGCACGTCCTCGCCTTTAAACAGAATGCGCCCCTGCGTTACGTGCGCCCCGCCGGGGAGCAGACGCACGATGGAACGGGAGGTGAGGGTTTTGCCCGCGCCGCTCTCGCCCACAAGGGCAACGCACTGGCCCTTTTCCACACTGAATGAAACATCGCGCACCACTGTGCGCATAGCCGTGCCCCTGGCTGTGCCAAGGGCTGCCGGGTCGGAGATTCCCCTCCCGGTTTTGGCATCAGCTCTGGCAAAGGCCACATGCAGGTTTTGAACGTCAAGAAGGCTCATGCCTGCTCCCTCCATGTGTTTTGCGGGGTTTCCGCGTCTGCCGCGCCGCCGCTCAAAAATACGCCTGGGTCAAAGGCGTCGCGCAGGCCCTCGCCAATAAAAACGAGGCAGGTCAGCATGCCCGCAAGGGTAAAAAAGGCGGCAAGGCCTATCCACGGGGCAAAGAGGTTGTTCTTGCCCTGCACCACCAGTTCGCCCAGCGAGGGGTATTCTGGCGGCAGCCCAAAACCCAGAAAGTCCAGCGATGTCAGGGTGACGATGGAGGCATTGACCAAAAATGGCAGAATGGAAATCAGGGCCACAACGGCGTTGGGCAGCACATGGCGCAGCATGATGCTTTTATCCGGCACGCCCAGCGCACGGGCCGCCCGCACGTATTCCATGTTGCGCGCCCGCAGGCTCTCGGCCCGCACCACGCCCACCACGCGCATCCAGCTGAAGGCCAGCATGAGGGCAAGCAGCGCCCAGAATCCCATGGTCATGACGCTGGAAATGATGATGATAAGGTAGAGAACGGGAATCCCGCCCCACACCTCCATGAAGCGCTGAAACAGCAGGTCTGGCAGCCCGCCGTAATAGCCCTGGGCAACCCCTGCGGTCATGCCCACGGCGCAGCCGAAAAACGAGAGGCACAGACCGAACAGTACGGAAATGCGGAACCCATAAAGCAGCCGCGCCAGAATGTCCCGCCCCTGATCGTCCGTGCCCAGCCAGTTGCCGTGCCCTGGCGGCGCGGGAAAGGTTGTGCCCTCCTGCCGCGAAATGGTGTTGAAAGAATAGCGCACCGGGGGCCACAAGGCCCAGCCGCGCTCCGCGATGGCGGTCTGGATGAATGGGTCTGCAAAGTCGGCGGCAATGGGCAGGTCGCCCCCAAAGACGCGCTCGTCCAGAGTGTGAAACATGGGAAAGTAGAGCCGGTTTTCGTAGCTCACCACCAGGGGGCGGTCATTGGCCAGAAATTCGGAACTCAGGCTGGCGGCAAAGCACAGGCAGAACAGGCACAGGCTGACGAATGCCCGGCGGTTGCTGCGGAATGTCTGCCATCTGCGGCGTGTGATGGGGTTCATGCCTTGCTCCTCCCGCTGAAATCGATGCGGGGATCAACCTTTGTCATGGTCAGATCTCCAATGATGGACGTCACAAGGCCGATGAGCGTGAAAATGTAGAGCGTGGCGAACATGACGGGATAATCCCGCTGCATGGCGGCCTCAAATCCCAGCAGCCCCAGCCCGTTGAGCGAGAATATGGTCTCTATCAGCAGTGATCCGGCAAAAAACATGCGCACAAACGCGCCGGGCAGCCCGGCAATGATGATCAGCATGGCGTTGCGGAACACATGCCCGTAGAGCACGGTTCTTTCGTTCAGGCCCTTGGCGCGCGCTGTTTCAACATACTGCTTGCTCAGCTCGTCCAGAAAGGAATTGCGGGTCAGCATGGTGAGCCCGGCAAAACCGCCGATGGTCATGGAAAGCACGGGCAGGGCCATGTGGTGCAGGTAGTCCAGCACCTGCCGCCAGAAGGGCAGGCTCTCGTAACCCAGAGTGTGCAGGCCCCGCAGCGGGAATATCTGCCAGTAGGAGCCGCCCGCAAACAGCACAATCAGCAGCACGGCAAACAGAAAACCGGGGATGGCGCTGGCCGCCACCATGACGGCCCCGGTGGCGAAGTCAAAGGTGCTGCCCCGGCGTACGGCCCGGGCTATGCCTACGGGTATGGACACAAGGTAAATGAGCAGGGTGCTCCACACGCCAATGCTGATGGAAACAGGTAAGGCATTCACAAGGAGCCCGGCTACGCTGTCTGCCTTGAACAGGCTTTTGCCGAAATCAAACGTGGCAAAGTCGCGCAGCATTTCCCCATACCGGGTGAGAATGGGCTTGTCGAAACCGTAGAGCTTGCGGATGGCGTCCAGCGTTTGCGGGTTAAGCCCGCGCGCGCCGGAATAGGCGCTTTCAGCAGTATCTGCCATGCCTGCGGCGGGCAGGTCGGCCCCAGCGCTGCCCACCCGTTCCATATAGGCGCTGCCGCTGCCTTCCAGCATGGCGATGAACTGCTCCACAGGCCCGCCGGGCGCAGTCTGCACAATAAAAAAGTTGATGGTCAGAATGCCCAGCAGCGTGGGGAATATGAGCAACAGACGGCGAAGAGTGTAACGCAGCATCAGCGCGCCTCCCTGTCGGTTTGCGCAGCGGCGGCGGGAACCGCCTGCGCGGGCGGCGTGGCCCCGGCTGCCGGGACATGCCACGCCATGATGTCCACGCCTTCATTGCCTTGCTCTGCTGGCGGGGTGATGCGGTCTTTCCACCATGCTATGCGCATGCTGCCGCTGTACCATGCGGGGATGACGTAGCAGCCGTGTTGCAGCAGCCTGTCCAGCAGTGCGGCGCGGGTGTGCAGATCCTCGCGGGTGGGGGCCGCCACCAGTTCGTCCACCAGCGTGTCAATCACGGCATCGCGTATGCCCGCATAATTGCGCGAGCCGCGCGCCCCGGCAGCCGTTGAAGACCAGTAGTTGCGCTGCTCGTTGCCGGGATTGGACGACTGCCGCACCGTGGCCTGAATAAGGTCAAAGTCGAATGCCCGCACGCGGCTGACGTACTGGGTCTGATCCACCAGCCGCACGTTGAGCGTGATGCCCAACCTTTTGAGCGTATTACGAAAGGGCGTGTACACGCGTTGCATGGAGGGCGAACTGGTCAGGATGGTCAGGCTGAGGGGTTGCCCCTGAGCGTTGAGCATCTCGCTGTTTTGTATGCGCCAGCCGGCTTGTTCCAGCAGGTGCAGGGCGGCTCGCATTCTTTGACGTTCGGTATCGCGCCCGCCAGCGGGCTGCACGGGTAGAGGGCCGAAAACTGCGGGATCAAGTTTGTCGCGCCAGCGCTCCATGAGTTCAAGCTCCCCGGCGGAGGGCAGGGGCTGCGCCGCAAAGGGGGAGCCAGTGAAAAAACTGCTGTAACGCGTGTAGGCATTGTAAAAGAAGGCGCTGTTCATCCAGTCAAAGTCAAACAGCAGGCTCAGCGCCTGGCGCACGCGCCTGTCAGCCAGTGCCGGGCGCCGGGTGTTCATGAAAATGCCGCCCAGGCCCATGGGGCTGGCATACTCCTGAAGCTGCCGGGTAATGCGGCCATCGCGCACGGCGGGCACATTGTAGGCATTGGTCCAGTCCTTGATATTGCTTTCGCTGTAAAAATCCGCTTCTCCGGCAAAAAAGGCCTCGCGCGCAACGGAAACATCACGGTAATAATCAACCTGAACCGTATCAAAATTGTAGCGGCCCTGATTGACGGGCAGGTCTTGCCCCCACCAGTCTTTGCGGCGCTCGTAAATGAGGCGCGAGCCCATAACGCTGCCCGCAAGTCGGTAGGGGCCGCTGCCGGGCATGATGTCCGTCTGCGGGTCGCCCAGATTGCGGCCTTGCCACCAGTGGGCGGGCAGCACGGGCATCTGGCAGACAATGAGCGGCAGCTCGCGGTTGGTGCCGGAGGCAAGTTTGAAGATCACCTCATGTTCACCAGTAATTTCAACTCCTTGCACCTGCTCGTAATAGGAGCGGTAGACGGGCGAGGCCTGCTTGATGAGTGCGGTGAATGTAAAGGCCACATCCTGCGCTGTAACCGGGGCGCCGTCAGAAAATTTGGCCTGCGGGCGCAGGCGCACACGCAGGGTTGTGCGGTCAGGCGAGAGGTCAAAGCTTTCGGCCAGCAGCCCGCGCATGATGAACTCCTCCGTGCCGCGCTGGCTTGTGCCAAGCGTTTCGTAGGTCAGGCCAAGCTGCGCCGCGCTGACGCCACGAGGGCTGAAGGGATTGAAGCTGTCGAATGTGCCAATGGCGCTCAGGCGGAGCCTCCCGCCCTTGGGCGCGTCCGGGTTTACGTGGGTAAAGGGCGGGAGAGATTCGCTTTGCTGCGCATCCTCCCACAGGCCCAGAACCTCATAGGGCGCGCCCAGGGCGGGCGAAACTGTTACGGCGGCCAGCAGCGCCGCGCACACGCCAGCCTTGAGCGCAGCCAGACTACCGCGCAACGGCCAGTAAGGCGCGCGATTCATGGCTGGGTGACGTGGGGTGGCGGCTGCCGCTGCCGTTTCAGCATGCATGACGTGGTGGCTCCAGATGCGTTAAAAGGTGTATTTTACGCCAAAGTAAAACTGGCGGCCCAGGGCGTAGGTGCCCTGTGATGTGGCGGTAGTGCTGAGGTTGGACAGGTTTTTTCTGTCCAGCAAGTTAAGCGCTTCCACCTCCAGCGTAAGGGTCTGATCCTTGTACTTGATGGCGTCAAAGCTCAGCTTGGCGTCCACGTTGAGGCTGTCTTCCTGATAGGCCGTTCTGTAGGACGAGAGGAGAAGGCCGGAAGGCCCGACCACATTGGTTGAGCCGGAATCATTGTAAAGGCGTTTACCGCCCTGTTCCCAGCGCAACTGGCCCATGAGGCGCAGGCGGTCTTCCCAGAACTGGGCGCTGTGGGTGTAGGCGATAACCCAGGGGGAGTTGAAGTTGCTGGCAGGCATGTCGCCAATTGGCGTGACCACGCCGTTGAGCAACACAAAGTTTGGATCGCGGAGAACGTTATCCGTTTCGTTGTACGATGCGTTTGTCCAGTCCGTATAGTTGCCTTCGGTTTTGGACCATGTGGCGGAAAGCTCGCCCGTGTGTTTGCCCCAGTCGCCAAAATCAAAGGTGCGCTCGGCAGAAAGCGTGATGCCCTTGTAGTCAGTCTTGCCATCGTTGCAGTACTGGGTGTAGCTGACGCCGTCTTCCTTGACCATTGCGCCCTTGAGCTGGTTGCGGTAGTCGCGTTTGACGTAGGTGGCCTTGAACAGCGTGTCCCACACGTCAGCCGAAGCCCCAAGAGTGTATTCATCGTTGTACGGCGTTTTGAGGGACCCAAGGCGGAACGCTCCGGGGGGCGTTTTCGCGCCCGCAACCCAGGGGGAGTTCCAGTTCGCACGCGTGAAGGTTTGCAAGAATGAGCTGCCGTGCAAGGCTCTTTCCATTACCTGAGTGCCGTAATAGCGGTTGTAACCTCCGAAAACATTAAAGCGGTTGTCGTTGAGCAGGTCGACATTGACAAAAAAGCGCGGAGCCACATCGGTGTTTTCTGTCAGCGAATCGTAGGAAACGCGCGCACCGGGGCGGATAGTTACCCGCTCAATCTTGATGGTGTCCTGTAAATAAAATGCCGGGGCAAATACGCTCTCGCGGCGCTCAAGGTCGTTGTAAACCTGTTTTGTCTTGGCGTACTGCTCGCCGGTTATGACGCCGTTGCCGTACGATCCCGATGCCCCGCTGGCCAGCGCAGCGTTGGTAAAAACCGTGTACCCCTTGCGCTCGCTCTCCAGCATGATCTTTTTGAGTTCAAAGCCTGTTTCCAGCTGATGCGTAAAGTACTTGGGGCCAAAGGCCTTGAAGTCCATGCTGCTGGCCCAGCTCAGGGTGGTTTGCTGCTGAAGGTAGTCGCCGTAGCCGCCTTCCGTTGCCAGATTGTTGCTATAGGCCCAGCTTTTGGTGGAAGGGCTTACTTTCCACACATAGTTGACATCTTTGCTGTTTTTTCGGTCAAGATTGTTCTTGCTGTAGGTGATGTCGTTGCTCCAGCGCCCGATGGGAAAGTCGTAGTGGCTGTTGAGCATCATATCAACGCCGCCGCTGTTCACGCTGTATTCGCCGCCGTCCTTGAAATTGGCGTTGTACAGGGTGGCCTTGTAGGGCGCGTAAATGGTGGTGAGGCTCAGATACAGGGGGCTGCTCTCCGGCGTGTTGATCTTGAATAGGTAGTTCTCATTGAGGCGGCGTTCGGTCACGGATCCATCGCCAGCCTTGAGTTTGAGCGGGATGATGGATGTGGTGTTGGTATAGGCCATCATGACTCCGGGGCCGTTCTGCCACAGGGGGCCTTCCAGCCGCAGCGAAGGATAATACTTGTAAAATTCCGGCTGGTAATTGTTGCCCGCAAGGGGTTGAGCGTTGCTGTCGCTGCTGGTGTAGTGAAATTGCGTCAGGTTGCTGTCTGTATAGCGAAAGGCCGCCATGCCGCGCCACCTGTCGGAGGCAGCGTCGCGCAGCTTGGCGTCAATCACGCCGCCAAGAAAGTCGCCGTACTTGGCGGGCACGTTCTCTGTGTAGACTTTCACGGTGTCCAGCATGTCGGTGCTGAGCATGATGGACTGCGAGTCTCCACTGGGAATGGCGGCGTTGCCGGTGTGTTCATACCCGCCGGGATTGATGCGGTTGTTGTTGCCCAGACCGTTGATGATGAAGTTGTTTTCGTAGTGCTTTGCGCCACGAATGGAAATTTTGGGCGGTGTGATCTCGCCGCCGAGCATGCCGCTGCGCGAGGACGAGTCAAACTGCACGTTGGATTGCCCGCGCAACAGGTCATTGATGCTGTTGGTGGCTGAGGGGGTCATGTCCATGGTGCGGCGGTCAATCAGAATTTCGCCGGGCTGTTCTGTCTGGCCGCGAACCTGCACCCCTTCCAGCCGGTGTACTTTCCCGGCTGATTCGTCCGCAGCTGCGCCTTCCGCCGGTTTGCCCTGCTGAGCTGGGGAGGGCGCACCATTGCGGCGCAAAGCCTCCTCAATGGCTGCGTCATCTGGCGATTCCGATTCCACAGCAAGCGCCATGCGCGCAGAGGGGAGTTGCGCCAGCGGTGCCGCAGCCAGCAGCATGAGCTGCACGCAGAGCGCTTTTTTCTTAAAAAAAGAATGCAATTTCCTTTTCATCTTTAAGGCTACCTTTCTTCCTGTGACAGACAAACCGAAAGTCCATGCGCCCGTATTGCAGGCGCACTGCCTTTCGCGCGCGTGAGCGCAGCATCAACCCGTGTATGTTAAGCGGCGCTGCCGCAATGACAGCCCTGCGGCAGCATCCGTGCCAGAGGGCCTGCAACCAGAAGCGTCAGCAGGGCAGGCAGACCAAAAACAAGTACAAGCAGGATTTCGGGTGCGCAGGTGTGCAGCAGCGTACCGGATTCCATGCGTCTGTTGCCCTGCCGCTTACGGATGGCAAGGAGCAGGATCAAACTTAGCAGGTTTCCGCCAGCGGCCCAGAGGGGATATTCCGGCAGGGCGATTTTCAGGCTGGTTCCGGCAATATGGGGTTCAAACTGCACCACAGTCAGGGGGCAGAGGAATGAAAGCCAGCGCTGCTGACTCATCTGCCGTTCAACAACCGTTGCAGGGGGGCTGAGCAGCAGGTTGCGGATGATTTTAAGGTCGCCGTCGGCGGCAATCACAAGCACATCCTGCGCCAGGCGCGAGCCAAGGGTGTTCACGTTAAAGGTCGCGTCCAGCGGGGTGGCCCACACCGAAACATTCTGCACATCAGGCTGATACTGCATGGGCAGCCGCATGGGGGCCTGACCGCGCCTGTTTATGTACAGACCAGTTTCTGTGGCGATGGTGCCCAGCAGGTCGCTGTATTTGTTTTCGCGCACATCCACGCGCAGCGTTTTGCCGGGGATGAGATGCCCGGTGTTGCGGCATTCGGGCTTGCCGCGCACCATGAGCAACTGGAAGAGCATACCCTTTGCATCCACGAAAAAGAGGCCTTCATCAATGCTTTTGAAGGGGTCGGCATTGCTGCCCGCAGCCTGAAGGGGAAACTGCACCCCGGCGGTGAGCACTGCGGCGGTATAGGCGGTTCCCTTGGCGGTGTTTTCCTTGCCGTCGGCGCAATTCACAAAGCGCAGGCGGGTGTCGTCCAGCAGCAGGATGTCTGGCGGCAGGGAAAATGACGCGGTTTCTGGCGCAGATTCCATAAGCACGAGAACGCGGGACTGCGGGAGCATGACTTCGCGCGGGGTTGCCCGCAGGCGCACGCCTTCCTGCGCATCCCTGAAGGTGACGGAGCGCCCGTTAATGCTCATGGGGAACCCGCCCCATTTTTCCACATCGCGCGAAAACATGTAGGGCAGGGCCATGCGCCCATCGCGCTGGCTGATGCGGTTGCCTTCCTCGTCCCTGAACTGGAACACCGAAGGGCCGGTTTCAAAAATGATAAAGTCCTTTTTTACCGAACTGTATACAGCGCTCAGCTGAAGATAATCCGCCCGCGTGGCCCGCAGATACAGTTGCGGAACAAACCAGGCCAGAACAAAAATGCCCAGAAACACCGGGGCAAGGCGCAGCCAGTAAATACGCATTATTCTCCCTCCTTGACCCGCAGGGCGGCTGCGGCCACAGCCGGAATCCAGGGCAGACATGCCGCGGCGTAAAGCCATGTGCTGTTGCTCATGGGTGCGAAGCCTCGCCCCCCTGTCAGCATGGTTACATAGGCGAATCCCGCCAGAGCAAAGCATATCTTGCGTTTGAACGAAGGGTCGGCAATGGCGGCGGCAGTGGCGCACCAGCTTGTGATGCCAGCCAGGCCCCAGGGCAGCAGGGTTTTGAACATGGGTACGGAAAGCTCCGGCGGCAGGCCGTGGTGATTGTTTATCAGGGCAAAGCCTGCGGATGCGGCGCAGAATACAAGCGCCATCAGGCCCAGACCGGTTGCGGCCTGAACAGCAAGAGCAGGAATGGCGTTGACCGGAAGGTGGAAGAGCAGGCGCAGTCTTTTACCCAAGCATTCAGGGGCCATCTGCACCGAGGCAAGCCAGATGCCGCCAAGAATGAAGGCCCACTGGAGAGAGGTAAAATAGATGCTCTCCTTGAATATCAGCCCGTTCCAGGTATCCACGGCTCCGTGCATGGAAAGCACGCCCTTGAACGTCAGGTGGTAGTCCGCAAGGGCCGCGCCAGCGAAAATAAAGGGTATGCACCAAAAATAGCGCAATTTGATCCATTCCTTAAAAAACAATGCCTTGATCATGTCCTTCCTGCTTTGCTCTATGCCGTGTTGCTGTGCCGTTCAGAGTAGATTGCCGTTGGAATGCCCTAGTATCTGCCCGTCAGGCCCACAAATGCGTCTTCAAAGGTCATGGGCACGGGTTGGGGCGCGCCATCCGGGCAAGCCACCCCTCGTGCTTCAAGAAAAACGCGCATTTCATCCGGCTGGGCCCGGCTGAACAGCATCAACCTGTCTGCGCAGCGCTCGACCCGCAGAAGGGGGCCCTCGTTGTTGCGCAACTCGTTTGCGGCAGTGCAAAGCGGCAGATCATAGCGCAAAAATGAACGCATGAAATCCGCCTGGCGTTCTTTGGCCAGAACTGCTCCCTTGTGGATAACCACCAGCGAATCAAGCAGGTTTTCCAGCTCCTGCACCACATGGGAGGTCAGCAATACCGTGGTTCCGTAGCGGCGCACATGGTCCCGCAAAAAGTCGAGAAACAGGCGGCGGTAGCCCACATCAAGGCCTAGGGAATAATCGTCAAGGATCATCAGTTCGGCCCGTTGCGCCAAGATGAGGCCCAGCGTGACCTGCGAGCGCTGCCCGCAGGAAAGTCTGGTGATGCGCCGGGTAAAGGGTATGTCCATGCGGCCCACCACATCATAATAGATGCCCCTGTCCCACTGTGGATAAAAGCTGGAATAGAAGCGTTCAATCTCGCCGATGGTCATGAAATTGTACTGGATGAAGCCCTCGTGCAGCAGGCCGATACGCGCGCGCGCCTGCGGCGGGATGGCGTGGCTTGGGTGCCCCATGACCATGCACCGGCCCGAATCCGGCTGCATGAAGCCCATCAGGATGTTGATGCTGGTGCTTTTCCCCGCGCCGTTTTTACCCAGCAAGCCCACAATCTCGCCACGCGATACGCTGAAATCAACGCCGTGCAACACTTCTGTGCCGTGGTAGCTGTGGCGAAGAGCCTCGCATGAAATAAGCTCATCCATCACTTGCTCTCCTTGGCTGTATTGGTCTTGCTGGGCCTGACTATTTTTTCCTTGTTGGCATTCTTTTGGGGATGCGCCGCAACTGTCCATAGGGCAGAGGGAGCTGCCAGAAGGTCTTTCAGAGCCTCCGCTACAGCTTCTTTTGTGCAGTTTTGCAGATTGCTCTCTGTTGTTTTGCTCCATTCAAGATAGGGGTAGCCTGTAGCCAGTTCCGTAAGCAGCATGCGCTGCCAGTACTGGGTGTTGCTGCGGCTGGTCTGAACCTGGGTGAGCATGGGCAGGCGCAGTCGGTCCAGTTCCTGCTGGCTCACCTTCCAGGGGGCGAGAGTCCCCAGATATTCTTTAACCTGCCCCATCTGTTCCCGGTTGGTGTGTACATCGATCTGGAGCAGGGAATAGCCGTCCTCATTGGGCATGGTGCGGTAAAAGGCGCTGGGACTGTAGCTTGCACCCATGCGTTCGCGCAGATCGCGGCGCAGTTTGTCGCGCAGCAGCGCTGCCGCGAGCTGCCGGGCAGCCAGAACCTCCCTGTTGCCCTGCGGTGCGAAATCAAGACGCCATGCCTTGCGGACAACAGCCTGATCAACAGAATCCGGAACCTGAATGCTCGCGGATTTGCCAGCAGGAAATTCTAGCGGAGCGGGTTTTTCTTCCACAGCCGCAGGCTGGGTTGTGATGTGAGCGAAGTAGCGTTTTGCCAGTGAAATTGCAGTATTGGGATCAATATCGCCGCTGATGATCACACGCACAGGCTCTTTTTTACGGCTGGCGGCGATAAAGCTGCGCACATCGTCAATACCCAGGCTGGCCGCTTCCTCGGGCCTGAGGGGCTGATATCTGCGCACATTGCCGTAAAAAAAGGCCTGCCCTGCGATTTTTGAAACTTTTTCAACCGTTTCAGTCTGTTTGCGGTTTTGAGCTTCAAGTTTGCGCAGGGCGCGTTGGAGGTCGTCAGCCGCAGGCTGCGGATCGCTGAACTGCGTCCACACCGCCTGCACCAGCAGCTCAAGCTGCCGGGAGTCGCCTTCAACGCTGATGATGGCGTTGTTGGGGCCGTGCACCTCACCGACCCTGCCGCCCATGCGCTCCGACAGTTTTTGCGTTTCAAGGCGCGAAAGCGCGCCGAGGCCGCTTTCTGCCAGAGTTGCGCTGGCTGTTTGGGCAAGGGCAATGACGCTGTCGGGCAAGTTGGCGTATCCCTTGCCGAAGAGAAGCTGCACCGAGGCCTTGTTGGGCTCAAAATTAAGCGGAAGCACGTAGCATTCAACGGCGTCGCTCAGACGGGTCTGGAGGAGGGTTACAGCCGGGCTGCCCGGCTGGGAAAGATCACGGCTGGCTATGGGCGCATCTGCGGGGGCCGCAGTTGCCGATGCTGCCGCCGGAAGTTCAAGATATGGGAAGGCAATGGATTTTGTCTGCACCGTGGGCGCTGGCTGTGCAGCAAGGCCCTCTTGCCATGCTGTGAGGATGGCGGCTGCATCGGGCGGTGTGGCGCTGCCCACGGCAAGGAAAACATCTTCCATTGCCAGCATGGAGCGGAGCGCCGCATTGACCGCATCTTCCGTGATGGCGGGCCGCAACTGCCGGAACAGGTTCAGATCAAAGGTGGGCGCGGTTTGAACGTAGTCCGCATTGGCGGTGCGTACAAACTGGTCTGCCACATCGGCATTGCTCATGCCAGCGCGCTGCTCCTTGAAGCGGGAAATTCTTTTTTCAGCAAAATCAAGTGCCTGAGCTATCTCCTGCCGGGTGAAGCCGTGCGTTGCCGCCCGCTTCACCTCTTGTGCCAGGGCAGGCAGCGCCTGTTGCCAGCCGCCGGAGTGCGTTGCCAGCCCGATTGCGGCAGAAGGAGTAAGACCCTGCCGCCAGTTTGCGACAAAGCGCGCGTTGTTCCAAAGATTGTCGCGTTGGTCTCGCTCCAGCAGGCGGCGCTGCATGCAGTACCCGAGCACGGAGTCCACAAGCTGGTTTTGCTGATTCAGACGCGTATCGCGCTGGTGCATGCGCGGGAAACGCATTATTACGGAAATTTCCTCGCCGCTGATGGCGCGCGGCTCCCCTTGCGCCTGGATGCCGCCAAGCCACGCCTCGCCCCATGACGGGGGGAAGGGCACCGGGCCGGGGTTCGTCATGTCTGCAAAGCTGTTTTTCACAAGCTGACTGACCTGATCGGCAGTGACGGAGCCTGCGATAACCAGAATCATGCGTTCCGGGTGGTACCATTTGCGGTAAAAAGCCTTCAGGCGCTCGGAGGTTGCCCCACGGATGCAGTCTTCCGTGCCGATGGGCTGGTTCACAAAGGCTGTGCCCGCATAGAGCTGGGCAGTGCGCTGACGTTTGCTTGCCATGGCTTCGCTGTCGCGCACATTTTTCTCTGCCAGAATAACGCCCAGCTCCTTGGCGACTTCTTGCGGGGCAAACTGGATGCCATCCGCAAAGTCGCGCAGAATTTTCATCCCCATGGCAAGAGTGCTGGTGTCGCTGGATGTGAGGTTGAGCTTGAAGACGGTTTCTGCCCATGCAGTATGGGCATTGGTGTCGCCGCCAAAACTCATGCCGTGGCGCTGGAAAAAGGGAATGAGCGATCCGGGGGCAAAATTGTGCGTTCCGTTAAACGCCATATGTTCAATGTAGTGGGCGTAGCCTAACTCGCTGGGCGTTTCCATCAGCGAACCAGCCTGAACATTCAGATACATGGAAACGCGACCAGCTGGTTTGGCATTGGGGATGACCGCATAACGGAAACCGTTTGGCAGCCGCCCAAAGGTGATGGCAGGATCTGGCGGCAGGTCAGAATGCTCGTGCGCCCATTTGCCGTCGTACCAAAATGCTTCCGGGGGGGCGTTTGTAAGGATATTTTTTGCAAATGATGTGGAAGTTAAGGCCGTTAACACAATGCACAGGGCAAGGATTGATTCGGTCAAAAATATGGGCATGTCTTCATATCCGCATGTTTGGGTGTCTGGAGTAATGAAAATTGCTATATGGAAATGAAATTGAATTTCTTTTGGTTTAGTTAACTAGTCTGAAATTCAAATAGTGTCAATTATAATGGGGTATTATTTGTAAGTTGGTATAACTTATGAAAAATATCAGAAAATCTAAAGGGCTGGAGTTTCTGATAATAATTTCATAACATATTGAATTAAAATGACTTTTATAAAACGTTTGCTGCGGGTACATTCGGAAAGGAGTGCCCTTTGAAAAGGAGAAGGCGCGGAGCTATAGCGGTTACCGTCGAGAGGGGGGCAGGTTGCGTTGGAGGCGGTGAGAGGGTGCCGGGGGGCAAATTATTTGTATCTGCAAGTAGTTGCGAGTGCGTAAAAAAAGAAGGAGGAGTTGTGCTTCTCCTCCTTGCCTGTTTAGGCTGACTGGCTGCACCGCCTTACCCGGCACCAAGTTTGAATCTGCTGGCAGCGCCACACTGCTGACATCCTCAGAAAATGTATCTGATTTGCCAACAACTGCTGCACGTTCTCGCAACTTGCTAATAAATCAGCATTAATGCGATAAAAACATGATAATGCAAGGCATGTAGCGTGCCATGCGTATTTCAGTTTATTGTTAGGTTCTTGCAGATTTCAAAAAATTTGCAGTGCTACCTGTTATCAGGATGCAACATATGAATTCCACAGTCTGATAGCAGCGGATTCGCTCACAGACCACTGCAAGGGGCAGTTTCCGCATTCGCAGACAAGCCGATATATGTCGTTAATTCTGCCTTCGGGTCTGGATACTTCGACCTTTGGGGCCTTTCCACATTTGATGCAGGGATGAATGACAGGAAGGTTTTCTTTGTTCATGCGGGCAACATAATCTTCTTGTTGCCAGTAGTCAAAAGGGATTAACCACAAAGGCCTGCCAGGTGTTCTGAGCGGTGGCATAAACCCGGACAGCTTGAAAGTGGACAACTCACAGTATCTTTTTGTTCCCCTGCTAGCTCATAGGTTTGTTAGGCAGGCCTTTGCGATCCCCTGTTTGCAAACAGGGCTGAAAGGAACGATGGAAATAATATTAAATTATTAGACATGGTTAAGTGCGCCTTGTCAGCGGATTTATGAAAGGCTGTTTCAGCGTTTGCCAATGCGTACAGTTAAATGACAATAAGGTTAATTGTATGTGTAGTGTAGTTTTGTTATTGATGTATATTTTTGTTAGTTTTTTTAATTATAGCAATTTTAGAGACACTGTTAATTTGTTATGGTACACTGCTAGCAGGTATTGATTGATGGGAGTAGCTGTGGAATATCAACTTGATCTTGTTTCTGTGGCTCTCAAGAGTGAAGGTGAAAAAATATTCACCCTTGCAGATGGTCATGAAATGAAAATTTTGCCATCGGGCGATGGCAAAACAATGTCCATCATTATTGATGACGGTGTTTCATACAAGACGAAAGGAGCTAATGACTTTGTAAAAATAATCAGACAGATATTAGAGGGTAGAGGCATTGCCGGATGGGATGAAACTCGGGAAGGACAAGACAATGTTGATCAGGTCCTTTTCATGTACAAAGATGATATTGAATGACGTTTTCTGAATAATTTGCAATGCATGATGCTTGCAAATATCAGACACAGGCCATGAATTATTCTACAATCAATCCGCACCATGCTTTTATTTTACAATGGGTAACATTTATTTGCCCATGTGAGGAGGTACAATTTTTTTGAACATGAACAGGGAGAATGAATTATGCAAATTAACTCAAAACAGCGTGCTGAAATAGAACGAATTTTATCGAATTGGAAAAGATATCTTGATAGTCTTCCGCCAGCATCCGATGATTTGAAATTACATAAATGGCTTGGTATGAATACGTCGTTAGTGAAAAAAGATACTTTTACTAATAACTTGCGCTTTGTTGCAGATGAGCTGAGAACGCGCCTTGACGCAACGGCATTATAAAGCTGGGTAAAATAAGGGTGTGAGTAGGGCTGTCCTTGTCAGGGGTGGCAACGTTATTTGGTCGCAAGAGCTGAACGTTGCATCCTTGGGGCGGTTCATCTCACCCCCTTTGTTTTGATGGTGGATGGATCCAGACTGCGACTCTCTGGGGAAGTAGGGTCTCTGTGGGGGAGAGGCGGTTTAGCAAACTGTTAACCATTCTGGTAGCAGCTTGGGTAGAGACAGGCAATTTTTCGAGGGCGGTTGAATTACTGTGCGCAGGCCTGTGGCATAGTTCAGACAAAAAAAGAAGGCCGTGAAAATCACGGCCTTCCTGCATTTTAAATGCTTGCTGGACTTACCAGCGACGGGCGGCGGGCTTTTTGGGCTCAGCCTTGTTCACGCGCAGAGCGCGGCCGTCAACTTCTTTGCCGTCAAGGGCAGAAATGGCGTTGATGGCGCTGCTTTCGTCCATTTCAACAAAACCGAAGCCACGGGCGCGGCCGGTTTCGCGATCAGAAATCAGGTTCACGGAAAGAACATCGCCATAGGGCTTGAAGAGAGCTTCAACGCCGTCCTGGGTAGCAGACCAAGACAAATTGCCGACATAAATAGAAGTAGCCATGTGAGACTCCAAGGGGTTAAGGGGAGGTAGACTTTCTGCTTGAAGCCTTACCCATGTAAAGTCTCTGGCGAAAAATTTACTATACCCAATCAGTGATTGCCCAAACATAGTTTGGGGCATTTTCAATGTCAACAGATATTATTTTTTTCAAGCAAAAAACTGAGCCTGCCCGCTGGCGGCACCGCATTTCCCTACCTGTTCACAGTGTTTTTTGCCAAACTTCAGCTTTCTCAATTTTGTTTAGTACGAAATGCGGGTATACTGTATTTTTTGGATATGGAATACCCGCTAAAATTCGGTACCGCTATGTCCATTCAGCAATCCGATTTTTTCAGCAAAGCCCGGCAGGGTGTTTTTACAGTGCATTGCCAGCCCGCCAGCCAACATGCGTCTGCAACAGCAGACCACCGATAATCCTTAACGCAAAGCTAACGCCGCCCACGGTATGTTTCAACATACATAATGGTAGCGGATAGGCCGCAACTACGCCGCAACCATTGCCTCCGCAGCCACAGCTGCGGATACGCCGATGCTGCCACATGGGCGTATCCCCTTCCCTCCTCCTGCGCGAAGCGCCCTGATAAACCGGGGCGCTTCCTGCGCATGGCAGCACAAAAGCTCATAAAAAGCTTTTGTGCTGCCAACCTCAGCCCTGCTCCACAAAAAAAGGCCGACACTCCAAAAGGAGCCGGCCTTTGCCAGATGCAAGCTGGTTAAATATCCTGCAAGTTACAATGTGTAACTTTCACGCGCAGGAGGTATGCATTTGCCCGGTCAAACACGGGAGTGTACTTGCAAAAGCTGCAACTGCCCGCTCCGCCGAGGCTTTATCTAATTGATCCAGGAACTCAGGGCGTCAACAATCTTGCGGGCCTGATCCGCACTGGAAATATTGAATTTGGACTGCTGGCGGTATTCACCACCCGCCTTTTTGTAGCGCCGGATAACATACATGTCCGGGCCAAAACAGTCTTTTTCCGGTTGCCACTGCTGATAGCGAAAAAGAATGGTGGTCCACGCGCCCTTGCTCAGCACAACCTTGTCCAGTTCGTTAACGATAACCTGACCGTTTTCCTCAAACTGCACTGTGAGATCATCAATTGTTTCGTTCAAAAAAAGCCCCCCAAGTAGGCATTAGTAACGTAGTAACAGCAAGCAAGGGCCAAGCTCTGCCTTCCGGGCCTTACGGCCATCCAGCAAAGGTGGGCAACAGCGCTTTTGGCAGAAAACTTACCCGGCGTGTTCGACCAGTATCCCTTTGACGTTTTCCGGCAGTTCCGGCTTCTTCAACACCATTTCGGCGGGGCCGGGGCCATAATTTTTGGCCATCTCGCCAGCAGATGCGGAAAGAGCCATCAGTTCTTCCGCCGTGGTCAGAGAACTGCCGCTCACATACTTTCTCCCAACGATATCCAGCACGAGGTCATTGGGATTGACGGGTTTGACAACACTATTGTCCATATGCGCCTCCCTCACGTTAGGGCACCAGAATAGCTTTTTCCTCCGCCCTCTGCAAGCGTTGCCGCCTGTGCGCTACTGACGCAACAAAACCAGCGTGTAGCGTTCCACCGGGGCAAAATCATCCGTAAGCGCCGGGGTGGCAAAAGGGTCTGTACCCGTGTACCTGCTTGTCAGCATGTCGGCAAGGCGCAAGCCGCCTGACGGGGCATTTTCTGTGCCTGCCGCCGCAAGGGATGGCAGCGCGCCCGCGGAGCTGTCGGGCCGTTGTTCGGGAAAGGCCGCAACCATCAGGTTTTGCAGCTTGTCGGGTGCTTCGCCGCCAGCGCAATACACCTGCACCTCGGCAAAGGACTGGCGCAACGCGTTGAAAATCCCCTGAAACAGGCGACCATCCGGCCCTTCCACAGCGGAAATAACGTTCATAAGCACAACCCCGCCAGGGGCCACCGCCCGCCGCAGGGCAGCCGCGGCCTCGCGTGTTCCCATCTGGAAAGGTACGGCGTAGTGCGAGTTGAAAACATCCACAAACACCAAGTCATACTGATCGCGCTGACGATTCAGAAAAGCTCTGGCGTCCTCGTGGCGCACTGTCAGACGGGGATCGTCGCGCAGAGAAAACCAGCGCCGGGCGGTTTCCGTCATGGCCGGGTCAAGCTCCACCACGGTCACACGCACGGCTTCGGGCTTTGCCAGAGGGGAATTATCGGCAAGAAGCCACTTGGGAACAGAATACCCGCCGCCGCCCAGCATGAGCACCCGGCTCGCATGGGGCGTAAAATGCGGCCCCAGCGCGTAAAACTGGGTGTACCGGAAATACAGTTCATTGGGAGCGTCCAGATACATGCCCGACTGGCTGTAACCGGGGTCAGTAGCCATAAGGCGCACGGGCCTGCCGTTCTGCGCCCAGTCTACCCCTTCAAAAACGCGGATGCTGTTATAGGGGCTTTCCACCAGATGGCTCATGGCCCTGCCATCCTGCCAGCGGCCATAGTTTGCCGCCGCCACAGCCATAAGCCCGCAAACAGCCAGCAGCACAACGCGCAAACGCACCTGTCCCCCGCCGTTGCACAGCGAAAGCCCAAGCATGGCCGCAGCCACACCCCACAAGATGCTCGTGCTGCCCAAAAAGGATATGAGAATAAAGCCGCCCAGAAAGGTCCCCACAATACTGCCCGCAGTGGAGAGGGCGTAAAGCCTGCCCACGGTAGCACCTGAGGAATCCACGCTCTTGATGCGCAGGCGTATGGCATAAGGCGTCACCATGCCGAAAAAAAAGGCGGGCAGGGCAAAAATGCACACCGCCGCCAGAACCGCTGCCACATACAGGTTACCCACGGCAGCCGTCACCCATTGGCCGATGGCCTCATGGCACAAGGCCGTCAGCCCGCTGCCAAGGCCTGCCCCGGCCAGAGCCAGGGCCAACCCCCGCCGGGAAAGGGTCTTGTCGGCCATCCGTCCTCCCGCCCATGCACCCAAGGCTAGGCAGGCCAGCACCACGCCTATAAGGCTTGTCCACACGACGGCAGATGTTCCCACATGCGGGGCCAATACCCGCGCGCCGACCATTTCAAGCACCATGACCAGCGCGCCGCTCATAAATACTGTCAGTTCGAGCATACTGCTCCTGTGGCAGGTTGTGCGGCGGATGCAGGACTCAGACCCCGCCGCGGCTTCATTTCGACATGCCAGCCTACTCGCGCCTCTGGCCAAAAAAGTCGTGGAGCAAGGAGGCGCATTCCTCGGAAAGCACGCCGCCCATGTGCCATACCCTGTGATTGGCGCACTGGGCGTCAAAATATTCGGCGCGGGAAACAACAGCTCCGGCCAGAGGGTCGGCTGCGCCGTACACAAGCCCCGCAATGCGCGCATGGATTATGGCGGCGGCGCACATGGCGCAGGGTTCAAGCGTCACCACCAGCACACACTGGTTGAGCCTGTAGTTGCCAAGCGCAGCCCCGGCGGCCCGCAGCGCCAGCACTTCGGCGTGGGCTGTGGGATCATTGCCGCCGATGGGCGCATTGCCGCAACAGGCAAGGATGCGGCCATCCGGGGCCACCACCAGCGCCCCCACTGGCACCTCGCCCGCAGCACCGCTGACGCGGGCCTTTTCCAGAGCCAGCCACATCAACCCCTGCCAGGTATGACCCGGCGGGGGCGGCGTTAACGGCCCGGCAGGAGAAAAGGCCCGCGCGTCAGAGCTCTCCGTATTCATACGGCGGCTAAATAATTACCCTGCACAACTGGGCAACCACTTCTTCAGGCGTGTCGCAAACCGTAATGAGTTTGTCGATTTCGCCTTCTTTGATGAAACCCCGTGCAGCCATGGTCTTGCGCATCCATTCCAGCAGGCCGCTCCAGTAGCTTGAATCGTACAGAATGATGGGGAAAGGCCGGGTGCGCCCGGTCTGGGCCAGCACAAAAGCCTCCGAGAGTTCATCTATGGTGCCCATGCCGCCGGGCATGACCACGTAGGCCATGGCATATTTGACAAACATGAATTTGCGGATGAAAAAGTAGCGGAAATTGCAGCGTGTTTTTACATACTGGTTGCAGCCCTGCTCGTGCGGCAACTGGATGTGCAGGCCAACAGATACACCGCCTGCGTCATACGCCCCTTTGTTGGCGGCTTCCATAATACCGGGGCCGCCGCCGCTGATGATGCCAAATCCAGCTTCTACGAGCAGGCGCGAAATTTTTTCAGCATCTTTATATTCCTGCGAATCCGGCTTGCACCGCGCAGTGCCAAAAAGGGATATGCACTTGACCTTGAGCGCGTTGAGCGCATCAAGCGCCTCCACCATTTCCGCCATAATGCGGAAGGTGCGCCAGGATTCTGTGGTGACGGAAGAGAGATCGTCAATCATGTTCTGTTGCAGTTCAGGCATGAATGCTCCTTGTTCCTCTTGAAGTATGGGGGGAGACCTGCGCGCAAAAGACGCCGCACGGGCCAGCAACTTTCAGTATATGTGGGCCTTCGGCCAAAGGCAATGCGGGAACATTGTCGGCTGAGCCCTTGCTTGACGCTGGGGCGCGCTTGCGGCTATGGAAAAAAGTCTCCTTGCGTCTTTTCCGCCTTGTATCGCGGGCAGCAAGGGGCTTGCGGTCTTTCAGGCCGCCAACCCTCAGTGGAGGAACAGATGAAAGTACAATTTCTGGGTGCGGCGCAAACCGTGACCGGTTCGTGTTATATGGTTGAGGCAGCTGGCAAGCGCTTTTGCATTGACTGCGGCATGCACCAGGGCAACAAGGCCATAGAAGCCCGCAACCGCGAAGCTGAACTTTATCAGCCCACCGCTATTGACTTTATTCTTGTCACCCACGCCCACATTGACCACTCCGGCCTGCTGCCCAAGATGGTCAAGGAGGGTTTTGCCGGCCCCATTTTCTGCACCAAGGCCACCAGCGAGCTGCTGGACCTCATGTTGCAGGACAGCGCCCACATTCAGGAAATGGAAGCCCTGTGGGAAGCGCGCAAATACCAGCGGCGCGGGCTTAAAAATCCCCCCACGGCCCTGTACAATGTTGAAGACGCCCAAAAAACGACCACTCTTTTTCAAACTGTTGATTACCACAAGGTGTTTGAACCTGCACCGGGCATTCGCGTAACCTATTATGATGCTGGACATATCCTTGGTTCCGGCTCGTTGCGCCTTGAAGCCGATGAAGACGGCAAAACCACCAGTCTCATTTTTTCGGGCGACATTGGCCGCCCGCAGTCGCTCATTGTACGCAGCCCCGAAACCCCGCCCAAGGCCGATTACGTGTTCATGGAATCCACATACGGCGATCGTGACCACAAGGACGAAAACCTCAGCGTGGACGAACTGGGCGAAGCCATTGCCTACAGCTACGGCAAGGGCGAAAAGGTAATTATTCCGGCATTTGCCGTGGAGCGTACGCAGGAAGTGCTCTATTGCCTGCACATGCTCACCAAGCAGAACAAACTGCCGACGGATATGCCCGTATTTGTGGACAGCCCCCTGGCCATCCGCGCCACAGAAGTTTTTGAGCGCAACCGTGAGCTTTTTGACGATGAAGCCCTCAAAATGCTCAACGGCGGGGATGATCCCTTCTCGCTGCCCAACCTGCGCTACACGCTTTCCGCCGCCGAATCTCAGGCCATCAATGACTACAAGGGCCCTGCCATCGTCATTTCGGCCAGTGGCATGTGCAATGCGGGCCGTGTACGCCATCACCTGCGCCACAATATCTGGAAGCCCGGCGCAAGCATTGTTTTTGTGGGCTATCAGGGCGTGGGCACGCCGGGCCGCAAGCTGGTGGAAAAGGCCAAAAAGATCACGCTCTTTGGCGAAGATATTGAAGTTGCCGCCCGGATTTTCACCATCAACGGATTTTCCGGCCACGCCGGGCAAAGCCAGCTGATTGAATGGCTCAAACCCCTGACCGGCAACGGCGCGCAGGTGGTGCTGACCCACGGCGAGACAAAGGCCCAGAGCGTGCTGGCCGGACTCATTGAGCAAAAATTCGCCAAGCGCCCCTTTATTGCCACCTATCTTGAAGAAATGGTGCTTGAAGGGCCGCAGCTCACCGAAACCGTGCAGCACGAAACCCAGGCCCATCCCCGCGTCAACTGGACGTTCCTCACGGACGAAGTGGAACGCAAATGGGGCATGTTCAAAGGCAAGATGGCCGATGTTGAAAACCGCCCGTGGGTGGAACAAACCGAGCTGCAGGAGGCCATGGAAAAGATGGATTACGCCCTCACTCGCCTGCTCTCACGCATGTAGGCCGTCATGCGGATTATTTCGGGGCGTCTTGGCGGACGCAACCTTAAGACTGTTGAAGGCGAGGGCTATCGCCCCGCCATGGGCAAAACGCGCGAGGCGCTTTTTTCCATGCTCGCCGCGCGCGGCATGGACTGGTACAGTGCACGGGTGCTTGACCTCTTTGCGGGCAGCGGCAGCCTGACCTTTGAAGCCATCAGCCGGGGCGCGGAACACGCCCTGATGGTGGAAATGGCCCCCCAGGCCGTGCGCTGCCTCAAGGCCAACATCGCCGCCCTGGGGGTGGAAAATGAGGCCCGCATTGTGAGCGACGATGTGCTACGTGTGCTCAAAACTCCCCCTGCGGAGCCGTATTCGCTTATTTTTATGGATCCGCCTTACCGCAAAAATCTTGCCAATCCGGCCCTCAAGCTGCTGGCTACTCGCCGCTGGCTTGCACCGGGGGCTTTTGTAACGGCTGAAATTGAAAAAGACGCACGGGTAAACCTGCCCGCAGAATGGACTCTTGAGGCCGAACGCCTGTTCGGTCAGACACGCATATGCATCTGGACACTGCCATGAGAATAGCACTCTACCCCGGCACCTTCGATCCGCTGACCAACGGGCACCTGAGCCTTATACGGCGCGGCTGCGAAGTATTTGACCAAATTGTTGTGGCCGTGGCGGACAACACGCCCAAATTCCCCCTGTTCAGCCATGAAGAACGTGTGGAAATGGCCCGGGAGGCGCTCAAGGATGAACCGCGCGCCGTGGTGGAGCCTTTCTCCGGCCTCACGGTGGAATACGCGGCCCAACGCGGGGCCTGCGCCCTGCTGCGCGGGCTGCGCGCCGCCTCGGACTTTGAGTACGAATTCCAGCTGGCGCTCATGAACCGCCGCCTGCAACGCCGCATCCAGACGGTCTTTTTGATGACCGACTACCAGTGGCTGTTCATCAGTTCCACCATCGTCAAGGCAGCCGCCAGCCACGGCGCGGACATCAAGGGCCTCGTGCCTGAAAACGTGCGCACGGCCCTTATGGATAAATACCGCAAAGGTGAAGTGCGTCAGGGCACGCCCTGTCTTGCACCGCCTTTTGGCGGCTTCCGCGTTAAGTGATCATGCCTGAAACGACTTCTGCGCCGCTGCCGGTTATCTGCCTGGCCGGGCCTACCGGCTCGGGCAAAACGGCGGCGGCGCTTGCCATGGCCGCAGCTCTTGACGGCGAAGTGATCAACGCGGACTCGCGCCAGGTCTATGCCGATTTCCCCTTGATTACGGCCCAGCCCTCGCCGGAAGAACGCGCCTGCTGCCCCCACCACCTGTACGGTTTTTTGCCTACCGAAAAAAAGATCAGCGCAGGCCGCTGGGCAGAGGCCGCCGTGGACAAGGTGCGCGACATCCTTGCACGGGGCAAAACGCCCCTGCTGGTGGGCGGCACGGGGCTGTACTTTCAGGCCTTGCTGCGGGGCATGGCGGAAATTCCACCTGTTGACCCGCAACTCACCGCTGCGATCACCGCCCGCGTGGACGCGCAAGGAGCACCCTCCCTGCATGCCGAACTGGCGCAGACCGACCCCGCCTATGCCGCCAAAATCCACCCCAACGACCGGCAGCGCATCATCCGCGCGCTGGAGGTTTGCCAAAGCACGGGGCGGCCCTTTACGTGGTGGCACAGCAATTCCATGAGTACGCCGCTCTGCGTCGGCCCCCTGCTGACCCTGGACGCGCCCCTTGCATGGCTTGAGCCTCGGCTGGCCCGCCGCCTTGACCTCATGCTTGCAGGCGGTGCGCTGGACGAGGCCCGCGCGGCCATGCGCCATTGCGCCGCCCCTGCCGCGCCGGGCTGGTCAGGCATTGGCTGTGCCGAAGCGCTGGCGTACTTGCTGGGCCGTCTTTCGCTTGAGGACTGCCGCTCCCTCTGGCTGCGCAACACCCGGGCCTATGCCAAGCGGCAACTCACGTGGTTTCGCGCCCGGCCCGAGGCCCAATGGCTGCCGCCCGACGATCCCGCCGCAGTGGTGGAGGCCGCCTGCCGCTTCTGGCAGGAGGCGCGCACCAGCTAAAATTTTGGTGTTGGATGCTTTGCTTGCCAAGGCCCACCTGGAACTTTTATTGCTGTTTCAGGCCATTACAAGGGAGTACCCGTGGATATGCTCATGCCCGCCATTTCCATTGATCCTCATTTACGTTCACTCTGGCCGGATACCGCCCTCGGCTGTGTTTTCTGGTCTGCTCCTGTTCGGGCCGAAGAACCGCGACTATGGCAATTTTTCGGCCAGAATGTGCTGCCCGGTTTGCGCCAACGTCTTGAACACACGGAGCTTGCCGACATGCCGCAAATAGGTGCCTCGCGCCAGGCATTCAAGGCTTTTGGACGCGATCCGGGCCGGGTGCGCATTTCCTCCGAGGCGCTCTACCGCCGCGTACGGCAGGGCAAGGATCTGTACCGCATAAACTCCGCAGTGGATGCCAACAATCTGGTTTCGCTTGAAACGGGCTTTTCGCTTGGCACCTACGATCTTGCCCGCCTGAGCGGCAATATCGTGCTGCGTGCGGGGCGAGAAGGCGAATCCTATGCGGGCATTGGCAAGGACGAACTCGACCTCTGCCGCATGCCTCTTCTGGCGGATGATCAGGGCGCGTTCGGCTGCCCTTGCAGTGATTCCCGCCGGGCCATGATTGCCGAGGACGGGCCGGACACATCTTCGCCCCGGCGTCTGCTCACTGTTATTTATGGCTTTTCCGGCGCCGGACACGTCTCTGATGCGCTGAACATTACGCAGAAACATCTTGAAGTGTTTGCCGGTGCACAGATATTCGCCTCTTCCGTGCTCTGCTGAACGCCCTTGCTCGGCCAAAATCACACGATACGAATGTTTTTTCGCAAACAATCTGTGTTTTCTGTAGGTTGCGTGAACAATCAATAGAACGCTCTTTTTAGCGAAAAATATCCCAAGCTCCCTGTTCCCAAGGCATAAGAAGCAATTACAACAACGGCCCCTCCTTGACGTGTCTTGCATGCTGGGATACCGTTGCAATATCTGCGTGTTCACCCCCGTAGGGATCGGGGGTACGGAGGAACCCGCTGCAATGTATGCGGCGGGCGTTGGGGTAATGTCTGATTGCAAAAGGACAAGCACATGAGGAACGGCACATCACTGCTTTTGCTGGCGGCTCTGGCCCTGGCGGGCGCGGCGTGTCTGACGGCGCTCGGAGCTGGATCGGCCACGGCCGCAGCTTTGGAGCCGACAGACAGCGGCGCGCCGTCGGCCATTGTCATGTTTCCGGTAAGCGCCAAGCCCAATCCCAAGGGCGCGGCCATGAAACCCGCTGTTTTCAATCATCTCGCACACGAGAAAAAGATTGCCAACTGCGAAACATGCCACCACACCGGCGATCCTGTGGCCTGTAGCACCTGCCACACTACAGAAGGCAAGGCGGAAGGCAATTTCGTGACGCTTGACCGCGCCATGCATGCCACCAATATCGCCAAACGCGCCAAGGGAAACACCCCTGTGAGCTGCGTGAGCTGTCATGAACAGCAAACCAAAGAACGGCGCGAATGCGCGGGCTGTCACGCCATTGTGACACCCAAGCGCGACCAGGCATGGTGCGCCACCTGCCACAATGTTACGTCTTCCATGACGCCGGAGCAGATGCAGCAGGGCATCAAGGGCAAGCTGCCCCCCGACCAGAACGAAGCCCTGGCCGCTGAAACCGTGCTGAACCACAAGCCCGTGCAGCCCCTTACCGCCATGCAGGGTCCCTACAAGGTGAGCATTGATGCGCTGGCCGACAAGTACGAGCCCAGCAACTTCACGCACCGCCGCCATATGGCCTCCCTTATGGAACGCATCAAGGGCGACAAGCTGGCCGAAGCTTTCCACAACAAGCCCGAGACTCTGTGCGCCACGTGCCACCACAGAAGCCCGCTTTCGGCTACGCCTCCCAAGTGCGGCAGTTGTCACACGAAGGAAATCGACCCCGCCAATCCCAACCGTCCCAACCTCAAAGCTGCCTATCACCTCCAGTGCATGGGCTGCCACCAGGGTATGAACGTGGGTCGTCCTAAGAACACCGACTGCACCACTTGTCATAAGGCCCGCCCGTAGGGCGCCAACTGCACGGAGAAACGCATATGAATCGCAGAAAATTCCTGGCCATCATGGGAAGCGCGGGCGTGGTTTCGGCATTGGGCACTGCCAAGGTGGCCAATGCCGGGGTACACACCTTCCCCTACTATGCAGACAGCTACGGCGTGCTGCATGACACCACGCGCTGCATCGGCTGCCGCCGTTGCGAAGAAGCCTGCAACGCGGTGAACCACCTGCCCAAGCCCAAAAAACCCTTCACCGACCTTTCGGTGACTGCCACCAAGCGCCGCACCTCGGCCTATGAGTGGACAGTGGTTAACAAGTACAACGTCAACGGCAAGGACGTGTTCCGCAAATTGCAGTGCTTCCACTGCAACGACCCGGCCTGCGCCTCTGCCTGTTTTGCCAAATGTTTCCAGAAGCTGCCCGATGGCAGCGTGGCCTACGATGGTTCGCAGTGCGTAGGCTGCCGGTATTGCATGGTTGCCTGCCCCTTCTATGTGCCGGGCTTCCAGTACGACGAGGCGTTCGATCCTCTGGTGCAGAAGTGCACCTTCTGCGAACCCCGCCTCAAGGAAGGCAAGCTGCCCGGTTGCGTGGAAGCCTGCCCCATGGACGCCCTGACCTTTGGCCGCCGCAGCGACCTGATCAGGATTGCCCGCTCGCGGATCACTGAAAATCCCGGCAAGTACGTGAACTACGTTTACGGCGAACACGATGCCGGCGGTACCGCGTGGATGGTGCTTTCTCCCGCCGTGGCTGCTCCTGCCGCCGCCAAGGACGCCAAAGCCCATGATCCCCACGCCGACACCAGCGAACTCAAGCAGCTTGGGCTCGACAAAAACCTGGGCTCGCAGCCCATGGGCGAGTTGACCTACGGCGCGCTGGGTACCGTGCCCATGATCGTGGCCTTCTGGCCTGTGCTGTTTGGCGGTGCTTACGCCATGACCAAACGCCGCGACGCCATCTTCAAGGCGGAGAAGGACGCACACGTCAAGGAGACCAAGGACGATCTGGCCGCAGCCGTTGACGCAGCAGTGCGCAAGATTGAGGAAACCCAGGGTCCGGGCGCTGCCGACACAGCCCGCCGCGCAATGACCGATGCCTTGAAGGCTCGGGAAGCGGAGTGCTGCAAGGAGCACGGGGAGGATAAATAAATGGCACACCACAGCATAGTTATTCCCACCAGGGACAAGCTGTTCAATATCAGCGAATTCCTGACGCCCACCCCCGGCAACATCATTTCTGCCATCATTCTGGCCGTGGGCTTTGTTATCACCGTTATCCGCTTTACCGTGGGCATCGGTTCCGTCACCAACCTCAGCGATGTGCAGCCCTGGGGCATGTGGATCGGCTTTGACCTTCTGTGCGGCGTGTGCCTTGCAGCGGGCGGCTATTTCACCACTGTCGCCTGCTACATCATGGGCATGAAACACTTCCACTCGGCGGTGCGTCCGGCCATCACCACAGCCTTTTTGGGCTACGCCTTCGTGGTTATCGCCCTGCTGTACGATCTGGGCCATCCGCTGCGTCTGCCCTTCATGTTCTTCTTCCCCGGCACCACGTCCGTTCTGTTTGAAGTGGGTCTGTGCGTGGCGACCTACGTTTCCGTGCTGCTCATCGAATTTTCGGTGGCCCCGCTGGAATGGATGTCCTGCCGCTACCCCTGGCTCATCAAGATCCGCAAGATCGTGGTCAAGTGCACCATTCCGTTGACCATCTTCGGCGTGACCCTGTCCACCCTGCACCAGTCCTCGCTGGGTTCGCTCTATCTGATCTCCCCCGGCAAGGTTTTCCCCCTGTGGTACTCGCCCTTCATGCCCATGTTCTTCTTTGTGAGTTCCATGGCCGCTGGCGCGTCCATGGTTATCTTTGAAGGCATGCTGGCCCACCGTGGCGTGCACCACTACATGGACAAAACCCACCTGCGTGAAGCTGACGACGTGACCTTCAGCTTTGCCCGGGCGGCTTCGTTCATTCTCTTTGCCTACTTCATGCTCAAGCTTATCGACATGCTTGTGCAAGCCAACTTCCCCTACCTCTTCACGGGTTACGGGGCCTGGTGGCTGGTGGAAATGCTGGGCTTTGTGCTGATGCCCGCCCTGATCTACGCCAAGGGCGCGCGTGACCGCAATCTGACCCTGTGCCGCATTGGCGCGACCAACACGGTGCTGGGCATCGTGCTGAACCGCTTCAACGTTTCCATGATCGCCTTCAACTACAACTTGCCGTCGGCGGAACGCTACTTCCCCAGCATCTGGGAAATCTGCATCTCCATGTTTGTGGTGACCATGATTGTCACGGTCTACCGCTTTATCGTCTACAACATGCCGGTGCTGTACGAACACCCAGACTTCAAGGGCGAGCACTAAGCCGCGCGTAGGAGGAGAATCCCATGGAATTCAATACTTTCTATCAGTATTTTCTCTTCACGAAGAGCTGGGCTTATGTGATGATGTTTGTGGTACTGCCCCTTTATGTGCTGTACTGGAACTTCGTCCTGTTCCCCGAAAAGAAAGAACGTAACAACAACTCCAAGCACTAGCCTGCTCGGGGTACGGAATCACAAGGGCGGAACCGCAAGGCTCCGCCCTTGTTTTTTGTTCTGCTGGTTGCGGCAACCTCTGCCCGAAAAATTCATGCACACTATATTAATTGATAATTTCACACCTAAAACGAAGTTTTGCTTTTGTGCTTGCACATACGCAGGCCAACTGTTAGGCTAAGCTGATACAAATTGCGCAATCGTGGCGGCAAGCTTTCCGTATAAAGAATAGCTGCCCTTTTTTCTGTATCCAAACGTTTTTTTAGGCCAGGATAATACAATGCGTTTCTGCGTTTCTTTTGCAAAAAACATTTCCAGCGAAGTGACAAAACTTCGCGTTTTTTTTGCAACCTGATAACGCCCGCTTAACTACAATTCACAAAAAAGAGGGCGTACCGGTTACGCCCTCTTTTTTTATGCAACGCGCGCTGCCTTACGCAGCGCACAGGAGGTAAATATGCAAGAATATCCTAATATTACCATCACGAGCAAGGATGCAGCGCGGCTGGAAACCCTGCTGGAGACCCTGCCCGCCGACGGCTTTCCTGGGCGCAAGGCTCTGGAAGAAGAGCTCTACCGCGCAAATGTTGTTGCCCCAGAAGAAGTGCCGCCCTCAGTGGTGACCATGAACTCCACCGTACGTTTTGCCATGCTGCCTTCTGGCACAGAGCGCCGCCTGAAGCTTGTGTACCCCGGCAAATCAGACGCCAGCGAAGATTCCATTTCCATTCTGGCGCCTGTGGGCAGCGCGCTGCTGGGGCTTTCCGAGGGTGATGACATCCGCTGGCCCAACCCCAACGGCGGAACCCTGCACCTCGTGGTGCAGGAAGTGGAAGACCAGCCGGAACGCGCCGGGCACTACGACCTGTAAGCTCATTCCAACACCCGTTGCCGATTCCAGCGGGAACGGAACAACCTTATTCCCCACCTATGCGAGGAGGTATCATGGTGGATGTGATCGCCAAGGCGACTAACGAACTGAATCCGACAGACATACTGTTTCAGACTCCCTACTGGGCGCAGGTCAAATCGCATATGGGCATGGCCCCCCTGGCTTTTGACATTCATTCTACAAAAACCTGGGGCGACGTGCTGGTGCTGATAAAAGACCATTGCGGGCACAAGATGGCTCTTGTGCCGCAGGGGCCGGAGTATGCGCCTTCAGAGGATTCATACGGACAGTATCTGGAAGACCTCTCCGTTGCCCTGGCAGACCGGCTTGAACCGGACGTGGCCTTTATCCGCTACGACCTGCCGTGGAAATCCCTGTATGCGGACGAAATGCAGGAGCAGGGATGGTGCGCCTTTCCTGAAGCGCGCATACGCGAAATGCGTATGAACATGGGCACCAGATTCTGGAACTTCAAAAAGGCTTCCGCAGACATGACCGTGGCCAGTTCGCTGGTGGTTGATCTTGACGGCAGCGAAGACGACATCCTTGGCAGAATGAAGCCCAAAACCCGCTACAATATCGGCCTGGCCAGACGCAAGTGCGTGACTGTGGAAAAAGCGGACAGCAGCAACCTTGCTGATTTTTACGGCCTGTACGAACAGACAGCCAGAAGAAACGGCTTTGCCCCATGCAGCTGCAAGCAGTTTTCGGCCATGTTCCGATGCAATTTCGGCGCAAAGGATGGAGCAGATATTGTATTCTTGCTGGCACGGCACGGGCGCGATATCCTTTCTGGCGCTATAATCGGCATCTCAGGGCAACACGCCAACTTTCTGTACGGGGCATCGGGCAATATCAAGCGCAACTACATGGCATCCAGCCTTATGCACTGGACAGGCATACGCATTGCGCGGCAACTGGGCTGCCGCAGTTATGAAATGGGGGCTGTTTCGCCCACGCCTAATGCCACCCACCCCTTCAACGGGTTGCACCAGTTCAAGGTCGGCTTTGGCGGTCGCATCGAACTGCGGAGCGGCTCGTGGGACTATCCGCTGCATCAGGGGGCATACCGCGCCATACAGAATGCCGAGGCTATGTACAGGGAACTTGGGGAATGAAGGAAACGTTTGCGTGCATCGCGCTCATAAGAGCACGGCATACCCTGACGGCTTTGGCAGTGGGTGCACAACAGGCAGACAGCCATAGATACTGCACATATCCGAACAGTTCCGCCCGTTGCGTGCCCTGCCGCCACTTCATCAAGGCACCTTGCGTGAAGCTTGCCGCGCTGATAAGCTGAAAATCTGCGGAACAGTCGCGGCCTTGCAACCGGGCATTCAGTGATTATCTGCCTTTCAAGAGGTACCCAATATGTGTCTTGCCATACCAGCCAGAATTGAAGAACTCCAGGGAGAGGGGATGGCCCGCGTGCGCGTGGGCGAAAGCTCCACCTTTCTCACCGCTTCCATCATGCTGCTGCCCGAAGAACCCAAGGTCGGCGATTATGTGATCGTACACGCCGGTTTTGCCCTTCACACCATGACGCCGCAAGAAGCTGAAGACAGTCTGTCGGCCCTGCGCGAACTGGCCCAGGCCATGGATGGCGCTCCGGCAAACTTCTGACGGCCTAGTCCGCATAACTGTGCGGTCATTGCTGCGGAACAGAATATCCCGGGCGTTTCACTATTGCGCGCAACGCGTCTGAAACGCCCTTTTTGTTGGTGCTCCACGAGTATGAGCCAGCTTTTTCGTTCATGAAGAGGCGCATTTTGCAAGGCGGGTTGCCATGCAGCTACACAGTATCAGCGCGATCTGCCAGACATTTTCATGCTCAGCCTGCGCACATACAGGCCACGCCAGCAGGCACGCAGTGCCCTGCTCTTCTTGACTTTGCCCCGCTCTTTGCCCACAGTAGAGCGATTTTTTCACCGTACTATATTGCCAAGTCCTTGAGTTGAACTGTGCCGGGAGCCAGCATGAGCGATTATAAGAAAACATTGAACTTGCCTCAGACCGCCTTTCCCATGAAAGCCAACCTGGCCCAGCGTGAGCCGGAAACCCTGAAAAAATGGGATGCCATTAACAGCTACGAAGCAATGGTTGAAGCTTCCGGCAGCAAGGGAACCTACGTGCTGCACGACGGCCCTCCCTATGCCAACGGGCACATCCACATGGGCACGGCCCTGAACAAGATTCTCAAGGACATTATTGTTAAATCGCGCAACATGGCTGGTTTTGCCTCGCGCTATGTGCCGGGCTGGGACTGTCACGGTCTGCCTATTGAGCACAAGGTCGAGCAGGAACTGAAAGAAAAGAAAAAGACCCTGCCCGCCCATGTGGTGCGCAAGCTCTGCCGCGACTACGCCTCCAAGTGGATTGACGTGCAGCGCAAGGAATTTCGCCGGCTCGGCGTGCTCGGAAACTGGGAAGATCCCTACATGAGCATGCGGCCCACCTACGAGGCCGCCACCGCCCGCGAGCTTGCCAACTTTGTGGAAACGGGCGGCGTCATGCGCTCCAAAAAGCCCATCTACTGGTGCTGCTCTTGCCATACGGCCCTTGCAGAGGCAGAGGTGGAGTACTATGACCACACGTCCCCTTCCATCTTTGTGCGCTTTCCCTTGCAGGACGATGGCCTGAAAAAGGTATTCTCCGCTGCGGATCCCGCCCATGCTTTTGTGGTCATCTGGACCACCACCCCCTGGACGCTGCCGGACAACATGGCCGTGTGCCTGCACCCCGAGTTCACCTATGTTCTCGTGGAAGTGGACGGCGCGCAGTACGTGCTGGCCGAAGAACTGCTCGCCTCCTGCGCGGAGCAGTTCGGCTGGAGCGAACCCAAAATTCTTGGCCGCGCCACCGGCGAACAGCTTGAAGGCCTCAAGGCCCGCCACCCCTTCTACGCCCGCGTGTCGCCCATCATCCTGGGCCAGCACGTCACCCTTGAAGCTGGCACGGGCTGCGTTCACACCGCCCCCGGTCATGGCCGCGAAGACTACGAAGTGGGCCTCAAATACGGCCTCGAAATCTATTCGCCCATGGACGACGCCGGTCGCTTTTTGCCCACGGTGCAGTTTTTTGCCGGGTTGAATGTTTTTGAAGCAAACCCCAAGGTTATTGAAAAACTTGAAGAAGTTGGCGCATTGTTGCGCCAGGCCAAGATCAAGCATTCCTACCCGCACTGCTGGCGCTGCAAGCAGCCGGTTATTTTCCGCGCTACCACCCAGTGGTTCATCAGCATGGAAAAGAACGACCTGCGTGGCCGCGCGCTCAAGGCCATTGACGAGCAGGTGCGCTGGATCCCCGCCTGGGGCCGCGAACGCATCCACAACATGATCGAATTCCGGCCTGACTGGTGCATCTCGCGCCAGCGTCAGTGGGGCGTGCCCATCATGGCCCTGCTCTGCGAAGACTGCGGCGAAGCATGGAACGACCCCAACTGGATGCGCGACATCTGCGACCGCTTTGCCAAGCACCCCACCGGTTGTGACTACTGGTACGAGGCCGAACTTTCGGAAATCGTGCCGGAAGGCCTTGCCTGCCCGCACTGCGGCGGCAACCACTGGAAGCGCGAGACCGACATCCTTGACGTCTGGTTCGACTCCGGCACCAGCTTTGCCGCTGTGCTGGAACAGCGGCCCGAGCTTGCCTACCCCGCCGATCTGTACCTTGAAGGTTCGGATCAGCACCGTGGCTGGTTCCACAGTTCCCTGCTGGTCAGCGAAGGCACGCGCCAGCGCGCGCCCTACAAGGCTGTGCTCACGCACGGCTATGTGGTGGACGGCGAAGGACGCAAGATGTCCAAATCCATCGGCAACGTCATCGCACCGCAAGAACTCATTGAAAAATTCGGTGCAGAAATCGTGCGCCTGTGGGTTTCTTCAGTGGAATACCGCGAGGACATCCGCATTTCCGATGAAATTCTTGGCCGCCTTGTGGATGCCTACCGCCGCATCCGCAACACCTGCCGCTTCATCCTTGGCAACCTTGAAGGCCTCGGCAAGGACGATCTGCTGCCACTGAACGAGTTGATGCCGCTTGACCGCTTTGCCATTGACGCTGCGGCCCGGGTGCACGACCGTGTGCAGCAGGCCTATATGGATTTTGACTTCCACAAGGTCTACCACACCCTGCACAACTACTGCGTGACCGACCTTTCGTCCATGTATCTGGACGTGCTGAAAGACCGTCTCTACGCCTCCGGCCCCGCCAGCGCGGAACGCCGCTCGGCCCAGACCGCCCTGTGGCACATCCTTGGCCTGTTGCTGCGCGACATGGCCCCGGTGCTCTCCTTCACTGCGGAAGAAATCTTTGCGCATCTGCCCGAAGGCCTGCGCGGTGCGGAACCCACGGTATTTGCCCTTCAGCCCATTGAATCTGCCCCGCTTATGCTTGACGAAGGCACGCGCGATGACTGGAACGTGCTCGCCGCCGTGCGCGGGGCAGTAACCAAGGCCATTGAGCCCATGCGGCGCGATGGCGTTATCGGCCACTCACTCGACACCCGCGTGACCCTCTTTGTGGCAGACGAACTGCGCCAGCGCCTTGAGGGCCTGAACACTGACCTGCGCGCCTTCTGCATTGTTTCGCAAATCGCCATGCAGCCCCTTGAAAGCGCACCGCAAGGCGCGTACTGCGATGAAGAAATCGCCGGGCTTGCCATCGGCGTGGAAAAGGCTCACGGCGAAAAATGCGAACGTTGCTGGATTTACAGCACGGAACTTGGCACCGATGTGGAGCATCCCACGCTCTGCCCCCGCTGCACCGCCGTTATCAAGGCCATGGAAGCGTAACAGGAATGCCAAGGCGTTATTGCATACTCGGCATAGCGGCCATTGTCGCCCTTGTTCTCGATCAGGTGAGCAAGTGGGCTGTCATGCAGTTCATACCCGAGCACAGGCCCATCACGGTCATTGCCGGGCTGTTTGATCTGGTCAACATCCGCAATCGCGGCGCGGCCTTTGGTTTTTTGAACCGGTCAGACATTGAGTGGCAGTTCTGGCTTTTTCTCGCGGCCACGGTTGTGGCTGTGTGGGCCATTGTCATGCTGGTGCGCAGCTCGGATGAAGACCCCTGGCTGTTCGCGGCCCTTGGGCTTGTGATGGGCGGCGCGCTTGGCAATCTGATTGACCGTGTGCGCTTTCGCGCCGTGGTGGACTTTTTGGATGTCTATTGGGGCGACTGGCACTGGCCAGCCTTCAATATAGCCGACTCGGCCATATTTGTGGGCGCGGTGCTGGCCTGCCTGATTCTCTGGCGCAAGCCCCAGGCTGTCGCCAGCGACAAAGGCGGCAAACCAACCCCCGGCAAGGGAGGAACCGCATGATCTTTCATTGGTGGCATGTGCTTGTGGTAATGTTCCCCATGATCCCGACATTGTGGAGCATTCTGCACATATGGGGACATGAGTTTGAAACCCCGCAACAGCGCGCCCTGTGGCTTGTGCTGGTAGTTTTTCTGCCATGTGTGGGGGGAATCATCTATATTTTCACCGGACGAAAAAAAGTTCTGGGAAAAGTGCAAAATTGAAAGAGGGTACTATGCGCACACTCCGTACTATGTACATCCTGACTCTGGCTTGCGCGGCGCTGCCTTTGAGCGGCTGCATGGGTGGCAGCACCAGCAGCGGTAATGGCAGCATCTCACTGGAACAGCAGGTGCAACAGCAAGACGTGCAATTGCGCCAGTTGCAGCCTGCTCAGGCTGATGCCTGGAGCCAGATTCAGACGCTGAGGCAGGAAGTCAACACGCTCAAGGGCCAGATTGACGATCTGCAAAACGCAGGCGGCGCCAAGGCCCTGGTGGGCCGTGTGAGAACGCACGATGAAGCTCTGCGTCAGGTGGAGCGCAGCATGGCGCTGAACCTGAACCTTGGCGACCCCATGACCAGCGGCGGCAGCGGTGCAGCCCCCTTTGCGCAGGCGGCACCCCAGGCTGCTCCTCAAGCGGCGCCCCAGGCGGCACCTGCGTTCAGCCAGCCGGGTTATGGCCAGCCTTCTTACGGGCAGGCAGCGGCAGGCGGCATGGCCGCTGGTTCCGTGGGCTACGCTGCGGCCTCCGCCGCTGGCGATCAGGGCGCAGCAGCGGCACACCCACAGCCCGTCATCAACCCCAGCTCCAGCACCTGGGGCCAGCCCAGCCCCCAGCCCGAGCCGCAGGTTCAGGCTCCCCAAAAGGACATCTCGCTGGCGCTTTTTGACGCTGGCGTTAACGCCTACCAGTCCCGCAAGTACGATGAGGCGCAGCGTTCTTTCAATGACTTTCTGAAAAACTACAAAGACCACAGCCAGGCTCCCGAGGCCCAGTATTATCTGGCCGAGTGCTATTTCCAGCGCAACCAGTTTGCGGATGCGGCCCTGGCGTACGATGCTGTTATCAAAAAGTATCCTTCTTCTTCCAGCGCGCCTGGCGCGTACCTCAAGCAGGGCATCAGCTTCAGCAAGCTCAATCAGTCTGCGGCTGCCAAAACCCGCCTGGAAGAGCTGATCAAGAAATATCCCAACTCGCCAGAAGCTGCGCGGGCCAAGACGTTTCTGAAGACCAACAAGTAAGTATCCCGGCTCCGCCGCGCCCTCGCGCGGCGGAGTTTTTTACTGCATTTTTTACCTTTGACCATACACCTTCAAAGGTTCAAACGCACAAATTAAACCGCGCCGCGCGCAAAGGGGACGGGCATGAGCGACGAAAAGCCCGAAGCCGCAGTTTACAAGCAGATCAGCACGGAAATGCGCCAGGGTCTGAGAGAGATTTTTGAGCGCATCTCCACTGCCTCCAAAGGCCAGCCCCTGCCCCCTCCAAATCCAGATGCGCTATTTCTGGAAGCATCAAGCCAGCTGGATGAAGTGCTGAAAGATACGGAAAGCGCCACCATGACCATCATGGAAATTGTGGAGCGGCATCTGGATCTTCAAGAACAGAATGCGGCGCATCTGGCAGGATTGCTTAGCGGCGGCGCGGATGCGACCCCCATTGCCGAGCTGGAAGCAAACAACAAGCTCCTTGGCGATGACCTCACGTCAGTGCTGACCGCCCTGAGCTTTCAGGACATCACAGGCCAGCGCATTAAAAAGGTCGTTTCTGCCCTGAACCAGATTGAGGCAATGGTGGTGGAACTCTATGTTTCCACGGGCCTTATTCTGGACGCGGCTGAAAAAGACCCCAGCAAGAACGTTCAGGAATTGCAGGATGAAGCACGTCAGGCGGTCAAGGAATTCAACCAGGGCCGCAGCGAACTCAAAGGGCCTGACAAGGCCGGGGCTTCGCAGGGCGCTATTGACGACATGCTTTCCCAGTTGGGCCTCTAGACGGATATCTTGTTAAAATCTTTTCGGCTATTGAATCAGGGCGTTGCAAAACGCCCTTTTTTTTGCGCCCAATGCCACGTTGCAGTTCTTTACTGTTTATTCAGGCCCAAAAGGGTTCAGCCGGAACCGGCCACCATTGGCGCGATGATGCACTGAAGAAGATTCGCATGGGAGAGGATGCCCAGCCTGACGGAGCCGGAACTGCACCACACCTGAATGGCTTGTTTTGCAACGCATAAAGGCCCCTTTCGGGGCCTTTATGCAATACAGAAAACCTGTGGCGGGAGTGAGCTTACTTCTGCTTGGCGGCTTCGCGAGCGCTGGCGGCCATGTGGCAGGGACGGCATCCCTTGAACTTGGCGCCATACTTGGCGGGATTTTCCTGAGCCTTCTGCGAGTGGCATCCGTAGCAAGAGCGGTCGCCATTCTTGGAGTGGAAGGCCATGAACATGCTCATGGGGTCACGTTCGCGCGCACCAGGGGTGGCGTGGCATTCGGTACAGGCTACGTAGCGGCTGTCGCTGCCCACTTCGTGGTGGCAGTGCATGCAGTTGATGCCTTTATGCGCCGTGTGGGGGAACATGACGCTCATACGCGAAGATGTTCCACCAGGAATTTCAATAGGCTTTTTAATAACCTGCGACATTTCCTTGATATCACGCGCCTGCGCTTCGCCAACCCACGCGAGGCTCAACGCAAGCAGCAACAAGGTCACATATTTCATCAGCTATTCCTCCTACTGGGTTCGTAAAGCGCAGGAGCAGGCCCCGGCGCACCACAGGCGGCTGAAAAACCGCCATCAACACCACTCTCTCCGCAGCGGTTGTTCTACCCTAATAATGCCTGTATGTGCAATAATTAAAGACTGCTACATCAGGAGCATTTAAACGGTTCAACAAACCGACTCAGCAATCCGCAGACAGTCAGACTGCCAGCAATAAATTTTGCAGTAATGGCAGCTTCAAAAAACGCCTTTCGGGTTTGCCCCAAGCTGCCGCTAAAACATGTTCCAGAATGACGGCCTGACTGGTTTCAACTTTTTACGTGCTGCCACCATATCCAGATGCAGCATGCCAAGCGCCAGCGCATCCAGGTTGGGAACAAACTCGCGTTCGCGCAGATCCACCGCCGGGCAGTAAGACTTGCACTTGGTGCACCAATCCAGCCGCTCACCGTGAGCAGTGCCGCTTTCACGCAGCAGTTCCATAACTCCGCTGCCTTCCTCGCCGCATGCAGGGCATGCGCCACGCCGGAATTTCCAGTCCGCTCCGCACACGCCGCAGTGCAGGTGTTTTTTACCTCCGCCGCCCGCAAGAAAAGCATTTTTTTCATCAATGCTGGGTTTATCCATCCAGCCGATGGTAGGCAGTGCGCCGCACACAGGGCAATATCCCTGCCGCCATACATCGCCGGCTTCCCAGGGGGTGTCGCCGTCTGCGGATACGGCCTGGACGGTCATGCCGCGCAAAATCGGCGCAACGATGAACCCCGTCACAAAGTCCAGCACCAAGGGGTCAAGGCCAATTTTTTCAGCCAGAGCCGCCAGGGCATCCCTGTCGCCCGAGGCAGCGGCGCAAACCAGCTCTTCCGCTCGTTGGGCTTCAGCTCCGTCAGATTTCAGAAAAAAATCCGTGAGCTTGGCCTTGTGGGGAACTACGGCGTCCATGCGGCATAACATGGGCAGCAGCTTTTCTGCGCAAATGCGCACCGCTGGGGCCACGCCTGCAAAGGAAGCTCCGGCAAGCATTGAAACACCCTGCTCCATTCGCTGCGGCTCAGCCTGCGGCAGTGACAAGCCCTCTTTTTTCAGGCTTTCGGCCACAGCATCGCCAAGCTCTTCCTGAGCGGTAAGCAGCGGTTCAAACGACCGCAGCACAGGGGCCAATACCGGGCGCCACGAGATAACTTCTTCAAGGGTTTGGGCAACGGTTTGCCTTTTAACAGCCATTGATACTCCGTATGCCGAGGGGTACTCCCGGCTAATTTCCCAAACTATGCAACACTGAGAATGTCTGCTCCCAATGTTTTCAAAATGCTCATTCCGGCATTTCGCAACGCAAATGCATGGGGTGCTGCCATTTCCGCGTACCGATCAGGCATCGGTCTGACAGACCGTTACACTGCCTTGGCAAACGCCAGCTTTTGAAGCCGCACGCACAATTCAAGGCGAGCCTGCGTCAACCGGTTGAGGCAAAAACCAGGGGCCGCTCCAGCAACGTTCACGCCGCAACAAGGCAAACGTGTTTGCTGGGGTTGTACCCTGATGGTGAACCAAAGCGAAGGATTTGCCAAGCCCCCGCAGTGCTTTTCTACCCCCGCAGCCATACGCCTGCGGGGGTAGAGGGGATAAGGCCTTACATGAAGGCCGCGTATTCGTAGTAGTGTTCTTTTTCTTCGGCCAGCAGGTAGATGACGCTCACGTCCTCTACATCAGCCAGAAAAGCCTTGGGGAAGGTCTTTTTGACAATCTCAAGCCGCTTTTTGGCCATGGGCAGGATTTCTTCCCTTTCGCCAAAAGCCATGGTGCCCGTGGGGCACGTCTTGACGCAGATGGGCAGCATGCCCGCAGTGACGCGGTCAATGCACATGTCGCACTTGGTCAGACATTTGGTCTTGGGATCCAGCCGGGGGATGTTGTAGGGGCAGGCGTCAATAACGGCCTGTGCATCCTCGGGGCTCAGCTTGGCGCTTTTTTCCGTGGCTATCACCATGCCCGTTTTGGGGTCCTTGATGATGGCGCCGGGCACGGCCATGTCGGCCACTTCCTTGCAAATAGGCGTAAGGCAGTGGCGGCACTGGTCGGGGAAGAAGTTCCACACGACGGTGCCGTCAGGCTTCATACGCTCGCGAAAACGAACAATCTTGAGGTTGTTGGGGTTCAGATCCGGCGGATTCTGATGAGTGCCGCGCTGCTTGGTCTCATTGGCAGGCAGGTCATGCCATTCCTTACAGGCCAACTGGCAGCCCCGGCATGCCGTGCACCGAGTGGTGTCGATCAAAAAAGTCTTCGGCATAGCAATGCTCCTTGGCGGGGGGGGCCGCACCCCGGGAGCAGAGCTGCGTAAGGCTGTTCTGTATGTGGCAGACAGACGTGTATTGTTTT